>Ga0082335_1000398_pt1 | contig 111951 bp, 118 predicted proteins | sample Subgrocontami58m_FD_72375 | JGI IMG/M metagenome (GOLD analysis project Ga0082335, IMG submission 72375) | Subsurface groundwater microbial communities from S. Glens Falls, New York, USA - GMW37 contaminated, 5.8 m (SPADES assembly) (version 2) ... | reverse complement strand
CACCGATTATATCAAGCTTAAGCCCGACCTCAATGTCATGGCTTTTGTCACCGATATTCTGCCACTGACTATCCTGAATCACCCTGAATTGGGGACGATTCAATACCACCCTTCCTTGCTCCCGAAACATCGCGGGGGCAGTGCCATCAATTGGGCTCTAATCAATGGCGAAACCAGGACTGGTGTTACTATCTTCTGGCCGGATAAGGGCATAGATACCGGACCTATTCTTTTACAAAAAGAGACTGATATTTCCCCGGATGACACCGTCGGCTCACTTTACTACGATAAGCTCTTCCCGCTGGGCGTGGCGGCACTGGTGGAGAGTGTTGCCCTTGTCAAATCAGGTAAAGCCCCCCGCATCGCTCAGGACGAGTCACAGGCCAGCTATGAGGTGTTGTGCACCGAAAACGAGGCTGTTATCGATTGGTCGCAGCCGGCAGCTAAGGTTTATAATCTGATCCGTGGTACTAATCCCCAGCCCGGTGCTACCACCTACCTGCGAGGAGCAAAACTCAAAATATTCGACTCAGCGTTGATTAATACCAGCCAGGATAAGCTGCCAGGTGTTATTACTGAAATCAACGAGAAGGGAATCACGGTGGCAGGAAAAGGTGGCTCTATTCTGATCAAACGGTTGCAGCCAGCCGGGTCAGCCAAGATTGCAGCTGCGGAATATGCTCAATCCGCATCATTAAAAGCCGGCGTCTGCTTCGGACGGTAACTGCAAACCGCGAATCATGCCGAAGACATAAGCCGGCAGGCCGTGGGGACAAAAACTTTATTTGTTCAATGGTTCTTTAACTTCAGTATCACCCAGGTAGACCTTGAGATGAGGCCAGGGAATCTCGATACCCTCCTGGTCGAAGACTTTCTTTATGCGCCGTCTAAACTCCCCCATAACATCCCACTGCTTGATAGGCTGGGTATCCCCGACTATCTTAATGGTAATGCCTGAATCGCCGAATTCGTCTACTCTGAGCAGCCAGGGAGTTTTAGAGAGAATGGACGAGGACCACTCTGAATCCTGAGCCATCTCCTCCCATGTTTTCCTCATCAAAAGCATAACCCGGTCAAGGTCTTCCTTATAAGCCACGCTTATATTAAGGTGGGCTCTTGACTGGTCCTGAGTGAGGTTGCTCACTATTCTGACCTCCCCGTGGGGAATAATATGGCGTGCCCCGTCAAGGTCACTCAGAATGGTTCTCCTCAGGGATATCTCTTCCACGGTGCCGGCGATATCACCCACCCTTATCACATCGCCAACATTATACTGGTTTTCCAGGAGCACAAAGAAGCCGGCGATGAGGTCGCGCACCAAATACTGGGCACCAAAACCCACCGCAATACCGACTATGCCCAGACCGGCAATAGCGGCGGTGATATCCACCCCCGCCTGCTGTAGAACAATAAGCACGGTGATTATCCCGATGCCGATGGCCGAGACGCTGCGGATTAAACGAACCAGGGTGTCTGTCCTTTTTCCCCTCTCTATCTCGGGCTTGCCCTTCATCTGCTGGATTAGTGCCCTCCTTATTGTCAGGGGAACCAAGTGGTTTATCATCAGGTAGACTACAGCCGCAATCATCAGGATAAGGAAGATTTTCCACCCTGTCTCGGACAACCAGCTAAGTATTATGTCACCCATTATTCTACAATCACTCCATATTTAATACTGAATTGAGTATATATGAATGTACATCATCGGTACAAAATGCTTACTCCTGCCCGGATTGATATCAGGCTTGTCTCTGGCGCTGCACAAGTTTGGCAAGCCAGATACTCATCTCATAGAGAATAATAATGGGCGCAGCCACGATGGCTTGATTTATCGGGTCGACGGTGGGCGTAATAATGGCAGCTACGATAAAGGCAATTATAACAGCGGCTCTCCGCTTGCCGGCAAGCCATTTTGCCTTGGCAATACCCATCCTGGCGAGGAAGGTTATCACTACCGGCATTTCAAAGATAAGCCCGGTCAGCAGCAGCAGCCTGGTGACGATTGAGACATAATTGCCAATCCTTATCTGTGGAGTGGCAATATCGCTACCGAAGGTCAGCAAGAATTTAATCATCGGCGGTATCATGAGGAAATAGCCAAAGGCGACCCCCGCGGCAAACATTAGTGTTATCCACGGGATTATCAGATAAACATACCTCTTTTCCCGGCGGGTAAGTGCCGGAGAGACAAACATAATAACTTCGTAAGTCAGGTATGGAATAGCCAGTATAATTCCGCTGACCAGGCATACCCTCATAACTGTGCTGAGATTCTCGGTCAGCTCAATGGCCTGAAGTTCAATACCCGGCGGCGCCAGTAAAAGCAGAATGTCAAATATCCGATGGTAAAAAATAAAGGATAGCATTGTCGTAATTGCAACGGCGATGACACTTCTAAGCAGGCGCGTGCGTAGTTCGGCAAGATGCCCGAAGATACTTAATCTATTTTCATCATGATTCATTTTATCTTATCGCGAACTTCAGGCTAATGGTTGAGGCCGGTCGTCCTTAGGGCTGGCGGCTTCGGATTTACCTGCAGCTGATGATTCCTTAGTTTGGTCATTGTTGGCTTTTGGCGGAGATAGATGCCCTTTTTCAGCCAAGTCTATTTCCCTGGTCACCACGTTGGTAAGGTCGGCAGTCATGTTTCGCAAGTTACGTACCACCTTACCTAATGTTCGGGCAATTTCGACTATCCTGTTCGGCCCCCATATTAACAGGGCAACGATAATAATCAGTAATATTTCTCCCGTACCCATGCCCAAAAAATCCATTAACCTCGCCTCGCTACCGATTATTCTGGCACTGTCTCACCACTTGAGTTAGCCAGCCAATAATAATTTCTGCCAAAAACCGCCGATATGTTGGCTTACCGATTGCCTTGTGCCACCTTGCATTATAGAAGCTCAATCAGGAATCTGCAATGTCGCCGAGGTTGCTTATTAATCTCCACCCCCCTTTAATCCCTCTCTCCTCTAAAGGAGGGGGGAGAATAGTGAAAGAGGGGCTAAAGCCCCTCTTAGACACCCCATTATTTAACCGCCTTATCCAGGAAAATGGCCCGAGAGACAGGTTGCTAAACAACCTCAATCAAAGTATAATTGGGGAAAGGGAGGAAGATTATGAGGGTTGTTTTTCTTGAGGATGTACCCAATGTAGCTAACACTGGTGAGATAAAAGAGGTGTCCGATGGCTACGGTCGGAATTTTCTCATCCCCCACAAGCTGGCTTTACTGGCTAGCGCGGCGGCAATAAACACGGTAGCGGCACAGCTTAAAGTTCAAGCCAGCATCCAGGCTCGTACCGAAGCCGAGCTGCTTGATATGGCTAACAGCCTGGAGGGGAAAGAGGTTATTTTAGAAGTGCGCACCGGGAGCAAAGACCGACTATACGGCTCCATTACCGCGGCTGATATTGCCGCCGGGTTGGAGAGCTGCACCGGGTTGGCTGTCGATAGAAGGAGAATTGAGCTGGCTAAGCCAATTCGTCAGGTCGGCAGTTACGAAGTGGCTATCAGACTGGCCAAGGATATAACACCTAAGATAAAGGTCACAGTGAGCGGCAAGGCCGCTTAGATTTTTCCGTAGGTCTGACAAGGAGCTATCGTTGGTTAGTGAAAGACTGCCCCCGCATGATATTGATGCTGAGGAAGCGGTAAATGGTTCATTGCTGATAGATGGTAAAGCCGTTTATAAGGTAGCCATCCAGCTGGAGGTAGAGCATTTCTACAGTGAACCGAACCGGTGGATATATCAAGCCTGTCTCTCGCTCTACCAGCGGGATGAAGCGATAAATCAGATTACGGTCGCTCAAGAGCTGGACCGAAATGGGAAACTGGAGGCGTGTGGAGGTACTGCCTACTTAAGTCATCTGGTATCTATCGTACCCACCTCGCTCGATATTGAGAACTATGCCCAAATCGTTTATCGCATGGCAATTGGTCGCCGTCTGATAGATGCAGCCCGGCGCATCGAGGCTATTGGCTACGAGGTCGACCCTGAAGTCGATGCCAGCCTGAATAGAGCAGAGGATGTTCTCTACGGACTACGCCATGGGCAAAGCCCCCGAGACTTTGTTCATATCCGTCAGGTGCTGGATAAATACTTCGAGGCTCCGCCCTCCCCTGGGGTGGAAGGTGGTGTTAAGCCATTCACTCAGGTACCATCAAGTTTTACCGGTCTGGATGAACTTTTAGGCGGATTTCAGCACGCTGACCTTATTATCGTCGGCGGCCGGCCCAGCATGGGTAAGACCAGTCTTGTCCTTAATATTGCCCGCAATGCTGCCGTGGACCATGGAGCCTGTGTCGCTCTGTTTAGTCTGGAGATGGCACGAGACTCGCTGGTGTGGCGACTGCTAGCCAGTGAATCAGGGGTTAACCTGAGTCGCATCCGCCTCGGGCTGCACAATGAAGATGAGGAAAAAAGGATTATGGATGCTACGGGCATCCTCTCCGAAGCCCCCATCTACATCGATGATTCCCCGCAACTGCGGGTGGTCGAGCTGCGCAGCAAGGCACGGCGACTCCATTACGAGCGTGGTATCAACCTTATTATCGTTGATTATATGCAGTTGATTCAGGGTGACGGTAGAATGGAGAACAGGGTGCAGGAGGTTAGCTATATCTCCCGTTCCCTGAAGGCCATAGCACGCGAGCTAGATGTACCGCTACTAGTGGTATCACAGCTTAGCCGAGCCTCTGAATTCCGTTCTTCACACGTACCCCAGCTTTCCGACCTGAGAGAAAGCGGTAGCATCGAGCAGGATGCCGATGTCGTCATCTTTGTTAACCGGGACGAATTACATTATCCGACCCGGGAAGCCTGGGAGGCCGCTCACCCCAGTGAACAATACCCGCCACCGGCAGAGATTATCGTGGCTAAACACCGTAATGGTCCTATCGGGCACATCAATTTGCGTTTTGTCTCCAAGACAGCCCGGTTCGAGAATATTGGCAGCCAGGAGCCGAGCTTACTATGAAGGAGTTCGGCGGTTTCCCTGCCAGGATGCAGTTTACGCCGATACCTAACCTTTTCTTTAGCGGTCTGCTGCCAGAAATCAGTGACATTACCGAGTTAAAGACCACCCTCTACATTTTTGGGGCACTTTATAACAAAAAGGGCTACCCTCGTTTTATCACTTATGAGGAGCTTGGGGGCAATACCAGCCTGATGAGCAGCCTCAAAGAAGAAGATAAGACAGCGGATGAAGCATTACGTGCAGCTCTGGCAATGGCAGTGCAACGGGGCACCCTACTCCATATAGTATTAGATAGAGACGGAGCCTCAGAGGATATCTATTTCCTCAATACTGAATCTGACAGGCAGGTGGTGGCGAAGATTCAAAGTGGTGAGATTATCCTTCCGGGACGGAAAAGTGAAGGGCAAACTCCTGATGTTCCCACCGGGCCAGCACCGGATATTTTTACCCTTTACGAAGAGAATATCGGTATGCTCACCCCGATGATTGCCGAGGAATTAAAGGCGGCAGAGAAGCTCTATCCAGAAGGTTGGATTGGGGATGCAATTAAAGAGGCAATTAACCAAAACAAGCGCAAGTGGAGCTATATTTCAGCAATCCTGGAGCGCTGGTCAGCAGAAGGTAAAAGCGATGGAACATATCGGCGAGATTCTAAAACAGGCACGGATAAATACAGCCAGCAAAAATACGGGCACATGGTCAAGCGCTGAGGCCGAAGATGCCCATTCGGCTCCAGTTTGCCCAGTTTGTCAGGGGGCCAGGTTCGTGCATCCTCTGCTACCATCGGGGAAGCCTGATTTCAGTCAGGTTGTGCCCTGCCGCTGCGCTCAGCAAGCACTGGATAAAGACCGTCAGGCTCATTTACAACGCTATAGCAATCTAGGCTCATTGGTGCACCTTACCTTTGATAACATGCTCCCTCAGGGTAAAGGTGATAATCCAGTCAGTCAAGAACAGTTCAATCGTGCTTATGAGTCCGCCCGGGCTTTTGCCGCCGAGCCTAAAGGGTGGTTGGTCCTGGCTGGTCCCAGTGGCTCTGGCAAAACTCATCTGGCAGCGGCGATAGCCAACTATTGTATCCAAAACAATCAGCCCGTTTTCTACATCACAGCTCCCGACCTTCTGGACCACCTGCGCTCCAGCTTCAGTCCGAACAGTGAGCTGCCTTATGACGAGTTCTTTGACCAGGTACGTAATACCCCGATGCTAGTCCTGGATGACCTGGGTGCTCAATCAACCACCCCCTGGGCTAAAGAAAAGCTGGACCAGTTGCTCAACCATCGCTTCAATAATCAACTGCCGACGGTAATTGTTTCCATTATCCCCATTGCCGAGCTGGAAGAAAGAATACGCACTCGTCTCATTACCGCTAAACTTTGCCAGCTATCTGCGGTCGGTGCAGAGTCATTAGCCTTGTTTACCTCTGGCTGGGCTTCTCAATTCGCCTTGCAGAAAGATATGACTTTTGATAACTTTGAGTGGAAACGAAGTAATCTACCGCCAGAACAACGTGAGAATTTGAAGGAAGCCTTCAACTTAGCCCGTGATTTCGCCCAGTCGCCCGAGGGCTGGCTGGTGTTTCAGGGTGATAATGGTTGTGGCAAGACCCACCTGGCAGCCGCCATTGTGAACTATCTCTATCAACTTAAGCAACCCGCCCTGTTCATCGTCGTGCCTGATTTTCTGGACTATCTGCGTTCCACCTTCAGCCCGGAGAGCAAGATATCCTATGACCAGTATTTCGAAGGTGTCAAGAGTACTCCCTTGCTGGTACTGGATGACTTCGGTAAGCAGACAACTACATCCTGGGCGCAGGAAAAACTCTACCAGGTTATTAACTATCGCTACAACGCCCGGCTGCCGACAGTCATTACCACCAACTGCTCCACCGATGAAATGGATAGCCCGATAAGCTCCCGTTTTGTCGACCAAAAAATAAGTACCCTGTTTCATATTATGGCGCCACACTACTATGCGGGCCAGTCTAATTCTAAGAAGACATCCGGTAGCCGCCAGAAGGAGCGCTGGAGTTAAAACCCTGAGAAGCTTGCATCGGCAACCGTTTTTTAGTAAAATGAATCAACGCTTCTTGAGAGCGAAAATTATCTGTCTTGTGGTAACAGAATAAACCCGGGAGGAAAAAGATATGACAACCAGAAAGAGTAACGGGCGTATAGCTTCTGAGGTTAGGAGTGTCGAGGAAACAGCCAAGATTGAGAAGAGTTTTCGGAAAAGAGACGAGAAGGTACTGGTGAGAAAGGTAAGCCATGTGGGGATAGTGGTGAAGGATATTTATCAAGCCATGGCTGCCTTCGACAGCTTCTTCCGGTTTGTCAAGGATGTGCACATCGAGGAAATACCAGAGCAGGGGGTCAAAGTGGCTGTTCTCCCTCTTGAGGGGATAGAGTTAGAGTTTATCCAGCCAATCCAACCCGGGACAGGAGTGGCTAAATTTCTGGAAAAGCGGGGTGAGGGTCTGCACCACATCTCCTTTGAGGTTGATGACATACAAGAGACCATCAAGAACGTGGGCGCCAAGGGCGGCACGCTTATCAATAGAGAACCCTGGCAGGGTGTCAGGGGCAGAACGGCTTTTGTGCATCCCTCTTCCCTGAATGGGGTCCTCGTTGAACTAGACCAGCCTTCCCCTAAAACCGGCGACTGAGTGCCAGTGAAAGAACATGAGCGCCGTTGGAAGAAAATGAGGTAAGCTTGCCATATGATAGAGCTTCCGGTGCTGGTACTGAATCAGGGCTATGAGCCACTAAATATTTGCCGTGTGCGGCGAGCCGTGGTGTTGATTTATCAAAACAAGGCTGAGATGTTAGAAAATGGCGCCGGCTATATTCACTCGGCGAGTTGTGACTTACCGGTGCCTTCCGTAATCCGCTTGGATTCTATGGTCAGGCGGCCGCATCGGTTGGAAAGAAAACTGACCCGGCTGGAGATTTTCCAGCGTGACTATTATACGTGCCAGTATTGCAGTCGGAAAACCCGGCAACTTACCCTGGACCATGTCATCCCTCGATACCGCGGGGGACCACAGACCTGGGAAAACGTGGTGAGTGCCTGTGTGCCATGCAATCGCCATAAGGCGGGTAGAACCCCCCTTGAGGCGGGAATGAGATTACTACGTCAGCCTGCCCCGCCACGCAGTAACGGCTCTTTTTACATATCGGCTCACTATCCGCACATGCGGAGTGAGTGGCAAAAATATCTACCCACTCAAGATTAGTAAACAATCTTCTCGGCTAATCCTCGTTAATTCCCTGCGGAGGGTTAAGTATTCGGCATTGGAGGTCAAAAAATGGCTAATAAAGTAGTGGTTGTCTATTCTACTCCCACCTGTCCCTGGTGCAAAAAAGCGAAAGACTATCTTACCCAGAAAGGCATTACTTATACTAACTACGATGTGGCATCAGACAGGGACAAGGCTAAGGAGATGGTAGAGAAGTCGAAGCAAATGGGCGTACCGGTGATTACTATCGATAATCAAGTTGTCATTGGTTTTAACCAGCCTCAATTAGATAAATTGCTGGCCTAGAGTATTGGGCTGGCAGGCTAACCGCTACCTGCAACGGCTGAGAGGCTAGCCGATTACAGTGCCGGATGATAGACACAACACCTGTGATATATATCATATCACCGCAACTACGAATATACCCCCTGTTTTGAAGCTAAATTAGTGTAACAGGGGGTTACCTTTTGCCTATTTGCTACTAAATGTTACTAAGTCCTTTTTATCCACTACCTTAACCAGCGTATCAAAACTAGCAGCAGCAGCCTCTTGCATCCCCGGTGCTATATGGCTGTAAATGTCCAGCGTCATAGCGATTGTTGAATGTCCTAACCTTTCCTGGACTACCTTTGGGTGAACACCTTGCTTGAGCATTAAAGAGGCGTGGGTATGCCTGGCATCGTGTAGCCGTATCCGCTTAACACCCGCTTTAAGTGTCATAGATGCCCAGTAATGGCTAACTCTATCCGGCCGTAGCGGTGAGCCGTCTAAGTCGCAGAATATCAGACTGTCGTCTCTAATCACTGTGCCGAGTAAAGCAGCATCCATAGATAACTTATCCCGGTAGTGCCTTAATGCCAGCACTACCGAGGGGGATAGGGCTATCGTCCTGCGCCCTTTAGCACTCTTAGGCTGATTATAGATAAAAGAGCCGTCCTTCAGTCTGTGAAGCCCCCGGCTGACCGATACTTGCCCCATCATAAAATCTACATCTTGCCAGCGTAGGGCTAGTAGCTCACTACGGCGCATACCAGTGAATAAGGCTAGGTAGAAAAGCTCGTAAAATTGGCTATCCTGAGCAGCTTCAAGGAATGTGGCTAGTTCGTGTTCGTCCCATACCACCATCTCACCCCGTCTAAGGCGTGGTATATCCACAGCATCGGCAACATTGCGGGCTACTAATCCCCACTTGAGAGCCGTAGCCAGCGCCTTATGTATGACAGCATGGCGATAGCGTATAGTCCCTGCGCTTAATCCCCGCGTTTGCCAGTCTGAATAGAGTTTTTGAAGATGCTCAGGCTTAACCTGAGTGAGTAGCAGGTTGCCGATAGTTGGCTGGACATAGTCCTTTAGAATGTTTTGATACTTCTCAAAGACATTGCGGGCAACATTGACCTCGGCATAGTCTTTTAACCATCTGTCAACATAATCGGCTACCCTAACCTTGCCCGGTATTGTGATAGCACCACTACTGGCTTGATGCAATAGTTCTGATAGCTTCTTCTCAGCATCTTTTTTACTGCCCCGGACTGTGGCCGTCTGATACCTAACCTTGCCCGTAACATCCTTGCCTAGACTGACCTTGATTGACCAGCTATTGCCTCTTTGCTCAATATGTCCTAGTTGTCGCCGCATTTTTCACCTTCCTTTTTTGCTGAACTATTTTTCCTAACGGTAGGTTCAAAAATTCCTTCAAGGCTGAGACCCATTACGACCCTTGACTTCCTGTGAGTCCACATATACATGTCAAGAATGTCAGTATTAAGCTTTCTAGGCGGTTCGCCAAGAAGCTGACTCTGAGTTTCCCAATTAGCATAGTTTTTTGCCACTCCCGATAGCCACGCAAGGCGTCCAACTCGGTCTTTTTTTATCGTCCGAGCCACGGCAAAAAGCCTGCCAATCCATAATGCCTGCCTTATCGTGATTTTATTGTGCGTCAGGCCACGTCCGGGCTGCACCTCGCGCCAGTCCTCAATCTCTAGAATATACGGAATTGCCTCAGCCGGTATAGGATGCTTGATGAGAGTACCTAAATGCCATTCCTCATCAAGACCACTATCTCTTATCTCCTTTATGTTCGGAGTTAATACTTCGGTAATATAATCCCGTATCCAACTTTTACTCGGTAAATATTCTTTGGCCGTTGCTTCAATTTTGCTTTCATTCCAGGCGGGATACTTATTCCTTAGAGACTTGAGGATACTCTCGGAAGTCGCAATGTGTATTCTTCTAGGCGACCAAGTAGGGTTTTTATCGTGCAGGTCAGCAACTATTTTCTTCACCTTCTCATATTTAGGGTTGTCTGGGCGGCCGGTTGATTTAGTGTCCATATAATGTAACTTTCTTTTACCCCCTTTTTAGGCTTATTTTTATCTTTTAACCTTACATTAAATCTGATAAGAGCTTGACGCTATATCTGATACTACTTTACACTAAAGTAAGTTGAAAGTCAAGCGGATAACAGGGAATTATTTTAGGGGGTAGAAAAATGGTAACAGAAGAAAAGTTAGTCTATGAAGTTGAGGAGTTAATACCCATACTGCATTTGAGTCGTCCATCGGTTTATAAGGCAGTAAAAGATGGCACTATTCCATCAATAAAAATTGGACGCAGACGGCTAATACCCGTCAGTGCCTTCAAAATCTATCTTGCCAACGCAGGCGGGCCAGTGAGTAAGTAATAAACGAAAAGCCCGGCAACTGCGGAGCTGCGGGCTTTTCAAAAGGTGAAACTTATGGATAGTATAACATATCCCGCAATAGAATTACTAAAACAGTATCCGCAATGGGTAGTCTGGCGCAGGGAGATACGGGAAGGGAAGCCTACAAAAGTTCCCTATCGGGCTGACGGCAAGGGAATGGCCAGCACCACCGACTCAAAGACATGGGCTACTTATGTTGATGCTATGGCTACTTTCAATCGGGGTGGATATGACGGTATCGGTTTGGTTTTCACCTTAAACATCAACCTTACTGGTATTGACCTTGACCATTGCCGTGACCCGCAGACTGGCATCATTGACCCCTGGGCAATGGAGATTGTCAAACGTCTTGATTCCTACACGGAGATAACACCATCCGGCACGGGCGTCAGAGTAATCATCAAAGCTAAACTACCATCTGGCGGTAACAAAAAAACAGGTATGGGAGGTAAACCCGAAGCCTCATTTGAGTGCTATGACCACGCTCGATACTTTACTGTGACGGGTAATCATCTTGAAGGAACACCCACCACTATCGAGGAACGTCAGCAACAAATAATTGAGCTACACAAAAATATATTCCCACCTAAAGCCGAATCTAAGCCAAAAAGTGCGGCTCAACCTAATAACCTTGACGATGCTGAACTAATCTCGAAAGCAATGGCCGCCGCCAATGGGCAAAAGTTTACAGCACTATGGAATGGGGATACGTCCGCACACAACGGGGATGATTCCGCCGCCGACCTTGCACTAAATCAGCACTTAGCTTTCTGGACTGGCAAAGACGCTGTCAGGATGGATTCATTATTCAGGCAATCAGGTCTATATCGGGAAAAGTGGGAGAGGCAGGACTACCGGGAAAGAACTATCGCAAAAGCTATCGAAAACACAACTGATACGTATTCAAGTAGGCTAGTCAACTCGACCAACCAATATGAGCCTGCTGTAGACACGGACCTACCAATAATCAAAGTAGGTAACCGGCAACTTCGGGACCTGACGGCGGACGGCCTCAAGGCACTAGAGGGAGCCAATGAACCCAAACCGATTCTATTCCGCTTTGGAACGGGGCTTGCCAGGATAGGGCATGACGACCGTAACCATCCTTTCACCGAGCAAATGAATGAGACCGTCTTGCGGTACCACTTGAGCCACGCTGCTACTTTTGAGCGGTATGACGCCGAAGGGAAGTCGCACGATACCAAACCACCACAAGAGCTATGCCAAAATATTTTAGTAGCAAGTGGGGATTGGAGATTCTCTTCACTCTCTGGCATTGTCGAAGCCCCCACACTCAGACCAGACTTCACCGTAATCAGCACCCAGGGCTATGACGCACAAACTGGACTTTACTATGAGCCGATACGCGGGTTGGAGATACCACCAATCCCCGAACAGCCTACAGATAGCGAGTTGCAAGATGCCATATCACTGATACAAGAACCTATTATAGACTTCCTATTTGTCAACAAGGCCAGCTATGCCAACGTGTTAGCAGCGATGCTCTTATCTTGTGTTCGTGACGCTATCACGGGACCGGTACCGCTCACACTAATCACTAAACCCCAACCAGGATGCGGCGGCAGTCTGATAGTGGATTGCCAGTCTATCATAGCCACTGGCCGTTCGGCCCGCGTAGTTCAAGTACCGAGAGACCCGGAAGAAATGCGGAAGCTGCTGACGACTATGCTGATTAGCGGTGAGCGAAATATCACCTTTGACAACGTAGACCGAACGCTCGAATCCGAGTATCTCGCGTCATTCCTGACGACAATGTGGTGGAAAGACCGTCTATTAGGACAATCAACGCCTATTGAGCTACCGAACCGAACTGTTGTATTCGCCAACGGCAATAACGCTCACGTTGGCGGCAACCTTGCCCGCCGGATTGTACCAGTCCAACTAGATTCACCCGGTGCGAAAGTTTTCCTCCGTGATACACAAGTATTTAAACACCCACAACTTCGGGAGTGGGTTAGCGAGAATCGTGGACAGATAATTGCCTCCGTCTTAACCGTAGTGCGCGGATGGGTGAACGCGGGCAAACCTACCGCATCACAGTTGATAACTCTAGGAAGTTTTGAAAGCTACTGCCAGATAGTCGGTAGTTTACTTGCCTTTATGGGCTTTAAAGACTTCCTGGGGAATCTTGAAGAGTTGTACACAAAAATTGACACCGATACACCGGCATGGGCGAACTTCCTAGCGGCATGGCTGACCGAATTGGGACAAGAGCCTACCACAGTTGCGGAATTGGTAGCCAAGTTGAAGGATAATGCCAATCTAAGAGCCGCTTTACCTGACGATGTGGCTGATTGGGAAAATAAGGACGGCATCGCGAAGGGGTATACACGGCGACTGGGTAACCATCTGTCAAAGCGTGAAGGCCAGAAGTTTGACAACGGACTGACGTTGACGCGGGGCGGCGAATTCCGTAACGCTATCCGTTGGAAAGTTGCCGAATGGTGTGAGTTTACTAATGTAACTCACACTGTTTTAGTCTCAAATGTTAGTTATGAGAGTTCTAAAGTACCCCTTACGCGTGAAAAAAAGGAACGTAGTAATACAAAAAAGTGTATAGGGCTGGATTTAAACTCTCAAAACTCACAATCTAGCCTTGATTTGAGCGTGGGACTAAACTCACACGAAACCAACCCGTCACAGAACACCACCGCGCTACCACCACCGCCTAACCATCAGTGTCCAAACTGCAAAAAAGATGTTGCCTGGGCGGTATCGCCGTCTGGCAGCCATTATGTTTGTTCTTCTTGCGGGTATGAACACCGAGAAGATTGCGGAATTTGCTTTAAGGAAGGTAGAAAATGACAACAGCGACAAAACAAGGTGAGCTTATCAAACAGGAACAGGTTGCCGGTAGATTGGCTTCTCAATCTAATAGTGGCACACAGTATGGGAGTAACAACAATGTTACACCCATAACGACCTTGAAGGATTTAGGCATAACCAAAATAGAGTCCAGCCGGGCGCAAGAAGTGGATGAATATAAAGAGCTTATTCCGTCTCAGCCGTCAGTGGGTAAGTTCTCTATAGCCAGGGAACTAGCACAGATAAAAGCAGGGACGCACTTTTGGTGCAATGGACACCTTCAAGCTATCCCACTGGCAGAGCAATCGCCTGAGAAGCCCAACTATTGCCGTAGCTGCTTGGCAATGATGACAGCCGACAAGAAGGTGGGAAGGCTTGAAGTTGGTCGGTGGTCTAACAATGACAGTCTTTACCGACTTGACGGCAAAAATTACGGCGTTTCAAAGACTGGTGCGACTATCTTGGTAAAAGAGGACTCAGCCAAACCACTAGAAGCCGATGTTTCCCTAAACAACATAGGGCAAAAAGATGTAACAAAACTAGCGGGTGGTAACATTCTACCCCCACAGTCTAAAGCAGCCTTAAAAACAGGGGTAGTTATGCAACACCCAGGGGGTAGACCTGTTAAGACGGGCAAAGTTACCCGTATGACCGAGTGGCGCAGGCGGAAGGCAAGGAAATGAAAGCATCCGTTTATTTACGAGTTAGCACCACCGAGCAAAGCACCGATAACCAACGGCCAGCACTTGAAGCCTATGCCGAGAGCCGGGGCTGGGAAGTAACTGCCATCTATGCCGAGAATGAGTCGGCATGGAAAGCGGGACACCAAACCGAGCTAAAGCACCTAATAGCCGATGCCCGACAGCAGAAGTTTGGCATAGTGCTGGTATGGAGCTTAGACCGCCTGAGCCGTGAGGGTAGTGCTGCCATTCTAAACCTGATAAATACCCTGAAACTGTATCAGGTAAAAGTTATCAGCTATCAGGAGTCGTGGACTGAGGCACCGGGGGAGCTAGGGGAACTACTCTTTGCTCTTGCTGGCTGGGTGGCACGAATGGAGAGCCAACGGCGTAGTGAGAGGACAAAAGCAGGACTGGTTAGGGCTATCAGTCAAGGGAAGACACTGGGTAGACCATCTGGAACTAAGGATAAAAAGAGGCGCAAAAAAAGGAGCGCCAGAATTTACGCTTGAGGGCTAGGCGTGGAAGGCAAACGATAAAAAGGAACGATTATAGCCTAGCCGTGAGGCGGGCTTCGAGAGTAAGAGGAGGGTATAAAATGTTAGGTCAAAAAGTCGAGAAGAAGCAGGCTAAAAAAGAAGTCAAAATAACACGTCTTAAGGGGCAGCCGGATGTGGTCGAGGTTAAGAGGGAAGATGGTTTTAGTGATGATGAGCTGGCCCGGGAGAATAAGGGCGAGCGTCCTGGCAAGCCAGGGTTGGTGACGCCTACCAGTGGGACGGAGAAGCTGGCGGAGCGGTCGGTTAGCGGTCGGCAACTGGTCACTCAAGGCAAGCCGACAACTACCGGGGAGCAATACCGCAAACCTAGAGCTGAGCGTATTCCGAGGATAACTGGGGGTCGTGGTTTCCGCATCACGGCAAAACGTCCGAAGTTGCCAAGATAGCTAGGGAATTATGACCGCAGCAGGTAGCGGAGCTTTTCTAGTGTCTATTAAATAGTAATGGCAATATATAAAAGTTTCCAAACATTAAGCGTGGCAGCCGTTTTGGATGCCAAACTTTAAGCAGGACGGCAAACAAATGCTTCAAAAAAAACACACACATAGATAACAAAGTGAGGCGGTCGCCTTATATATATTTATACATAGGTGGTGGCTAAATGCATCATAACTTTGTGAAGCTGAAGTGCTTTCTAGCCTTAGCTCGGTTAGAGGAAGGCAGTGGGGTTACTGCATCCGGTTTAGCCAGGCTAGCATCGGTCGAACTTCCCTCTTTATATGTTCTTTTGCCTCGATGGTTGCGGTGGTCATACGTGAGGCGATTTACAAGTCGGCGTGGTGGTCGTATTGTCTTTTATTATCATTTGACTAAGCGGGGGCGTAACTGGCTCAAGCGTGCTGAGTCCTGGCATCCTCAGTTTCGAGAGGCACAAGCCGAGGTAGTTTAAGCCATGACGTTGTTGTAGCATTATAGGGGAATCGTTCAACGAGACCTGTCCTATTCCAAAAAGGTTAAACCTTGTTGACTTCTTGCAAGAAGTATATAATTGCCATAACCAAAAATGCTTCCTTTTTACACGTGTGAATTTCGACAACCCATACACCGTGATAGGAGTTGCCTTAATGTCATTTATTAACAAACTGACTGCCCTGCTTAAAACCGACCCGCGCTTCGTGGATGACGAAGGTGAACTTCTCCTTGCCGCTGTGCAAGACCGTGCCTGGCGTATTGACCATGCCCTCGTGAAGTTGCTCCTTTCAGACAAAGAAATCAAGTCTAAGTTTTTTGAAGAAATCGAGGGGCACTGGATTTTCAACCTTAACACCTTCATTGATTACATCTCGCAGAAGAATTTTCTGGATAACTCCTATACCCGCTTTCGCAACCGCATCGGGCTAACAATTGGCGGCAAGTATTTGCGCGAGCGTGGCGAAGTGGCGCTGGTGTGGCCTTACAAGGATACGGTTTTGGAAGGTGGACAGACGCAGGAAGAAGAAAAACGCAAGGAAATCTTCTTCAACGAGGTGCTGGCTCAGGATGAAATCACTCGTCTGCTTGACCCCAAAGTGCTGACCAACTTTGTGCGTTACACGGCAAAGGGCAAAGACAAGGTCACTGGCTTTAAGCGCGATGAAAACGGCGTGATTCGAGAAAACTTAATACTCAAAGGTAACAACCTGCTGGCTCTGCATACGCTCAAAACCCAGTTTCGCGACCAGGTCAAACTGATTTACATTGACCCGCCATATAACACCGGGAATGATTCGTTTGGTTACAATGATAATTTCAACCATTCCACGTGGCTTACATTTATGAAGAACAGACTTGAAGCAGCGCGCGACCTATTGTCGGATGATGGTTTTATTTTTGTCCAGTGCGATGACTACGAAAATGCCTATTTAAAAATACTGATGGATGACATTTTTGGAAAGCAAAATTATAGAAATTCTATTTATTGGCACAGAACCTACGCTGGAAAAACCGTCTCTAAGAACTTACCCTGGAATGTTGACACAATCCTCCTGTACTCAAAAAAAGAGAGGACGAACTTGGTGCCGATCACGTCCGAACTAACACAAAAAGATAAAAACTCCTACAATAAAGACGATAATGATGAGCGAGGTCACTACACAACGGTAAGTTTGCAAAAAACTGGTGGCCCTGGGCCACAAACAACTTACGATTATATTGATAACAGCGGAAAGGTTTGGAAATGCCCGGCTAAGGGCTGGAGGATGACGAAAGAAAAATTAAAGGCGTTAGAAAATGACAATCGATTGTACATCACTCACAAGACCATACGTGAAAAATACTATCTAAACGAACGCCTTGAAATTGGAAAGCAAATAGACAATTTTTGGGGCGACATAGGGAATATGAATCGTGGAAGTGACGCGGTTTATGATTTGGCGGGACAAAAGCCGGAGAAACTTATTGAACGGTTCATTAGACTTGGGACTTCAGAGGGAGATATAGTTCTAGATTTCTTCCTTGGGTCAGCGACGACTGCTGCCGTCGCTCATAAAATCGGAAGGCAGTATATCGGTATTGAACAACTTGATTATGGAGAGAGTAATAGCGTTGTCCGCCTTCAGAAAGTCATCAATGGCGACCAGACTGGAATCTCAAAATTCGTCAACCTACAAGGCGGCGGTGACTTCATCTACTGCGAGTTGATGAAATACAACGAAGCGTTTATGGAGCGCATTCAAGACGCCAAGACCAGCAAGGAACTACTCAAAATATGGCAAGACATGGCCGAAGGCTCGTTTTTAAACTGGTACGTCAATCCCAAAATACCCGAAGAAGCCATCAATGACTTTAAAGCACTCAGCAAGGACAAAAATGGTTTAGAAAAACAAAAACGCCTGATGGCCGAATTGCTGGATAAGAACCAACTATACGTGAATCTCTCCGAGATAGACGACGCGCAGTTCAAGGTTAGCAAGAATAATAAGGCGTTGAACAGGGCATTCTACGGGGAAGCGTATAATGCCTGAGCAATTTCTTTACGAAACACTGAACGCCGTCTCTAGCATGGGCTTCCTGAAAAAGGAAGTCCCCGATAGCGTGACGCAAAACCTGAATCCCAAATACGAACTCCGCCCCTATCAAATAGAAGCCTTTGCCCGCTTTTTCCATTGCCACAAAAACGAGTTTCCCGGCAAAACCTATCCCCTGCACTTACTCTTCAATATGGCAACGGGGAGCGGCAAGACGCTCATCATGGCTGGACTGATTCTCTATCTCTACGAGCAGGGTTATCGCAATTACCTGTTCTTTGTCAATTCCACTAACATCATTGAAAAGACCAGAGACAACTTCCTCAATTCCGCTTCCATCAAATATCTTTTCAATCAGGAAATTATCATTGGCAACCGCCGGGTACGGATTTCCCCGGTTGAAAACTTTGAAGGTGTCAATCCGAATGACATTAATATTTGCTTCACTACCATTCAAAAACTCCACTCCGACCTGACGACCGAAAAGGAGAACTCTATCACCTTTGAAGACTTCCGTAAGCATAAAGTGGTTATGATTGCTGACGAAGCGCATCACATTAATGTCAAAACCAAAGCCCAGACCGAAATGTTCGAGAGTTGGGAAAATACCATCGAGCGTATTTTTACTCAGAACGAACAGAATCTTCTCCTGGAGTTTACTGCCACGCATGATTACGCCACGCCCGCGATGGTAGAGAAATACCGAAACAAGGTCATTATCCGCTATGACCTGCTCCAATTTCGCAATGACCGCTTTTCAAAGGATATCGTGATCATTCAATCGGACTTTGACCAGAAAGAACGCATCCTTCAAGCGTTAGTTCTGAATCAGTATAAACAGGCAGTGGCAGCCAAATACCACATTAATCTCAAGCCCGTGATTCTTTTCAAAGCTCAGCGAACTATCGCGCAATCGTTGGAAAACAAGGCCAATTTTCACGTACTCATTGACGGCCTCACGGCAAAGCAAGTCGCCGGCATCCGCAAATCGGACATTCCCATTGTTCAACACGCCTTTCGTTTCTTTGCCGAAAACAAAATCAGCGACGAGCAATTAGTGGAACGGTTGAAGCGGGACTTCCACCAAGATTATTGTCTCTCCGTCAACGAAGAAACAGAGAAAGAGCAATACCAGATTCTTCTGAACTCGCTTGAAGACAAGAGCAACCGGGTGCGGGCAATTTTCGCCGTCCAGAAACTCAACGAGGGCTGGGACGTGCTGAATCTGTTTGATATTGTCCGCTGTTACGAAGCACGTGACACGGGCCGGGCAAAAATCGGGTCTACCACCCTGTCCGAAGCGCAGCTAATTGGACGCGGGGCCCGTTATTTCCCATTTGTTTTGCCAGAAAGTGACGACCGCTTTCGCCGTAAATTCGATGGTGACATGGAACAGGAACTACGGGTGCTGGAAGAGCTACACTATCACAGCATTAACGACTCGCGCTATATTACCGAGATCCGCGCCGCGCTGGTTGAGCAGGGCATGATGGACGAGCGCGAAGTGACTCGACATCTCTTACTCAAAGAGAAGTTTAAGAAGACTGACCTCTACAAATACGGCGTGGTTTGGCTCAACGACCGCCTGCCCAAAGATTATCAGCGGGTAAAGTCCTTTGCTGATTTAGGTGTTAAGAAACGAAACTACACCTATGCTATTGCCACCGGTCACGGCGGCGCGACTGTGGCGCTCGGAACCGGTGATAAAAATGTAATCCTAAAAGATGAAGTCCGCCAGGACCTGAAAGTACAAAACATCGAACGCAACATTATTCAAGCTGCTATCGCGCGCAATCCGTTCTTTACTTTTGGCTCGCTCAAACGCTATTTCCCAGGTCTTACTTCGATGGTCCACTTCGTGACATCAGGAGACTACCTCGGCGGACTTGAAATCACCTTTCAAGGGAACGTGCAATACCTGGACGAGAATCGTCCTGAAAAGCTCGACGCTATGTTAGGCTTGCTGGGGCAAATCGAATCTGAAATCCGTGCTAACGTCACCGACTACGAGGGAACACATGACTTCAAGCGTAAATTGGTGCACGAGGTCTTCGATGACAAGGATTTGAAATTCGACGCTGATAACCCCCGCGCTAAAGATGATGCTCAGTTCGAATACTTCGTGTCTTCCAAAGATTGGTTTGCCTTCAACACAGTCTACGGCACGAGCGAAGAAAAAGCCTTTGTCCGTATGCTCGACAGGCAGATGAAGAAGCTTCAGACGGAATACCAGCACATCTATCTGATACGCAACGAAGGGCATTTTGCCATATATAATTTCGCTGACGGTCAAGCTTTCCAACCGGATTTTGTGTTGTTCTTGCGGCAGAAAGGCGGAGCACTGCTAACCTATCAACTGTTCATCGAGCCGAAGGGGAAGATGTTACAGAAGGCCGAGCCGTGGAAGCTGGATTTTCTCAAAAATATCAAAGTAGAGTTTGAGAGCAAAACGCTGACATTTGAAGATAAGAAATACCGTTTGATTGGCGTACCATTCTATAACATCGCCGACGAAAATGAATTTCGAGCAAGCCTGGACGAAGTGCTCAGTTAAGATGAGATTTAGGTGGTAAAACATCCTAAATGTGAGGTAAGTCATTAATGAAGGAATATTGCTGTCCTTAGTTGCCATGACATTCAACTAGCTATAGTACTATTCAAGGAGATTGGCAAGGGGTGTCTTATTGAATACTTTATTAGTCTACCCGGACTACCTCGAATATGTGCGCCATACAGTGTCCTTTAGAGGCATCCATAACCGGACGAAGACATTAGTGTTGTGGGCGATAAATAGAGGAGCATATCAGCCGTCATTGATAAGGATGGTCTTGTTGGGTAAAGTATCACCTGCTGGGATTGATGCCTCTCTGCATAGGCTGAAGAGGTATGGATACGTAAAGCAATCCGAGGTAACTGGTGTTTATCGTCTGAGAGTCAAAGGACAGCGCTTCCTATGGGCTGCCACTAAGCTGGGACACCTTGATAGATGGCGGGCTGAAACAGGGCAAGGCAGTTAAAGGTCTATCTCTAATAATAAATAATATACACCGCTACCACGTGCCACGTAGTGAAGCTAAACACAACATACCACGTAGTCTATGTGGATTGAGCTGAATATTCCAAGTGAGGGCGGGGGAAACCACCGACTTGATTTAGTTAGTGCTATCCCCACTCTAGCAGAAGCAGGGATAGATAGAAATGACAGCCCGAAATTCAGAGCATTGGCTATTGACAAAGAATAGCCCCGCATAATATAACAAGACAGAATAACTTAGATAACTAACTGCTACATTATGGTCAATAATGGCCTAGTAGACTTGAAGGACTATCTACCCGTTCCGTCTTGTATTTTGCCACATTTGTGCAAACCAAAGGCGAATTAATTCGGATTACCGGAGGAAGGGTATGAATAATCGGGAAGCCAATAACAACCCTCACCCACCATCATGTAACTGTCAGAATTGCGTACAAGCCAGATTAGAGCGGTTTAAAAAAGAAGGGCCAGCCTTACTTGGATTCCGTAGCCGTATTATAGACAAGGTAACTCCTTCGGCTCGATTGAATCAACAAGTTCGAAGGAAGGGGGTTAATGGGAAATCAAGGACCGGCTTAAAGAAGTTGTCCTTAAACCTTATTGTTATTGTGTGCCTCATAGCAGCCGTCTGGATTGGCTATCGATTATTTTACCTACACGCATTGCCTCCTATTATCGGTAGTATTTTGTTCATAGCAGACAGTGTTATTACGATTTGGTGTATTGCAATACTTCGTAGCGCAAAATACAGGAATAAGAGGCCAGGATTCTTATTGACCGTAGCTTCTCTTCTAGCCATACTATTGGTATTTGCCTTCGCAGGTGTAGAGCCAATTTCAGCAGCGAAAGATAAAATGACAAGCTGGATGGGAATACAAACTATTAACAAAACTGAATCTAAAGTCAGTGCAAATACCCCAACAAGCAAAACATCAAATTCACCTCCGCCAGCAATCATAAAAGAGTATTTTCTCGCTGGCCTTTCAATGTTTCCTAACGTAATAGAATTAAACAAAATTCAGCAATGGGTATATTCAAGTTCTAGGCAATTAGATTTTAAATCGCTCAACCCCCCTTATGTGGTTAATGTCGCTATAAGAACTAAAACGAGCCAAGTTGCAACTAATCTAACAGTAAGAGTCTATCGAAAGAATGACCCGTATAAACTAAGCAGTTTGCCCATAACTACGAGAACTATATCAGGAATGGGCGGGAGACAAGCTTTCATAATTGAAGAAAAGGGAGATTATGTTATAGATGTCCAGTCTGTTGGGTGTGAGTGGTGGGCTATGGTTGGACATGAAACCGAGGCATATCGTCAATGAGAGCAGACGTCTATTGCAGAGTATCCACCGATAACCAGGAACAGGAAGTCACTAGCTTGACCACCTTAAAGTCAAGCCCTCCTTTTTGCTACTAACTTGCTACTAAGTCAGCAAGGCTATTATTTTAGTTAGCCTCAAAACACCCTTACCATCAATAACCTGCTTTACCTTGTTTGTAGCTAAAACTATCTGTTATAATAAGTCTTGATACATATATCATATCCTGCCGGGAGATGATTTGTTAGATTAGGAGTATAATGGAGGAGGTGTCGAAATGAGAAAAGTCTACTTGGATAATACTGCCACTACTCCTCTTCTACCTGAGGTGCGGGAGGCGATGATGCCCTTCTTTGATGAGGCTTTTGGCAACCCCTCCTCGCTTCATGAATGGGGTGACGCTGCCCGGGAAGCCTTGGATAATGCCCGAGCCCAAGTAGCTCAGCTTATCGGTGCCAACAGCGAAGAGATAATTTTCACGGGCAGCGGGACGGAAAGCAACAATTTCGCTGTAAAAGGGCTGGCGATGGCCCAGCAAAACAAGGGCAAGCACATCGTCATCTCGGCTATCGAGCATTTCTCAGTGATGAACTCAGCCAGGACCATGGAAAAGATAGGTTTTGAGTTGACCCTGGTGCCGGTGGACAAGTATGGCGTAATAGATGTCGGGGAAGTGAGAAAGGCAATCAGAAAAGATACCGTGCTGGTATCTGTGATGCATGCCAACGGAGAGGTGGGCACCATCGAGCCGATACAGGAAATCGCCAGGATTACTACAGAAAAAGGCATCGTTTTCCACACCGATGCTGTAGCAACTGCGGGGACGATACCTGTTGACGTGAAAGCGCTGGGTGTGGATGCCTTAAGTCTGGCTGGCAACCAGTTCTATGGCCCGAAGGGTGTTGGGGCGCTCTGGGTGCGCAAGGGAGTCCGAATTATACCTCTCCTCGATGGGGGCATTCAGGAGGGAGGTCGGCGCGGCGGGACGGAGAATGTGCCCGCAATCGCCGGCCTGGGCAAAGCCGCTGAAATAGCCTCGGATGATATGGCAGCCAGAATGCAGAGGCTCACCCCGCTTCGTGACTATCTGCTCAAAGAACTGCCTACCAAGGTGAGCCATGTACTAGTTACCGGCCACCCGACTAACCGCCTGCCCGGTCACGCCAGCTTCTGTGTTGAGTTTATCGAGGGCGAGTCCATGCTCATGCTTTTGAATATGAAAGGAATAGCTGTATCGAGCGGCTCAGCATGCACCTCCAAGGCTCTTAAAGCTTCTCATGTTCTTATTGCCATGGGCCTGCCTCACGAGCTTGCCCAGGGCTCGCTACTTCTTACGCTGGGTAAAGATAATACGCAAAAAGATATGGATTACGTTCTGGAGGTAATGCCTCCTATTTTCGAAAATTTGCGGCAGATGTCGCCGCTTTATTCTAAATTCCTGAAAGAAAGTAAAGGAGTCAAATAATATGCCAATCTATAGCGACACGGTTATGGACCACTTCATGCACCCCCGCAACGTTGGGGAGATTGAGAATCCGGATGGGGTAGGGGAGGTGGGTAATCCTGTCTGCGGAGATATGATGACCTTCTACATCAAAGTGAAGGACAACCGTCTGGCGGATGTTAAGTTTAAGACCTTCGGTTGCGGGGCAGCCATTGCTGTCTCCAGCATGGTCAGTGAAATGGCAATGGGTAAGACTCTGGATGAAGCAATGAACATCAATGCCAGCATGGTTGCCAAAGAGCTGGATGGGTTACCCAAGAACAAGATGCACTGCTCCAACCTTGGTGATGAAGCCCTGCATAAAGCCATTCAGGATTACCTGGGTAAAAAGAGCGGCAAACCGGTAGTCGCTGATGCGAGCTCCGGTCATGAACATGATGCTGAAGAGCACTGCGCCTGTCCTTATTGTGAGGAGAAAATAGTCGATGAATCTCTCCCGTACTGTAAGGCTTGTAAAGCAGCTTTAACTTTCTGCCCCGAATGCGGTAAGCCTATGGCAAAAGACGATAAGATATGCCAGAGTTGTGGCACTAAGATTAAGGGTTAGCATTCATACTAAATGTCATCCCGATGAAAATCGGGATCCAGCGGGAGAGGATGGTGGTCTGGATTCTGGGGTCAAGCTACTATAAGGAGGTATCAAATGGCGCAGACCGTAGCTCAACCTACTGAGAAGAATGAAGGTCAACCGGAAGAAAAAGAGAAACTAACCATAGCTGTCTTGAGTGGAGACCTGGAACGGGCTTTAGCGGCTTTCATGCTGGCGACTACCGGTGCCAGTATGGGCATGGAAGTCAATATGTTCTTCACCTTCTGGGGACTGAATATCATTAAAAAGAATGAAGGCAGCCTGAAAAGTAAAGGCATAATGAGAAAGATGCTGAACATGATGAACCGGGGAGGCTCAAAACGATTGAAGCTTTCCCGCTTCAATATGATGGGTATGGGTACCTGGATGATGAAAAAGCTGATGAAGGAAACCAACATGCCCTCCATCGATGAGATGATTGTTATGGCCAAGGAGATGGGGGTAAACATGATTGCCTGCACCACAACCTGCGGGGTGATGGGTTTGCCTGCCGATACGGATTCCTTCCGGAGTGAAATCGAGGTCATGGCCGGGGCCGCCTATTTCCTGAACGAGGCTCGTAAATCCAAGGTAACCCTTTTCATTTAATATCGCTGTTAAACCATACCGACGAAAGTCGGTATCCAGCGAATCGGCAGGACTGGATTCCGGATTACGCCGGGATTGAATAATAAGGTTTACTGAATCTTGATATACAAGGCACCATCTTATTAGTCTAACCAAACTGAGGAGAATGAAATGAAAGCAGACCATAGTCTAGATTGCACCGGGCTTTATTGCCCGATGCCCATTGTTAAAACGGTGGCAAAGTTTAAGCAGATAAAGGTGGGAGATGTCCTGGAAATCGTGGCTGATGATAAAGGCATCAAAAAAGATATGCCGGCCTGGGCTGAAGCCACCGGCAACGAATTTATGGGGGTGGAGGAAAAGGGCGGGGAAATCAAGGTCTATGTCAAAAAAACCCACGCCTGAAGACCGTTAAATTGATTGTAACTGGCTACTTGGTGGCAGGGGCAATATAGGGTGGCTCTTTGACCAGGCGTTCCAGCACTCCATACCAGGTATAGTCTACGGTAGCAACATCATTGGAGCCGGGGGCTTGCACATAGTAGTTCGTGCCATCGGGTGTGCTGTGGCCTACGATAATGTCCATGATTTTTCCACTCTCTAAGGTTAGGATTATTTTCATTTGCGGTTGAGTTAAGCCAAACTCAGCCAGCTTTTCCGCGGTGGCATTCGTGGCAATGACCCTGGCAGCGGCGGGGCCGCTCAAAAGCAGTGGTATGCCCCCTCCCCATCGTTTCATATCTACCTTAGCCCGCTGGGCATCATCAAAAGACCAGGACCTATCGGCTTCCTTTATGAATGCCTGGCTTAAGTTTTCCTGGGGAAGCTGCATTTCAACACGCTGCAGCTCTTCCATCTCAAACAACCAGACGAAGACCTGTGATACTGGCTTCGGTGCCGGTTCAGGCCTATTGGAATAGTAAAAATATCCCCCGAGCGCCAGGAGAATAACCAGCAGGATAAGGATGCTTTTCAGTCTCAAGTGATTTCTCCCTGAGATAAGTCTGTTTGGCTACCTTCGGCGCCACCAGATAATACCGCCAGCCACCAGCACCAGCAGCGGCAGCACAACAATACTGGAAATTCTGATGAGATTAGCGTCATCCGGGCGAACAAGCAGCCGGCGGAAGGGCAAGACCTTACGTTCGATTGTAACTAGCTCCTTCCCGGCGGTAAGTAAGCTGACTGCATTAAGGAAGAGGTCGCTGTTATTCCCGTTATAAAAATGCTGGTTAGCAACGAAATCAGAATCACCGATGACTATCAGGGCGGTCCCCTGTCCCCTAGTATTTACATCACTGGGAGGGGTGACAATAAGAAAGGCAAGAGCTAACGGCCCCTTCACTTCTGTCGTATTATCAAAGGTAGGCTTTTGTAGCGGGCTAAAATTCTTGTCCAGCCAGGCATCACTACTTGTCCAGACGAGCCGATTCATTTGAATCGGGCTATCTTTACTCTTCCAGATAATCGCGCTCATATCACCTTGCTCTGTCAGTGTAACCGTAGGTTCATATTGAGGGTCAGGAACAATAGCAGTAGCCCCGGGGAAGTAAACAGTAGGCAGACCGAATGTATTTCTGTCGCTTGGTACGCTGGGGCTATCGATGCTGGGAGACACATAAGATGATGGGTCGATTACTATTCCATCACCAACCGTAATGCCCCAGTTAGTCAGAAATTTTTTGACCTCTTTCGGTGAGCTAGGGTTTAGCATAAACAGTGCCTGTCTACCGCTGTCCAGGTATCGTTTAATAATCTCCAGTTCCTGAGAGGAAATCGGTTGCTGCGGCCCGGCTACTATCAGGGTAGCACAGTCATCAGGTATCGAGGGGTTTATCGTCAGGTCTAAAGTAGCCACCTGATACAGGTTATCCTGTAGACTCTTGGTGAGGTTACTATAATCGGCATCGATGCTACTCTCGCCATGCCCGGTAAGAAAATATACTCTTTTCTGGATAGTGCCGGTAACTTCCAGAATGGCGCTGGTCAAGGCATGTTCTGCCTCTATTCCAGTGGGATTACCCTGAGCATCAGTGGTAACAAACTGGGCCAGCGGCACCAACCTGGGATGCCCGGGGTTGTTCTCGCTTACAAAGACGATTGTCTGGTACTGGGTTATGCCATATTGCCTTGCCTGATCAGGGTGCTCATCAGGGTCAATATATTCTACGCTCAACTTGTCGCCATAATATTTGTACTCGGTTAACATGCTCGTCCCATAGCTGTAGAGGAGAGCCGCAGTATTACTGGGGTCGTTTATCTGGGAGATGGATGGGACAAAGAAAGCCAGCGCCTTTAGCGGTGTTTTAAGGTTCTTGAGAACATCCTTTGTCTGCTGGGTAAGAGTAAATTGGGACACACCGGTGGGGTCAAGACGGTGATAGCTGCCGACGCTGATAGCATTAACCAGGAGAACGATACCTATAAAGATTGAAGCCATGACTGTGGTGCCCGTGCTAAATTTACCTCGCCGGCCAGTCAGGGCACGGCCAACTTGCCTGAAATCAAGGATAAAGGCAATAGCCAGCAGTAATATCCCCAGTGCCAGTGTAGCCCAGGCAGCATAGAGGATGCCGGGCAATACCAGCATGACGATGAAACCGACCAGCAGGGCAAGCAGCCCGAGGACGGCGATAAGCCCGGGAATCCCGTAACCCTTGTTAGTCTGCATTTAACTCCATCGGCTGTTTTCCAAAGACCTTATGGTTAGAAACAGAAATAAAGCGGTGACGCTGAGATAATAAACGACACCTCTGGTATCAATTACACCTCTCATAAAGTCAGGAAAATAGTAGGAGATTGAGATGTAGTTAATGACCTTTCCCAGGGTCTGGGGCAGGAAAGAGGCAGCCATACCGACGAACCACAAAGCCAGCAGAATTCCGCCAGCGACCACGGCGGCCACAATCTGGTTTGAGCTTAGCGATGAGGCAAATAGTCCTACGGCCAAAGCAGCATAGCCCAGCAGCAGCAGCCCCAGGTAACCAGTAACTATTGGTCCGATGTCAGGGTCGCCAAACAAAAATAATAATATGGGGTAGTAGAGAGTTAGCGCCAGCATTGCCGTAAGGATGCCCAGGCTGCCCAGGAATTTACCCAGTATTACCTCACTATCTCTCACCGGTGCCGTGAGCAGCAATTCCATGGTACCCATTTTCCTCTCTTCCGCCAGCAAACGCATCGTCAGTAGTGGCGTGAACAACAACAATAATATGCCACCGATACTCAAAAATCCGTTGATGCTGGTTTCCATATAGGTTGAAGGGCTGATACTAAAGACAGCGCCAGTGGCGGCCAGGAAGATAGCGGTTACGACATAGGCCATTGGCGAGGCCAGGTAGGACTTAAACTCTTTAAGGGCAATAGCCGTTATCTTGCTCACTGTGCGGTCTCCTCTTTAGTGGTTAGCTTGAGAAATATGTCCTCCAGGCTCATCTCGACCGATTCCAGGGAGAGTAGTGTCCAGCCACCCTGGATGATGGCTGCCATTATCTTAGCCCGGGGGTCCTCACTGCCAGAACATTCCACAATGTAGTGAGAATCCTGACGGCTCACCTGGCGGACACCTTCAATCTGGCGCAACCGCTCAGCTACTGCCTCAGAGGGATCGCTTACTTCCAAGCGGAGACGCTTGACACCACTTATTATAGCGGAAAGGTTAGCAATACTGTCCGAAGCCACAATCTTACCTTGATGGATGATAATCACCCGCTCACAAATTACGCTTACCTCAGGCAGAATATGGGTGGAGAGCAGAATGGTGTGCTCCCTGCCCAGTTCCTTGATGAGTTCCCGGGTCATCGCTACCTGAATGGGGTCAATACCTACCGTTGGTTCATCCAGAATCAACACCTCGGGCTCATGGATAATCGCCTGGGCTACCCCGACTCGCTGCCTGAATCCTTTGGATAGCTTACCGATAAGCACATCAGCATATTCTTCAAGATGGCATATTGCCACCACATCTTCTATCCTGGTCTTTATCTTTGGAGCCTCTAAACCCCTGAGTCTGGCGAGAAAATTGAGGTAGGAACGGACAGTCATATCGCTGTATAATGGCACCGCCTCGGGGAGATAGCCAATGTGTCGCCGAGCCTCCAGAGATTGACTGAGTATGTTATAGCCGGCAACCCAGGCGTCGCCACTGGTGGGTGCCAGAAACCCGGTGAGGATACGCATCGTCGTTGTTTTGCCCGCGGCATTGGGGCCGAGGAAGCCGACGATTTCCCCCTTTTCTATATTGAAGCTAATATTATCGACCGCCAGTCGTTTCCCGTAGTATTTGGTTAAATTTTCAACCTTTATCATTCTTGCTCACTATGGGGTTGTCGGTTGGCTAGTACTGGGTTTACCTTTAGCCAGTTGATACTGTATCCAGGCGTTGATTTCAGAATTAAAATTATACTTTATGGTATGTTGGCTGCTTTCTGTCACAAGCCACTTATCCAGTGCCTGGCTCTTCACATCTGGCAGAAATTCGGCGGCAATTTCACGGGCAGCAGCCTTCTCGGAGACCATAAAAAGAAAGTAACCCCCTGTATCCTCAGTCCCCTGGTCCGCTGGTGAAGGCAACACCTGTGGTATCGGTATGCTGACCTCGCCAGGTATAAGCCTAAAGGCTACATCTTCGAACCTGGGGTCCAGGACACCACGGGGCAACCACCCCAGGTCACCCCCATCAGCCTTGGATGTTTCATCCAGAGATACTTCCCGTGCAACGTCAGCAAAAGCCTCCCCTTTTTCTATTCTTGCCTTTATCTGCTGCGCCTCCTCATATGTCCCCATCAGAATGGCACTCAGGTGGACCTGCTCGGCGGTGGTAGGCATTCTCTCGGCAAGATAACCCTGGAGTTGAGCCGCCATTATCATAGTGGCGGTAGTGTCTTTGAACTCGGCATCAGAGAGACCGCTATCATTAAGCATCTGGCGATACCACGCCTGAAATTCGCTCTCAGAAATGCCGGCACTACTTCCCATGGCTATTCTCATCAACTCATTAGTGATATTCTCCGAACTGACGGTGATGCCGTAGCGCGATGCCCCCAGTTTGATGAGCTGTTCATCAGTTAATCTCTGAAGCATAGTCATCGGGTCAGCACCGACAAATCTGGCTCTCTTTAGAAAGTAATCCATACGGATAGCGGTGTCATCCACTGTAATTATAGTGCGCTGAAAAGGGGCAACATAGTTCTGGTAATAGCCACCCCCCAGTAGCACCAGTATGATAACGATAACCACCGCACCAATAGTAAAGGCTGTGCGTCGCCTTTGCTTACCATTTGGGGCTTTTTCTATTTCCTTTTTCTTATCTTGAGGCATAGCTCACCCTATTTCTCCAGAATATTTCAGAACAACGCGCTAACCTGACTTAATAGGCTATTCCAGCCTGCTTACAGTGGGAGAAACGAAAGAATTGGGCAAGCGGATAACAGCTTCCAATCAGACTCGCCGGTCTAGCTTAATATAAATGCCTAGACTCGGTGACAGGCCACCCAGTGCTCATTCCCAACATCTCTCAATTCTGGCACTTGCTCTGTGCAAATACCAATCGCCATCTGGCACCTGGGGTTGAAATGGCAACCACTGGGAGGATTAACCGGGCTGGGCACATCACCAGTTAGCAAAATCCGCTTTCGCTGGCGGTCCACCACTGGGTCAGGTATGGGCACCGCTGACAGCAATGCCTGAGTGTAAGGATGCAGCGGATGATCATAGAGCTCATCACTACGCGTAATTTCCGCCATCTTGCCCAGATACATTACGGCCACCCTATCACTGATATAACGGACTACCGAAAGGTCATGAGCGATAAAAAGATAGGTTAATTTAAGCTCCTCACGCAGCCTCATCAGCAACGTAATAACCTGAGCCTGAATGGAAACATCCAGTGCCGATACCGGTTCATCACAGACAATGAAGCTGGGTCTCACCGCGAGAGCTCGAGCTATTCCGATACGCTGCCTTTGCCCCCCGCTGAATTCATGGGGGTAACGTATCGTCATACGTGGCTCCAGACCCACCATATTAAAAAGCTCGGCAACCTTGTCCTTGTAGTCGTTGCCCTTAGCGATATTATGCACTAGCATTGGCTCGCCGATGATATCCCCGGCGGTCATACGGGGGTCAAGCGAGGCATAAGGGTCCTGAAATATTAACTGCATGTTCCGCCGCATCTTCCTCAACGCTTCCCCATGCAGTTTAGTAAGGTCCGTTCCCTCAAAGAACACCTTACCACCGGTGATTGTATAAAGCTGCAGGATAGAACGCCCGGTAGTAGTTTTACCGCAGCCACTTTCGCCCACCAGCCCCATGGTTTCGCCCCGCTTAATATAAAAACTTACCCCATCTACTGCCTTGACATCAGCTACCTTCTTTTGCATGACGCCTGCCAGTACCGGGAAATACATGTAAAGATCTTCTACTCGGACTAAAATATCATCCCTTGCCATTAGTCAATCCTCACTTGTCCTTGTGCTTTCTGACATCAACAAAGCAAGCAAAGTAATGCTCTTCGCCGGCTTTTTCCAACACTGGTTTCTCTTCGTGACATCTACCGATGGCGTACTGACAACGAGGCAGGAAGGCGCAACGGTCCTTAGCCAAACGCACGAGATTAGGCGGTAGACCCTCAATAACACTCAGCTTACGTGTCCGGGGCAAGTCCAGCCGCGGCACTGATGCTAGGAGCCCCATAGTATAAGGGTGCCTTGGTTCACCGTAGATATCGGCAGTCGGTCCCGTCTCCATTAGCTGCCCGGCATACATTACAATTACACGGTCAACATAGCGGGCGACAATCCCCAGATTATGGGTGATAATAATCACGGCGGTGCCAAACTGGCTTCTCAGATTATCGATAAGTTCCAAAAGCTGCGCCTGAACGGTAACATCAATAGAAGTAGTAGGTTCGTCAGCAATCAGCAACTCTGGGTTACAGCTTAATGCCATAGCAATCATTACCCGTTGCTGCATCCCCCCGCTGAAGTTATGAGGATAGTTATCAAGTCTCCGCTCCGCATCCGGTATGCCCACCAGTTTCAGTAAATTAAGCGTTTCCGCAGCGGAAGCTTCCTTATCCAGCCCGCGATGCAACTCCAACGACTCCGATAATTGACGCTTGATAGTAAGCACCGGATTCAGGGATGTTGTCGGCTCCTGAAAAATCATACCAATCTGGTTACCCCGGATATGGCGCATTTCCTCCTCAGTCATTTTGAGGAGGTCCTTTCCCTTAAAGATAATCTCGCCGCCTACAATAATACCCGGAGGATAAGGAATAAGCCGCATCACCGACATAGCGCTTACGCTCTTACCGCAGGCGCTCTCCCCAACTATAGCGATGCTCTCACCTTTGTTGATGTAGTATGAGAGGCCATCAACAGCCCTTAGCTCCCCCTCCGCTACATAGAAATAGGTTCTGAGCTCCTTGACTTCCAGTATTTTCTCAGCGATGGCGCCTCACCTCATTTCCATATTGTCGTTTATCTTACCATTACCAGTCTAGGCTGAGATCCCAGCCTTTTCTTTATCTTCTCTGACTTTTTCCAGTCGTTGGGCTCTTTTCTTCTCCGCTCCCGCATATCGTCCCAGACCACCCCTCAGCCGTGGATCCAGGATATCTCTCACCCCGTCACCCAGCATGTTAATGCCATAGACGACGACAGACAGAGCCAAACCAGGCCACAAGGCCATCCACGGCGCCAACAGCAGGTAGCGGCGCCCGCTTTCACTAAGCATTCCTCCCCAGGCTGGAATGGGCGGGGGTATACCGAAGCCGAGGAAGCTAAGAGTAGCCTCAATCAGAATAACGGTTCCCATATTTACGGTAAAGAGAACAATTACAGGCGCCATAACATTAGGCAAGATATGGCGGATGAGTATGGTTCTCGTTGGTGCGCCGATAGCCCGTGACGCCTCGACATACATATTCTGCTTAACACTGATAACGGCACTTCTTACTATCCTGGTGTTGGCAACACCATAAAACGGCCCTAAAACCATTATTATCTGCCACATACCCGGTCCCAGGATAGACATTACAGTTAAAAGAAAGAAGAGCGGGGGTATGCACATCCAGGCATCAACAAACCTCTGTATTATTATATCAGTCTTACCACCAAGGTATCCAGAAATAAGACCTAAAAATACGGCTACTATTACGGAAGTAATAGAACCAGCCAGACCGATAATCATGGAGATACGAGCCCCGTAGATAATACGGCTCAGCATGTCTCGCCCCAAGTGGTCGGCCCCCAGAATATTCTGGGGTGAGGGGGGAGCCAAGCGGAGCGACAGATTCATTTCGTTATACCCGTAAGGAGCCAAAACATTAGCGAATATACCGGTCAAAAAAAGCACGAGAACAATAACCCCGCCAAATGTCCCCAAGGGCTTCTCCTTGACCAGTCTTACTAACATGTCAACGAAGAAGTTGCGTGGTTTTACTTCTTTCACTCCGGCGACTGCTGTCGTTCGTCCCGTCTCGGCCATTTTCCCGCCTTTTCTCCTCTACCTATATTGAATTCTCGGGTCCAACCAAGCGTAGGTCAGGTCGACTACCAGATTCAGTATTAATACAAAAACACCCATTACAAGGTTTATTCCCGAAATTATGGGGTAGTCTCTCTTAGTGATAGCTTCAATCTCCAAACGACCTATACCGGGCAGATTGAATATCGTCTCCATAACAATAGAGCCACTAATCAGGACGGGTATGCGCAGCCCGACGAGAGTGACCACCGGAATCAAGGCATTTTTCAGGGCGTGCCTCATAATAACTGTTCTTTCGCTAAGTCCCTTGGACCAGGCTGTCCTGATATAGTCCTGCCTCAGCACCTCCAGCATCATGGTGCGGATGATTCTCATTTCAGCTCCCGAGGCAATCATGCCCATAATGAACGCTGGTATTAGAAACTGCTGAAGGTTATCCAGAGGACGCTCATAAAAAAGGGCATATTCTACCGGTGGCATCCAGTTCCACCAGATTGAGGGATATACCATTACCATGGTACCCAACCAGAAGCCGGGAACGGAGATGAAGAGTATGGCTATGGTACGGCCGATATAGTCACCTATGCTATCCTGCCGTATTGCGGCAAATATGCCTATCGGGAGAGCGATTACTAAACCTGTGGTTAAAGCGAGAAGACCGAGTTCTACGGAGATTGGTAGCCGGTTCGTTATCTCCTCCATTATGTTTCGCCCTGTCCATAAGGAGTCCCCCAGGTTACCCTGGAAAAGTCCGTCGAAACCTCTATTATCAGGGTAGGGGATAATCCCCAGCCACCGCGAGTACTGAATATGAACCGGCACATCCAGCCCCAGTTTCTGCCTCATGAGATCAGCAGTTAAGGCTTGCTGAGCTACCGAGCTTTCTGATCCCATCTCAGACATCATCAACTCGATGACGTTACCGGGGATAAGACGGGCAGAAAAGAAGACTATTAAAGTCACAAGCAGCATAGTAGGTATCATCAGTAGTAGTCTTCTGATTGCATAAGCTTGCATTTGATCCCCCCCGCTGTTAGTTTGGTTTTGAGTAAAGGTTCCGTGCTACGCCTAAGACACTACTATCTTCCGTACCTCGTATCTATCCTGATTAAAACCTGACTCGACTTATGCCGTTACTAATAGTAATTAGATTCAACCGGGACGATAGTCCCCCCGAATATTTCTGTCAACCCGCCGCAGTGTTAAACACGATATGTTCTTATAACACAAGCTACTTCCCCTTGTCAAGAGGATACCTATAAATATTTTTAGCCAAGGGTTTGAGGATGGTTACTAAGCTTTTACAGCCTGCCCACTTCGTAAAGGAAACGGCATGCCCCCGTACCGTCGCTTTGTCCTGATAGTGGCAGCGGGTGGGATTGGACCACCGACCAAGGGCTTATGAGTCCCCTGCTCTACCACTGAGCTACGCTGCCAGCAGGCGAAATATAGCATAGTCCAGATTCAACTGTCAACCAGTTGAGTTCATTCAACAGGGGCTTGACAACAATATGTTTCTCGTTTATACTAATTACAAATGAGAAGCATTAGCAAGAAGAAAATAGATACCGAAGCCAAGTCTCTGAAGCCAAGGAGCTCGGCACCAAATGTTCCCGGGTTGCGGATGACCAATCAGCGAGCATCGATTCTGGCAATTATCCGGCAGGGGCATGGGCACCTGGATGCTGATGAAGTCTACCGACAGGCGCGAGAGAAACAATCTCGCCTCAGTCTGTCGACTGTTTATCGTACCCTTCAGAAACTCAGGCAAATAGGTTTAATCGAAGAACTTCACTTTGACGAAGAGCACCATCACTATGAAATAAAACCCCCTACCGAGCACCACCACCTGCTCTGCCTTGGCTGCGGTAAGGTTATTGAATTTAAGTACCCGCTAGCCCGCCTGGTAAAGAAAAACGCCATTGAGGCTCAAGACTTCGAGATTACCGGCAGTGAAGTTAGAATGACCGGATATTGCGCCGATTGTCAGGAAAGTAAGAAATAATTTTTTGTGTGGCTTCTTGCGAATGAGAAGCATTAGTAGTTAGTGCCTGATGATTTTAAAGGCTGGAAAAGGGAGACTGGAGATGTAAAAAGTCTAAAGGGCAAAGGAAATTTATAGTGCAGGTGAGCATATATTTTAGAGAGGAGAAAATAAAACAATGCTGGGTTCGCTACTAATCACACTCAGGGAGGGTCTGGAAGCCGCCCTCATTATCGGCATCATCCTGGCTTATCTGGCAAGGACCAATAACCGCCAAGGCTTCAAACCGGTCTGGCTGGGCACCTCGCTGGCGGTGCTGGTCAGCCTGATTGCCGGGGCTATTATCTATATTGTAGCTGGAGAGTTCAGCGGCCGTGCCGAGCAGATATTTGAAGGCTCGGCGATGTTACTGGCCGTCGGCGTACTTACCTGGATGGTATTCTGGATGCGTAAACAGGCAGTCAATATCAAAGGCGAGTTGCAAACCCAGATACAGTCGGCGTTAACCAGCGGCTCGTCATTCGGCCTTGTGGCTATCGCCTTTATTGCCGTAGTCAGAGAAGGCATTGAGACTGTGCTCTTCCTCTTTGCCGCCAATACCGTAGCTGAGTCAGCAGTCTCATTTACCATCGGAGGGCTACTGGGGCTGGTCGTAGCTATTGCGATTGGCTACGGTATCTATAAAGGCTCTTCAAAACTTAATCTCAGGACTTTCTTCAATATTACCGGGCTGGTACTGATTATCTTTGCTGCCGGCTTGCTGGCGCACGGGATTCACGAATACAACGAAGCCGCCATTATACCCAACGTTATCGAGCATGTCTACAATATCAACCCCATTCTATCAGAGAATTCAACCTTCGGACTGTTCCTGAAAGCAATCTTCGGTTATAACGGCAATCCGTCCTTAACCGAGATAATCGGTTACATCGTCTATCTGGCATGGACTCTGGTCGCCTACTTCCACCCGAGCGCGGCAAAGCGTGGAGCCAAAGTGACCGCCTAAAAGGAAAGGAGGGAAAGGAAAAAGATGACTACTATGCAAAAAATACGGGATATCTTTAGCATTGGCAAACGCAGCGCGAGTTGCCACGGAGAAGGACTCAGCCTGACCGAGGACGGCCTGAAAAAGGTGGGCATTGTCGGCACCCCGAATGTGGGCAAAAGCGTCATCTTTAATTGCTTGACCGGCGCTTATGTTACCGTTTCCAACTATCCGGGAACGACGGTGAATGTCTCCCGGGGTAAAGCCAGCATACAAGGGGAAGAATTCGAGGTGATGGACACTCCTGGTATGTACTCCCTGATGCCGATTACCGAGGAGGAACGGGTGGCCAGGACAATGCTGCTGGCGGAGAAGCCTGATGTAATCCTGCATGTGGTGGATGCCAGAAACCTGGACAGGATGTTACCCCTGACGATGCAACTCATTGAAGCCGGACTACCCACGATGTTAGACCTCAATATGATGGACGAAACGGAAGCAGCCGGGATAGAAATCAATATAAACAAACTTGAGCAGGAACTGGGCATCCCGGTAGTTGCCACAGTAGCTACGAACGGTCGTGGTATAGAAACACTAAAAAAAAGACTGGTAGAATATGTGAGAAACCAACACTGTGCTTAAGTACGATGAGCCGCTTGAATCAGCCCTAAACAGCCTTGTGAACCTGCTGAAGGCGGATTACGGCATTTCCAGAAGAAGTGTCGGCCTGCTCCTGCTCCAGGGAGACCCTGATATCGAGAAACGGGTCAGGGAACAGGAAGCCGCCGTCTACGAGTCCATCCAAGAAATTATCTCTCAAGCCAGTCAAAGCTATAATCAGCCACTAAGCTACATCATCGCTTTGCGGCGACAGCAAGAAGTAAAACGTCTGCTGTCAACAGTAGTGACCTCAAGGGAGAAAACCAGGCGAGGCTTTGCCGAGAGGCTGAGCCGTGCCATGATGCACCCTGTTACCGGGACGATTATCCTGCTTATCGTCCTCTACTTCGGGCTTTATCAATTTGTCGGTGTCCTCGGCGCCGGAACTCTGGTCGGCTTCATCGAAGGCACTGTCTTCGGAGAGTGGATTAACCCCTGGCTCACCCAGTTGATTACCAGCCTGATTCCCTGGAAGGTTTTCCAGGACTTATTCATCGGCAAGTATGGCATTATCACCCTGGGGTTCACCTACGCTTTTGCTTTAATTTTACCCATAGTGAGCACATTCTTCATTGTTTTTTCCATCATCGAGGACAGCGGCTATCTGCCCAGACTGGCGATGCTCATCGACAGGATATTCAAGACAATTGGGCTCAGCGGCAGGGCGGTCATCCCGATGGTGCTGGGGTTCGGCTGCGATACTATGGCCACCATCGTCACCCGTACCCAGGAAACAAAGCGGGAAAGAGTTATTACCACCCTTTTGCTGGCTCTTGCCATTCCCTGTTCGGCACAACTCGGGGTTATCTTTGCCATTCTGTCGGGTAACACCCGGGCGCTGCTCATCTGGGCGGGGGTAACGGCTCTGGTCTTTCTGCTGGTCGGCTACCTGGCGGCTAAGGTTATCCCGGGTAGGAAAGCCAGTTTCTATATGGAGGTACCTCCGCTAAGACTGCCCAAGCTCTCCAATATCTTCGTCAAGACCTATACCCGGCTGCAATGGTACTTTTTGGAGGTTTTCCCCATTTTCGTCCTGGCAAGTTTTCTACTCTGGCTGGGAGACCTGACCGGGTTACTTGACCTTGTCACCGGCTGGATTAAGCCCCTGGTTGAGTTTATCGGCTTACCACCTGAGACGGCGGTCGTCTTTCTCTATGGCTGGTTCAGAAGAGATTTCGGTGCTGCCGGGTTATATAACCTTAACAACTCGGGTGTGCTGGTAGGAATACCGTTAGTGGTAGCTGCGGTTACTCTAACCCTTTTCATCCCCTGCGTTGCACAATTCTCCGTGATGCTGAAAGAAAGGGGCGTTAAAACGGCGCTCGCCATTGCCCTGTTCGTCTTTCCCTTCGCCTTTTTCGTAGGATTTATTCTCAACTGGGTACTAACTGCCCTGAGGGTTTCGCTGTGAAATGCCCTCTGTGCGGTTACGAATTCCGGGAAGAAGACAGTAAAGCTACCTGTCAGGGATGCCCGCTGGGTGGAGCCTGCCATATGATAAGATGCCCCAACTGCAACTACGAGATACCTGAAGAACCGGGACTGATTAAGGCTTTCCGAGCCTGGAAGGAGCGTAAAAGTGGAATTAAAGGAAAAGGCTGAAGAGGTACTGGAGACCCTGTGGATTCTGTCCGAGGAAACCAGGAAGACTGCTATTCCTCTGGCTGACCTGACGGAAGCCGATAAGGAATCTATTGAGCAATTACTTACGGCGGGGGATATATCCCTGATTGATGGTGAGGTAAAATTAACCGACCAGGGGCGACCCCTTGCCAGGAATGTAGTCAGGAGACACCGGCTGGCCGAGCGCCTGTTGACCGACGTTCTGGGTACTGGAGATAGCCTTATTCATGAGAGAGCCTGCAAATTCGAGCATATACTTGACCGTGGCCTGGACGAAAGTATCTGTAGCCTGTTAGGTCATCCCAGAGTCTGCCCCCACGGCAAGCCGATACCTCCGGGCAGTTGTTGCCTGCAGCAGCAAAAGCAAGGGCAAAGGGTAGTTGCTGCCCTGTCCCAGCTAATTCCCGGGCAAGGCGGGAAAGTGGCATATATCCATACCACTGAGCCGTACCAGCTTCAAAAATTAACGGCGATGGGTATCCTCCCCGGAGCACCGATAAACCTTATTCAGAGCTTCCCATCTTACCTTTTTCAGGCAGGCCAAACGCAGTTTGCCGTAGACAGAGAGATAGCCGATGCCATTTATGTCCGACTGGTAGAAACAGAAATAACCGTTGAGTCCAAAGAGGAAAAACCGCGGCGGCGCCGCTGGCTAATGGCTAAGAAGTAAAGCACAAGGCCTGATGTTAATACCGCCGGTACCAGTCTTCAGAGAGACCGGTTAGATTACTGTTGGCTACACCGAGCTTCTTGTGCCAGGGAGTTGCGTATTTCTCAGCGACGTCAGACAGCCTTTTCAATCTGTCCACGGCCACCGTTGAAAGGAACTTGACCCTTTCACCGGTGTCTTCAATACTCATCCCTTCCTGCCAGATAGCCCGCCCCCCAAGGAAACCGGAGGCGCCCGCCCGGCAGGCAATTTCTACCTGCTGGTAAAAAGCGTCAAAATCCACGCCGGCGCTGAGGATAACCCAAGGCACCTGAGATGCAGCATCCAGCTTGCGGCAAAGGTCAGTAAGTTCACCCTTGTCCTTGTTGTAACGTAAATCAGCAGGAAATTCGGCTTTCAGCACATCTATCGGCAAAGCAGTGACCTGCCGGGCCGTCTCGATAACCAATTGCGCCTTTATTTTAGCAAACTGCTCAGGCTTACCTACTTCGCTGCCTACCGGATAGCTCACCGGTTCTACCAAGAAGGGAATATCGTATTTTATACACTGCTCGGCTACCCGTCTTACGATGGCTAGTTGCTGACCGGCCAGCGGATTCAAATCGGGACGGTAATAAAGCAGAATCTTAACCGCCGAGGCTCCCATCCGTTTAATCTTCTCTGGTCCCCAATCCTCCAGCAATTCGGTGATACGTCCCTCATCACCCCCACCGTAGCCGGAAGACTCGATGCTAACCAGCAGTCCGGTGCTCTTGGGCAAGACACCGGCGCTGATGCACTGAACTGCCCCATAGAGCGGGTCAAGCAGCACGGCAGTAGCATGCTCAGCCATTATAGAGCACAGCTCCAGCTTACGCTTCACCATCTCATCATAGCTAACCGCCTCCGGGTTCTTCCTGTTTATCATCCGCTGTAAAGAACCGCGGTGGTCCATAGCGCAGATAGTGAAGATACCATTCGGGCTGGTAATCTGCTGAAGCCCTCTTAATTTGCCAACGGTTATTTTTTTCATATTTCCCTTCGTAGTATTATGAGCTAAAAGGCTAGGTGAATCAAGACGATGATTTCAGAAGCTGGCTAATTGTTAAAATGTACCCAGGCTCTTCCCTGGTTGTACCAGGCGCAGCCTGCCCTAGAACTACCGCATTTATGTCATTCTGAGCGTAGCGAAGAATCCGTGTTATCCTCCATTCTAGAGCTGATTCTTCGTCATTTCACTCCTCAGAATGACTTTTGAGGCAACGCGACCAGGAGCTATGCCGGGGACAGGTGGCAGTGAAAAGGAGGGGTAGCTACTGCAGTCGGCTTGCCGCTACGTTCCAGTTGATGTTCTGGAAGAAGGCGCCAATGTAATCAGCCCGTTTCAGCCCGTAGTCAGTGATGAAGGCATGTTCAAAGACATCCATCACCAGAATGGGGCGGCAACCGGCAAGGTGACCAACTTCATGCTCGGTAATCCATTGATTGCACAGACCACCGGTGACGTTATCCTGATAGAGTATTACCCAGCCAACGCCGCGCATTGCCCCGGTAGCCCGGAAATCCTGCTCCCAGGCGTCATAGCTGCCAAAGGCAGCGGCAAGCTTTGCAGCTAAAGTGCCTGATTTATCCAGAGGCGCTTTACCCCCCAGGTTCTCAAAGTAGTATTCGTGCAGCCGCATACCGTTGAACTCAAAACCATAGCGGCGCTTAAGCTCAGAGTATTCAGGGTTGGTGGCATCTTTAGCCAGGCTATTCAGCCGGTCATTAAGCTTATTAGTGTTAGTTACATAGCCCTGATAGAGAGTGAAGTGATTTTTAAGCAGGGTCTCGCTGAAACCAGCCATTCCGATAAGGGTGCTATAGTCTTTTGCGATATAAGCCATTACAGTTTCTCCTTTGTCTCATTAATTCGGCTCAAACACTATCAAACAAACTTAGACTCCTTGTGTTTTTCAGCAATAGTAGTTGCCAGTTTATCCAGAGCCTTGAAGTCGTCTGCCCTGGGGAATCCTTTACACACTACCGGCTCCAGTATTTCCAATTTCAGGCTGGAGAGCACAATGCCAAGTTGCTCTACCGTCTTGCCTCCCCAGCCATAAGAACCGATAACTGAGGCGAATCTCGCTTTGGGTCGGAGGGCATTGGTCAGAAAGGCAGCATAGGCCGCAAGCGGGTGTGCATTGGCCAGAAAGGTGGGGGTTCCCAGAACAACGGTGCCCGCATCCACCAGAGCTTCGGCTACCTTACCGATGTCAGTGACTGCCAAGTCGAATTGTTTTACGGTCACGCCTCTTTGGGCTAAAGCCTGGATAAGGTAGGTGACCATCTTATGAGTGCTGCCGTGCATTGAGACATATGGTAGTATGACAATGTTTTTAGGTTCATCGAAGACCCAGCTATGATAAGCTTTTACGATAGTCTCCGGTTTATCGTGCATAGGCCCGTGGCTGGGAGCGATGATGTCGATGGCGTAGCTCTCTATTTTCTCCAGATTTCTCTGGATGTTGCTGCGGAAAGGCATCATGATTTCGGCGTAATATCTCTTGGCAGCCTCGATAGTCTGACCCACATCAGTGACATACAGGTCGGTGGTGGCAAGATGTGAACCGAAGAAATCACAGGAAAAGAGTATTTTGTCTTCTCTCAAATATGTGCTCATTGTCTCCGGCCAATGCACCCAGGGTGTATAGATAAACTCCAGCGTTTTATCCCCTAATGACAGGGTTTCATAGTCATTAACGGTTATAAACCTCTCTGCCGGGAGCATGAGTAAGTCAATCAGCATATCTTTACAGCGGGGCGAGGTGACGACCTTGGCTTCAGGATATCTTGCCAGGATTCGGGAGATGGAGCCGGAATGGTCTTGCTCGGCGTGATTGACCACCAGATAATCTATTTTTAGGTCATCAAGCTCATTCAGGCAATCTACCAGTCCATCCTGCATCGTGGGATCTACCGTATCGATAAGAGCCGTTTTAGCATTACCCTTAACCAGATATGAGTTATAGCTGGTGCCATCGGGCAGCGGTACCAAGGCGTCAAATAGCCGCCTATCCCAGTCAACAGCCCCTACCCAGTAGACCCCGGCCCTTATTTCCCTTGGTTTCATCCTATTTCCCCTTCAAGCATTGTCAATTACTTAAATTATCCCCGATTATTCCCTGCCTGTCAATTTGTTTTTAGCCAAAAGGAAGGGAAGCGGGACGGTAAACAAAAATGTTACATTAATGTAATATTGAGATATCGACTAAAAAGCAGGAAGGGCTGTTCATATTGTCGCCAAGCTCTGCCCGAGCATTGTTCAAACACTCAGTTGGTCTTTAGCGTACTCCTCAGTAAGACTCCGTTAGCCCAATATAAACCTGTTGAACCCGAGGGCAAGAGGTCGTAGGTCGCACCGCTGTCATAAGCCAAACGTTCCACTTCTACCACCAGTGCCCCGTCCAAAGTGTCGCCCACCTGATAACCGCCCAAAGCTTGCCCAGCAGCGGACGGGTGACTCGCTGATGCTGTCACGGAGCGGCCGTCATTCATTATCACCCTTATCACCTGGAACGATGACGGCACCGGGGTCGATGCCGTTTCGTTCACCACGGCTGCGACGCGCTCTCCCGACTCGTCGACTGTCCACACAGCCATTCCCTTACTCAACTGCTCTACTGGCACCGGCCCACCGGGCGCATCTATCAGAGTACCCCTAGCCAGGCAAATGGGACGCGTGTTAAAGCTCGGCTCCCGTTTCAGTACTGTTATCTTGCCCGCAAGGGTGATAGTTCCTTCGATGCGCTGCCCCTGGGTTTCTCCCACCCGCAGGATGAAGGTATAGGCATCTCCCGAAGCAGTCATCTCCACAGCGTAAGTGAGTTTCTTATGCTCCCGGTAGATACTCAGTTGCTCGTCGGGAGTGTACTCCCCTTTGTTCGGCAGGCTAAGATGGGCCAGGATAGCTGAGAATTCGGCGTCATTTGCCCTGATGACAGGAAATTGTTCCAGGGCATTCTTTTCTTCTTGTCCCTCTCGCGCAACCGGGTAAAAATCGGAGTCGACGTAAAACACGTCACCGAAATTGGAGATCAGAAGGTATTTCAGCTCAGGTACGGAGTAGATGACCGGGGGCGGTGGAGGTGGCGAAGGTGGTTGTTGTGCACAGGAACCAAACAATAATACACTCACTATACCCAGAATAAGAACGCTAATAAACAATCTTACTCTCATCATCATAAAACGCCTGCTCAAGTTACTTTCATATTATATAATTTATATAATTAGTCAGTGCACAATAAAGGGTCGAGATTGTGTTACCAGCAGCACTCAGAGCATCTTATCGAGTTGAGCCACCTCTTCCGCCGTCAGCTTCCAGTCCCCGGCGGCTACATTACTGGATACCTGCTCGGCATTGGTAGCTCCGGTGATAACCGAGCCCAGACAGGGACGAGAGAGCAGCCAGGCTACAGCCAACTCCCCGACACTGTGGTTGCGCTCTCCGGCAAAGGTCTGCAGTTTGGCTAACTTTTCAAAGTTTGCCTCGGTGAAGACATCGCGATAAATACCCGCTGCAGGGGAGAATCGCGCTGGAATTTCCGGACTGCGGGTATATTTGCCGCTAAGGAATCCGCTTGCCAATGGCCCCCAGGGAATAATGCCGATGCCGTATGCCTGGCAGCAGGGGACTATCTCCTGCTCGATGCTGCGGTCAAGCATGTTGTATCTCGATTGTATGGCAATAAAAGGCTCCAGGTTATGAAGTCTGGACGTCCAATCTGCCGCACACAGTTGCCAGGCGGCAAAGTTAGAGCAGGCTATGTAACGTACTTTGCCAGCGCGAACCAGGTCGTCCAGAGCGCGCAGTGTTTCCTCGATTGGTGTCTCCGTATCGGGGTAGTGGAGGTAGTAGAGGTCGATGTAATCGGTGTTCAGGCGCCTTAAGCTACTATCAACAGCCTTAATGATGTAACTGCGCGAACCTCCTCGCTCTCTCGGGCCGACGGTTCTCGGTTGGCCAAATTTGGTAGCTATGATAGCCTGCGAACGTTTCGCCTTAACAGCCTTGCCCACTATTTCCTCAGAGCGCCCCTGTGTATACGATTCGGCGGTATCGATGAAGTTTACGCCCAAATCCAGAGCCTGTTCTATTATCTTGATAGAAGTCTGTTCATCAGCCCTGGAGCCAAAGGCATTGGTGCCCAAGCCGATAGCTGAAACCTTTAGCCCCGATTTGCCAAGTCTCCGATACTCCATAAACACCTCCTATTCATAATACAGCACTTTCGACAGAAGTTACGTTATGATTATAAGGCAATGTGAAATGTAATACAAAACGCCAACTTGTTATCTTCTGCTACCACCCAGCCTATGCTCTATAAGAAGGATGCCCGCTTTGCTCCATAGCCACAGAGAGCGTATAATCGAAGTCGATGGTATCAAGAGCAAGCCGATTTCAGTGGACGACGATATTGTAAATCCAGGGAGATGGCAATGTCCAAAGTTATCTTGAAGACATTATCTGTTATCCTTATTTCTGGTATGCTATTGACTCTTATGACTTGTTCACCCGCAACAACAACTTCACCGCCTCCACAAGCATCCGCGAACGTCTCCTCGCCAACATCAACACTGACGTCAACGTCAACGTCTACACCTTCACTGATACCAACACCAGGACCTACGCCAATGCCAACACCAGGACCTACGCCAATACCAGGACCTACGCCAATGCCAACACCAGGACCTACACCTATTCGAGGCGTACCCGCTACGAGCGCATCCGCGATTACTTCACCGCCACCCAATATGGAGGGTATCAATAATCATACGGAAGTATACGGTACGGGTGCTGACCCTAATATAATTACGCTTGGCCCCAAACTTGGCGGCCATCCAGGCTGGCCAACTTACGAGCATAAGCCTGGCATGAGCTTTGAAGCCTATAACCGCGGTTCGCCGGTACTCGCACCATTCGATATGGTACTAGTTGGCTTTCGAGACACTAGTAATAATCAGACTGTGTCGGGAGGAACATTTGCCCACGCCGATGATGTGAAATTATTCTTCGAATCTGCAAGCCCCGATTGGCCAGGGGTGTATATGACTGTATATCATTTATTAACCTCACCTCTATTGACAGGACACACTCAAAGTTCAAGTAACGACCTCGTTGCGCCGCCAGCCCAAGGATACCAATTATTTTGGGATGGGAACTATACGCTTTCACCCACGGGCAATGCAGCTTCATACGGTGCTCTAATCGGATACAAGGTAAAACGCGGGGAACTAATTGGATTTGCTGGTACTGTACCGACACCAAATGGTGTTGGCCACTCCTTTGCTGACTTCTACTTCGACGTACCTGATACATCAGTAAATCCGAACATTATCAAGGGGGACATACATCTTCATCTTGTTCAACCGGGCTCATTCTTTTACTGGAAATCTTATAGTCCAGATGCGACTTTCCCCAGCGGGGTGCTTGCTTATCCTTTTGAATCTGACGGTTATCAACTTCCTGCTGAACAACATGATGTAAATTTCAAGTACACTGCAAAGAAATGAGTAGAGATATTAATAATGCCTGTGCTTTGGAGAGCACTTAAAGAAGTTTTAGATAAAATCGAATGAGGTAGTTAAAAGCTCGCCAGACCGAAACGAGAGATGATCTAGTAAACTAGGTGGTTCTACTATCGTCCCTTTTTACCTGCCTTGAAACCCACTATCTCCTCCGCCAGATCCTCAGACACGCTGACAGTAGTTACTACCATCGAGTGGGAAGTGGTAATGGCAAGACCTAGTGCTCGATTAAAGCTATTGACTCAATCTCTATCAGAGCGTCCTTGGGCAGTCTCGACACTTCAACGCACGAACGGGCCGGGGCATCTGCGCCGAAGTATTGCTGATAGACTGCGTTCATCCGGGGAAAATGGCTCATATCTTTCAGGAACACGGTGGTCTTAACCACATTAGATAGAGAGGTACCAATCGAAGAAAGAATGCTTTTTATGTTTTCGATTGACTGTCTGGTCTGAACTTCGATGTCACCTGCGACTATGTTCCCGGTCTGGGGATTCAGTGGCAGCTGACCCGATACGAACAGAAAGTCTCCCACCGCGATAGCCTGAGAATAAGGCCCGATGGCTCCTGGTGCTTTGTCTGTCGAGATGACCTTTCTAACCGACACTGTCCGTACCTCCCTTCCTCACAAATACATAACTCTTTTATCACTTATCCAGGACTGAGTCAAGCATTACTACAAGCGGTCTATTCGCATTTGGTGGATTCCAATGTCATTGCGAGGAGTCCCGATTCTATCCCGATGAAATCGGGACGTGGCAATCTGGGAGGTGACTAGCGCCACGCCCAACCCGGATTGCTTCGCCCCGACAAGTCGGGGTCTCGCAATGACATCACCAATCATAACCGAATAGTATTCTACAAGCGCTTACGGCAGGCTTGGACTCAGTTAAATGTGGGTCTTCAGCCAGGATTCCACGTCGGCAAGTACCTGCTCGCGACCCGGTTCGTTAAAAATCTCGTGATAGTAGCCTTGATATATCTTCAGTGTTTTATCCGCGGAACCTGCTTTCTGATATAACATTTCGCTGTTTTTAGGGTCAGATATCGGGTCGGCGGCACCATGCATGACCAGAATAGGCAGACGGATTTCAGGGAACCGGCGATTCGCTATGCCCATTGCCTTGATTAACTCGACACCCAACCGGGCACGAATCTTTCCCTAATATACGAGAGGGTCAGCCAGATAGGCCTTTACCACGCTCTTATCCCGGCTGATACCCTCGGCATCGATGACGTAAAGGCCCGCTTTAGGCAGAATCAGGGATAAGATACGGGCAGCAAAGATTGTGACGGCGGCTACATCAGTGGGTGTGCCGAGTAATGCTCCGCTAAGAACAAGTCCGTCAAACTTGTCCTGATGAAGGATGGCATAGATAGTAGCAATTGTACCCCCCATGCTGTGGCCCACCAGGAAGGTCTTAATACCAGGATGCCTGCTGTGTACCAGCCATAGGAAATTGCCGAGGTCGGCTCCAAAACATGAGAACTGATCAACGTAGCCCTTCACACCATCTGACTTCCCGTGCCCTCTCTGATCGAAGCCATAGACGGCGTACCCTCTGGGCACGAAGTAATTTACCAGGTTAGTGTAGCGTCCGCTATGCTCGGCTAAGCCGTGAACAACCAGCAGAATGGCTTTGGGTTCATAAGCGGGTAGCCAACACTGATAGTACAGATTCAGGTAACCATTTCCCTTAAATTGACCGTCTAACTGCTTCATTCCTTTTTCTTTTTCTCAACTTCGCCGGCGACAACCCGGATAATTTCCCTGATGGTATTTATTTTCTTAAGGCTGTTCTCTGAGATTCTAATATCATACTTCTTTTCCAGGGCAACCACGATTTCCAGAGAGCTTAACGAATCGATACCCAGGTCATACAGATTGGCATCCAGGTTTATTTCACCTTTGTCCACTGCTGCCTCTTCAGAGATGGTATTAATAATCTCCTGCTCTAACTGTTTCACGGTTGCCCCCGCTCAGGCAGCTTCTTAATGATATCCATATAGTGCCTTTTTCGTTTGAGATATTCCTTTTCGGTGTAGATTTCCTTAAATACCCAAAGGAGTCCTTGCTCCAGTTCTTCCACACTCATATTCCTGGGTCTGAAATTGATATCGAACATGGTACACCGGTCCCAAAATTCGTCTTTCAGTAATCTGCCCTCGGCTCTAAGCCTTTGGTACAGGGGAGTGCGGGGGTAGGGTGTTAAAACAGTCACCTGCGCTTCCAGTAACCTGGATTTCTCGATGAAATCCCTGATGTCCCTGAAAATGCCAGTCGTATCGCCGTCAAGACCGACAATAAAACAGCCATTTACGGTTATGCCGTTCGATTGTATTCTATCGATGGCTTCCAGGTAGCCGTGCCGCTGTTTCAGTTTCCAATTATGAGCCTCGATTCCGTTTAAACTATCTTCACTGGTGCTTTCCAGACCGATTAGAAGCTGATAACAGCCGCTATGATACATTAATTTTAGTAGCTCTTCATCATCGGCCACGGAAATGTCGGTTTCGGCAAACCACTTAATTTCAAGTGGCATAAGCTTTTTAAGAAAGTCTTTGGACCACTTCTTATCCACAAAAGTGTTGTCGTCGGCAAACTCGATAAACGGTTTGGGCCATTTCTCTTTTATCTTCTTGATTTCCTTAATTACCGAATCCACCGGCTTCTGCCGGAAGCCCTTGCCGAATAGCTTGCTGCCGGCACAAAACTCGCAATCGTGAGGGCATCCCCGCGAAGTTTGAACGGTAATCCGGTTGTATTGCTTTGGCGCCAGCAGGTCGTATCTTGGCATCGGAGAATCAGAGAGAGCGTAAGTTCCTGGTCTCTCTTCTCTATAAAATGGCTGCAGTCTTTTATTTTTGAAATCCGCCATTATCCTTGGCCAGAGAGGTTCGGCTTCTCCGATGACGACGCTATCGGCATATCTCTTGGCTTCTTCCGGTTCGGCTGTTACATGGAGTCCTCCGATAACAACCGGCACCCCCGCCTCTTTATATCTGCTGGCAAGCTCATACGCTTCATAAATCTGTGCCGAATAAGAAGTTATTGCCACCAGGTCATAACCAGTGTTCAACTCTTTAACCTGTCTGACATCAGGGACTTCCACATAATCTACTTCGACGTCTTCCGGGGTCATTGCGGCTATTATTAAGAGGGAAAGGCTGGGCAATTGGGCAATAACTTTTCCCCTGGAGACAAATTGGGGTAAAGTCACCCCCAGCTTTGCCAGCTTTTCATTCCTGACCCTCACACCACTCAAAGCCATTAGACCGACTTTCATAATTATTTCATTATCTCCCGTGGCTATCTTTCAAGAGCTTCATGCGGTTAGGGAGCTTTAGCAAAGAGATTTTTGAAATACCTCTGTTTACTCACGGCGACCCCCGGTGAATAAATCCGTTTGAAAGTATGCAGGACTCCCTGCTCTAACTCTTCCGGTGTCATATTCCTGGGCTTGATATTAACATCGTAGAAGGTGTAGTTTTCCCAGGGTGTATCCAGAACCCTGCCTTCAAGGAGCAGGTCTTCTCTGACTCTGGTGTGGGGAAACGGAGTCAGGGCAGCAATCTGTGCTCCGGCTAAGTGATTGTCTATGATGAAATCAGCCAGTCCGTCAAAAACGGAGCTATCATCATGGTCGAGACCGGCGATAAATAGTCCGATTACGCCTATACCGCTGCTCTGTATCGTTGCGATATTTTCGGCATAGTTTCTCAGACGTTTCAGCTTCCAGTCAGTTAGTTCCTTTAAGTTGTCCGGTATAATACTCTCAAACCCGACCAGTAACGCCACGCAGCCACTCTGCTTGACCAGCCCGAGCAGACTAGCATCATCGGCAATCGATATATCCGATTGCCCGATCCATCTTATTCCCTCTTCGGCAACTTTCTCCAGTAACTGGTGAGAATAGTGCTTGTCGCAAAGAAAGTTGTCATCAGCGAAACCTATCAGAGCGTGTTTCTTTATCCGGCGCACTTCTTTAATCTCGGCGATGACCTGGCTGACCGACTTGTGGCGGTATTTGGCTCCGTATACTCTCGAGGCGCAGCAGAAGGCGCAATCGTGCGGGCAACCCCTGGTAGCCTGCACCCAGACAATCCTGGCTGGTTTATATCTTAACAACTCGTATCTGGGTAGCGGAGATTCTCTGAGGTCGACTTCTTGCTGAGAGGTGTAAACCGGACTTAATCTATTGTGTATGAAGTCGTCCAATAACTTGGGCCACAGGTTTTCAGCTTCGCCAACGATAATGCTGTCAGCGTGAAGTCCGGCTTCGTCAGGTAATACAGTAGTATGAATTCCGCCCAGAACAACCCTGACATTTCTCTCCCTGAATCTTCGGGCGATTTCGTAAGCCCGGGTAGCCTGCTGAGTCACTGCGGTAATACCGACCAGGTCATAATCCCGCTGGAAATTAATCTCTTCACTATCTTCGTCGATAAGCTCGAGTTCAATTTCAGGGGGTGTCAACGCAGCGATAACCAGCAAACCTGAACCGAGGCCAGACCAGTATTGCCGGTAGAATTCCATTTGCGGGGACTGTTTAAGGAAACTCTCGAATTCAGGGTTACGTCCCAGGCGGGGACTTCGGGGAGAAATCAGAGCTATCTTCACGCTTCAGCTCCTGTGGCTAGAATATCATGCCGATGACCAGTATACCGATTCCAACCAGGACCGCCAAAGCTGGTAAAGGTAGAAAGTATTTTGCTTTTCTGAAGAAAGCTGCTGAAATGCAGACAAGAGGAACTCCGGCAGCACCGAAAATCATCAGCGGGGAACCAATGCTTCCGACGTAAGCAGGGATACCAGCGGACTCCAACTCTCTTCCGTAAAGAATATTAATTATCGATAGGGCGATGAAGGCTATGTGGCCAAGTCGGAGGTAGCGGCGGGTGAGTGAGGTGTAACCGCCTAGCCATTGTTCTCCTTCCGCCCGCATGCCCATAACCAGCCCGAGGATGAGACCGACACACATCCATGCCCAGCCGAATATGATGTTGAGCTGTCCGGGAATCATGCCTGCGTCTCTCTTTTAAAGGCACGCAAGTAGAAAATGAAAAATACTATAAATATGAGGTCTAGAACACCGAAGAGGGAGAAAATCCAGGGCATGTTCTTAACGAAGACATAATAGAATGCCAGCACTGTGTACACCAGCTTGAAGACGATTCCGAGTTTAACTATATCGATATTCCGGTACATGTTAAGGTACACGTAATAGAAACCGACGCCCATGACAAAGACAAAAGCGGCGGCGGCCTGATAAAAAGCGGGATAATTAGGTACAGGCATCTTAAAAATATTTTCAAAAAAGAATGGTAAAAAGATAAAAAACACAAGACCCAGGATAAAATCATATAGAGCTGCAATAAGGAACAGAGTCTTGTACGATTTTTCGTTTCTTAATGTTCTCTGCACTGTTTAGCCTCCTTTCTCCAGCCCGAGTATACTATTCAGTGAGTATTATACATCAAACGATTCCTGAAAACGATTTCTGGCACAATGATGTATAATATAACAACATGATGCTCGGTTGGCTACTTAGCTCTCCCGGCTAATTCGAAGGCACAATGACTAAAAGGTACGACATGAGTTCAAAAACCTGAGTTCTGCATCTTAACATTGTCTTAATAATCCGATGTTATGATTATCCATAAAAGAAATTAAGGCTACATTACCGACAAGGAGATCACTATGAAAAGACTCTACATTCTGCCTCTCTCAATCATGCTGGCTTTGCTGCTGGCATTTACGGGCTGCACCGCAACCAGTCCTCCCAGTATCTCAGTTCCACCATCGACGCCGAGCACTACCGCCGAAGTAGCTTCAACCCCATCGGTGACTACTTCAGCAACAGATATCGAAACCACACTGGAAAATATCTATGCACGGGTCAATCCATCAGTGGTTAATATCAGTATCAGGGAGAAGCAAGGAGCTAACATACCCGACTTCCCCGGTTCACCGTTCTCGGGACCCCAGGGACCTCACCCGTATAGCCAGGCCTCGGGCTCCGGCTTCGCCTGGGATACTTTGGGTCATATTGTGACTAATAACCATGTAGTGGCTAATGCGGACAATATTTCGGTTACTTTTTATGACGGAACTACCGTCCACGCCAGCCTGGTAGGTGCCGACGCGGACAGTGACCTGGCGGTAATTAAAGTGGATACAAACGCAATACAGCTGCAGCCGGTTACGATGGCCGATTCCGCCCAGCTTAAAGTCGGTCAGTTGGCCATCGCTATCGGTAACCCATTTGGTCTTCAAAGCACGCTGACAGTAGGCTATGTCAGTGGCTTAGGGCGGCTTCTACCCACCGATAATAACGCAGCGGGACCAACTTACAGTATTCCGGACATCATACAGACCGATGCAGCTATCAATCCTGGAAACTCCGGGGGCGTACTGCTGGATGCTACGGGCAAGGTAATTGGGGTGACCTCGTCTATTGCCACGACCTCAGGGACATCAGCCGGAGTCGGCTTCGCCATTCCTTCGGCGATCGTGCAGCAGGTTGTCCCCGCTTTAATTAAAACCGGCCACTATGACCATCCCTACCTGGGAATCGGCATTGTCTCTATGGACCCTGACATCGCCAGTGCCATGAATTTACCAACCAATCAGCGCGGGGTTCTGGTAGAGACTGTCACCGCGGGTAGTCCGGCTGACAAAGCTGGGCTTAAGGCGAGTAAAACCCCGGTGACTATCAATGGCCAGCAGGCGATGGTCGGGGGTGATGTAATCGTTGCCTACAACGACCAAGTAGTGAAGAGTTCGGATGACCTGATAACTTTCATGGCCCGCTCGGGGTCCGTCGGTCAAGCAATAACATTAGCCGTGCTGCGTGATGGTAAGCAAATTCAGGTACAGGCTACTCTCGGGTTACGTCCCAGTTCGTAGGCTCCAGACTCAGGTGGACTCTGAAGACAACAGACCGGGGTCATCCCGGCATGATACAGAGAGGTCTAGGTGTTCCTTTTGTCCAAACGGTGCCAGGGCAGCCAGCGTGCAGCAAACAGCCCTACCATGATATAGAGCCCTGCGGCCAGAACAAAGATAGACTTGAGTCCCGATACTGCTTGCCAGGGCAGTCATGGCAGCTACACTCCCCGTAACCAGACCCTGCATCCAGCGCAGCACCACAATCAGATAGATATTGGGAGCCATGCTCATAAGGGAGAGAACCACAGCCCCACCGAACATTGCCCGAAGCACCATAGCTTTACGACCGAATCGGTCTGCGAGCAACCCCCATAACGGGGAAATGAAAAACATTGCAATGCCCAGTCCGCTGGCTGCAACTTCTGCCCAGAAAGCGGTTGCTTTAATAGTCAGTCCGCCCACTTGCTGGATATAGAGAGGTAAAAGCGGGTCCACAAAAGTAAAAGCGGCCATAGCCAGTAGCTCAGCAGAAAGTTAGCCGCCAGATTTCTCGCCAGGATGAAGAAGCCAAACTCTAAGACACCCTTTCTGACTCCGGTTTAAAATAGGAGTTGAGTCTAAATGAATAGTATATCACAAGAAAAGAGGGGGAAAAGACGCTCTTAAACCCCTATCGTTTAAATCTGGCAGAAGTGGTAAAATACGCGTATAAGTACAATAAGTGAAGGATTGCGTGGGTTAAAATCCAACCCGCAATCATCGCTTCGCAGCCAACCCCTGTAATCTCCTGATATTATAAGGAGGACACCATGGAATACCTACTAATCTTTGTCGCCGGTCTTATCGTCGGCGCTGCCATCGCTATTATTATTAACCGCTCTCGGCAGAAGGATATCGAGAATTCGTTTTCGGCTCTGGCGGGGGATGCACTAAGAAATAACTCCGACGTATTTGTAAAAATAGCTAACGAAATCCTGTCAAAACAAACTCAAACCGGAGTTGGAGAGCTTGAAGGCAAGAAAAAACTGATTGACCAAACATTAGAGGGCATGAAAGAGGAGCTAACCAAGGTGGGAAAATCGGTTACCGACTTTGATAGTAAGCGGGAGAAAGCCTTTGGTGAGATTAGCACTCAGTTGAAAACCACCGCCGAACAGACGGGTAAACTACAGGAGACAACAAATAAACTCGAGCTAGCTTTAGTGAATACTAAGGAGCGGGGACAGTGGGGTGAGAGGATGGCAGAGGATATACTGCAACTAGTCGGATTTATCGAAAACGTGAACTACACGAAGCAAAAGACGCAAGAAACTACTGGGACTCGACCGGACTTCACTTTCAAACTGCCTCAAGACCTAAAAGTAAATATGGACGTAAAATTTCCGTGGGACAACTACCGAAATTACCTTAATGCGGAGTCAGCTTCTGATAAAGACAGCTATAAACAAAAATTCATATCTGACGCCCGCACGAAAATCAAACAGATAAAAACCCGTGATTATATTAATCCTGAAGAGAATACGGTGGATTATGCAATAATGTTTATTCCTAACGAGCAGGTCTTCTGCTTTCTTCATGCAAGCGATTCATCCGTATTAGATGACGCTTTAAAAGACAAGGTAATATTATGTTCACCCGTTACCTTATTCGCGATACTATGCGTCATACGACAGGCAATAGATAACTTCAAGCTAAAGCAAAATGAGGATCGGATGTTATCTCTGTATGGAACGTTCAACAAACAATGGGGTGAATTCAAGAAGTCTATGGAAAAGGTAGGGGAGCGAATTAAGCAAGCCGATGAAGAATACGGAAAGTTAACTTCAACACGTAGTAATACGCTTGAACGCCCCTTGAGGCAAATTGAGGATTTAAGAAAACAAAAAGGTATTTCAGAATCGCCATTAGTTGATGACGGTGACATTTCAGAAAGCCCTGCTAAGGAGCCATAAAGCCAAAGCATGAAACGAGAACTGATGGCGATTTTAGCCTGCCCACAGTGTAAGGGTAAGCTTGAGCTTAGTGTGGAGGCGGAGAATAAAGAGGAGATAGTTAGCGGCTGCCTGCATTGCCAGCGATGCCATGAGCATTACCCGATTAAGGATACCCTGCCTAATCTGTTGCCGCCAGACCAGCACGGCTAATCGGGACTATAGATTACCGCAGTCACCGGAGATTCCCCTATTTCCACCGACGAGAGAACAACTGGAGCTCCAGCCAGCTTGGGTTGAAGCTCGTTATAGATAGTAGCCGCAATATTCTCGGAAGAGGGGTTTATTTTATCAAATGGCGGCACATCATTGAGACAGGTGTGGTCAAACCGGGCTAGAATACCCGCCATGTGCTGCTTGAGCAGGGTGAAATCATAGGCTAAGCCGATGTCATCGAGCTTGGAAGCTTGTAGTTTAACTATCACGCCAAACCGGTGCCCGTGCAATGACTCACACTTCCCCTGGTAGCCCCTCAGAAAATGGGCGGCATCAAAATGCTGCTCCACCTTTATCTGGTACATTTTGCTCCCTCCTTATTTTCCCACTTGAGCACGCCCCGTATCCCGGCTACTGCCTGTAATAGCTCCCTAACAGTCTGACCGCTGACGGGATGCACCAGGTCGTGAGCAATCTCCGCCAGGGGGACAAGCACAAAGGCTCTCTCGGTCAACCTGGGGTGAGGAATCACCAGCTCCGGGGTCTCAATCACCCGGTCGCCATAAAACAGAATATCGATATCAATCGGCCGGGGGTCACAGGATTTACCAGGGGATCTACCCAGCTTCGACTCAATCCCCTTGGCCAGAGCCAGTAGTCCCTCCGGTGCCAGACCGGTCTCAACCTGACACACCAGATTCAGGAAGCGGGACTGATTAATGTTACCTACCGGCTCGGTATCGTATAGCGAAGAAACCAGCCCCACTTTTAACTTTTGCGATAAAAGGCCTAACGCCTTCTGCAGATTATCCTGGCGTTCGCCCATATTTGAGCCTAGACCAAGATATACCGTTACCGGCTCAAAACTCACCTGACCTACCTCGTATAATATGAGGTAATTATAGCACAGGCGATAAAGTTCTATTAAAGGAAACCGCTTATGCTACCTCACCCCCTTTATCCCCCTCTCCTCCAAAGGAGAGGGGGAAGGAGTTTGGTAAGAGGGGCTAACGCCCCTCTTTAATTTCTCCCCCCTTCCCTTAAAATGGAAGGGGGCAGGGGGATAGGTTACTAAACAATCTCTATTTAAGACTGGCTTGCCCGTGTAACCAGCAATATGATACCATTTTCTCGACAGGCATCCGTAAGCCAAAGGAGAGAGAAATGGATTGTGTTTTCTGCCAAATCGTCGCCGGGGAAATACCAGCTAATATCATTTACCAGGATGAAAAGGTGATTGCCTTTCCCGACATTAATCCTCTAGCCCCGACACACCTGCTGATTATCCCCAGGAAGCACATCCCTTCTCTGGTCCAGCTAGCTGAAACCGAGTCGTCTCTCATTGGTGATATGGCCAATGTTGCCAACCAACTGGCAAAGCAACAGGGTATCTCGGTAAGGGGCTATCGGCTGGTGGTAAACTGCGGTAAGCAGGGGGGACAGGGAGTATCCCATCTCCACATGCATCTGCTGGGGGGTCGCCAACTCTCATCGGCACTGGGCTAACACTAAGCGACAGTCCTTCAGCCGAAGGATTAACCTTATTGTCCTTTAAGGCATTCCAAAAAAGTAAGCAAGCCGATGATGCTCTTGGCATCGCAGATGCTACCCGAGATAATAAGGCGAGGAATCTCGGTAATAGCTGTTGGTACTAGCTTGATACTCTCCGTATCTTCGGCATAGAGTCGGCTGGGCACCAGATCAGTAGCCAGATAAAGATGCATATATTCCGTGCAGAAACCGGGTGAAGAGTAGAAACCACTCAGCCTGCCCACCTTCCCGGGTAAGTAACCCGTTTCTTCCTGCATTTCCCGGCGCACCGCCGCTATCGGGTCTTCACCCGGGTCGATGCCGCCCGCCGGTATCTCTAACAGTTCCCTACCCACTGCTTCGCGAAACTGTCGCACAAGGAGCACATTATTATCCGCATCCAGGGCGACAATAGCCACACAGTCGCTGTGCTCCACGACTTCTCGGGTGGTTTCCCTGCCGCCGGGCATTTGCACGGTATCGACCCGTAGCCTTAGCGCCCGTCCCTCATAGATTAGCTGGCTGGATAGCGTCTTTTCGTCGCTCAAGCTAACCCCCACGAACTAAACATTACCAGAATATGATAACAATAACCAGCACTACCAGAATTACCGCGCTTATCTTGGGAACGTATTTTTCGTACCGCGTCAGCTTAGGTTGCAGGGTCTTATAGATTTTGACACCAGCCAGGGTGACCGCGATAAGCCCCAACAAAACCGCTATGCCATACGAAAGCATCAGCACCCAGGCATTAGCGCCCCCGGCAACCAGAGCCAGTAAGGCAAACTCCTCCTCGTGGGCAAAACCAAGAATAAAAGCAAATGAGGCTAGACCCCAGAGGCTTAAGGCAACCCCGGTTATATGCTCATGCCTGTGGCTATGTCGCTCTTGACCCGGATGCTCATGCTCATGTTCGTGCTTAATTTCTGGCTGATTTGCATGGATATGACCATGTTGCTTGTCCATTTCGTCGGTCTTTTCCCTAAAGAGCTTAAAGGCAAGCACTAATAGGACACCCGCTGCCAGATACTTTATCCACGGCGCTCCAAAATCCAGCCAATTCTGGAGTAATACATAAGCGACAACAACAGCTATTGACGATATGAGATGCCCCATACCGATTATGCTGGAACTAAGCGCCGCACTGAAAACGGGATTTCTTTTTTTGCTCGAATAGAGCACGGCAACCGGCCAACCGTGTCCCGGCTCTAAGCCATGCAAGAGCCCAATCATTATTACGCCAATATATGCCGGATTAAACACTCTACATCCTTAAGTAAATAAGCAACTACCCCTGAGAGGGCGTTTCCAGGTGGCAGATAAGAGCTATCTCATCGCAGTCGGGGAACTTGGGACAACGGTAACACTCGTTCCAGACTTTATGGGGTAGCTCCATTTTATCGACCTGAGTAAAGTTAAGCGTCTCAAAGAAGGCGGGCTTATAGGTCAGGCAAAAAACGGTGGGGATACCAATCTCCTTAGCCTCTTTGATACAGGCAGTGATAAGCTGGTCGCCAATGCCCTGCCTCTGGCTATCCGCAGATACTGCCACCGACTTTATTTCAGCCAGGTCGGCCCAGTTGACATGTAGTGCGGCACAGGCAATCACCCGCTCGCCCTCTCTAACCACGAAGAAGTCGCGGATATTCTCATATATCTCGCTCAAGGGGCGAGCCAGCATCTCACCTTTGTCCGCAAAGTAATTAATTAGCTGATGCATCTGGGGAGCGTCACCGATTTTAGCTTTCTCTACGTGAATCAATCCACTACTTTCCTTTCAATTTTTGTTCCAGGGAGCTATAGAAGGCTGTCTCAGGGTGAACTCTCAAAAACCGAACCGTATTAGCGCTGTGCTTTACCGTGATAGTGACACCACCGGCTAGGGGCCGATTGATATGTCCATCGATACTCAGCATCACCGGCTGGGGGGAGTTATGGCGTAATTTAACGGTGGCAGTAGATGGCAGTACCATCGGGTAAGCCAAACCCAGGTGAGGCAATATGGGCAGGAGCAGAATTTCCCTGGACTGGGGATGGAGAATAGGTCCACCGGCAGCCAGAGCATAACCGGTGCTACCCGTAGCCGTGGCTACAATCACCCCATCTGCCTTATAGGTAGTCAGCGGCTCATCATCGATACTGGTTTCGATATAGACTATTTGGGCTATCCCCCGCGCCAGAACCACATCATTCAAAGCGTAAAATACACCGGGTAGCCCTTGTCCCTCCCCTGCCGGGTAAATTTTCGCCTCGAGCATAGACCTTTCATCAATCCGGCCCTCTCCGGCTAACAAAGCCAATATCTTGCTTTCGGCTTCGGCAACATTAAGTTCGGTCATAAAGCCCAGTTGACCCAGATTTATCCCGACAATAGGGGTTGGTCCGGGCACGACTGCCTCGGCGGCGCGCAGAATAGTGCCATCGCCACCAACGCTGAGAATTAAATCGGTACCATTTACCTGCGCCCGGGCTGTCTCCACTTCCCAGGCTGAGCATGACCACACAACAAGTCCCCTGGCGCCTAAAAACTCTGCCAGTTTCTTCGCCAGAGCACAAGCCGCCGGTTTCATCGGGTGGTAAAGAATGCCAACTCTTGTCATAACCATACCAGCCCAATTATAACGCTTGGTATCGCCGTTAGTAAAGTCAGATGCAATCCGGCTACCACAGGGCACCACAGTCTGGAAATCCTGCTGTGATTAAGCTATAATGGAAAGAATGGCTGCAAAAGGAATTGCCGCCAGGGAGGGTGGTTGACCAGTTTGCCGATAGAAGAATTAAAAACACTAGTCAACAGTGCGGTAGATGCTCAGGGCCAACAGCTCAGGGAGATAGCCTTAAAAATTCATGCCAACCCCGAGCTAGGTTTTCAGGAAGTCAAAGCCGCCGGGTGGTTGAGCCAATACCTGGAGGAGAATGGTTTCTCCCTGGAAAGGGGCGTCGGCGAAATACCCACGGCTTTTAAAGCGAGATACGGGCAGGGCGAACCAGCTATCGCCCTGCTGGCTGAATATGATGCTCTGCCTGAACTGGGCCATGCCTGCGGGCATAATCTAATCGCTACCTGCGCCATCGGCGCTGGAGTCGCCGTTAAGTCCGTCATTGACCAGCTCGGCGGCAGTATTATTATCATGGGCACACCGGCTGAGGAGCTATACGGGGGCAAGATAATAATGGCCGAGAGGGGAGTCTTCAACGACGTCGATATCGCCATGATAGTGCACCCGGGGACAGATAATACCGCGACAACCGAGGCCCTTGCCTGTAACACCCTGGAGGTTGAATTCTGGGGCAAAGCGGCTCACGCCGCGGCTCGCCCTGAAGCCGGCATCAACGCCCTGGAAGCCATGCTCCTATCCTTCGCCGCCATTAATGCCCTGCGTCAACATATTAAAAGCACCGCCCGCATCCATGGTATTATTACCGATGGTGGCAAGGCAGCTAATATTGTCCCCGCCCATAGTGCCGGACTATTTATGGTGAGGGCTAAAGAGAACGGCTATCTCGATGAGCTGAAGCAGAAGGTGCTCAACTGCTTTACCGGAGCGGCCACCGCCACCGGTGCCCGGTTGGAATATAAGTGGGATAATGTGTGCTATGCCCCCATGCGTAATAATCGGCCTCTAGCCCAGCTATTCGCCCGTAATATGCGGTCACTGGGACGCCGGGTTACCCTGTCCGAGACCGGAGGCGGCTTTGGCAGCACCGATATGGGTAATGTCAGCCAACTGGTGCCCGCCATCCACCCGCAGGTGGCTATTGCCAAAAGAGGCGTATCAATCCATTCTCCCCGGTTTGCCGTGGTCGCCGCCTCAGAAGAAGGCATCGAGGGAATGCTCGATGCTGCCAAGTCGCTGGCCATGACTGTTGTCGACCTTTTAGCCAGTACCGAAACAGTGAACCAGATTAAAAAGGAGTTTCACCGGCAAAAGTGATGAAAATAGGAATTCCCCGCGCCTTGCTCTACTACCAATACTACCCGATGTGGCAGACCTTCTTTGCCGAACTGGGGGCAGAAGTAGTAGTTTCACCGCCAACTACCCAGGCTATGCTCGCCGCCGGCTCAGCCAGGGTGGTCGCCGATACCTGCTTACCGGTGAAGGCTTTTCTGGGTCATGTTCTGGCCCTGGGGGCAAAGTGCGACTGGATTTTTATTCCGGCTATCCGCAGCGTGCAAAAGGATATTTACAACTGCTCCAAGTTTCTCGGCTTACCGGATATGACCAGAGCCGTCATCCCCGAATCTCCCCCGATCCTGGAAATAGCTATCGATATTAACCGGGGAAAGCGCCAGCTGTATCAAGCTATTTACCAACTGGGACGGCACTTTACCTGGAATCCCTCCCTGATAAAGCGAGCCAGCATCCTTGCCTGGCAAACCTATTTGAGCTACCGGGAGCTGATGTCCCGCAACAAAATATCACCGCCCGAAGCCATGGAAAGAACAGCCGAATCCGAGGCGCTTCCCCGCCAGTCAACTGAAACGCGCGCCACTATCGCTCTCATCGGTCACCCCTACCTGCTCTATGACGAATATATCAACCATCGCCTCATCCGGCGGCTGGAGCAGAGCGGCCATAAAGTGCTCACCCCTGAGATGCTCACCACCGCCGAAATAGAATCGGCTATCGCCCGGCTGGTAGGCAAAGCCTACTGGACGTATGAAGCCGAAGTCGTCGGAGCCGGCGGGCACTACTTGCAAAGTGACGCCGATGGTGTCATCGGTATAACAGCTTTCGGCTGTGGCCCTGATTCGCTGATGATGGACATAGTCCGCCGTCAAGCCGCCAGACTGAAAGCGACGCCATTTATGAGCCTTACCCTGGAAGAACATACGGCTGAGACCGGTGTTGTCACCCGGCTGGAAGCCTTCACCGATATGCTCCAGCGCAAGAAAAGGAAACAGGTAGCAGTATGCGTATAGGCGTGCCCCACATGGGTAATATCTATGTACCCTTTAAAGCCCTCTTTCAAAGGCTTGATATCGACTGCGTCATACCGCCGCTTAATAACCAGCGCACGCTGTCACTGGGGGCAAAATACTCCCCGGAAGGACTGTGCCTCCCCTTCAAACTGACTACGGGCAACCTGATTGAAGCTGCCGAGCTAGGCGCCGACACACTACTGATGCCTAGCGGCTACGGTATTTGCCGCCTTGGCTATTACGCCAAGACACAGCAGCAAATCCTCTACGACCTGGGCTATAATAATGTGGAGGTCGTCGGGGTAGGGATTTCAGAACACAAGCTTTTCGGACTGCTCCAAACAATCAAGCGCCTGTCCAATAATGCCCCCTGGCCCAGGATTATATCAGCACTCCGCTTCGGTCTGAAAAAATTGGATACCATCGACCGGATAGAGCGGGTGGTGCACAAGGTGCGGGCCGTCGAACGGGTCAAAGGAACCGCCAACCAGCTATTTAGCCAGGCCATTAAAGATATTGATGCCCTCGATGATTATCCGGCCCTTAAGCGGACTCAAGCTGACTATATTGAACAGCTTGACCAGGTAAGCAAGGATAACCAGACTCAACCACTGATTATCGGTATTGTTGGTGAGTTTTATGTCGTCCTGGAGCCATTCTCCAATCTGGATGTTGAGAGTGAGCTAGGCAAGCTTGGGGTAGAGGTCAGACGGACAACATTCGTTTCCGAATGGACTAAGTTCAGCTTCTTCCTCAACCCCCTCGGTATCAATGAGAAAGAGCGGATTCACCGGGCCGCCCTACCCTACCTGAAACGGGATATCGGCGGTGACGGCTGGGAATCGATAGGCGAAAAGGTACTCCACGCTAAGGAGTATGACGGGCTGGTGCAGCTCGCCCCTTTCACCTGTATGCCGGAAATAATAGCCCAGAATATTATGCCCAAAACAAAAGAGAATATCCCGGTGCTGACCATCCTCTGTGATGAGCAAACCACCAGGACCGGGATGCTCACCAGACTTGAAGCCTTTGTCGACCTGCTGGCGAGTAAGCGACGGGCAAAAAATAAACGACAACTTATAAGCGCCTGAGGGGATATTGATGGAAGCCTATTTAGGTATTGATGTCGGTTCCGTAACCACCAAGCTGGCGGTGCTGGATAAAGATAACCAGCTTCTTACCCACCGCTACATCCCGACACGGGGTAAACCGATTGATACGGTGCAGCAGGGGTTAAGTCAAATCAGGGAACAGCTGGCGGCGGATGTCGATATCTGTGGCGTAGCCACTACCGGCAGCGCCCGCTACCTGGCCGGGGTTATGGTGAATGCCGATTTAGTCAAGAACGAGATTACCAGCCATGCCGTAGCCACCCTGCTTTATTTCCCCCAGGTGCAAACCATCCTCGAGATTGGCGGGCAGGATAGTAAGATTATCATTGTCCGTGACGGGGTAGTGACTGATTTTGGCATGAACTCGGTTTGCGCGGCCGGCACCGGCAGCTTCCTTGACCACCAGGCGCTCCGCCTCAATATGAGCATCGAGGAGCTCAGCCGGCGTGCCCTGGACAGCCAGACATCGGTGCGTATTGCCGGGCGCTGCACCGTCTTTGCTGAATCGGATATGGTGCACAAGCAGCAGATGGGACACAAAACCGAGGATATCATCTACGGGCTGTGCCAGGCATTGGTACGTAACTACCTAAATAATGTCGGCCTGGGGAAAGAAATCAAACCCCCGATAGTCTTTCAGGGTGGGGTCGCCTTTAACCGGGCGATAGTCAAGGCATTCGAGGCAGAGCTTAAGACTGAGGTGATTGTACCGCCTCACCACGAGATTATGGGCGCCATCGGCGCCGCCTTACTGGTACACGAAGAGATGGTCAGTAATAACAAAAGAAGCCAGTTCAAAGGCTTTGGCGTCAGTGAAATAAAATATCACACCTCCTCCTTTGAATGCAAAGCCTGCCCAAATCTCTGTGAGATAGCCCAACTGGCGATTAACGGTCAGGCGCTGGCCCGCTGGGGGGGACGCTGTGACCTGTGGGAAAGAAGCCCAAGCACTGAAAAACTTAAAATCTGAAGCGAGGGAATAAATGGTTATTGCCGTGGATGCCAGCGGCGGGGACTACGCTCCCCACGAAGTAGTCAAGGGGGCCATTAAAGCCGCCGAAGAGTATGATGTCGAAATTGCTCTGGTGGGCAGAAAAGAGATACTCACTGTGCTGGCTGGCCGCCAGCTGGGAAAATTAAAGATTACTATTATCGATGCCAGCGAGACTATCGGATTTCACGAGTCGCCGGTGGAAGCGGTGCAGGGCAAGCCCAACTCGTCGATAGTCATCGGCACTAATCTGGTAAAAGATGGCTCCGCCTCAGCCTTCGTCTCGGCCGGCAACACCGGGGCCGTTCTATACTCGGCACTGACTATTCTGGGGCGGATACCCGGCATTAAACGCCCGGCTATCGGTAGTGTCATCGCCATCAATCCCGCTGCTCCATCTCTCCTCATCGATGCCGGCGCCAATGCCGATTGCCGCCCCGAATACCTGGTGCAGTTCGCCCAGCTCGGCACCACCTACGCCAGAACTATTTTCGGCATCGACTCGCCACGCGTTGGTCTACTCAATAACGGCGGAGAGGCCGGCAAAGGTAACCACCTGGCCAAGGAAAGTTATATCCTACTTGAGAAAACCAAGATGAACTTTATCGGCAATATCGAAGGGCAGGATATCTCCAGAGAAAAAGCTGATGTCATTGTTACCGATGGCTTCACCGGCAACATCGTACTCAAAACTCTGGAGGGGTTAGGCGACGCCTTCTACAAATTGCGGCAGGCGGGACAAATACTCTCCAATGCATACCACCGGCAAGGGCGTGCTTTACTCCTCGATGTCGGACTGGGTTCTCTGGTAAAAAGAATGGACTACCGGGAATACGGCGGTGCATCTCTGCTGGGGGTAAATGGCACTATCATCATCGCTCACGGGCGCAGTCAGGCCAAGGCAATCAAGAACGCTATTGCTTCAGCCAAACAGGCTATAGACGGAGAAATCTGCCAGAAAATTAAGGAGGAAGACTATGAGCAAACCACTACCAGTGAATGACAATGACTTTGAGAAAACGGTGTTGCAGTCTAAGAAGCCAGTGATGGTGGACTTCTGGGCGACCTGGTGTGCACCCTGCCGCATGGTGGCGCCGCTGGTGGATGAACTGGCTGAGGAGTATGACGGCAAGATAAGCTTTGTCAAGGTGGATGTAGACCAGAACCCGAAAACGGCAGCCAAATACGGCATAATGAGCATTCCGACCCTGCTTATCTTCAAAAATGGGGCGCCGGTCTCGCATCTGGTCGGCTTTAGACCCAAAAAAGAACTAAAACAAAGCTTGGAGAATAGCCTTGTCTGAACCTGATATTGAAGCCACTATCATTGCCGATAGCCGTTTTAAGGCGTGCGCCACCGAATGTGGAATAGACTGGTCTGCCGCCGGCAACGTTACCCTGGCCAAAATGAGCATTAAGGAGCGGTTTGGCGACAGGGCACGGTTAGACTATATTGACCTGCCCAAGGCAACGGATAGTCAGCGTATTCGGGAACTGAAGCCCAAGATTCAAGACCTGCCTTTGCCCCTGCTGCTGATTAATGGGCATCCCAGAATCTACGGGGAATTCGATATTCGCCGGCTGCTGGATGTTATTCAAGCTGAAATGGAGATTGAAGCCTGATGGTAACGGATAAACGCAACTATGATGTCATCATTATCGGAGGTGGCCCGGCGGGGCTTACCGCCGGTATTTACACCTCAAGAGGCAGACTCAGCAGTCTGCTTATCGAGAGAGAGCTAATCGGTGGTCAGATAGCCAATATTGAGCGGCTGGAGAACTTCCCCGGTTTCCCCGAAGGCATTGGTGGCTTTGAGCTGGGTCAGCTGATGCACCGGCAGGCAACCCAATTCGGGCTGACCACTATTACCGCCGACGCTACCGGCATAGAGCTGCAAGAGGGAAACAAAAAGGTGGTCAAGACCACCGAGGGCGACTTTACCGCTAAGGTGGTAATTATCTCGGGAGCTTCGAAACGGCGAAAAATGGGTGTACCTGGAGAAGAGGAATTTACCGGCAAGGGTGTTTCTTATTGCGCCACCTGTGACGCTCCCCTGTTTCGAGACCAGGCAGTAGCCGTAATCGGTGGTGAATCTATCGCTGTTACCGAAGCCCTGCATCTGGCCAAGTTTGCCTCGAAGGTTACCGTGGTACACCGCCGCGACCAGCTCCGTGCCAGCCGCATCCTGGAGGAAAGAGCCTTAGCCGAGCCTAAAATAACCTTCCTGTGGCGGACAGTGGTCGATGCGGTTGAAGGGGAAGCTTTCGTCAAAAGGCTCAAGCTGCACCAGGCGCCCGGCGGTGAAAAATCAACCCTGGAGGTAGCCGGAGTTTTTGTAGCTATGGGTTTTCAGCCCGATACGACTTATCTGAAGGGTATGCTGGAGCTGGACCCCATCGGTCATATCATTACCAATGAGAAGATGGAGACGAAGATACCCGGTATTCTGGCGGCGGGTGATATCCGCTACAACTCCGCCCGGCAGGCAATAACCGCCGCCGGCGACGGGGCGACCGCCGCCATCAACGCCGAAAGATTCCTCACCGAACACGAATAGTTAACCTCACCCCTCTTTGTCCCCCTCTCCTGAAATTTTCTGAGACCGTACCTCTCCCTTTTGTAAAGGGAGATAGAGAGGGATTTAAAATCCCCCTTAGTCCCCCTTTGGCAAAGGGGGAGGAAAAAGAAAGAGGGGCGAAGCACCTATTAATTCTATTATGTCATTGCGAGGAGTCCCGATTGTATCCCAATGAAATCTGGATGTGCAATCTGGAAGGTGAGGGACACCTGCCCCGTACAGATTGCTTCTCCTCCCGACAAGTCGGGATGGTCTCGTAACGACATTACCAACCATAACCGGGTATTACCTAATAACGGTTGTTCAGTCAAAAGAAGAGGGACAAACGGTGAGAGGTTAGTCAACAATATCCTGATATTAAAATGCCTGATTTACGAACTCAATTAAAAAGCGGCACTCTCGACGGAGTCAAAAAGGGGTGGAGCAGTTTTGTCTGGATGGGCAAGATTGTCATCCCGGTGTCTCTGCTGGTATCTCTACTCCAGTGGACGGGCTGGCTGAATCAACTGGATTTCCTGTTAAACCCAATAATGAGCCTGCTCAACCTGCCTCCCCAGGCCGCCCTGCCCATCATCAGCGGCATGCTCATTAACATTTATGCCGTTATCGCCATCATCACAGTCATCCCCTTTACTGCCGGGCAGATGACATTAATTGCCGTATTTAACCTGATTGCTCATTCCCTGATTCTGGAAGGAATTATCCAGCATAAATCGGGACTTAGCATCATTAAGGCACCATTAATCCGCATCAGCGCGGCGATTTTAACGGTTCTGGTTGTCTCTCATTTCCTGGGAGATACCAGGCAGAGCCTTGTTCTGCCGGCGGAGCTGGCGGTGCGCTCCCCCTTGATAGAGGTCTTGAAAAGCTGGGGAATAAACATGCTCGCTCTGCTCCTCAAGATATTTGGCATCATCATGTTCATTATGGTTGTGCTGGAGTGCTTAAAAGCGCTCGGCTGGATTGAATATCTGCTCCGCTTTTTCCGCCCTTTGATGAGGGTGCTCGGGCTTTCCCAGCGCACGACCACGATGTGGGTCGCCGCCACTATTTTTGGTTTATTTTATGGTGGAGCCGTTATTATTGCCGAGGCCAAAAATAACACCCTAAGCAAAGATGAACTGGAGCGCCTGCATGTTTTTATCGGTATCAATCACTCCATGGTGGAAGACCCGTCGCTCTTCGCCGTGCTGGGACTAAACGCCTTCTGGCTCTGGGTGCCCCGGCTGATTACGGCCATTATAGCCGTCCAGCTCTACCGCAGCCTGAAATATCTTAAGAGCCGGGTGATACACTAACTCCCGAGCATACAGTGCTGAATACGCCATCCCTGGGGTGTTTTGACCCACTGGGTACGGTAAATCCCCGAGCGATTAATGCGTACCGGCTGGTCGGCAGAATCCTGCGCCGTAATAATAGCCATGGCTCTGGTTTTAGCCGTATTTGCCGTAAGCTCATCAAACAAAATACCTGATTGGTGATGATAGTTAAGAGACCCTTCGGCCCGCCGCAGCATCATACCGTCGGCCCAGGTTCGCATTGCCGCGCGACCTTCAAGTCTGTTAGCCGGAGTTTTCTCGAAACCGCGGTAGGATTCCCACACCGCATCTTCGGTAAAGAGGTTGACCCAACCTGCGGCATCCCTGGAGTCGAAAGTGTAGGAGTATTGCGCAATCACCTGCTGGATGGCTAGCATGTCTTCTACCTTGCTCATAATATCCCTCCTCTATCAGATTCTAAATTAGCTTGTCCGTCTATAAGATATTTCCACCGATACAGGATTGTCAACTATGGCTCAAAACTCCCGCCAGGTAACCCACTGCCTCCCCCTGACGACGAGGGAAGGTGATTTTATTTATAGTCGTAAAACCCCTTCCCTGTCTTACGCCCCAGCCAGCCGGCGGTAATCATTTTCCTCATTATGGTCGGCACGGCAAACCTGGGGTCTTTAAGCTCGTCATACATGGCATTCGAGGCAAACACAGCAACATCGAGGCCGATGTGGTCGGCTAATTCCAGTGGACCCATCGGGTGATTCAAACCCAACTTTACCACCGTATCGATATCCTCCCGGGTGCCAATGCCAGCCTCCAGCATACGGGCGCCATCGAGCAAGAAAGGAAACAGCAAACGGCTTGAAATGAAGCCCGGACCATCCTTGACGACAACCACCGTCTTGCCCAAAGACTCACAAAATGCTTTAACCGTAGCCACGGTTTCATCACTGGTCATAATAGTCCGCACCATTTCCAGTAGCTTCATAAGCGGCACCGGGTTAAAAAAGTGGGTGCCCAACACCTTGTCCGGTTTGCCAGTGACAACTGCTATGTCAGTAACTGACAGGCAAGTGGTATTGGTAGCCAGGATAGCCCGCTTGGCGCTGACCTTACCCAGGTCAGTGAATATCTGCTTCTTCAAAGCTATCTTCTCAGTAGCCGCTTCTATTATCAGGTCACAATCACCGAAGTCACGGTTATCGGTTGTTCCCTTGATTCGGCCGATGATGGCATCCTTGTCCACTTGCGATAGCCGGCCTCTGGTCACAGAACCGGTCAAAAACCTGTCGATTGATGCCAGTCCCTTGTTTAAAAACTCCTGGTTGACCTCCAGAACTACCACCTGATAGCCAGATTGAGCAGAGACTTGAGTAATGCCTGCACCCATTAGTCCGCAACCAATGACACCAACTTTTTTAATTTCCACAATACCTCCTTTAGCAGTTAATCCAGTATACTAAGCTCATTTACTAACCTATCCCCCTGACCCCCTTCCCTTAATAAGGGAAGGGGGAGAGTTAAAGAGAGGCGAAGCCTCTCTTTAACTCTCCTTTACCATTACTAAACAATCTCGCTACTTTGCCTTGAAAGACGGCTTTCTCTTTGCCACAAAAGCTGTCGTGCCCTCAGTAAAGTCCTCAGTACCCAAAACACCGGCAAATAAATAATTTTCCAGGCGCAGACCCTCTTCCAGACTCATGCCAGAGCCTCTAACCATGGCTTCCTTGGTGGCTCGCACCGCCATCGGGGCTACCCGACAGAGAGCTTGAGCCCATTCCCTGGCCACCGGCATGACTTCCTCTGCAGGGACAACCTTGTTGACCAAGCCTATCCGATAGGCCTCCTGAGCATCGACAGGTTTCCCCATCAGCATCATCTCAGCGGCTTTACACCAAGGCACTAACCGGGGTAACCGCTGGGTGCCACCCCAGCCAGGCATTGCTCCTAAAGTTACCTCGGGCAGACCCAATCTGGCAGTATCCGCGGCTATCCTCAAATCACAGGCCAGAGCTATCTCCAGTCCGCCACCAAATGCCATACCATTGATAGCGGCAATAAGCGGTTTCCATAGCTCCAGCCCACGCATTATCGTTGGCGGGAAGTCCCAGGGGCGTTCCCGATGCTCCTTGAGAAAGGGCAGCATATCGTTGATATCAGCCCCGGCACAGAAGGCTCTCTCGCCCGCCCCGGTAATGATACCAACCCAGAGCTCAGGGTCCTCCCTGAAATCGGTCAGTGCCTCACTCAGCTCCCGGTTGGTCGCCACATTGATGGCATTCAGTGCCTCGGGGCGATTAATTGTAAAGACAGCAATTCTACCTTCCTTCTTGTAATCTACAGCCATAATCAGCCTCCTTTAAGAAATAAGTTCTTATCCTCTATGAAGGAGAGACGCCTCCTTTAGGCAACCGGGCAACACACTTTGAATTCTAACAGCGTCATTACCTTGCGTCAAGCAAAAAAACATAAATCTTTTCAGGGCAGGTATTGTAATATTCTGTTCCGGATGGCTCTACCAACGACGCTACCATTATGTTATACTTACCCGCAGTTGGTAAGGTTGCCTAAAATCAACGAGCCAACGGAGGTAGGCTATAATGAAGCGTACCTATTTCTTAAGCGTACTTTTGACACTTCTCATACTATCGAGTTGCGCCCCGGCAGCCCCAACGCCCACGCCATTTCCGGCATCCGCCACTACTCCCTCGCCAGCACCGGCACTAAGCCCGGAACCTGCGCCGTCTTCTACACCGACACCGGCACTGACACCAGGACCTGCTCTACCTGCTCCCATACCAACACCTGCACAGACACAAACACCCACCCTGACAACTCCCACAATCATACCCACCCCTGCCGCACCCGGTATCGTACCAGTGCATGCCCCCATTAGTATTCCGGGAGCGAGGGTATGGCTATTCGCTATTGATGATGGCTCTCCCCAACTGGCTCTCTCCGCCGAGTCCAACGGACAGCTTCTGATGGAACGCCTGGATGCGAACAACCCTGATGCCACGGTCTCGTGGCAGACTATAGCCAGCCCGGCCGACACCGGGGGAAAAAATATCGCCGACCACTGGCATATCTTCGCCCACGGCTACCACTGGATTGTCTTCTCCGTTGCCGGAGACAGCGCCAGCTATCTGTTGAAACTGGACAAAAATTTCCAGCGTCTCGCCCTGGTCCCTGTTGGGCACACGGATGGCCCCACCAATGACATGTTCATGGTGGCTGAGCCTGATGGCGTAGCTGTGGCACATTTTGCGCCGGGCTACGGTCATACCATCCACCGTTTCGATATGCAGGCTAACAAAATTGGACAGATACGTATAGGAGGTGGTATCTACACTCACGGCAACGGCTCCAGCGCTATCCAGGTGGCAGGAGGCTACCTTCTCTTCGCCACCGAGACCCTGAATCCCCTGGGTACCAGCGCTGTGCGGCTCATCCAGTTCGATGCCTCGTGGCGTCCTACTAATATCAGCACAGTACTCGACGAAAACGGCACCAACGCCGCGATGTCTACCGCCGTTCGCTTAGCTACTGGCTACACTATCGTGCATCTGCGCGTCCGTACCGGAGTATCTACGCGACAAAAACCTGTCACTCCACAGCCAGGCTCTCCTTTACCGGATGACAGCGGCGCTCTGGTACGATTGATACTGGCTCCAGACGGGACAATCGTCAGCACCGAGACTCTGGTCTCCTCAGGCACTAACAGACCTCACACCACCCTGCTGGGTGACTTGCTGGTAACTACCTGGGACGAGAATAACGCGGTTCGCCTGCGTGTCGACCGCGTTCAGTGAACTGCTCATCTGGTTACAGGTAGCACTAAGTAGTAAAACTTGCCTATCCCCCTCACGATACCATAAAATAACCTAAGATGCGTATCTTTTGGCGGATGACGGCGCTATTCTGGAAGTACCGGCGACGGGCGCTGGTAGCCTATTTCTGTCTTTTTGCCGGAGCCGGGCTGGCTCTTGTGATACCGAGCCTTATCGGTCAGGCCATCGACCTGGCTCTAGCCTCAAGCCAAACCAGTGCTCTTGTCTTTACCGCCCTGGCAATTGCTGTTGCCGGCCTGCTGCGCAGTGTGCTTTCCTACTGGCAAAGCTATCTTGCCGAGTTTCTTTCTCAGAAAGTAGCTTATGACCTGCGCAATACCCTTTATGACCGCCTGCAACAGCTCAGCTACGCCTTTCACGATCGCTCTCAGACCGGTCAATTAATGTCACGGGCAACTGCCGATGTCGAGGGAGTGCGCATGTTTGTCGGTTTCGCTTTACTCCGTGGCGTCTATTTCCTCGTCCTGCTGGTCGCAATTATTGCTATCCTCCTATTTATCAACTGGCAACTGGCTCTAATCAGTTTAATTGTTCTGCCTTTTATATCCTTCAGAACCATTGTCATCAGCCAGAAACTGCGGGTTCTGTGGATGAAGATACAGCAGGGTATCGGGGTTCTGGGCAGTATTGTCCAGGAAAACCTGGTCGGGGCAAGGGTGGTGCGAGCTTTCGCCCGGGAGGATTTTGAGAGCCAGAAGTTCCGCCAGCAGGCTGAAATCATCTATAACCAGGAGATAGAATCAAACAACCTGCTCGCCAGCAACAGTCCGGTGATAAGTTTCGCTCTTCTGCTGGCGATGGGGGGCATATTGTGGTACGGGGGAAGGCAGGTAGTGGCCGGTGCTCTTACCCAGGGCGAACTGGCCCAGGTTTTACTTTATGTCGTCATGCTCAACATGCCGGTGAGGATGCTGGGTTGGCTGACCACGCTTTACTCAAGGGCGATGTCCTCCGGGCAGCGCATATTCGAAATCCTGGACCAGGTTTCACCGGTAAGCGAGAAGCCTGGTGCCATAGCTCTAAATGAGGTGAAGGGCTTCGTTCGCTTTGATAATGTCTCCTTTGATTATGACTCCCACGGAACAGCCTTGCAGGATATCAATTTTGAAGTTAAACCGGGTCAGATTGTAGCCCTGGTGGGGGCCAGTGGCAGCGGCAAGTCAACCATAGCCAATCTGATACCGAGGTTCTATGATGTTACGGCCGGTCGCATCACAATCGACGGCATAGATGTGCGGGACTTATCCCTGGCATCTTTACGCCGGCATATCGGTATTGTGCATCAGGATACCTTCCTCTTTTCCGCCACTATCCGGGAAAATATCAGTTACGGCAGACCGGATGCTACTTTAGACGCAATCATCGAAGCGGCTAAGGTCACACGGCTGCACGACTTTATTATGAGCCTGCCCGATGGCTACGAGACCCGGGTGGGGGAGAGGGGGATAACTCTCTCCGGCGGGCAGAAGCAAAGACTGGCTATTGCCCGTTCGATACTGCTTAACCCGCGCATTATGATTATGGATGATACGACATCCAGTGTAGATACGGAGACCGAGTACTTCATCCAGCAGGCATTGACCGAGCTACTGGCGGGGCGAACGACTTTTATCATCGCCCAGCGTTTGCGCTCGGTGCAGATGGCTGACCTTATCCTGGTGCTTAAGGATGGTCGTATTGTCGAGCAGGGTACACATCAGGAGCTGCTCGCCCGGAACGGATTCTATCAGCAACTCTATGGTCTACAGTTTCAATACCAGGAAGACGGGGGAGTGCCGATAGCTGCCATCGCTGTCCCGGAGCCGGTGGCAGTTACATTACCCACCAGTAATGAGTCTGACTCGCAACACACCCGAGAGGGGCGCTTGAGCCACCGCCTGGCTGGCTCCGATGATATCGTCTTCGGTAAGGTCTACGATTCACACGTTGTTTCCCGTTTGGCCAAATACTTTACACCCTACAAAGTAGCCCTGCCTTTAACCTTTGCCGCTACCCTGTTCTACACCTTTACCCTGGTCGCCAATCCTTACCTGGTAGGTGTGGCTATCAACAGCTACATTGTCGCCGGTAACCTGGCTGGTCTCAATATGATAATCCTGCTTTTCCTGGGCAATGCCTTTCTCCACCTGGTATCCTATTACACTCAGATAAGGGCTGAGGCGGCGGTAGGGCAGGGCATTTTACTCAATCTGCGCCGCCAGGTCTTCGACCATCTACAGCGCCTTTCCGTAAGCTTCTTCGACCACAACGAAGTCGGGCGTATTATGTCACGTGTGCAGAATGACGTGGGAGAGTTGGGTGGATTCCTCGATTCCGGAATCTTCTGGGTAACCGGTGAAGTTATCGGACTGATAGCCATAGCCATCGCCATGTTTGCTATGGACTTCAACCTGGCTATAGTCACGCTGTCGGTTATACCCCTGCTCTTTTTATTCCTGCTATTATGGCAAAAGAGGGCCCGCCGCAGCTTCATCAACGTGAGACAGGCTATATCAGCGGTCAATGCTGCCCTCCAGGAGAATATCTCTGGTATCCGTGTCATCCAGAGTCTATCACGGGAGAAAGTGAACTCTCAGCGTTTTGAACAGCTTAACCGGAACCATTTCGAGGCTAACCTCCAGGCAGGACGACTTTCAGCAGCCACGGCGCCTGTGGTGGAGTTGCTAATGGCACTGGCGATGGCGTTAATTATTGTCTTCGGCGGGGTGAGCATGATGCGTGGTGCTCTGATCGTGGGCACTCTAACGGCTTTTACTCTCTACATAGAGCAGTTCTTCGACCCGATTAGAACGCTGACTATGGAATATGCCCAGCTCCAGAGGGCAACGGCTTCAGGGACACGCATCTTCGAGCTTCTCGACGTAAAACCAGAAATACTGGATAACCCCCGGAGCCTCAAAATACCTCGGCTAAAAGGTGAGATTAGCTTCGAGGGCGTCTCCTTCAGCTATGAACCCGGACTGGAAATTCTGCATGATATTAATATGCATATCGCCCCGGGAGAGACGGTGGCATTGGTGGGACCGACCGGGGCCGGCAAGAGCACTATCGTCAGCCTCATTGCCCGTTTCTATGATGTCACCAAGGGACGTATATTGGCTGATGGCAATGACTTACGCGAGATTGAGCAAACTTCTTACCGGCGACAGCTGGGGTTAGTGCCTCAGGACCCGTTTCTCTTCTCAGGCACTATCCGGGATAATATCGGCTACGGTAATCTGGAGGCTACCGAGGAGCAGATAGTCGCCGTGGCTAAGACCGTTGGTGCTCATGCTTTCATCATAAAGATGGAAAAGGGCTATGATACCTGGCTTCAGGAACGAGGGCAGAACCTGAGTATGGGGCAACGCCAGCTTATCAGTTTTGCCCGTGCCCTCCTGGCTGATCCTGTCATTCTACTGCTGGATGAAGCCACCGCCAATGTAGACTCCTATAGTGAACATATCATCCAGCAAGCCCTGGAACACCTATTGAAAGGGAGAACAGCCGTAGTCATTGCTCACCGCCTGTCCACCGTGCGCAATGCCGACCGCATCGTAGTGCTGGATAAGGGACGGATTGTCGAAGAAGGGCGTCATGAGGAGCTTGCCGCGCGAGGTGGTCTATATGCCCGGCTCTACGAGATGACCTTCGCTCCGGCAGCTAATCGGGTCAAGTAGACCAAATTTCCAATAACTAGGGGGGAACTAAATAACTTCTTATCCTTGGTGATTAATGTGCTACACCATCAAGATTAGGTGAAGCCAGCATCCCGTAAACGGCGCAGGATACCCGAAGCTATCATTGCCGCATCACCAGCCACAAAAATCTTGTTACTCTTCTGCATAAAAGCTAACCATATATCCAGGTTGGGTAATCTGGCAAATCATCAGGGGCATCATCCCGAACAGTTATCTTTCAGCAACCATTGAACCGCTTCATATAAATCGGGAGCAGTATGGTCGGGCATCACCTTGATTTCACCGGCACGGTTGGCAGAATCTCCGTCAGCCAGTAAAATAGAACGGCAGCCTGCCCTGTGCCCGGCCTCGATATCGCTGGGTTTATCGCCAATGACAAAAGAATCGGCTAAATCGATGCCCAACTCACGCACAGCTTGCTCAATCATTCCCGGATTGGGTTTGCGAGAGTAACACTCCTGCCGATATTCCTCGACGACTCCTTCTATATGGTGGGGACAATAGTAAATCATATCGATAGCGGCTGCCTGCTCCGCCAGCCTGTCTTGAATATAGCTATTTATTTCCTGCACTGTTTCTTCGGTAAAATAGCCCCGGGCAACACCCGCCTGGTTAGTTACGATGATGACCTTAAACCCGTTGCCATTGAGTAATTTAATGGCAAGGCTCACTCTGGGTAAGAATTTAACCTTACTAATCTCATGAAGATAACCTGTATCCTCAACGATGGTACCATCACGGTCCAGAAAAACAGCTTTCGCCACGACTACCCCTTGGTGGAATCAACCAATACTAGACAGTATAGTTAAACGTGGCTAAGAGTGCAAGCTATCTCCTCAAGAGTTCCGCTTGAATTGGTTGATGCAACTGTCATTGCGAGACCATCCTGACTTGTCGGGAGGCGAAGCAATCTGGGTGGGGACAGATAACAACACCTCCCGGATTGCCACGTCCCGATTTCATCGGGATACAATCGGGACTCCTCGCAATGACATAGTGATTCATAGAGATTACTGCGCCCCTTCGGTTCGCAATGACACCACCAAACATAACCGAATAGTACTCCTTAAGGCGTGTCCTGTTCTGAATGCTACCAATACACTGAGGTATGAACCAGAATTACTGCGGACTCAGAATAAAGAATTGATTTCATCTTGCCAATATGTTAAATTACCCTGACTGAACCTGAAAAGAGCCGGGCACTTTATGCGTTAAAAGCAGAAGCCCGGCAGTCAGCCAAGCCAGAGGGTAAGCATGATGAAGGTAAAACCAGTTATCGGTATTACCATGGGCGATGCTGCCGGCATCGGGCCCGAAATCATCGTCAAGAGCTTGCAAGATAAATCTATCTATCAATTATGCGTGCCCGTGGTTATCGGTTGCGGGTCAGTAATGCGCTGGGCAGGGCAACAATTCTGGCCAGAGGCAGAAGTCCGTAACATAAGCTCAGTGAATGAGGCACGGGGACAATTCGGCACCATAGAGATACTGGACATGCCCAACTTAAAGGTTGAGGATGTGGCCATAGGAGAGGTCTGCGCCACCTCAGGTAAGGCCGCTATGGAATATGTGATAGCCGCCATGCAGCTAGCCCAGGAAGGCAGCATCAAAGCCATCGTAACCGCCCCCCTCAACAAGGAAGCCACCACACTGGCGGGATACACCGACCTTGGGCACATGGAGCTGTTTGCCCGGCTCACCGGCACCAAGCAACTAGCCACCATGCTGGTGTCTGGTCCCCTCCGTGTCGTGCACCTGACCACCCATAAGTCATTGCGGGAAGCCTGCCAGCTGGTTAGAAAAGAACTCGTCCTGAACAGGCTACAACTGACTCAGCAGTGCTTCGAAAACTGGGGAATGGCACATCCCCGTATTGGCGTCGCTGCCCTCAATCCTCACGGCGGGGAAGGTGGACTTCTCGGCGACGAAGAAATCAAGCAGATTATACCCGCCGTCCAGGCAGCCCGGCAACTGGGTATCGACGCGCGAGGCCCTATACCCGCTGATGTCATCTTTACCCAGGCAATCAATGGTAAATTCGATGTCGTTCTGGCAATGTATCATGACCAGGGGCACATTCCAATCAAGACCTTTGGCTTCGAGAAGAGTGTCAGCGTCGCCCTGGGCTTACCGTTCACACGCACCTCGGTCGACCACGGCACCGCTCTGGACATTGCCGGCAAAGGTATCGCCAACCCGGAGAGCCAGATTGAAGCCATCAAAGTAGCCGTTCAGTTGGTGACGGCGGGCAAGCTTTAGGAGCTAATTGTGCTATCCAGCCATTTCAGGTAATCTTCATTCCCGCCGATAATAGGCAAGGCAATTATTTCTGGCACCTGATAGCTGTGCGCCCCTTTGACAATATCGATGATTTCAGGCAGCAAAGCGGCACTGGTTTTGACAATTAAGAGGCTTTCCTGAGCCGAATCCAGCTTGCCCTGCCACCAGAAGTGAGAGTCTACCCCGGGCACAATGTTGACACAAGCCGCCTTTTTCCGAGTAAGTAGAAGCTCGGCGATGCGGCGGGCTTCAGGCTCAGTCGCCGCCGTGATGAGAACCACCACCCGGCTGACAATGCTCACCCGCTCCTGCCTATCGCCATCATCCTGTCCACTGGCACCTTAGCCCTGAGGCGAATTTCCTCAGGCACTTTAACCACCGGAGTCATTTCCTGCAAAGACCATAAGACTCTCTCCAAGGTGATTAGCTTCATCCTGGGGCAGACGGCTTGCTCTGAAGCCGCGAAAAATCTTTTCTGTGGATTTTCTTTTCTCAGCCGGTGTAATATTCCAATCTCGGTGCCGACGACTATCTCGGTAGCCTTATTTTCACGGGCAAAGCGAATCATACCTCCGGTGCTCAAAACCTCATCAGCCAGAGCCTTCACTTCCGGCCGGCACTCCGGGTGAACTATCACCTTAGCTTGCGGATGCTCGGCTCTCTGCCGTTCAATATCCTGCGGTTGTATTCTGGCATGTGTAGGGCAATACCCGGGCCAAAGTATCATTTCTCTGCCGGCTTTGTCGGCAACATAACTACCCAGGTACTGGTCAGGCACAAACAGTATCTCCCGGTCACCCAGACTTTCGACTACGTTGACGGCATTCGCCGAGGTGCAACAAATGTCCGACTCCGCCTTGACCTCAGCCGTAGTATTGACATAGCAGACTACCACCGCATTGGGATGTTCCTTCTTTTTCTGCCGCAGGCGCTCGGCCGTAATCATGTCAGCCATCGGGCAGCCGGCATGAATATCGGGGAGTAAGACTGTCTTGTCAGGACAGAGGATAGAGGCTGTTTCCGCCATAAAGTGAACGCCGCAGAAGACGATAACATCAGCATCGGTTTTAGCCGCACTCTGGCTTAACTCCAGAGAATCGCCAACGAAGTCAGCGATATCCTGAATCTCACCCAGTTGATAGTTATGCGAAAGGATGACGGCATTCCTTTTCTTTTTGAGGCTGAGGAGTTCTGCTTTTAGCCCGGCATCATAATCGGCCATAACACACTATTCTCCAACTATTGTAATTGCGTTGAGTTCAATTTCCAGGCTTGCCATTACCCTTACTTTTAGCAAGGTAGTCGTCAATCGCTGATTTTAGTGCTTCCTCAGCCAGCACCGAACAGTGCATCTTAATCGAGGGCAGACCGTCCAGGGCTTCGGCTACCGCCCGGTTAGAGATTTTCAGTGCCTCCTCGATGCTCTTCCCTTTCACCATCTCGGTAACCATCGAACTGGTGGCGATAGCCGCACCGCAACCAAAGGTCTTGAATTTAGCATCGACGATAGTGTTGTCTTTTACCTTAATGTAAAGCTCCATGATGTCACCACAGGTCGGGTTGCCCACATGGCCCACGCCATCGGGATTTATCATATCCCCCACATTCCGCGGGTTCCTGAAGTGTTCCATCACCTTCTCACTATAGAGTGACTTTTCACCGGGCATGTCGCCCTCCTCGAGCCTCTTTAATAATTCCGGACTATCCTTCCGGTTGGCTTATCCCTCAACGACATCACCGACGACGGGGTCAACCCTGACCCCCCTGGTTCTCACCCAGGCAATGCCTTCTTCAATATCAGTCTCGTCTCCTTCCAGCTCCAAGACCACCCAACCTTTACCCGCGGAGACATCAGCGTGACGGATATTGGTCACCACCCGGAACTTTATCCCCAGGTTATAAATGACCGGCTCCTTGATAAGGGTCTCAGGGAAAGTAAACGTTACCTGTCTCTTAGCCATCTTAGCCCCCCTTTAGCTTTCCCGGGATAAATCTGCTACGCTTGAACCAGAACAGACTCAGACTCGTTTACCGACCACCTCTTCAAATGATTCCAGATTAGGCTCCACAGTAAACGGGTGAACAATATCAGCCAGTATTTCCTGCGTTCGGGGTCCAGCCCCGGTAATAAAAGCCACGGTAAGCTCGTCTCTCTTAATCAGGCCCGAAGCCGCCAGCTTCTTGAGCACGGCAACCACTACTCCGCCAACCGGTTCAGCGAAAATACCCTCGGTTTGGGCCAGTAACTTCACTCCCGCCAGGATTTCCTCATCGGTAACAGCACAGGCTCCACCCCCAGACTGGCGGATCACCGTCAAAGCATAATCACCATCGGTCGGGTTGCCAATTGCTATTGACTTGGCAATGGTGTCGGGCTTAACCGGGTGCACATGGAGAGAACCGGACTCAAAAGCATTGACGATGGGCGAGGAACCAGCCGCCTGGGCCAGGTACATATGGGTATTAACCGGTCCGATTAAGCCCAGTAGAGCCAGCTCCCCCAGACCCTTCCAGACCCGGGTGAAGCTGAGTCCCGAGGCTGCCGGATAAACCACACAGTCGGGGGCACGCCACCCCAGTTGCTCCACCACCTCATAGCCCAGGGTCTTGCTCCCCTCGGCATAGTAAGGCCGGAGATTGATGTTAATGAAACCCCAGTCATATCTTTCCACCAACAGGGCACAGAGACGGTTGACATCATCATAGTTGCCCTTAACCGTAACCAGAACCGGATTATAGATAGCCGTGCCGATTAGCTTACCGGGTCCGACGTCAGCCGGCACAAAAACATAAGCCTTCATATTCGCTTTAGCCGCGTGAGCGGCAACACTTGCCGCCAGATTACCTGTGGAGGCACAGGCTACCGTGTCGAAGCCAAACTCCCGTGCTTTAGTAACCGCCACCGAGACCGGCCTATCCTTAAAAGAATAGGTAGGGTTAAGACAATCATTCTTGATATAAAGCTCATCCAGCCCCAGTTCGCCCCCCAACCTGTCAGCTTTAACCAGTGGAGTGAAGCCGGTGCCAATATCCACCACATCACCCTCAACCGGGAGTAAGTCCTTATACCGCCACATATTATGCGGTCCCGCAGCCAGTTTCTTACGGCTGACTACTTTAGCCATTACCTTATAGTCATAGATGACCTCCAGGGGACTGAGGCAGAGATCACACCGGCTGCGAGCCTCTACCGGATACTCCTGCCCGCATTTCCGACACCGTAAAGCAGTGGCGTAAGACATCTTCTTATTCCTTACTTAGAACCAAATGCCTGACTTAAATCACCGAGTAAATCATCGATATCTTCGAGTCCAACCGAGAGCCGTATCAGCTCATCTTTGATGCCGATTTGCTCTCTAAACTCTTTTGGCATCGAGGCATGGCTCATTGTCGCCGGCTGTTCGGCGAGTGAAGCTGCCCCACCCAGTGACTCAGCCAGGGCAAAAACCCTGGCTCTTTTTAAAAAGTGTTTCACTGCCGTGGTACCGCCCTTAATTTCAAACGAGACCATACCGCCAAACCCTTTCATCTGTTTCTTAGCAATCTTGTGACCCGGGTGAGACGCCAGTCCGGGGTAGAAGACTTTCTGTACCGCCGGATGCCCGTTAAGATAATCTGCCACAGCAGCGGCATTTTTCACGTGCTGCCTCATTCTCAACGCCAGGGTTTCGATGCCCCTCAGCACCAGCCAGGCATCGAAGGGAGCCTGGCACGTTCCCATGGCATTCGAGAGAAACTGTACTCTCTCGGTTAGCTCATCAGTAGTGGTCACGACAGCCCCCCCGACGACATCACAATGCCCATTAAGGTACTTGGTGGTTGAATGCACGACCAGGTCGATACCGTATTCGATAGGCCGCAGCAGATAAGGCGTGGCAAAGGTGTTATCTATCACGGTCATCAATTTGTGTTTCCTGGCAATAGCGACCACCATTTCAAGATCGACAATATTCAGGAGCGGGTTAGAAGGTGTCTCCAGCCACAGCATTTTAGTATTGGGTCTTATGGCTGCTTCAATTTTACGCTTGTTATCCAGCCTTAAGAAGGTAAAATCCACTCCCAAGTTCTGCATCACATCATGAAATAACCGGTAAGTACCCCCGTAGACATCATCCCCGGAGATGACATGGTCGCCAGCCTTAAGCAAATGAATTGCCGTTGCTTCCGCAGCCATGCCGGTGGCGAAGGCAAAACCGGCCTTGCCTCCCTCGAGCTGAGCTATCGTATCCTCCAGGACCTTACGCGTGGGGTTAGCTGTCCGCGAATAATCAAAGCCCGCCCGGGTCTTACCTACCTCGGCAAAGGCAAAAGTAGATGTCTGGTAGATAGGCACTGAGATAGCACCGGTCGTTTTATCCGGTCTTGCCCCGGCGTGAATGGCTATTGTTTCGAATTTCATATTCCCCCTTGAATTGCATACCTATTGTAGTATTGTGACAGAATCAGGCTGAAATAGTCAATTTTCGATGCTTATGACCCTATTATCGGGTAACGGTCAGGATATAGCGGGTGTCGCTTTCTTGCTTAAAAGTGGGCAGAAAGCCTCTGGCTTTTAGCTCCTGGGCGACACTCTTAAGAGAGTCAGAATCGCCCAGTATGATTGTCGCTGTATCGCCATCGTTCAGATCATTGAGCACCTGAGTTGCTTTTATCTTGGACAAGGGGCACACGAAACCGGACAAATCAAAGGTTTTTGCCATATTTATATTCCTCCCCCAGCTTCCCCGACTTTCTGGGACTCCAGATCCAAGACTTCCCGGTAAAAACTGGTATACTTGAAGGCGTCATCGGGCGAGATAACGACAGCTAAGCCTTTATGAAGCTTAGCATATTGCAAGGCAACATAAAGAATGGCGCCCGTCGTCGGACCAACCGGAATACCATCCTTCCTAGCCAGTGCGATAGCCGTAGCATAGGCATCTGCATCAGCCACAGCCACGGTATCATCAATCACGGAACGGTCTAAAATCTTGGGGATAAACTCCTCCGCCAGACCGGTAATTCTCTTCATTCCCGGCAATCTATGGCTGGACGAAGCCGGTTCCACCCCGATAATCCTGATGGCTGGATTTTGCTCTTTAAGATAGCGGCCAACGCCGCTTATCGTGCCGCCGGTACCGAAGCCGGCAAAAAAATAGTTGACCTTACCCTGTGTTTGCTGCCAGATTTCTGGTCCGGTGGTACGGTAGTGGGTTTGCACATTAAGCTCGTTCTCGTACTGATTGGGACTGACATAGCTATCTTTAGTCGCCGGGCTCTTTATCAGGGCATTCACCAGCCCTCTAGCGCCTTCCGTAGGGAACAGGGGACAGAGGGAATCATCGGCTTCGTTTAAAGTAGCCCCGAGGAACCGGAGCATTATCTTTTTTTCCTCAGGAATTTTCTCGGGCACAGCTATTTCTATCGGTATTCCCCGGGCATTAGCCACACAGGCTAAGGCAATACCGGTGTTACCCGATGACGGCTCCACCACAGTTCTATTCCCTATTTCAAGAGCATTGAGCATAGTAAGAGCAATTCTATCTTTAACCGAACCAAAGGGATTGTATCGTTCCAGTTTAAGATAGATTTGAAAGCCCTTATTAGTGTTGATGCGGTTGAGCCGGACTAACGGCGTGGGATTCTCCGGAGTGGCGATGAGCTGGGTTATATCCGAATAAACCCTTAACTGATGGTCGAATTCTTTATTTTGGCTCATTTTACATCCCCCCCAATTCTTCCAAATTGCCAACGGTCTGGCAGCTTCACACAGATTCAGGTCTCTTCTGTCGTTTTAAAATAAAAATCCTATGCCCGTTGCCTTTAAAATAGTTCTTATACTCAAAAATATAATCAAGCAGCCAACAGCAATGCCTAATGCCCTATGGGGTAATTTTTTGGTAATCATAGCCGCTATTGGGGCAGCAATAATACCCCCGATAATCATTGAAACAATAATATCCCATTCCATTTTAGGCATAGTTAGAAAAAAGGTCAATGAGATTGAAAGAGTTACCAAAAATTCAGCAGCATTAACCGAGCCTATAGCCTTCTTGGGATGTGTATTATTCATAACAAGAGTGGGTGTAGAAATTGGACCCCATCCACCACCACCGACAGCATCTATGAAAGAGGCAACAAGACCGAGAGGAACAAGATGTCTTCTATGCGGTATGTTATATTCTTGTTCTAAAGCATCGCTTTTTTTAACATATTTTATGATAACTAACAGACCCATTAGCAGTAAAATACCGGAAACGAATGGCTTGATTAAAGAAATATCTTGAAATTTTACAGCCGTATAGGCGCCAACAGCTCCGCCGATAACTCCTGAAACAGCCAGATAGGTAAAGATTTTTTTATCAAAATTGCCGAACTTAAAGTGTGAAACTCCCGAAAAAAGAGTGGTAAATATTTCAGACATATGAACAGCTGCACTTGCCATAGCAGTGCCAAATCCAATTGAAAGCAGCAAAGAAGTTAAACTAACTCCATAACCCATGCCTATTCCCCCATCAATAAGCTGGGCTATAAAAGCAAAAATGGCTACAATAAAATATCTTAAAAATTTCTCTTCCATCTATTTATATATTGCTCGACTCTGCCTGGAGTAACAACCTCCATCTCATATTGTATAGTCCTCCTGAACCAGTTTCTTCTTACCCCAGCGTATCCTCAACCAGATTCTCTCATGAAAATAATATAAGACAAGCCTGATGGAATGGAAAGTAATCGTTATCATGGTCGTCTTCTCCCAGTTATGAGTATAGAGCCATGTGATATAGCCCAGTATAAAGATACCTACAATCCGCCAGGTAATAGATTTTACCCAGGAACGCTTATGGGAATCAACCAGTTCAAAAGTTTCTGACATATAATCTACTTTCCATTTTACTTTACCTATGCAGAAAGATACCCTGCCTGGCTACAAATGAGACTTCACTTCTGTTTAGAGTCAACCTTATATGGAGTAATCAAAAATCACTTTCTTTTCTTTAAGCAGATCACAGACCCTGGTAATACTTTCCTCGATGTCATCGGAGCCTAAAGAAAGGGTAACATCATAATCATCGAATCGGTTTTCGCCGACATTGATAACAACTATCTCATTAGGTTTATTAAGTAATTCAAGAGTACGCAGATCATGGACATCCAAGTTAGAAATCGAAGTGATAAAAATCTGCCCTGAATCCGTCAATATTCTTGCCAGTTCTCCTAACCGGCGAATGTGCTCCTCCATTATCTCGGTATGGATTGTAAGGTCGATATCCAATCCTTTTATCAGGTTAGCCGTACGCAAAAAATATACCTTGAACCCGTGGGACAACAAACGTAATTCTAACCCTGCGGCTATAGCCTCTTTTGTGGAGCTTTCATCACCGGTAAATACGACGAACTTAGAGCCATGCCCATAAGCTGCTATTCTTTGTTCTTGAGTGACAGCGCTTCTTTCCCATTCGAATTCCCGTTTCTGAACATGCGTCTTGAGTGTTGACTCTTCACTGACTATTTTCTCAAGAATAATTCCCGCGCCGGCTATATCATAGTTATCGATAATTACCAGACGGCCTGTATAAGGATTATCTCCAACTATGTCAAAGGCAACCGGTTTGGTCGTTTCCAGAATACATTCGGCAACCTCATGTCTGTCCACTTGCTGTTTCTTTTGATCCGAGGTCAAATCAGATGCGTCCAGTACATTAATCACGTGTACTAATTTGGCAGTGGTGCTGGCAGCGCCAAGCTTCAATTTATATTTCTTTTCTTGTATCATCGAAGCTCTCCCCATCCAGAACAGATTTACTCTGAAACGGGTCCCGAAATTAGGTTGGCTCTCCGAAGCATTTGCCATCAATTCGCCGGGTCGGACGTAGACCTGCGTTTTTAAAGTAAAACCTGTAGCCTGCCCATCTTGAGCGCTCAGGCTGACGGGAGCATTAAAACTTTCAACGCTCTTGATTGTCGAGCGTTTGAGTGATGGATAGAATACTACATCGTCACCCACATTTATTTTGCCTGTTTCCACAGTTCCGGCGAATATTCGGCGGTCATCCCCTTCCTCAGTAAATTTGTATATATCCTGAACAGGAAAGCGGAAAGCGACGTTGGACCTTGTATTAATTTTGTTAAGAGCATCCATCTGTCCCAGTACTGTCAAACCTTGGTACCACGGCATATTTGATGATAATGTAGTGACATTTACTCCCTCTTTAGCACTTATCGGAATGAACGAAGTGGGGTAAACATTCAACCTTGTCAGGAATTCCGTATATCCGGTACGAATACTATTAAATACTTTTTCATCATATTGCTTCAGGTCCATCTTGTTAACTAACACACAAACCTGACTAATTCCCAGCATCGAAACCATGTATCCATGTCGTTTTGAATTCTCCTGAATACCTTCTGCGGCATCTATGACGATAAAGGCAGCTTCAGCCCTTGCAGCACCGGTAATCATGTTTTTCAGAAATTCAATATGGCCGGGAGCATCGATGATAACATAACGGCGCTTGGACGAGTTGAAAAAGCATCGTGCGGTGTCGATTGTAATTCCCTGTGCCTGCTCATCTTTAAGAGCATCCAGCAGAAAGGCATATTCAAATGGCTTGGCATTTCGTTCACAAGTTGCCTTAACCTGCTCAAGTTTACCTGTCGGCAGGGAGTTCGTGTCGGCCATCAGCCTGCCGATCAATGTGCTTTTTCCGTGATCGACATGACCAACCACGACAATATTCATTTGCTCCAGGCTGATGTCCGAGTCTATCTGTTTTAACATTGTTTTATCTGTCAACACTGTAACTTGTTAGTTTCAAGACCGGTTTCTACATGTAACCATCACGGCGGAGAGTTTCCAATCCCCCTCCGTCTTCCTTGTCCTGGTCACGTCCCGAACGTTCGGCGATACTCGAAAATTTACCTGATTTAAGCTCCTTTATTATCTCATGAACATTCTTTGAAGTTGAATCTACGGACTTGGTGCAAGGGAAGCAACCAAGAGACCGGTATCTTTTACCATTTCCCTGGTCGAAATAGAGCGATATCATCGGTATGGACTCCCGTTCAATATATTCCCAGATATCCACTTCCGTCCAATCCAGCAGCGGATGTATTCTGACATGCGTTCCGGGGGCAAAATCAGTCTTATACTGATTCCATAACTCAGGAGGCTGGTCGCTAACATCCCACTCGCTGTCAATATCTCTAGGTGAAAAATACCGTTCTTTAGACCGGCTGCCTTCCTCATCCGCCCTCACCCCGACAATCACTCCAGTATAGGCTTCCACATTTTTATCTTGAAAATAGCCCCCCAGGGTATGGTCAAATCTTTGTCTTGGCCACTCACCGGAAAGCGTATGTTTCAGAGCCTCACTTTTCAAGGATTTGCAGCACTGGATTCTGTTCAATTTCCCATCGGGAAAAGTTTCCTTTTCCAAAAGGGCTTTCTTGTTTTGCCCGACAATCATATTAAGATGGAGTTCCCTGGTAAGGGTATCCCGGTATGTTATCATCTCCGGTACTTTGAACCCAGTATCGATATGCAGAAGCGGCAGAGGTACATGGCTAAAGAAAGCTTTGCGTGCCAGCCACAATAAAACTGTACTGTCTTTACCGATTGACCATAACATAACCAGACTTTTAAATTCCCGGTAGGCCTCACGCAAAATATGAATGCTCTGGGCTTCCAGGTGGTCAAGGTGAGTTCTATTTAATTCTAATGTCTCCATTTGCCTGTTCATTCTCCTGTAGTAACAGCAACAGATCTTCTTTTACTACCTTAAGCGTTGACAGAAAGGCCTTTCTCTGTAAAGTAATCTACGTGCAGGCCGCATTCTTTCTGCTCCGGAGTTTCCCACCACCACCGCCCGGCCCTGGGATGTTCACCCGGTTTAGTTGCTCTGGTGCATGGTGCGCATCCGATAGATGTATACCCTCTGTCATAAAGAGAGCAATAGGGAAGATTATTCTCTTTTATATAACGTTTTAAATCTTGATCGTCCCAGTCCAGTAAAGGGTTTATCTTGGTAATGCCCTGATGTACATCGTCAATCTCAACATATTTGAGTTCTTCCCGTGTCACATTCTGCTCTTTTCTTAGTCCGGTTATCCATGCCTTTTGCCCATTCAGAACTCTCATTAGGGGTTCAACTTTTCTGATCTGGCAGCACTCGTGCCTGTCTTCCAGGCTGTTTTGGAAGGAGAATAGACCTTTTTCTTGCTCGAGCTTCTGTACATCTTCGAACCGGGGGAAAAGCCATTCAATCTTCAGTCCGGTGACACCCCTCACCTCTTCGGCACATCGATACGTTTCTTCATTAAGCCGTCCGGTATCAATAGCAAAGACACGGGCATCAGTCCTGATTTTACTTATCATATGCATCAGGACAACGTCCTCAAGACTGAAACTACTGGCAAGAATAATGGCAGGATGAAACTCTTCAATAGCTGAACGCAGTACTTGTTCCGCCTTATCACGTCTTGTGAAATAAGTATCAATGTTGTTTTCCCCGTCCATATGTCCCCCTATTTTCGGTATGTTGGCATACCATTTTATTAATTATTCCCGGATAGCCTAGTCAGGTGCAGAGTTAACCTTACGCATACATGTTCCCTCCCGCGCGGAACTTTCTTCTCTCTTCAGGCTTTTCGATAACCTCCAAACCCAATGGTTTGACTACTTCATCGAGGTACTTACCCAGGCCGAGACGACCGATAGTAGTGCCAATCCTCTCTCTACCTTTGCTGTTAGACTGGCACCAGGCCGTAGTCTGCTCGATAATCGGGAAACACTCTGCGTCAGAGACAAACTGAGCTATCTCATAGGCGTAGAGAGGATGTTTCCCGTGTTTGCCACCTACCCTGACCAGCCACCCCTTTCTCCGGGCTATCATGGCATCCGTCGGGCAAACCTTAATACAATCACCACAATGGTTGCATTTAGTCGTATCTCTAACCGGCAGGGAATTTACCAGGGTAAGAGCCTTCTCTTCGCAGCTGGTGATACAGAGTCCACAGGCATTACACAGTTCACCGACCAGGTTCGGCTCAACTATGCCCTGAAAACCCAAATCCATCTCCCTGGTGCGCGGGCAATCAATCGGGCAGCCCGAAAATGAGATTTTGAATTTATGATGACCGGTGGCAGTACCAAAGTAGCGCTTATCCACCTCCAGACACATTGCCTGAGCATCCATGATACCATTGGGGTTCCAGGTACAGCCGGCACAGGCCGTGGGCACCCGGATACGGGGACCACATGAGGCGACCGACCAGTCAATTGCCTTTAACTCAGCCGCAATAGTGTCGAAGTATTGGTAATGCACATAAGGGATTTCGATCGATTGGCGTAGCGAGTTGTGAATCTCTCCCCGCCCGTATTTCTCAGCAATCTCGGCGGCTTTATGCAATTGCCGCGATGTCAGTTTTCCGCCGGGGCAGCGCAACCTCACGGTAAACAGGTCCTCCTGAGTTTGCTTGATAAATCCCCCACTTTTAAGGGTATCAAAATCCAGCTTTAATCGGCGAGATTCCCGTCTTAGTTGTTGATCCACTGCTCCTCCCTTTTACTGCAGGGTCCTTCCCTCCAGATACTTAAACTTTTATCGGGCAACCCCCCACCTTTATCCCTCTCCTCATCATGAACGGCTACCGTTTCAAACCTCACACTCCCCCTCCCTGGCTAAACTCCCACACCATTTCCCGCCTCCTGTCCCTCAGTTCGTCTTTAGGAGTTACCAGTCCGCCTAAAAGCTCAAGTCTATTCAAACGCTCCCCCAACTTTTCCTGCTCCTGCAAGACAAGCCTTATTGCTTCGGCTACCGGGTCGGGCAGCTCCCCGTGCTGCAAGTCCGGGACCGATGCATGGCGGTCTGCCACAACTCTTGCCGGGATACCCACTACCGTAGCCCCGGGTGGGACTGATTTTACTACCACCGAGCTTGCGCCAACCCTAGCTCCGTCTCCAATAGTGATATCGCCTAAAGCTATTGCCCCGGTCCCCATTACCACATTATTACCAAGTGTAGGGTGGCGCTTCTTCTTCTCAAGGCTTGTTCCTCCGAGAACAACCCCCTGGTACATAAGTACATCATCACCTATTTCTGTTGTCTCTCCGATGACGACCCCTGCCCCGTGGTCGATGAAAAAACGCCTGCCGATTTTAGCTCCGGGGTGGATTTCGATATTGGTCAGGAAGCGACCGATTTGGGAAGTCAGGCGAGCCAGAAACCAGAACTTGTGGCGCCACAGAAAATGGGCCACGCGATGAAACCATAAAGCATGTAGCCCTGGATAGCAAAAGATGACCTCAGGCACACTTCTCGCCGCCGGATCTTTAGCGAAAACCGTCCGAATGTCTTCCTTTAAAGTCTTAAACAAGACAGCTATCCTCCCCTTTACGCATTACATATCCGATGCAGCCGACTAAGCCTCCTGGAAAAGCCAGGTAGACAGATAACGCTCGCCGGTATCGGGTAAAACTACCACAATAAGCTTGCCATTGTTTTCTGGTCTTTTGGCTACCTCTAATGCTGCCCAGGTTGCCGCACCTGAAGATATGCCCACCAGTATTCCTTCCTCTTTGGCTAACCTTCTTGCCATTATACCGGCATCTTCATTACTGACCTTAATAATTTCATCAATCAGGTCAGTCCTCAAAACAGCAGGGACAAAGCCCGCCCCGATACCCTGAATCTTGTGGGGCCCTGCCTTTCCTCCGGAGAGCACCGGAGAAGCCACCGGCTCAACGGCAATAGCCTTAAATCCAGGTTTTCTCGCCTTAATTACCTCAGCAACTCCTGTAATCGTTCCCCCGGTACCCACCCCGGAGATCAGAATGTCTACCTTGCCTTCGGTATCCCTCCATATCTCCTCAGCGGTGGTCAGCCGGTGTATCTCCGGATTGGCCGGATTTTTAAACTGCTGCGGCATAAAGTAGTTCTGATTTTCTGTTACCAGTTGTTCCGCCCTTTTTATTGCCCCTGTCATTCCTTCTGCACCCGGGGTTAACACCAGTTCGGCACCAAGGATAGATAGAAGCTGCCTCCGCTCCATTGACATTGTGTCGGGCATTGTGAGGATAAGCTTATATCCTCTGGCGGCGCAGACAAAGGCAAGAGCAATACCGGTATTGCCACTGGTAGGCTCCACGATTACTGTATTCTTGTTGACGAGCCCCTTCGCTTCGGCATCTACAATCATGGCTACCCCCAGCCTATCCTTGACACTGCTCAGCGGGTTAAAGGATTCAAGCTTAGCCACTACCTCCGCCTTTAGCCCTGCGGTTACCCGATTCAATCTGACCAGGGGTGTATTCCCGATTAACTCGGTAGAGTCCTTGGCGATCCCCCTGGTTAGCTTGGGTATTTCTACCGTCTTGTATTGTAGCTTTTCCACTTTTTGAAATTTCTCTGCCAACTTAGTTTCTCCTCCTAATAAATTTATATATAGTACATCGAATCTACCGGCTGTTCCTTTTTTTTCTGTCGTTCCACTAAATCCCGCAAAGTAGTGGCTTCCAGAATGCCGTCAATGGCTTGCTGCACCTCACCCCAGATATCCCTGGCAACACAGAGGTCGGAGCGGGAGCAGGTCTTGGCATCATTAACACACTCCACCAGCCTCGTTGACCCCTCAAGCAGTTGCACCACCTCGCTCAACTTTACCTCTTCAGGAGGCTTAGCTAACCAGACGCCCCCCCGCGCCCCACGCGTGCTCCTTATAATGCCCGCCGTGACCAGAGGCGTAATGAGATGGGACAGATAAAGGAGAGAAATCTGCTGTCGCTGGGCAACATCTTTAAGCAGCACCGGACCCTCCCCTCTATGAAGAGTAATGTCCAGGAGCGCCCTGGTACCGTATTTTACCCTGGTGGAAAGCTTCATCATTTCCCTCTATTTAATACTGTTTTAGTCAACAAAGTATAGAATACCATACAGGCAAGAATATTGTCAATAGCCCGGGCAAAAATTGTTTATCCTGGCCCTGGATTAGTGCTAGAATAGACATCTGAGCAGATAGACAGGAGGTATCACCGATAATGCAGCGTACTGGTATCGATATTATCGAAATAGTTCGCATTCAAGAAGCTCTTAACCGCTGGGGGGAGCGCTTCCTGCAGCGGGTATATACTGAGGCGGAACTCAGGCAGTGCCGCCAAAAGCCTCCGCGGCTGGCTATCCGCTTCTCCGGTAAGGAAGCGGTAATGAAAGCCCTGGGCACCGGCGTCAAGGGCATCGACTGGAAAGAAATCGAGATTCTGACTGAACCCAGTGGCCAGCCGCTAGTTCACCTGCACGGTAAAGCCCAAAAGAAAGCCGAAGAGCTAGGTTTAGAGCAACTGGCAATCAGCCTCTCCCATTCCAAGGAATATGCCATCGCCTGCGTCGTCGGCGAGACCAGATAAGAGGGAATTAAAATTCGTCAGCATCTTTAAGGTCATACTCGATTTATATCCACCGCCTCGTATTGTCCATCTAGCTTATGTTCTGGTTCATAGGGATTGTAGAGAATGGCTAACTTTAGTATGTAGACCTAAAGTTAGCACGTACCTATACTGGGACAAATAAGGTGTTTGTATGAAAAAGGAAATTATAGTCAGATTTGGACAGAAAGTCCGGGGTCAGCGCACAAAGATGGGTATTTCTCAAGAAGAGCTGGCTGCACGTGCCGGAGTTCATCGAACTTATATAGGTATGATCGAACGAGCAGAAAAAAACATTACTTTGGAAAATATTGAGAAAATATGTAAGGCTCTCGATCTAAAAATTGGTGACTTTTTCAAGGATTTCTAGTAATGAGTAAGAATTGGCAACAAGAGATTGCTGACTATTGCTACAAGTACAACATACCTCTTGAGTATATTGTAGCGACAATGTACGAGCCTAAAGTAGTACCCATGATACGTGGAAAGGCTTTTGAGTTTTCAGCCATGCTATCCCTCTTGGAAATTCTTCCTCAGGATGAATGGGAAATAAGCAAAGAAGTTATGAATGCACAGTTGGGATTTCATGATGTCGATGTCAAAGTATTACATAAACCTACTGGTTTAGTTGTCCGGGGCGAGTGTAAGCTAGCGCGTAAAGAAGGGTATAAGTTTGTAAAAAGTCACCTCATGGATGCGGAATATCATGAAATAAGAGTAAAGTGCATGCGGAGCCGAACGTTAGGTTCTAAACAAGTAAAAGCATTGGCGCCTATTATGGGCGTAGAAGAACATGTCCTTGCCGTACATAATGACCAGTATCAACCAACAGATTTTGACATTGTACTTTGTTCAATAGGTAACGCATTTTACCGTACCAATAAGGACAACGGCACTTTTGAATGGAAGCCTACCGTAATAGAAGAGAAGTTTCTATATGCACTAGGACCATCAAAGGGCGAGAGTCTAAAAGACTTCGCATTTAGAAAAATGTATTTAGCGAAAAGCTCCGACATAGTCGTTGGTGAAAACACAGGAGTAGTTTGTACTAGGAAAGCCTGCGATAATCGAAATAATTGTGGCTTTATTCCAGATTACCCTATAATGCGTTTCGATAGATCCTTAAAGCCGATAAGTTCGTGGGTGCCAATCGAACAAGCAGTTGATTTCTTCACGAGTATTGTGAAATCAAAGATTAGCGGATAAAGTTAGTTGTTTTAACGAAATATAATTTACGATGAAGAGTTCTTTACCCTTATATCGTTCGCCTTTGCGCTTGGTGCCGTTCTTCTGGTCATCAGTCCTACTTAGCGTGTAGTTCCATTCCTTCTCGTGAAGTTCCTTTGCCCAATTGTACAAATTCCATATTTCTTCGGTATTGTCATAGGTTAAGAGGAATTGTAACCTATCTTTGTTCGCTTGTAGTACACTCGCAAGTCTCAAATGGTCTTGCCCCGTAAATGAATGCGTATAGAATTTGTCCTGGTCAGCATTAAAATAAGGGGGGTCAATGAATAAGAAGGAATTGTCGTCTGCGTCGTTAATCACTCTCTCAAAATCGCAACAAGTTAGTTTAACTTCTTGTAGTTTCGCAGATGTGCGCATTATATTCTGTGGCCAGTTTTCTGGGCGCATACTGTACTTATCTCCATAGCCCCAGAAACAATTTTGGATGTTCATAATACCAGAATAAGATGTCCTGTTAAGGTAAAACCACCGCACCGCCCTGTCAAGTTCGGTAACCGGCTTGTATTCTTTCTTGTAGTAAGTATGCCTTTCCTTTGAAGCTTTCTCATCCTTAAGTCTCTCTATCAGTTCTTTGGGGTAGTCTCTTATGACTAAATAGCAATTTATTAATTCTTCATCAGCATCATTCAGCCAATTACTCGCTGCCTTTCGCTTTGCAAAAAAGATTGATGCACCACCCGCGAATGGTTCAAGATAAATTGAATGCTCGGGTACATGCTGCATAATTAGCTTCCGAGCATAGAACTTGCCGCCGGCGTATCTGAACGGTGAATTGATTTCTTGCATGTTATGGCTCATCGCTAACTCTAGTATACATATGATGTGTTTGGACGTCAAGTATCAGTTTGTAAAAACCAATTTCCATAACTAAGCGGGTCATTCCCGGCAGCTTCCCGTTGCGCGCTTTGCTATCCAGTTTTTCTATAGTCATACTGCTATCATACACGCTTCCGTGTATTTTGTCAAGAGTTTTCATCAGCACTTGGTATAGCCGCCAGCTCCGGATTGTAGTTTTGAAACTTACGTCTCAAGCTACTTTCCAGAACCCGATTAACATTGGCGATTTGTGTTCGCGAAAGCCCCATTATACCTTTTCTGCCTTTTTATCTTTTAATTCAAGTAATGCCATTTCAATAGCGGAACGCCAATCAATCATTTCACCGACCTTATCTTCTATAAATGAAATATCGGATTCTTCAAATTCTATATCTAGGTCGCTGTCCTCAATTACCATAAAAATATCTTCTACAGTAAGCTTGTAAATTTCTTGCTCTCTATCCATATTGATACTGACTTTTGGCATATCATCACTTCCTTTCATCTAGCACTTGGTATAGCCGCAGGCATGGCACTTGAAGCAGCCTTCCTCGTAAGCAAGAAGGTTGCCGCAATCGGGGCACTGCCCGGCCAAGTTCTTAGCCAAGCCATAGTCCTCAATCTTGGGCTTATGCAACGTATCACTGCCGTGATTACCATCACTACCAATATCACTCTTGATGTGCTTTTCCAGGACGCTGGCGATAGCATCGGCGCAGGAGAGGATAGACTTGCCTTGCTCCCAGGCAATGGAGGGACAACGAATCCCCCGCAGTTGCTTTACTATCGAGGAAACATCTACTCCAGACCTCAAGGCTATCGAGAGGAGCCGGCAGGTGGCTTCAAGCTGAGCGGTAGCACAGCCGCCGGCCTTACCCAGTAAGGCAAAAACCTCGAAAAGCCCCTTTTCATCGGAGTTCACTGTGATATACATATGGCCACAGCCTGTGGTTACCATTTCCGTGACGCCGGTGATCACCTTCGACCTTTTCCGGGGGGTAAGTGTGACGCCTTCCGTTTTCACCGCTACCTGGCTGGTGCTCAATGGCTGCGCCTCACGGCTTCTATCGCGGTAAATAGTTATCCCCTTTAGCCCCAGCTCGTAAGCCATCATATACACCTTGGCGATGTCTGCCTGAGTCGCCTCCTGGGGGAAGTTAACAGTTTTAGATACGGCGTTGTTGGTGGAGTGCTGGAAGGCAGCCTGCATGCGGACATGCCATTCGGGGCTTATTTCGTGAGCGGTAACAAACAGGCGCTTAATCTTATCAGGAATATCTTCCAGGGTGTGAAGTTGAGTACCTGTAGCCAGTTGTTGCATCAACTCCTCAGAGTAGAAGCCCCCAGCCTTAGCCACCTCCTCAAAATAGGGGTTTACCTCGACCTGCTGGTCGCCATCCAGGATAGTGTGAATATAGCTCAGGGCAAAGAGAGGCTCGATGCCACTGGAGCAACTGGCAATTATGCTCAGGGTGCCGGTAGGAGCGATGGTGGTGCGTGAGGCATTTCTCACATCGAAGCCACCGGGTTTATCATATATGCTTCCCCTGAAGGCAGGGAAGACACCTCTTTCCTGTGCCAGTTGCTTAGAGGACTCAGCCGCCTCACGCTGTATTTCAGCCATTACCTTCTCGGCCACCGCCTGAGCCTCTTCCGAGTCGTATGGGATACCGAGCCGGATTAGCATATCGGCAAAACCCATTACCCCCAGCCCTATTTTTCTGGTCTTTTTAGTCATCTTCTCTATTTCCGGGAGCGGGAATTTATTGACATCGATGACATTATCCAAAAAACGCACCGCCAGGCGCACTGTCCGGGCCAGCCTGGGATAATCAATCTCAGTAGTGCCCCTGGTGGTTTTAATCATCCGGCTTAGATTGATAGAGCCTAAATTGCACGATTCATAGGGCAGCAGAGGCTGCTCACCGCAGGGATTGGTGCTTTCAATCCTGCCCAGAATCGGGGTGGGGTTATCCTCATTTATGCGGTCGATGAAAACAATGCCGGGGTCACCTGTTTTCCATGCCATCGCCACTACCTTATCAAAGACTTCCCTGGCATTCAGTGTACCGTCTACCTTTTTAGTACGGGGGTTTATCAGGTCGTAGTCAGCCCCAGCCTTGACGGCGTCCATGAATTTGGCAGTCACGGCTACCGAGAGGTTAAAGTTGGTAAAAGCAACGGGGTTTTCTTTGGCAGTTATAAACCTCATAATATCAGGGTGGTCGACACTAAGGATAGCCATGTTTGCCCCACGGCGCATCCCACCCTGCTTAATGACATCGGTAGCAGCATCAAAGACCCGCATGAAGGAAACCGGCCCACTGGCGACTCCCCCGGTTGTACCCACCCTATCCGTTTCCGGTCTTAACCGGGAGAAAGAAAACCCGGTGCCACCGCCACTTTTGTGGATGAGAGCCGTATTCTTTACGGCGTCAAAGATGGATTCCATCGAGTCCTCAACCGGCAACACAAAGCAGGCGGAGAGCTGCCCCAGCTCCCGTCCCGCGTTCATCAGGGTCGGCGAGTTGGGCAGAAACTCCAGGTTAACCATCGACTGATAGAATTCCTCGGCGCTAGCCTTAACATCGGCTTTAGGGTCATAAATAGACTCCGCCGAAGCAATAGCCTGTGCCACGCGACGGAACAGTGCCTCGGGCAGCTCGATAACCTGCCCCTGCTCATCTTTCTTGAGATATCTTCTTTCCAGAACCTGCCGGGCATTTTCGGTAAGATTGACGCCAGTGGCAGATTTAACCTCCGGTTTGAGCCGAGTAGCTGCTTGGGACATAGGTTTGGTCTCCTTTTTCTTAACGGTCGGTGTATCTATTGGTTCAGCCTGAGCAATTTTCTCTATTTTGGTTTTAGCCTCATCTGTTTTTACCGGCTCTTCGCCGGCCATGATTTCCTGGACAATCGCCTGGATTTCAGCCCGGGTGGGTAAAGGGCGCTCTTTCAAGCGGGCTTTAGGGACCAGGTCTTCCATTCCGGGTAGAGTTTGCGGCCGCTCTAAACGCTCGATTACCCGGCTGGTGAGCTGCTCTATCTTGTCTTTGTCACGCAAACCCATCGACTCAGCATCTGCCACTACCGTCCTCAGAATCTCATTACGATTAAGCTCGGTTACCTGTCTATTTCCTGACTGATTGCTCATTTCTGTCTCCTCTGACGCCCCTTAGCTATTGTTACCAGTTCCTCCCCCGGCAGTAACGGCAGTTGACCACTGGGGCGAGATGGTTTAATCTCATCACCCACAAGAGTATCTATTTCATGTTTCAGTGCCGTAATATCCGCAAACTGCCGGTAAATGCTGGCAAAGCGGATATAGGCAATATAGTCCAGCTTCTTTAAGCCGGCCATCACCATATCACCGATGACGGCACTGGGCATCTCAGCCTTGCCCAGATTATAAAGCTCAGCCTCGATGTCATCGGCCAGCTTATCGACGGCGCCGGTAGGTAGTGGCCGTTTTTCACAAGCCTTACGCAGACCGGCAAGCAGTTTATCCCGGCTGAACTCTTCGCGCCTCTGGTCTTTCTTGATGACGAAAAGAGCCGTAGGCTGCAAGCGCTCATAGGTGGTAAAGCGCTCGCCACAACCTAAACACTGACGCCGCCGCCTGATACCATCATTAGCATCACGGGAGTCAATAACCTTAGAATCATAGTGACCACAAAAAGGACAACGCACAAGTCATCTCCACAGTATATGGGGGGACGAAATAAAGATACCACAAGATGTAGTGCTTGTCAAGAGTTTTGTGAAGAGTTTTTAGCAACCTATCCCCTAGAGGGATTTAACCAAGGAAAGGGGATTAAAAGGGTGAAATTAAAAAATAATCTCCATCCTGTTATAATTAGAAAAATGGAAACGAAATGAGAGTCAGACTGATATTAGCAATCTTGGGCACACTGCTGGAGGAGATAGCCGCAGTGGTGATTGTACTCTGGGGGCTACCCCGGATAGGGATTACTATACCTCTGGCGGGTCTGATTGCCTTGATGGTAGCCTGGGGCGCCTACTCGGTGATTACTTATCAGCTTGGTAGCCGGGCCTTGAGGCGCCAACAGGTAGTCGGTCTACTGAATATGGTCAGCAGTAAGGGCAAGGTGGTAAGTCGGTTAGCCCCTGAGGGCCTGGTCAGGATAAGAGGTGAGCTTTGGGCGGCTAAATCAGACGGCGGCGAAATCAACCCTGGTGAAGAAGTTATTGTCACGGGACAAAACGGGCTTAAGCTGGTGGTACGCGCCAGGAACCCTACCGGCGATTTAAGTTGAAGATTGACGCGGTTTGTAGACGAAGGAGACGATAATGAGAGCTAAACCGCCGATAAGCAAAACAAGACTGAAAATCTCCAGCGGGGACATGAGATTATCCAGAAACTGAGGCAGCCATACCTGAAGCGACTCCGGTAGCCCGGCCACCGAAAACTGTTTCCCGCCAAAATATTTAGCAACGAGAATGCCGCCATATTCAAAGGCTCCGTAGGTCAGGAAGGTAATGCCCAGACTCCGGGTGGTGTCCCTTACACTACGATTGAGCAGAATGATGCCCAGGATTAGCAGTACCATAAAGCCAATCAGCACCTTATAGGCAAGCTGAAAGTAGGCAACATACTGCCTTGCCTGTCGCAGTCCATCCTCAGCTCCGGCTAGTGCCTGGGCAATTTGTGCCGGTGCATCGGTGCCTATCATGCTTTCGTCGATGACAAAGGTCGCCGGTATCTGCTGGGAAATTGACGGCCACATTTCGTCAAAATAGCGCCCCAATTCGGCCGGTGGTGTGCCGGCCAACTCCGGTGGCGGCGACTTTAAGAAAACCACCCTGAGGTTATCTTTCAAAATTACCTTCACCGGTTCCAGTGAGATTACCACCTTCAAACTTTGGCTTTCCCCCAGCAGGTAATTTACTACGGGGTCAGCCGCAATGGCCACCTGTTCTTTTAACCACGGCTTAACTTCAGTGAGGACATCATCCAGTTGTGCATCTATGCTCCCGGTCAGATATCCTAAATCTGCCGGGATGCTACTCTTGAGCTGCTGCCGGAGATATACCCCTGCCAAAGAGGCTACATCAAGCTCATCCACCAGGGAGGTAATAAAATCAGAACTGAGGATAGTATGCTTTAGGGTTAGTGCCAGCTCAGGGCTCTGTTTTTTACCGAGCAGGTAATCGTAGGTAGAGTAGATAGCAGTGTTTACCTGTTTTTTCACCAGGGGTTCGAGTTTGGGGGCAGCATTAACCAGGGTAGCCATCACCTGTGCCGAGGCATCTCCGCCAGGGCCTGGCTGACTGATAAGCTCTTTTACCAGTGAGGACACATCGAGCCTATCCAGTTCAGAGGTTACGAAGTCCGGATTGAGAAGGGTCTTATTCAGCATAAATGCCAGACCGAAAGTGGATAAAGACAGGAAAAGTAGCAGGCTCAACAGACTGAGCGTCAGATTCTTTAGGAACTTCATTTAGATACATTCTCCAATAGCAAGCTTAAACCTGATACGGATAAGGCTACGCTTCCTGCTTTTTGGTTTCCGATTTATCATAATAGCATACTTCCCCCGGTAAGGCTATTTTTCTCCTGATTATCTTGATTTTGACACGGGAGATAACATATACTAGTCCCAAGACAACAGCCAATAATCCAAGATAAAAGGAGGTAGCCTAATGTCTGAGGTTGAAATCGGCAAAGTGTCTGACTTCTTCGCCCGACCGTTGGTCGCGGGCATCGAGCTTACCGCCCCTCTGAAAGTGGGTGATACAGTCCACATTACCGGTCACACCACTGACGTGGCATTTACGGTCGAGTCAATGCAGATAAATAATGTAAATGTCACTGCGGCTAAAGTCGGCGATGCTGTTGGCATCAAAGTTAGCGACCGGGTAAGAAAAGGGGACACCATCTACAAGGTTACCTAGTGAAGCCGTCCTACTTATATCCTTTCATTCAACTCCAGAGACGGGGTAACGCCTGTTCTCTCGTGGTTTAGTTAATAGCTAGCCTATCTTCTGGAGCAGGTTGGCCATCTCTATAGCATCGACAGCGGCAGCAAAGCCCTTGTTGCCAGCTTTAGTCCCGGCCCGCTCGATGGCTTGCTCTAAAGTATCAGCCGTGATAACGCCGTAGCTAACCGGCAGCCCGGCATCCATACCGGCACGGGCAATACCCTTGGTTACCTCGGCGGCAATATAATCAAAATGCGGCGTTGCTCCACGAATCACAGCACCCAGACAAATAACGGCATCGTACCTTTTAGTTTCGGCCAGTTTCTGGGCAACCAGCGGAATCTCAAAGGCGCCGGGCACCCAGGCGACATCGATATCATCCTCACTGACACCGTGACGCAGTAGCGCGTCTTGTGCCCCCTCAAGCAGTTTCCTGGTAATAAACTCGTTAAAACGGGAGACAACCACCCCGAATTTAAGTCCCTTGCCCAGTAACATACCTTCAAAGTTACTCATTAATGCCTCCTTTATTTATTATGGAATGAACCTTATCCCCTTTATCCCCTTCCCCTTGATAAGGTGAAGGGGAAGTTTATATAAGAGGGACTTCGTCCCTCTTTAACGCCCTTTTATCAGGTGGTTTCGCCTCTGACTCTCATCGGTTAAATCCCTCTGATGGACTCCCCCCTTTTAAGCCCCTTACTCAACAATCTCCTTATTACGGAATTATCATAGGATTTCTTCTAATCCTGGAGCCTGACCTACTTTTCTTTATCATCCACATCGGGTAAGGCTAAAAGGTGGCCTAATTTCTGCTGCTTTGTCTTCAGGTAATCAAGGTTGTGCGGGTTGGGAATAGTGCGAATAGGCACTGTTTCAACCACCTTGAGTCCGTAACCTTCCAGACCGATTACCTTCCTGGGATTATTGGTGAGCATGCGGATTTTGTGCAAACCAAGGTCAGCCAGAATCTGAGCACCGATACCATACTCACGCAGGTCGGGAGCAAACCCAAGAGAAAGATTTGCCTCAACGGTATCCAGTCCACTGTCCTGAAGCTCATAGGCTCGGAGCTTGTTATGAAAGCCGATACCCCGCCCCTCCTGTCTCATATAGAGCAAGACACCCCGCCCCTCGTCAGCAATCTTGTGCATCGCCATATCCAATTGCTCACCGCAATCACAGCGCAGACTGCCAAAAACATCACTGGTGAGACACTCACTGTGAACGCGGACAAGAACAGGCTCACTTGTGGAAATATCCCCCATAACTAAAGCCACATGTTCATCGGCATCGATATCACTCTTATAAGCCATCGCCGTAAATTCACCATAGGTAGTGGGTAACTTAGCCTCAGCCACCCGGTGCACCAATTTCTCATGTCTTCGGCGATACGTAATCAAGTCAGCGACACTGATAATCTTCAGCCCTAATTTCTCGGCGATTATCTCGAGTTGGGGCATCCGAGCCATGGTGCCATCCTCATTCATAATCTCGCAGAGGACTCCGGCCGGATAAAGACCAGCCAATCTGGCCAAATCAACCGCAGCCTCAGTTTGCCCGGTCCTCACCAGGACTCCGCCATCCCTGGCCCGCAATGGGAACATGTGCCCGGGCATCAGTAAATCCTCAGGTTTAGTCTTTGGGTCAAGCATTACCTGGACTGTTCGTGCCCTGTCGGCTGCTGAAATCCCGGTGCTGGTTCCGTACCTGGCCTCAACCGAAACTGTGAACGCAGTGGTATACTTGGAAGTATTATCAGTCACCATCATAGGGATATGCAGCTCATCCAGTCTCTTGCCGGTAAGTGGCACACAAATCAATCCCCGGCCATGGGTAGCCATAAAGTTAATCGCTTCCGGGGTAATCTTTTCTGCAGCAATAATCAGGTCGCCTTCGTTCTCTCTGTCCTCATCATCGACGACAATGACGAACTTGCCGGCCTTAATATCTTTAATTGCTTCTTCGATACTTGCTAAACCCATACTTACCCCTCCAATCCAGCACAAACTAACTCACCAAGAAGCCGTGCTCCTGTAAGAAATCAGCAGTTACCCCGCCGCGGCGAGCCTGGTCAAGCCGCTCAACATACTTGGCAATAATATCAACCTCCAGATTCACCAGGTCACCGACCTGCCGCCCCCCGAGAGTAGTGTTTTGACGGGTATAAGTCACCAGAGAAACCTGAAAGGAACTGGTATCTCTGGCTACCACGGTGAGGCTAAGCCCATCCACAGCAATAAATCCTTTCTCCACGACATAGCGCATCACCTCAGGCGGGGCTTCATATCTGACGAGCCTGGCATCACCATCCCACCTCATCGAAGCCACTCTGCCGGTAGCATCGATATGCCCCTGGACCAGGTGCCCACCCAATCGTCCGCCCATAGCCAGGGGACGTTCCAGATTCACCTTATCCCCGGCTCTCAACAGACCGAGATTAGACCGTTTTACCGTCTCTGCCATCAGGTCAGCCGAGAAGGAAGCGTTATTGAGCCTGGTTATGGTCAGGCAGACGCCGTTAACCGCCATACTTCCCCCCACCTCCATTCCCCGGAGGACATCACCGGCGGCGATGACCAGATTCCCCGGCTGAACCGAGGTAACTTTACCTATTTCCTCTACTATTCCGGTAAACACCCTTACCTCTTAATCAGACGATGGTAGCAGCCCTGCAGCACTTTTCAGCGATTTTTAAGATAGCCGCTCATCATCAAATCTTCGCCAAATCTTTCTACACTGACACGCTCCAGCTTAAAAGCGTCCTTCACTTTATCAACCCCGACACCAGCCACGGCCGTCCTGGCTGCTTCCCCGCCAATGATAATGGGGGCGATAAAAACAATTACCTTATCAACCAGCCGGTGATCGAACAGGGACCCGAGCAGAATCCCGCCACCCTCTACCAAAACACTGGTAATCTCCCTCTCACCCAGTGCCCTGAGTAGCCCTGCCAAATCTATCATTCCCGATTCAGAGGGCAACTCTAGTAGTTCGGCACCTGCTTTAGCCAGGACCTCTTTCTTCTCCGGCGTAACCGGCTTACCCATCGCCAGGAGAGCTTTACCCGGCTGACTAAATACCCTGGCGGTTAGCGGTGTGCGCCCCCGGCCGTCGATAATTACCCGCAACGGTTGCTTTTTCACCTCTCCACCTTTACCGCCATAGCGGCAGGTGAGATGTGGGTCATCGGCAATAACGGTATTGGCTCCCACCATAATAGCATCAGTGGTATAGCGTAGATAATGCACATATTTCCTTGACTCTTCACCACTAATCCATTGGGAATCACCGTTTGGCGTGGCAATTTTACCGTCGAGACTCACGGCAAACTTGACCGTAACAAAGGGCATGCCCGTAGTAATAAATTTGATATAGGCTTCGCTAATCTCTTTAGCCTCACTCTCATGCTCCCCCACATAGGTCTTGATGCTTTCTCTCTGCAACTCATCTTCTCCCCGTCCGCAAACCAGGGGATTAGGGTCAAGCATCGCCAGATGAACTTCAGAAATGCCAGCGGCAATAATTGCCTGAGTACAGGGTGGAGTGCGGCCACTATGGCAGCATGGCTCCAGAGTAACATAGAGTACGCCCCCCCGGGCTTTTGCCCCGGCCTGCTTTAGAGCCATAATTTCGGCATGCCACGAACCGGGTGGTTGTGTATAACCCTGACCAACGACCACCCCATCTTTGACCACTACTGCCCCTACGGCCGGGTTAGGGCTAACCTGCCCCAGAGCCAGCTTAGCCAGTGAAAGCGCTTGTTTCATATAGTCCATACTATTGCCATTCTAGCATCACCTTGAAATAAAGTGCAACAAAAGTCAATAAGCATCTGTATTAGCTTTGATAATGTTTCGTAACCTCACCCCCTCTTAAACGCTCCGGTTTTGGTGAGTCTAAGAGAGGCCAAGCCTCTCTTTCTTTTTCTCCCAGGGGGATAGGTTCCTAAATAATAGCGTCAACCCCACTAGAAGAATAAAGGCGAATAGCGTATAATCAAGAGTGTTTACTAATTTTGTATAATAAACTTAAAATTGAAAGTGACTCGTCCGGTAAATGAAGGTTTTTCTCCGTGATATTCTGACCACGCTCATCATGACAGTGATAATCTTCCTTGGGCTACACGCCTCAGTGCAAACTTCTGTCCTCGCCCCCCCCAGCCCCAGTATGGAGCCCGGACTGGAAGTCGGGGAATGGGTCGTAATAAATAAGCTTGCCTATAAATTCCATGACCCGCAAAGGGGGGATGTGATTGTATTCCCGTCACCTGAGTACCCGCAAGACGATTACATTAAGCGTATCATCGGCTTACCGGGTGAGACAGTAGAAATAAAAGAGGGCGTAGTTTATATTCACAAAAAAGATGGCACCATCTTAGCCTTAAATGAACCCTATGTTGCCCAACCGTCTAAAAGACCCTTTGAAGGAAGCACGATTCCCCAAAACGAATATCTGGTTCTGGGCGACAATCGCAATAATAGTGGTGATTCCCGGCAGGGTTGGACAGTGCAGCGACAAAAGATAATTGGCAAAGCCTGGTTATCAACCTGGCCGCCCTCCAGATGGGGACTGGTGGCTGGCTACTCTTACCAAGGGGAGTGAGATTAATGACCAGTAATGTACCCACCTCCTCAAACAGGAGATTGCCCTCTGCGTGCCAGGCAAATCCCGCTGACCAAGCCCGGCGGTAGCTAATCACAAGATGTTAGTAACACCGCTTAACCTGGCTGGCGGCTTAGGCGGTACAGCCAAACACACCAGAATTGTAGCCAGGGTAACCAGCCCCGCCAACACAGGAAAAACACGCATATAGCTCCCGGTAGTATCATAGACCCAGCCGGCAAAGATAGGACTGACCACGGCAAAGGGGGTCAGAATGGTCATTGAGCTGCCTTGAATGGAGCCAAAAGCCTTCCGCCCGAAGTAGCGCGCCCTCACTATGGAACCAAGAGGCAGAAGAATCCCAAAGGCAGCATAGTAGAGAATAAAGAGGACGTAGAGCATAGTAATCGTCGGGTATAACACGAAGGTAATAAGACCGATGGCTTGCACAAAGTAAGAAACCCCCACCAAAAAACGCAGGCGGTTCCTCTTGATACGGTCAACGACAAACCCGATGAGGAACCGGGTCACGATACTGCCTAGACTTATCACACCGATAATCAGTGATGCCTTGACCGGGTCAAAGCCTCTATCGGTGAGAAATGGAATGGAATGGATAATCATAAAAGTTGGCAAAAAGCCCTGAGCCCCAGCAGAGGCGATGAGTAGCCAGTAGGCGGGAGTCCGCATTGCCTGTCTCAGGGTAAACTCTACCTCTTCAACCCCGGCGGCATAGGCGACACCCCGGTCTATCATCTCATCGCTACTGGTCTGCTCTTCCACGGTGACGCCATCAGGCATTAAGCCGTAGTACTCGGGACGATGCTGTTTCACGAAAAACCAGGCAAGCGGGAAACCAATCAGCCACATTACCACCCCACCGATAACGCAGGTCCACCGCCAGCCCACGATAGTGATGAGCCAGGCAACCAGCGGTAGCACGGTTGCCACGCAGAGCCCGGCGATTGCCCACCTGACACTGATGGCTAGTCCCCTTTTCCTGACGAACCAGTTTGATAGCGCCTTCTCAAAAGGCAGGCTCGTACCGATATTGACACCCGTAGCCGTTATAAGTCCCCAGACTACAAAATACGCCCACAGCGAGTTGACAAAGTACATTAAGATAAAGCCCAGGCCGATCAGGAAGACACCTGCCAAAATTACCCACTTCGGGCCAAATCTGTCGGTAATCCACCCCGTCACCGGCGCCTCAAGCCCCCCTTCCAATCGACCGATACTGGCAGCCACCGAGGTCATCGCCCGGCTGAAGCCTAATTCAGAAGAGATTGGCTTGAACAAAGCCGAAAGACCGTAAAAGTAGTAGCCGTGGGACCAGTAAGTGATAATGGACCCCGCCATAACCGTCCACCAGCCAAAGAATATCTTTGAGGACCTTCGCTTAATCACCAAGCCCCTCCATTTGTGAAGAGATTACTGACTAATATATAACGATTGAAAAGAAAGGGCAAACTATATTCTTTTCAAGGGTTGTGCTTTTACCCAGGATGAGTTATAAATAAGGGGATGAAACTGTCTAATAACCTCACCCCCTTAATCCCCCTCTCCTTGATAAGGGAAGGGGGTAGGCCTGCCCGCCGCACAAGGCTTTGGCAGGCGGGGGGATAGGTTACTAAATAATCTCTATATAAAGAGGTTAAGCAAAAATGGCAATGTGCCCGCTATTAAGGGAAGAATGCATCACGATAGGATGCGCTTGGTGGTATGCGGCTAATGAGATAGAGAATGGCCAAGGCTCGGTCTCTAAGCTCCCAGACTTGCTTAATTATATAGCGGATGACTTGTGGGACAAATTAAATGATGTATAGTCTAAATTAGATGATGTAAATTATAAATTAGGCGATGGGATTTACGTTCACATTCTGGAAAATTAATGATGAAACTTGGAGTTCTCGAAAAGTATAAAGACTTCCTGCCGGTTACAGACAAGACCCCTTTATTCTCATTGGGTGAGGGGGATACCCCTCTGGTCAGGTGCCAGAGGCTGGAAAAGGAGATTGGCTGCGGAGAACTATACTTTAAACTGGAGGGGTGCAACCCGACCGGTTCCTTTAAAGACCGGGGCATGGTAGTTGCCGTCGCCAAAGCTCTGGAAGCTGGCAGCCAGACAATAATGTGTGCCTCAACGGGTAATACCAGCGCTTCTGCCGCCGCCTATGCTGCTCACTGCGGTCTCACCGCTATTATTATCGTATCCAAGGGCAATACGGCTGCCGGTAAGCTGGCTCAAGCTACGGTTCACGGGGCTAAAATAGTCACCATAGATGGTAATTTTGACCAGGCTTTGAATATCGTGCGCAGTCTTACAGAGCGACATCCGGTTACCCTGGTCAACTCGGTTAATCCCTACCGCATTGAGGGGCAAAAAACAGCCGCCTTTGAAATTATCGAGGCACTGGGCGATGCCCCCGACTATCTTTGTATCCCGGTAGGTAATGCGGGTAATATTACCGCCTACTGGAAAGGTTTTGTGGAATACTACCAGACCGGCCGGGCCAGCCGCAAACCGAAGATACTGGGGTTTCAGGCTGAAGGAGCCGCCCCTATCGTACGGGGTCATATTATCGAGAAGCCGCAGACGGTCGCCTCGGCGATACGCATCGGTAATCCGGCGAGCTGGCAGAAAGCTGTCGCCGCCCGTGATGAGTCCGGGGGGCTTATCGACCTGGTTAGTGATGCCGAGATTATGGCCGCGCAGCGACTGATGGCGACTCAAGGCGGTATCTTTGGTGAGCCAGCTTCAGCCGCTCCTTTAGCCGGACTTATCAAGCTGGTACGGCAAGGGACTGACTTCTCAACCAAGAGGGTGGTTTGCGTGGTAACGGGTAACGGTCTCAAGGATCCTGATGCCGTCCTGAAAGGTGCCGCTCCTTTTCTGGAACTGCCGGCTGATTTGGCAACCGTGGAGAAAGCCTTAGGCTGGGGTTGATTATATAGCATTAGTTCTTAATAGCGTTTCAGGAGGAGCCAGAGTGTTTGACGAAGCTGAGATTAGACAAGCCGTAACCTCAATTATTAAGGCTATCGGGGAAGACCCGCAAAGAGAAGGGCTGGCGGAGACACCCAGACGGGTGGCTGAAATGTATGCCGAGCTTTTTATGGGACTTAATATGGACCCCAAAGCCGAGCTGACGGTGGGTTTTGAGGAAGGGCACCGGGAAATGGTAATACTCAAGGACATCCCCTTCTACTCGATGTGTGAGCATCACCTTTTACCATTTTACGGTGTTACTCACATTGGCTATATTCCCAATACTGACGGGCGTGTCGTTGGTGCCAGCAAACTGGCGAGGGTGGTCGAAATCATCGCCCGGCGTCCTCAGCTTCAGGAAAGAATGACCTCCCAGGTCGCCAATGCTATTGATGAGGCACTGAATCCTGCTGGAGTAGCCGTGGTTATTCAGGCTGAACACCTGTGTATGACTATGCGCGGCATTAAGAAGCCAGGCAGCAATGTTATCACTTCCGCCCTCCGGGGCTCTTTCCGCCGCCGGGCCGCCAGCAGAGCCGAATTCTTCTCACTGATACAGAGTAAATAGGTCAATATTATAGCCCACCGCCTACCCTTCGAGTAAGTCCCGGTGAGCTATATCATAAGCACAAAAGAATACCTTGCGCGGTGACAAATACTAAGCGCCAGCCACCAATTAAACGGCTTAGTATTTACCCTGGCTAGTCTGAGGAGGGGATGGTCCTTGGTTCCTGAATTTCTACTGGCTGACCGCAGCAGATAACAACACCCGTACCGGCCTTAACGCATAACACCTCAGTGCCACAAACCTGGCAGCGATATCTCTTACCTAACTGACTTGCCACTATACAACTGCCTCCTTTAACGGCTCTGCCTTATTTTTTCTGTTCCATCGGCTGATTACAGCAATGAACCGTGCCATTACCACCCTTGGTAACCATGGCTTCGGCGCCGCACTTGCTACAGATATACCTTTTACCTATTTGATTAGCCATCTTAATATCACCTCTCATCGATTAGATAATAATTAGTATTATAGGCTGGCGACTAAAGAGCTGTCAAGAATGTTATTCATCTATGATTTATCTCATCCCACAATATATCATCCAGTTCAAAAACCGGACCATCGGCACAGACCTTCTTCATGCCTTGTTTTGTCTTTATGCTGCACCCGTAGCAAAGCCCCCGCCCACAGCCCATCATTATCTCCAGGGAAATCTGGACCGGCTTGTTTTTTAGCTCTGGCATTTGCGCCATTGTTTTATACATCGGCATCGGCCCGCAGGCAAAGACCTGGTCTGCCTGTTTTACGTAATCAGGTATAAGGTCGGTAACCAGACCGTGATAGCCGACCGAACCATCATCGGTAGCAGCAAACAGCTTCACTCCAACAGGTAAATTCTGTCCGGGATAAAGCTGATTCTTACTCTGGGCACCATAAATCATGATTACAGACTGCTCTTTATTGATAGCTTCCTGAGCTAGAAAATATAACGGGGCAATGCCAATACCACCAGCTAACAGTAATAGATTTTTCGCATCGGGGTGAATAGAAAAACCGTTACCCAGTGGCCCTAACAGGTCTACAGTATCACCCTCTTGCCGTCCGGACAGCCAATTTGTCCCATTCCCAACTACGCTAAACAACAGAGCAATTTTCCCTCCGGCTACCTGGTGGATGCTCAGAGGGCGGCGCAACAGAGTATCCTCTCCACAACGCACCATGACAAACTGCCCCGGTTGGGCTTCTGAAGATATTTGCGGAGCTTCCAGCCAGATAAGATGAACCCCCGGCATGACCTCACTATTGGAGATAACAGGAGCTATAACCTGCTTCAAACTGGCCTCTTTCTGCGGTAATCAGGCAAAGGTTGCACGCTATAAATCGGGCTGCCGTTGACCAGTGCCTCGACGGCAGCTCGAGCCGTATCCAGCGAGGTAAAACAAGGGATGCGCTTCTCGGTCGCCGCCCGACGGATTTGAAAACCATCTTTAAGCGGGATGCGCCCACCGGTGACGGTGTTGACCACGCCGTTGACCGTCCCCTGATTGATAACATCGATAACATTGGGGTGCCCCTCACTCAGTTTCTTGGTGATTATTTTCACGGGCAGCCCCGCTGCCTCAATCATCGCCGCCGTCCCCTCGGTGGCATAAAGCTTGTAGCCTATAGCTGCCAGTTTTCTGATGATGGGCAAGGCTTCCGGCTTATCCCGGTCGGCAATGCTGAGAAGTATGGCCCCCTGAGGCAACAACATTAATCCCGCTGCCATCAGTGCCTTGGCCAGGGCAGCATTAAAGGTGTAGTCGATACCCATCACCTCACCGGTAGACTTCATTTCGGGGCCCAGGTAAGTATCGACACCCACCAGCTTGGACATTGAAAACACCGGGGCTTTAATCGCCACCAGCTTCTGTCTTGCTCGTAGACCGGTGCTATAACCCTGTTCTTTAAGACTTTTACCCAGCATAACCTTGGTGGCTACATTGACCATAGGCACACCGGTAACCTTGGAGATGAAGGGTATGGTGCGGCTGGCCCGCGGGTTCACTTCTATGACATAGACCGATGACGATTGAGTGGCGTTCCCCGGCATAATAACGAACTGAATATTCATCAGTCCTCTAATGTTAAGCGCCAGCCCGATGCGGACAGCATAGTCAACGATAGTTTCTACCTCAGGCTCCGTCAGGTTCACCCCGGGATAGACGGCCATAGAGTCCCCGCTATGCACCCCGGCACGCTCGATATGCTCCATTATACCGGGAATGAAAACGGACTCCCCGTCAGCTATGGCATCCACCTCGACCTCTTTCCCCTCCAGATATTTATCGATAAGGACGGGGTGCCGGGTATCCAGGTCGATAGCCAGCCCCATATAGCGGATAAGCTCGCTGGCATCATGCACTATTTCCATGGCCCGGCCCCCCAGGACATAGCTGGGGCGAACCAGCACCGGATAGCCGACAAGCTTGGCTACGGTGAGGGCTTCGTCAATAGATGTCACGCCCGACCCCGGCGGCTGGGGGATACCCAGCCGGCTGAGAAAGTTCTCAAACCGTCCCCGGTCACTGGCCAGGTCGATGGCATCGGCGCTCGAACCAAGCAGAGGCATGCCAAGATGGGCCAGGGGTTGAGACAGATTTATGGCAGTTTGACCGCCGAACTGCACGATAGATGGTGGCGCGTTAACAGCTGAACCTTCAAGGCTGGACTGTCCGCTCTCATTTTCCAGAATATCACGCAGGCTTTCCTCATCGAGGGCTTCAAAATAGAGGCGGTCACTGGTGTCAAAATCGGTGGATACTGTTTCCGGGTTGGAGTTGACCATAATGCTCTTGAAGCCAGATTCCTGTAACGCCCAGGCGGAGTGCACGCTACAGTAGTCGAATTCAATGCCCTGTGCAATACGGATAGGCCCGCTGCCGATAACTACTGCCTTTTTCCCCTCGATGGGCGCAGCCTCATTCTCCTCTTCATAGGTGCTGTAGAAATAGGGAGTCGCCGCATCGAACTCGGCGGCACAGGTATCCACCATCTTATAAACCGGGCGGATATTACATTGCTGGCGTAGTTGCCTAACCTGCTCCGTCAGTCTACCTGACAGGGTGCCAATCTGCCCGTCGGAGAAGCCGAGCCGCTTTGCCTGCCGTAGCAGTTCCGGCGTTAGTGGTTGAGACAGCAGCTCCTTTTCCAGAGCCACGATATTCTGCAGCTTATCCAGAAACCAGAGGTCGATTTTAGTGTGTTCGGCGAGACGGGCGGGACTAATGCCTCTCCTTAAAGCCGCCATTATCGCCCATAATCTCAGGTCATTAGGTTCCAGAGGGTAGGAGCCGATATTCTGCCCCATTTCCCATTTGCCGTCTTCCCAGAGTAACGACCGGTTGCTGAACTCCAGGGAGCGAACCGCCTTTTGTAAAGCGGCTTCAAAGCTGCGGTCGATGGCCATTACCTCACCGGTAGCTTTCATCTGGGTGCCGATGATGCGGTCGCCCGAAGCGAACTTGTCAAAAGGCCAGCGAGGAATCTTGACCACCACATAGTCCAGCGCCGGCTCGAAGGAAGCCATCGTCTTGCCGGTGACGGCGTTAGGGATTTCATCCAGCCGTTTGCCGACGGCAATCTTGGCAGCAACACGGGCAATCGGGTAGCCGGTGGCTTTGCTGGCCAGAGCCGAGCTGCGACTAACCCGCGGGTTAACCTCGATGACATAGTATTGCTCACTCTTCGGGTCAAGGGCAAGCTGGACATTACAGCCACCCTCGATGCCCAGGGCGCGGATAATCTTGAGACTAGCGGTGCGCAGCATCTGGTATTCTTTATTGGTCAGCGTCTGGCTGGGAGCCACCACAATACTATCGCCGGTATGCACCCCCATCGGGTCGAAGTTTTCCATATTACAGACAGTAATGCAGGTATTGGCCGCATCCCGCATCACCTCATACTCAATTTCCTTCCAGCCGGCCACCGATTGTTCCACCAGCACCTGGTGGGTAGGGCTGACGGCCAGCCCGTTGGTTACTATCTCATCCAGTTCCTGCCAGGTGTGAGCCATCCCCCCGCCGGTGCCGCCCAGGGTATAAGAGGGACGGACAATCACCGGCAGGCCCAGCTCCCTGGTTATCTTTCTAGCTTCATCCAGGCTGGTTACGGTGGCACTGGGGGGCACCGGCTCGCCGATACCGGTGAGCAATTGATAGAACAACGGTCGGTCTTCGGCGATCTTTATCGCCTGTAACGGCGTGCCCCGCATCCTGACATTATATTTATCCAGGACGACG
>Ga0082335_1000397_pt1 | contig 112118 bp, 139 predicted proteins | sample Subgrocontami58m_FD_72375 | JGI IMG/M metagenome (GOLD analysis project Ga0082335, IMG submission 72375) | Subsurface groundwater microbial communities from S. Glens Falls, New York, USA - GMW37 contaminated, 5.8 m (SPADES assembly) (version 2) ... | reverse complement strand
TATTTTATTCTGAAAACTTTGTGATAGGATTTTTGCAAATCGTGCATGCCTTTTCTAGGCTCGTGCAGTTAAAGCTTTATCCCCAAGGCAAGACCTTGGGGTATTACGGATAATAAAGGAAGTCTGGAAAGAATACGTCTCAAACCATTCGCAAACAACAAGAAACTTTCTTATGGAAAGATACATGCCTTTAATAGTAAAGATAGCAGAGACTACAAAACAACGTCGCGGTATACCTGAAGAAGTAGATATTGAAGACATGAAATCTGATGGGATGGTTGGATTGATGGATGCTATAGATGCATTTAATCTAGAAAGAGAAGTTAAGTTCAAAACCTACGCCGCACCGAGAATACTAGGAGAAATGCTTGATGGGCTGCGTGCCATGGATTGGGTGCCTCGGCTTGTCCGTCATAGAACAGCAACATCAGAAAAAATAAAGAATGAAATAAAAGTAAGAACTGGACGAGAACCAACAAATGAAGAGATTGCAGCTGGATTTGGAATTGCTCCAGAAGATTTCGATAAAATAAAGAGAAAGGGAGGAAAGAATAATAGTTGGAAGATTAATATTAGAGGTGATTCGAGAGCCGTAAATGTTATGACTTTAACCCCTCAAAGAACACAAAAAGATGGCTCTGTCACTCAAGACTCTGTAGCAGATTATGCGCAAGCAATAGATAGAAAACTCAATCCTATAAAAGAGCTTGCGCGGCGCGACATAAAAAGATTAATAACAAAGGGTTTTTCTAGAACAGAACAATTAATTGTTTCCCTCTTTTATTATGAGGGTATGACAATGAGAGAAATAGGAAAAACCTTAGACATTTCTGAATGTTGGGTCTATAAACTACACTCCTCAATTTTAGCACGCCTCAAATCACGAATAGGGCTCGAAGAACACCTTAGAGAAGCAATAGCATAAGATTAGAAAGTATTAAATAAATTGAACATTGCATATTCAACGATGAAAAAATTAGAGTATGCCCTAGATTTATATCAAAAAGGCAAGGTAACATTAATGAAAGCAGGAGAAATAGCAGGTCTTTCTTTATGGGAAATTCTGGATATTGTAAGAAAAAGAAGAATTCCAATGTATTACACTCTAGAAGAAGTTAAAAAAGATATAGAAACAGCCTTAAAATTCTAAGACAAAAGACTTCTTGATGCTTTAACATATGAAAGGCTGATTTCAATAGGAGAAAATATATCTAGAGAATAGTTATTTCTTTTCTTTCTTAAACATCTCATCTATCTTGCGCCAATTCACCACATTCCACCAATTTTCAACATAACCTTTTCTGTTAGATTGCCACTTTAAATAATATCCGTGCTCCCAGACATCCAGCCCCAGCAAAGGAATCTTTCCTTCCATTAAAGGGCTATCTTGATTAGCAGTGCTATAAACTTCCAATTTTCCCTTATTCAGAACTAACCACGCCCACCCGCTCCCAAATCTACTAGTAGCAGCCTCATTAAATTTTTTCTGAAAATCTTCCAAACTTCCAAATTCCTTCTTTATGGCATCTGCTATCTTTCCCTTAAACTCGCGATTTTTCTTATCCCCAGTCATAATTTCCCAAAACAACGAATGATTAGCATGCCCTCCGCCATGATTCCTAACTGCCACACGTATAGCTTCAGGAATTGAATTAATATTTCTCAAGAGTTCCTCAACAGGCATATCGTGCCAGTCTTTTGCTTCTGGCTTGTGAATCGCCTCATTTAACTTGTCAACATAAGTCTGATGGTGCTTAGTATAATGAATCTCCATCGTCTTCGCATCTATCCAAGGTTCTAAAGCATCATACGCATAAGACAATTTAGGAAGCGTATATTTCATATCAATAATTAAGATTAAGAATATTTAAGTTTATGTAGTATAACTATCCATATCCGACATTGAGGCAGGAAAGTTCCAGAGTTGAAGGAATTACAGGCACATTCCTTAAAGAACGTCCAGTCTGATTTAAAGAAAAACAGGCATCTAAAAAACGTGAAGCAACTCCTCCAAAAGCACCTATTTCTTCAAAAAAACAAGGTTCTGGATCCAGCGTGCGTAGTTTGGAGCCGTTTCCTCCTGTAGAAATAAAAAAAACTGGAAATTTATTTTTGGAATTTTTTCCATAATCAACAGCAAATGAGGGTGCTGAAGGTGCTTTCTGATCTTTCTCACAGATATAACCCTCTATACCCAAATTATGAATTGGATTCCATAAATAGCCAGAATCAGGAGTGAATGCTTTCGAAAGATTTCTTGAGAGGTTCTTTAAGTCCATCATCTTTCTGGCATGAATTGTAGCCATGCCACAATAGCGATCCTTCGTCCCATAAAAACCAAAACTAATGAAATGGAGGGGCGCAGGCAACTTTGCTCTACCCATAGATATGCTAATAGGGAAACTAAAAGAAGTGCCTTCGGGTTTCCAGGTCTCTTCCTCGGTATCACCTCTCGCAGGAGGATGTTCATTCAGGTAATAAAAAAGACTATCCGCATCCAGAACTATTTTCATAAAATTTGTTAAAGAAGAGATTTTATAAACTTATTGCCCTGCAAGCTGCGCATCAATAACTTGTTTGAAATTGGCAAATGGTTGTGCTCCGCTTATTAGAACATAACCTTTTTCTTCGTTACCTATGAAAAATGCAGGGGTTCCTGATACACCTAAGGATGAACCCAAATCAGTATCCGCCTGAACATCGTCATCGAACTCTCCAGAAGACAGGCACGCATCAAATTGCACTCCGTTAGCCCCAAGCTCCCGCGCCCATTTCTTATAGTTCTCCGTGCCTAAGTCCGCTTGATTCTCAAATAGTTTGTCATGATACTTAAAGAATTCTGCATCGCTTCCGCCTTTTACTTTCTCAAAGCATCTTGCGGCTACTGCTGCTGGCTGCGCTTCAGGATGGAAGCCCAATGGAAAGTCCTTATACACAAAGTTGACCTTCCCCGTATCTACATACTGCGTCCTTATATTCTTAACAGCGTCCTCGTGGGCGCTAGCGCAAAATGGACACTGGAAATCAGAAAATTCAATTACAGTAACAGGAGCAGTTGCCTGCCCAAGCATAGGACCTTTTATCTTTTCTGAAGCAATTTCAACTCTTTGATTCCCATTGTTAATATTTGGGTTTTGTTGAACCGCATTCCCATCAAGCGAAACTAAATCAGAAACTAAACTTGTCCCATCAAGAGTTGCATATAAAGGAATAGTCTGCCCTTGATAAGTAACCATAAGCTTGTACAACCCCTTATCCCGTGAAATAGAGTCCAGTTCAACCCCTCCCTCTACCTGTGAATTAAGATATGCGAGGATATTCTGGCTTACTTCCTGTTCGCTAACAACATTTCCAGTTCCAGTAGGTCCGCTTTTAACGAAAAGCGTAACTACAAAAAGAATTCCAAGCACAAAAGTAGCAATCATCCAAGGATTAGAGCGAATAGTCGAAAGAAACGTCCTTTCATTATCCTGTTTCGCTATTTTATCTGCCATGATGATTTGTAACAAATGGCGTTTAAAAAGCTTTTGGTAAATCGCGAGGCATTTAAATAGTTCTTAGCCCTAATCGAGCTATGCCATACGATATCATTCTCGGGAGAGATAACGCAGACAAAAAGAAATTCGGCTCACAAGGCCTCATTTATCTCGGAAGAGGCTACGTCACCATGGGCACTTACACTTCCCTCTCAAACAACTTATATATGGACGTCGCGAGAAGTCATGTAGTCCTAATCGCGGGCAAAAGAGGTTGTCTAGAAGGAAATACATTAATATTTACAGATAAAGGATACAAAAAGATTAAGGAGTTTAACAAAAATAGTGATAAGGTCCTATCCTTTAACAAAGAAACCAATGAATTTGAGTGGGAAAACGCAGAATTGCTTAAATATCCTATTGTAAATGAGGAGTTATTTAAAATAAAATTAAATGATGGCAGAGAAATAATTCTAACAAAAGAACATCCTTTGCTGATTGCTATTGGGAAGGAAGTTCTTAGTTTATTATGGGTGGAAGGTGAAAAAATAAAAGAGGGAGACATGGTTTTAAGTGTGGATGAAAAAAGCAAAAATATTACTCCCATAACTATATCAAAAATAGAAAAATTAAGTGGAATAAAAGAAGTTTATGATCTCACAGTCCCTAAAAATCATTCATTTATTGCAAATGGAATTATATCACATAATAGTGGAAAGTCCTATTCAATAGGTGTCATAGCCGAAGAACTCGCAAATCTCGAAGGAGAAACAGCGCGTAACATCGGCTCCCTGATATTTGACACAATGGGCATTTTCTGGACAATGAAATTCAAGAATGAAAAAGAATCTAGTTTGTTAGCAGACTGGAAACTCGAAACTAAGCCTCTTGCGGTCCGCGTTCTAGTCCCGCAAGGAAAATCAATCGAGTATAAAAACAAAAAAATACCTTTTGATAGCACTTTCTCTCTCTTGCCTTCAGAACTAGATGTAGATGACTGGATAACAACCTTCAATCTAACAATGACATCGCAGGAAGGCGTGTTAATCTCCCGCGCTATCACTGCCCTAAAAGAAAATAAAAAAACGTTCATAATAAAAGACATTGAAAGCCAGTTAGCTGAATCGAAAGCCTCAATTGAAACAAAAAATATTGTTTCCTCCCTATTCGAAGCAGCAAACACATGGGGAATATTCTCAAAAACAGAAGAAGGCACTTCAATTAATGATATGGTTAAAGCAGGCCAAACCACAGTCCTTGATCTCTCCGTTTATAGCTCAATAGGGGCGTTTAATGTGCGCGCCCTAGTCATTGGTCTTGTCTCCCGCAAACTCTTCACAAGCAGAATGGAAGCCAGAAAGGAAGAAGAGCTTCAAGCGTTGCAGCACGGGGTTGATTATCTCTCGTACGCAACCAAACGTGAAATGCCTCTTGTCTGGCTCTTTGTGGATGAGGCACACGAGTTCCTCCCAAGAGAAGGCAAAACCCCTGCAACAGAATCTCTCGTACAAATCCTTCGCGAAGGAAGGCAACCCGGCATTTCTCTAGTACTAGCAACCCAGCAGCCAGGCCAGATTCACAAAGATGTCATGACTCAAAGCGATATTGTCATTTCCCATAGAGTAACCTCACAGCAGGACGTCCAAGCCCTAAACGAAATCATGCAAACTTATCTTCTAGAAACTATAAAGAAAAAGATGGACGAGCTCCCCAATGCAAAAGGCTCAGCCATAATTCTAGATGACAATTCAGAACGTATCTATCCAATGCGCATTCGCCCCAGATTCACCTGGCACGGCGGGGAAGCCCCTGCTGCAATTAAGACAGAAATAAGAATATAAAGGATTTTAAACTCTAAAGTAGAGAAGAAACTATGAGAGAAATAGCAGATTTCGTTAGAGCTAGAGTTGCACACTTTTCAGGTGTATCTCTAACTGAAGTTGGCTTAAATTCAGGACTAGAGGGTTTGTCTTCCGAAGATATTACAGAAGTTATTTTAGATGCTGAAGAAAAGTTTGAAAATAACGAAAGATTTTATGGAGAACCAGTTTTAATAGGGGCATTCCTAACAGTAGGAGATATAATCAGCTATATTGCTTCCCCAGTAGAATATTTAGCCAGCATCGGAGAACTCTCAACCTAGGAACTTTCAACCTAAACAAAGTATATCTGCTCTATACCTATATCTCCTCGTCCCAATATCTCCTGCCTTCTTTATTTTAATAATCTTAATCTTCTTCCCAGCTTTTTTAGCTTCTCTTAAAATCAAATCCTTTAATTCACCAACATCCTCTTCAGGATAAAACCCATAATAATGTATAATCCCATTTTTCTTAATATCCTTAAAAGCAACATCAAGAAAACTATCCTTCAAGTTAGGGCGAGCCATCACAATCCTCTCAAATTTATCCTTAAGCAAAGGTACTTTTTTCCTTACATCTCCCTGCACGACCTCAACCCTGCCCCCCAGCTTGTTTCTTTTAACATTCATCTCAGCATACTTGGTACATTCCCTGTTTAATTCAACACTAACAACTCTCTTAGCCTTAGATAATTTAGCAATAACAATCGCAAAGGGCCCAACGCCCCCAAACATCACCATCACGTTCTCCCCTTTCTTCGTTATCGTGGCAAGTTCCTTCCTCTCGCTCGCAAGCCGAGGCGAGAAGTAGCAAGTATCCACATTCAAGCGAAACTCGCATCCATTTTCCCTATACAAAGCCTCCCTCGTCTTCAAACCTCCAATAAACTTTGTTTTCTGTATCCTAAGCCTCCCAGAAAATTTATTGCTCTTTTCCAATACCGTAGTTAAATTCTTATTTTGCTTTAATAAATCCCTAGCTGTGCTCTTCTTCTCCCTCGCACTAGCCCCGCGTTTGAATTTAACTATTGCAATATTTCCGACAATATCGTATGGTGCCATCTTTATTCAATCTCCAAGAACTTGTTTATATAATAAATGATTCTATCTTTTATCCTTACATTTAAAGAAACTTGTTCGCCATAACTTGTTGGCTTGCTCAATAAAATTCCTTCTTTCTTCAATTCTTTCACAATATCTTTAACTCTCCCACCCATATCTGAAGGAAAACCCTTATGCAGGTTGTCTACAGAAGTATGACTATGCATAAACTTCCCTAAACGAGAAAGTTTATGTAAAATCTTCCCCTTTATTTGCTCATCTTCCCACATATTATAAGTCTATATAATCATACTTTGAACAGTAAGGTTTATATACTTTTCCTTACAATAGCATTTATGGAAAAATCATTACTAATAAAATTTATAGGAGACAACCCAGTATTCAGAATAGTAGATTTCTTAATTGAAAACAAAGGTCTAGACGTATCTAAAAAGGAGATTATTGAAGGTTCAAGCATCTCAAGAGCAAGTTTATTCAAAGTATGGAAACAGCTGGAAGAACAAGAAATAGTGTTCATAAAAAGAAAATTTGGAAAAACAAAACTCTACGCGCTAAATACCAAAAACCCTATCATAAAAAAGCTATTGGAATTAGAAAGTATACTTATAGAAAAAGCACTTGATAAGAAACACCTAGTTGAAGTCCCAGCATAACCAAGTCCCTATCTAAACTGATGTCTTCCAGCCTTGTAAAAGGACTGCATAATCTTGAAAACAACCGCAAGTCCGACTATTAAAAGGAGAATAGAAAGCGCCCCGCGTCCAAGCATAAACTCTTCTCTAAAAACAAAAAACCCTACAATCGCACCTATAGGAATAGAAACAAGAATCGCCGATTTATTTTCCATAAATTTAGAAAGAACAGTGTATGAAAAAAGAAATGTCAGCAAGCCCAAGGCGACAGCAACAATTTCAGGGTTCTGAAAAGCAAGTAAGTCATCTAAAAACATTCACAGATAAACCTTTCATCATATATAAAAATATGGGAAAAGCATTTATACTATCTTTCCCCTAAAGCCCTATGAAAAAAGAGATAGTCTTCGCCCTATTTTTTGTGATTATTATGTCTTCTTCCCTAGTTCTAGCAGTAGAACCCTACAAGGAAGGAGATGTAAACAAAACACTAGGTAATCTTGGCAAAACAGTAGATAAATTTGATACGTACGCAGAAAAACAGATAACCCTCCCTGAAAGGTTGCAAAAGCCTGCAGAAATACTCTTAAAGCTGGAGGCCACTCTTCCCGTATCGCTCCTTATCACAACACTCGCAGTGCTTCTTATCTTCCTTCTTGCCTTTACAGATATAATGCGCTCGTTCGGGCCTTTCAGCGAAAGAACATCTATTCTCGTAGGTTTTATCTTAGTAATCCTCCTATCCGTAACCGGCACAATAAAAAATATCTCGTTCTATCTTTTCAATATCGGCAAAAAATTTCAGTTCCTCCAGAATTCAGAAGCCGGCACACTTGGCTTTGTAGTTGTGCTCGTTCTTGCTATAGGCCTTCTCGCGCATAGCCTCCTAAAGCGTTTCCGCCGCCTCAAAGAAAAACAAGAAGCTGAAGAGGAAGGATTTTCAATGGGCTTAGCATTGGGCACAATAAATTCAATAAAGAAAGCTTTCTCATGGATGGGCGGAGCCGCAGAAGAAAAAGGCCCTAGAGCAAGCAAATGGGAAAAAATCATTCCTTCTCCAAAAGGTCTTTCGGGCCCGACAATACCAGACGCCCCCAAGCGAATCGTCCCAGATACTCCTCCAAAATCTAGATCAATTAAAGGAGAAAAATTCATTCCCAGAAAATAATAAAATTATACTATACATTTACTTAGCCCCTTCCTTCATCCCTTGAATAAATTTGCCTTGTGTTTCCACTTTTTGTTCTGTTTTTTCCTTATCAGAATCATCCTTGGATTTACCAAACATTTTCCCGAAAATGCGGTTAATATACAAGTATACGACCAAAAGGACCATCAAAAAGATAAAAGTTATAAGTGACCACCAAGGGCTCGACTTATAAAACATAAACTTGAACATCGCCTTTGAAACATAATTAAAAATCTGAATATGCGCAATTAATGTAGTAACAGTAATCATAAGCAGGTAATTAGGCAGGTTTGATGATTTTTCAATTACTCTAGGCAAAAAGCGGTATTGTATTAAAGAAAGAAGCGTAAATAACCAAAGCAAAAACACAAATAACATCTCAAATGAAAACGAGTAGTCTCGAGCAAAAAGCACAACGAAGAGCGGATTCATCTTGGTAAAAACCTCATTCGCTCGTCCAATAAACTTATTCTTCAGCAAAAGCTCCTGCCACGCCTCCCCAAGGTATTCCCACTTCCTCTGTTCAACAATCTCCTGCACATACTGCGTCTCATTAGAAAAAGGCAAATTATCAGGTATTGCAGCAAAACTTAAAGAGCTTAACAAAGAACCTACAATTAACGAAAGAATAATCAAAGAACCTGCTTTTTTCATCTCTTGTTATAGAAAAAGAAGTTTAAAACTCTTTTGAAGCGTTACGATTTCTCGCCTTTCTCGGAAGCAGCAACAATATCTTTCAATACAGAAATGCCTGATGCTGCCTTCCTTCCGCCCGCAACAGCGCGTATAGCTTGATCCTGTGCTCTTCGCAAAATCATACGTTCCTTCAATTGATGAGAGCCCCAGTGGAAAACAAGGAACATAATGAAAACAGAAGCAATGCTAGCAAGAACAGAGAGCACTCCTAAGAATGAAGTTACAAATAACAAGCCAACAGAGATAACAGAAATAAACTTAAGATTAGCTGCAAGCACCACAAGTATAACTGCACTAAGCCATGCAACATACTTGGAAAAGAATCCAAATACTGTAAGAATATCTGCAAAAGTCAAAAGAAACAAGAACCAAATGCCAATCATAATAATAGCTGCTGATTGTTCACTTGTAGTGTCAACAAGATATTGAGGAACACCTCCAAAAATATAATCCAATGGTTTAGCCCGAACATTCCCAAACAAAGTCTCAAAACTTACGGTTTCTTGAGCTCCATCCCATATAGAAGGAATGGTTGGACCCTGTTGGTCTGGCGGAAGAAAACTGCCAGGTGTACTAAAAGGATTTCCCCAAATAACCCATGAGATAAAAACCACGACAAGAACAGCTATAGACACTCCAACAAAAGTGTCCCACGCACCCTTCCGATTCATCATTCCTTAATCACATCAGGCTTGTTTATAAATCTTATTGGGACGGCGTATATAGAAAATTAATCATAAAGACTGCACGTGTCTTTAACTTCCCCAGTCACCTTCTCCAAAGAATTAATAGATTCTCGTATCTCTCGCCCAAGTGCTCTTTGCCTTTGATAGCGAATTCCTTCCAAAATAGTTGTGTAAGCAACGTCAGCTTTCTGGAAAAATTCAGGGCCTAACTCGCGTTGCATATTAGTTCTAGGAGAATCACGATAAAAAACTTCAGAAAGAGAAGGACGTATCACAACTGCTTTCTCCAAATGAGCAGCAGGAAGAGGCCCAGTTAAATCGCTGCGCCAGTCAAGCGGCTTTTCCCCCTTAGAATCTGTAAAAGTATAATTCGTGACCCCATCGCGAACTTTCATTACATTGCGCTCGTTTCCAATAAGTCCCCATAGCCAACCGAGACCTGCACCTTCTCGATAAGTTACAGCTCGCCCTTCAACAACTCCCTGATAAACTTCACGTCCCTTCATATCAGACGCAACTAAGCTAATAGGTAACACAGAAACTAGCCCTGCACCAACTCCAGCCGCAATGCTAAGCCTTGGATGAGCCCTAGCAAAATTAATCCCTCTGCTAGAAACATTGTAAACTCCTAAAGCAGTGCGCTTAGAAACATTGTAAGTTCCGACAGCAGCTCTCTTAGTAAAATCAAATGTTTTCTTCAAAACTTCCTCAGCCCTATCAGCAAAAGGTCGTCTAGAATGAGCAAGATTGTAAGCTGCTATGGCTGCAGGAATACCTGCTCTAACCTCCTCCATAGTTATTGGAACAAATGAATCTTCCTCATTGCTTTCAACAGGATTTTCAGAGGCACTCTGTCTAGAGTCATTTAATGAAACTGTCAAAGGCTCCTCTGCTCCCCTACGATTCAATTCATCATCAAGCCCTCTTAATAATGACCCAACATCTTCATCAGTTATCAAGCGATCTGTCCCATCTGTAATGGGTGAGTAATCTCTCAGACCTTCCTCTCTAGGTGCAAGGTCTTCAGAAACACGAGATTCCAAAGAATTTTCCTCTGAAGTCACAAGAAACTTAGAATCGGCCGCATCATATGAAGGAAAGTCAATGCTTGAAGAAAAACTTCTATTGAGAGGTTCTCCAAAAGTAGAGGAAAACGCATCTCTATGCAACCACCCTGCGTCTTCTCCACCATAATACCCTATAAGAGAAAGGGGTACAGGCCAGCTTTTAAATTGCCCACGCTTACCTCTAAAGGTTACATTAGCCATTTTAGGTTTTTTATCAGATTCGTCACTCATAAAAACCTCCAAACTTGAACATATTTAAACCTTTCTATCTGTAACCTCTATATAGTTACAACTAAATTAAGCATAAATTTCAATCGTCCGCGCATCAACTTTATATTTTTTGATTAAATCAAAAAGTTCCTTCCTATGTTCTATAGGAATCATAAGGCTGCTCTTCCCAAGCTTTCTGCCTTTAAGCTCTTCTATTAAACCAATATATCTCTTCCCCTTTACACTAAAACCATATAATTTATTCAGAAAAGCCCCCCTGTTTTTGCCTATTTTATCCCACAAAATAATAAGATATTTTCTTCCCTTTATTCCACCTGAGATATAAGGCCCATATAGTACAATCCCTGTGCTTTCTATGCTATTTTTGAGCTCTTTCCACTCGTCTAATTTTCCTGCAATAACATTTATTTTATTGTCTATTCCTTTATTTTTAAATAGCAGCGCTTCTCTGCTTTTATAAAAGTCTTCAATTATTCTTCTTATCTCCTTTTCAAGACTTTTTTTCTTAACCTCTATAAAAATGTCAATGTCGCTTTCTTTAGTAGCCTCTTCTCGAGCAACAGAACCGAACAATATAATTTGATTTATATCTGACGGCTCGCTTAATGAATTTAATAAGTACGATGCAAAATAACTTGCATACGCTTTTATATTAAGTACCATTTTCGACCTCTTTTTTAAGTTCAAAATATTGCCCAAGTAAATCTTTCAATAGTTCTTCTGTGGCTTTCTTACCGTATATTAATTCATTTCTCTTTGATTCTATTGCATAAATACAATCTATAATTTTATCAATCTTTTCAAGACTATCTAATGAAGAAGTTATCTTTTCAGAAAGAATTTTTTTAACATTTTCTTTTTTCTTTTTAAACCATTGATGATTTAGTTTTACTCCTTGTTTCAGCACACCCTTTCTTTTAAAATAGTTTTCTAAAAGTTCAATGGCCCCTGAAGACAGGCAAAACACTAGTCTTTTTTGATGAGCAACCAGCCCTCTTTTATCTTTTAAGGCTGCTTCTATTTCATCATTAACTTCATTCGTTTCTATGGGTTGTTCTTTATCATCCATATTGAGACAAATATCTTGGCTTTGTTAAGACACTTGACTTTAAAAGCTTTTTCATTCATATTAAGACAAATGTCTTAATCTTATTAAGTCATCTGACTTAAAGCTAGAACAACGTCTTCTGCCCAGCCTGCTTCCTCAAGTCTTTCAACTTCTCAAGCTGCTTCTCCACACGTTCCAAAGAAAAATCATGCCTCTCAACTAATATTTCTCTTATCTTACCCTCGTTCAACTTAGGAAAAGTTATTTCTATCTTAATCACATTCGGTTTCTTGAAAATCTCAAAAATATCTTTCCACTCAAACCCCAAATTTCCATATTTCTCCTGCACTTCCTCGAAAATCGCTACAGGATATTTCTTCGTTTTCACAAGTGCTAGAGCTTTCTTCGGCCCAATACCCTTCACTCCTCCATGATTAAAATCGCTTCCAACAAGTATTGCCAAACAAATAAACTGGTCTCCGTCTATATCTAATTCAGTCAAGGTCTTCTCATAATCTATAACCTCGGGAGAAATATAAACAAAACTTCCATTACCTAATTTTCTCTTTCTAGCTAAAGTTAGATTCTGTATCATTCTCGCCCCCAAAACCAGAGCATCATAATCTTGTGATGCAACAGCATAAGCCTCCCCAGCACGCACTAAAGCCGCTGCTTGAAACTCTCCTTCCCCGGGAGCTTGAACAACACCAATCCCCATCGCTTCTGCAAGTTCCTTTGATTCGCGAATCATCTCCTCATTTAATTTCATAAAACCCCGCGAGTATTTACCCATTCCTGCAACATCTCCTTCATCACGCGCCTCATCATATTTTTCCCGCATGGACTCGCGAACAGTTTCCCGACCCTCTTGTGTCTTCCCTTTAAGTGCGTGATATTCTCCATCAAACACATAAACAAGTTTGATACCTTCACTCAACAACGCAACATTGCGATAAAACAACCCGGATAAATGGCTCGTTATGCGCCCCTGCGAATCCATCAATGGAATTCCATCAGGCTGCCTTATAGAAGATAAAAACTGATACAAAGCGTTGAAAGCATCAACAGCTATTATCTTTCCTTTCAATTCGCTAAAAACAATTTCCTTTCTAGGAACTAAATCTCCAATCTGCAAACCCATGTGAAATCTAGCAAGTGTAAGTATAAAAAACGTGCGTCGAAGCCAGTAACCCCAAATGATAACTTAATTTGTTTTTTTGTAGAGTGCGCTTATTGGAGTAAATTTTTTACTCTTTTCTATTTCTTCAATCTCAACCTTTCCATTGATTTTGAACACCCTATATGCCCTTGAATTGCTATTGGTCGCAATTACCCTGTACCCGTCATCAACGAATTCAACAGCACATTTGTCATCAATTCCAATCCCAACTTGAGAGTAATTACTCATAAACTCCATAAAATCTTTTCTTCTAGTCTTGCCGTCAGTTTGGCTCTCAAAATGGGGACAATGAATTCCTTTTATAAGCCCAAGTCCCCGAACATTTATGTATTCCCAATCTTTTTGTCCATACATGTGCATAGAGTCACTATGTCCAAAATCAAACCAGCAAATTCCGCCCGCGCTCAATCCGCTAAGAACGGTCCCTTGGTTAAATGCCTTTTCAAGCAATTTATCGACGCCTAGATAGCGCCATCGTCTCATCATTTTTAGCGTATTTCCACCACCAACATAAACTATATCTGCCCCCAATATTCTATCAGTAAGTTCTTTTTTCGAGTATCTTTGGCTAATCAGCATTAGATAATCCACTCTGCAACCCAATCTCTTTCCAAAATGCGCTCTAACGACTTCTACGTATCCTTCTGAATCAGAACTTGCAGTAGGAAGAAAAAGTAATTTTGGATTAGCCTTCCCAGTAAGTCTAATGGTTTCCTCATCTAATTTTGTTGTCTCGACAGGGTAACCAGGTCTTCCAATTTCCCCGCCGCCAATAACTACTATCTTTCCCATAAGGTTAAAATAAAGAAATTAACTTTTAAAGCTATCTTTTTAGAGAGCGTTAACTTTCAGCTCATTCAATGCATTATGGGTCTTCTATGAACTACTAAAAGCAAGCCTGAATGAGAAGGTCTTAGCTCATAAGAAAAGGTGGACGCAAAACAGCAAACTTTTTCTCCAAGTTCATCAAGCTGTGAATGAATATATTCATTAGAGTCAAAATGCTCTCTCCCACGTTCGTGATCAAAATTATACTCCCACCGATGAACATAAGGTTGAGTCCCTATTAAAGATTCTACAAAAGAAAAAGACGCGTGATATCTTTCAGATGCTGAACTCCCTTTTAATGGAGTAACCAATCCGCTTACTTCTACGGATTCAAGACCTCCGCGGCGAGCAGGACGAGTAAGGAAGGTGTCAACAATCAATCTAATAAATTCCTGCCTCTCGCTAGTTGTTCTTTTTACAATAGGTCTTACTGCAACAAGCTGCATATATTCATTCATTCCCTCGCCTTTTAAATTTTTCCCCTGCGGGCAGAAAACCATAACTCTAAAAATCTCCCATTATATATTATGCAATGAAATACTCATGGCTGCTGAACAAAACGTGCTGGACTCTTGCCAGTAGAAGGTTGTAGAATGAAAGGATTCATTGTATCAGCGTCCTATGATATAATAGACGAGCAAACACAAGTATACCTATTCGGCAGGCTCGAAAGCGGCCACTCTTTTGCCCTTTCCAAATCAATAGTTCCTTATTTTTTCTTAAGTGAAAGTGATGCCTCGAAACTAAGACCTTATTTCTCAAAATACAAGGTTGAAAAGACTAATTTCAAAACATTTAATGGTCAGTCAGTAATAAAAATATCCCACCCTTCCCAAACAGAGCTTAACAAGCTTGTAGACATTATCCGCAATAAATCAATAACAACTTATGAGGCAGACCTAAAACCCCACCAGCGTTTTCTTATAGATAATGATATTCTTGGCAGTATAGACATTAAAGGCCAGTCAGAATCTGGAGAGAGAGTGGATAAAATATTCATTAATCCTGAAATAAAATCCTCCTCTTTTGTTCCATCCCTGAAAACCCTATCCATTGATATTGAATCAGATAAGCAATCCAACGCCCTTCTCTGTGTAGGACTTTATGAAAAAAACTACAAGCACGTATTCATTGTAAGCGATAAAAAATTGAACAACGCAACATCCTGCAAAAACGAATCAAATCTATTAGAGAAAGTCAAGCAAAAAATTCTAGATCTAGACCCAGACATTATAACGGGCTGGAATGTGGCTGATTTCGATTTCCCCTATTTAAAAGAAAAATATGAAGAAAATAATATAGGCTTTGATATAGGACGCAACAATTCTGAAACGCGCCTGCGCATTACAAAAGATTTCCTAAAAAAATCAACGGTCACAATTGCAGGCCGCCAGGTCTTAGATGCCTTATACATGATTAAGGACCCTTTCATAAAAGAAGCCCCCACTATAAAGAATATTGATATTGAATCATGGACTCTCGAGTCTGTCTCACAAGCTCTTCTAAAAGAAGGCAAACTAATCACAGGGAAGGATAGACCTGAAGAAATAACCAAGTTATACAAAACAAACACCTCAAGCTCTTTACAAAAACTTGTTGATTATAATTTGCAGGACGCAAGGCTTGCTTACCTCTTGCTGGAAAAAACAAAAACCATCGAGCTTGCTGTAGAAAGAAGCCAGCTCACAGGTTTACAACTAGACAGAATCACTGCCTCGATTGCAGCATTCGACTCCCTATATATTCGAGAAGCCCGCAAACGCAATCTAGTCTCTCCAACAACACGTTATACCTCAAAAGAAGAACGCATCAAGGGAGGTTATGTTAGAGAATCAAATCCAGGCATTTATCACAACCTTCTTGTGATGGATTTCAAATCTTTATACCCTTCACTTATAAAAACATTCAATATCGACCCAGCCTCATTTGTCCCAAGCCCTAAATCAGAAGACCCTAAAAAAGTCATCAAAGCTCCAAACAATGCGCATTTCCTCAATGCAGATGGAATTTTGCCTGAAATCATAACAACTTTGCATAAAGCCAGAGAAAAAGCAAAAAAAGAAAAGCGCGAACTAGCATCATATGCAATAAAAATAATTATGAATTCTTTCTTCGGCGTTCTGGCAAACCCAAACTGCCGTTATTTCTCTTTGGATATCGCCAACGCAATAACGCACTTTGCACAATTCATCATCAAGCTGACTGCACAAAAAATAGAAGAAAAAGGCCATCGAGTAATCTACAGCGACACAGATTCTATATTTATAGACACCAAACTAGATTCCGAGCAGGCAAAAAATCTTGGCAAGGAACTAGAAGATTATATCAACGAATTTTACAAAAAATTTGTTAAGGATAACTATAGCAGACATTCCTATCTCGAACTTGAATTCAAGCGCCATTATCTATCATTTTTAATGCCTACTATAAGAAACACAGAAAAGGGCTCGAAAAAACGCTACGCAGGATTGTACGAAAAAGATGGAAAGGAAGAACTGGAAATCGTGGGCCTAGAAGCAATAAGAGGAGACTGGACAGATGCAGCACAAGAATTTCAGCGCGAATTATTAATGAAAGTATTCAAAAAAGAAGAATTCATTCCCTTTATTCGCTCTTACGTAAAAAAATTAAAAGAAGGCAAGTTAGACGCCAAGCTAGTTTACCGAAAGTCCATTAGAAAAGCCCTTGATGAATATACTAAAATCACTCCCCCCCATGTGAAAGCCGCAAGAAAACTTGATAAGCTAGAATCAAGCACAATAGAATATTATATCACAGAAGACGGCCCCGAACCCCTCCAAAAACTCAAGCATAAATTAGATTACGAGCATTACATAAACAAGCAGATAGCTCCCATCGCAGACACAATACTGCATTTCTTTAACCGCAAGTTTGAGGATGTTATCAAAGACTCCAAGCAGACGAAGCTGTTTGGTTAAATATCTCTATTTTTGAATCAAAGTTCCACAATCGTCCCTTTCTTCCCCACATTAATCACTCTAGTCTTCCCCATCTTCTCCTCAACTCCTCCAGCCTCATGAATATGCCCATGCAAAAGCACGTCCGGCTTAAACTTATCAATAGCCTTTCGTATCGACTTGCTTCCTTCAATTCCTGAAAATTCCGACTTCGAGTTGGAAGGATGCATGTGCGTCACCATGACTTTCTTCTCAATCCCCTCAAGCCCCTTATGAGCCTTCTCAAGCGTCTTCATCAGTTCCTGCTCTGAAATCCTTGTGAAAGGTCCTATATCTGCCCCCCCAGCCCCAAAAAATCCTATATTATCATATCTTGCAGAATATCCATGAATATTTTTCATTCCATAAAACTGCGCTAAAAAATCTGTAGTTGCGAGCGAATCCCAGTTGCCGGGCAAAAGTAAAACCTTCTGCAGTTTATCCTTAAAGGGCTTTATCAAATCTTTCGTCTCAACTATGCCGGTAATATCTCCGCAGAGCACAACTAAATCGACATTCTCCTTTTCAGCTCGCTCAGCCAGTTTCCGAGTCGCACGAACATCTCCATGAATATCTGAAGCAGCTAATATCCTAAATTTTTTCATATTCTTAAAAGAAACAAGAAGGTTATAAGTCTTACTCCGTGCCAAATATATTCTTGAACCAGCTAAAGAAACGATTAATCGTGCTTTGACTTACACACTCCCCTGAAACACACACATTGCTAGAGCATTCAAAACTATTCTCGCACGTTTTAGCTCCCTCGAGTTGCAATTCAAAAAAGCCTTTATCGGTGCAGAATTTCCCGCCCTTGCGATAGCCAAAAGGATAACACTTCCCATCTAACGCGCAGCTATCCTTGCAGATAAGCGCACTTTCCGAAGCGGCGCTGTCCTGCCCTTTAGTTTGCACAGGCACAACAGCACTAGGAGCAGTAGAAGAAGCAGAAGCAGGCACGACTACTATAAGTGCTTCGTCAGTATAACATTCTCCAGAAACCCCAAATGAATTAACACCGCATTTACTATTATCGGCATAACAATGCCCATCGCAAAATTCACGCGCATATTTCTGCCACGTTTCAGAAGACTTGCAAGAGCTATCGCCTTCAGACTTGAATACCTCTCCGTCATAACATTGATAATAAGCATACTTAAAGCCCCTTCCCCCAATTTCTTCCGATTTAACTTCCGCATTTAAACAAGTAAACACAGCTTCCTCATTATTTCCATCAGTAACTGTATAAGCATATCCTCCACAGGTGCTCTTCCATGTCATCTTATCTCCTGATTTCCCTTGAACCTTAAGAACACATGATTCTTTACCCGAACATGTCGAGCCATCAGAGCCCGCAAAATAGCAGCGTTGCTCGGTCGTGGCTCCCTTGAAAACACAAGTCACTGACTCACTAGTTCCCTGAGAATCTTTTTCACTTGAAGTTTTCTGCAAGCAAGCCCCATTCTTGCAACCAAAATCACATTTAGCAGCATAATTAGAGACTTCCTTTCCATCGCAAAATCCTTCCTGAAGGTTGCAATTAGTTCCACTGCAAGAATCAACCGACTTGTATTTCCAGACCTTATTCTGCTTGTCTTCTAAAACAAGTTCCAAACATGTATCATCATACCAAGAACCCAAGCCGTTAACGCGATTGTCAGCTAACCCCTTATTAAATAAATTCTTCCCTCCGTCAGAATCCTTGCAAACAGTTCCCGAAGAAGATTCTTCAGCAGAAACAACTGCAATTAACAAAAAGAAGCAAAGAAAAACAACACCAATTTTCATAAATAATAATAGATAAAGCATTATTTAAATCTGCCGTCAATAAAACGCAAGCATCACCGTCTGGTGACTTTAATTAACTACTTTTGTAGATAACAAATCGGCAGAAAAGTTTAAAAGCGATATAATGGTTGCGATATATAGGTTAGATAACATATGAGCGACACACCAAAAGATAATTTCGATGTATTCTTCAGACGCAAGCCAGCGCTAATGCTCGTAGCCCTCAAGAAACTCACTAAAGCCCGCTACGGCTCAATACTGGCAAAAGAAGTTGACTGCACATACAGCCACGCCGTTAAAATTCTTCAAACTCTTGAAAGACTCGGTCTAGTCGTTTTCGAAAAGAAAGGCCGCATGAAGCTCATCAAGTTAACAAAGAAAGGCCAAGAGATAGCTGATAATATAGAGAGTATTAAAAGATTAGTTGGTTAATCCTAAAAATGGAAAATAAATCTTGGCGCATTTTCTTTGCAATTCTTGGATTTTTAGGAGTAGTCGCTTTATTTCAACAAATAATGGATTTAACAATCGGCCCCTATTATGCTGAAAACGTTATAACAATATTAGTTCTAGTCTTTCTCTTGCTAACTTCAATAATATTTTTTATATTTAGTATTGGCTGGGCAAAAATAAACTCTATGAGCAAAGGCATGGCTATAGCATGGCTTATCCTCTTAGCAATGGTAGGATTTGTTGCATTTCCTTCAGTCTGGAGCCCATTATTCATTGAAGGAAACTCTCTTTACACATTAGGGCTCCTTGTAGCTGCCTTCTGGATGCCAATAGCCGCAGTTCTTTTTGTATTCCTAATCATCTCGCTTATACAGGGTATAAAAGCAAATATAAACATAAAATAATTAAATCTCACTAATTTTATCCATAAAACTATCCAGCCCTTCTATATGCGACACTCCCGCCCGCAGCAAAATCCCTCGCAAACTTGAATCTAGTCTTGCGCCCTCCTCCTGAAACAATCTCTTAAGCAAAAGATAAAGCTGTTTTCCCTTTTTGTCAAAATCAGTCAGGATACACACTTTGCGTTTGCCAATCTCCCCAGCAATCTGTTCAACCCGCTCCCTTAAAGAAACAGAAGTCAAATTAATCTGATAAACATGCTTAAATCCCAAAGCCTCGAGCGCAGCAGCATCTTTCTTGCCTTCAACAACGATTGCATATTCGAAGTACTCAATTATCTTACTTTTCAAATCGTCATCAGCTTCCATCATTATATTATAACAAATGAAGTTATATCTTTTTCCAATTCAACAATAGAAAAATTTATATAGTAAGACTATTCTTACTAAGCATGTCACAAATTGATATAACTAAAATGAGTTCAAAGGGGCAGGTAGTCATACCGCAAGACCTTAGAAAGGGATTCAATGAAGGAGATAAGATAGTAGTTATTAGAAATGATGATCAGATTATTCTTAAAAGAGCAGACAAAATGGACAAGCAGTTAAAGGAAGATATTCTAGCCGCAAAAAGAGCTGCAGAAGCATGGAAAGAGATAGAAGAAGGCAAATATAAAAGCTATACTTCTGAAGAGTTTCTAAAGAAGCTTCGTACATGGCGGTAAAAAACTTTAAAGTCACAAATCGTTTTGAAAGGGCTCTTGGCAAGGCAGATAAAAATTTATTTGAACAGGCTTCTAAAAATATTGAGAAATTGAAAGATAATCCTGAAATTGGCAAGCCCATGCGTTATGATCGCAAAGGTACGCGAGAAGTGTACGTAGGCCACTTCAGATTATCCTATGTATATGATAAGCTTTCTGATACCTTATTTCTATTAGATCTTTATCATAAAGACGAACAGTAATGCTAAAAAGATGATAGATGATAATTGAAAAATACTATGACTCTAACGGAAAACTAAGAAAGGTAGATAAACGTAGAAAGAGTGAACCAATATTAAGAATGAAGATTCTAAAAGATAAGACGGAATTCCCCTGTTGTGACTTTCACGGAATTTGCACAAACAAGGCCTATGCTGAAGTTTTTCCAATGGTGCTCAAAAAAGATAAGGGCTGGAGTTATCTTTGTAAGAAGCATTATTATCGAGAAGAAAAAAGGTTAAAATGGAAGTTACCTGCGTGCCTGACGGTTCAATGGTAAGACCAAAAAAACTAAGATGGCCCCGACGGGATTTGAACCCGCGACACCTGGATTTCTGCTACTCTAGTTTCTAGTTTCCAATTTTAGTTTTGGGAACTCCTATTGTAGTAAGAGTCCAGTACTCTGACCGGGCTGAGCTACGAGGCCTTACCTAACTCACCATTTGAACGTTTTTAAAACTTCTCAAGCGCGATAAAAACCAAAAGAAAAAAGTTTTTAAAGACACGCATGCATGAGCTTCTCGTAAAAAGATGTCACACTATAGTTCTCAAACACCAGCAGCACGTCTAGTTGCGGCTGCAGGGCAAGATATAGGACGTCAAGAAAGACCTCCAGAATATGAAATTCCTGAACCTATACTGGATTACAAAGGCCAAATAGGATTATTTGGCAAGGAAGAATTAACAATTCGCTTTCAAGAAAGACCCCCAATAGAATCTCCTCCCGAACCACCAAGAGACACACAAACAGGACATTTATTTAATGGGTATATTCCACTTGTACAAGGAAGATTAACTTACTAGCGATAAACCCGCCAGGTATGCTCGCACTTCGTGCACTTATAGAATTTGGTTTCACTCTCGTCACTCGACCTAGTTTGCAAAGTCCAAAAGAAAGCCTCGTTGTTTTTACACTCAGGGCATTTAATCTGAACTTTTGGATAAGTATTCAGCTCTTTCTCGTTGATAACTGCTATCGTGCTTGCCTTCTTCGCGCGCTCAGAAGCCTGAATCTTTACAGGCCCCTTAGGTCTATAACTGCATTTAGCACATATCGCTTTCTTATCTCCTACAAGAATCACACTCCCACATTTCGGACAGAATTCCATAAGCTTATCCTAAAAGTTTAGAGTTTTTAAGCCTTGTGTTAGAGTACTGCAAATATATTTAAACAAGAAGTTGTTATTTACAAAAATGAAGCTGAAGAATATTAAAGCAAAGGAAGTGATAAAAATTTTAGAAAAAAATGGTTTTGAGATTAAAAGACAATCGGGAACGCATATAATTCTTAGAAAAAATGAAAGAACAGTAGTCGTTCCCGTTCATAAAGCAATTATTCCGATAGGAACTCTAAAGAGTATTGAAAAACAAGCTGGACTTGATTTCAGAGAAATATTCGAGTAACCATAACAGGGTTTTCTTTTATAAGTAATTGTCTTTTTTCAGGAGCTTCTTCCAAAAGCAGGCTAACTCCACTTTTCAAATTAGAAATAGCCTCATCAATGCTATTTCCAAAGTCAGAAACACCTAATTCCATGCAATCCGCTACAAAAACCCTCTTATTATCAAGGTCTTCTTCGTGTAAAGTCACACTAAAAGAAATCTTATTTTCCATACAAAATCATGTATTATTGAGTATTTAATTTTTCCTATCCTTATCTGCAGAATCCCCTCTGTTCCTGCGGCTTGAGCCCCTCAAAGAACACGAGTTTCAACCAACCCAATCCTGGAACACGCACCAATCCCTTCCCGATAACAGAACTCTGGGAGATATTCAACTCTTCACTAAGTTGTCCTCCATTATGATCTCCTTTCGTCGCCAGCGTGTCAGTGGAAACAACCCTATGAATCAAAGGATATGTAAATGTAGAAGAGAAAATAATAACATCTCCTTTTTCATATCCTCCTCGACCAGTTACAAGAACAATATCTCCTTTATTCATCCCGTTCTTGAATGGAGAAAGCTCAAACATCTCTCTCGTTATGTTCATATCCTCGTACCAAAGCCCATTCTGCTCCCACCAAGTCTCAAAATCTGTTCCATGATACATCGAGCACGATTCCACGACAACAAGGGGCAAAGAAGTGGAAAAAGCAAAAGACAGCAAAGGAAAAAGCGCGAATTTAATCAGTAAAAACGTCAGCGCCAAAGACACGAGCCACGATTGCCACGTATCCTTCTTCAAAAATTCCCAGAACCTCTTCAGATAATTCATCTCTCAAATAAGAAATAGTTGTTTTTAAACTATGTGAAAGAAGAGTATATCCAAGAGAAGAAAGCAAACCATTTGAATCCAAATACTCACTCAGCGAGTCAAATCTTAAGGTTGTGCCAAGTTGGTCTTCAGTAGCTAGTTTTTCAATAGGGATAGGCGATTCTTTGATAGTTGTCAAGCCTACTTTTTGTACAATTCAACTTACTGTACACCCAATAAATATTTCTACCGAAATATTTATATACCTCCGTATATCCCTGCAGGTGTATACCAAACTATATACTTAAAAAACAAAGATGACAGACATATTTGATACAACAATAATGTGCAAGAAATGCGGAGAAGAAATGGAACAAGTTCTAGTTAACAAATCAGGATACCAGTTACGAGCCGTCGAATGCCCAAAATGCAGCGACAAAATCATACACCCTACAGACGCGAATAATTTTGAACAATACAATAATATGAAAGGAAAAACGTTCCATGTCAAACTGCGAATGGTAGGAAACAGCCACGCCATTAGTATTCCAAAAGAAATAGTTGAATTTATGCACGCACAAGAAAAAATGATGGACGACATGGTAAGATTATGTTTTGAAGACATGCACAAGTTAAGTTTAGACTTTGGAGGATATGATGACACAACTTACAGAAATTAAGCTTCGCGTCTTAGAGGCGTTACAAGATGACGCTTACAAAGGGGTAGCCAGAATAGACACCGAAGTAATGAAAATCCTAGGATTAAGGAGAGGGGATATTATTTCTATCAAAGGTGAAAGAGAAACAGTCGCAATAGTCGACCGCTCATACCCTGCAGATGTAGGCGAAGGAGTCATCCGCATCGATGGCCTAATAAGAAAAAACTCAAAAACTGGCATCGGCGAGATGGTTGTTATAAAAAAAGCGCAGGTGAAAGCTGCTAAAAAAGTTTCTATAGCCCCTGCACAAACAGGCATCATGGTTCAGGGCGACCCTGAATTATTCAAAAATGGTCTATTAGGAAGAGCAATGGTCAAAGGAGATCTTATCTCTCTAGGCGGGGCACAACGCAGGCGTGACTTGATGGGCGGAGACATGTCAGAAATTTTCGGAGACTTCCAAGAGCTATTCGGAGGCAACTTCGGATTCGCAGGATTCCAAAGAGTAAAATTCATGGTCGTAACAACAAATCCAAGCCAGCCTGTTGTAGTAACAGAAGAAACTGAAATCGTTTTAAATCCAAAGGCTGTTGAAATGGGAGAAGAGATAGTACCTGACGTTACCTATGAAGATATCGGTGGCCTTACTGATGAAATAAAAAAAGTAAGAGAAATGGTCGAGCTCCCATTAAAGCACCCAGAAGTATTTGATAGATTAGGCATCGACCCTCCAAAAGGAGTTCTTCTCTACGGTCCTCCCGGCACAGGTAAAACCCTTCTAGCAAAAGCAGTCGCAAATGAATCAGAGGCTAATTTCATCCTCCTAAATGGCCCAGAAATTATGTCCAAATTCTATGGAGAGTCAGAAAAGAAAATCCGCGATTTATTTGAAGAAGCTGAAAAAAACGCTCCCACAATCATTTTCATCGACGAGTTGGATGCCATAGCACCAAAGCGAGAAGAAGTCCAAGGTGAAGTTGAGCGCAGAGTTGTCTCTCAACTGCTGACAATGATGGATGGTCTAAAATCAAGAGGTAAAGTCGTAGTAATAGGCGCAACAAACAGACCGAATTCAATCGACCCTGCTCTAAGACGCCCAGGAAGATTTGATAGAGAAATTGAAATATCAGTCCCAGATAAAAAAGCCAGATTAAACATCTTAAAGATTCACACCAGAAACATGCCATTAAAGAAAGATGTCAAACTTGAAAATATCGCAGCCAAAATACATGGATTCGTGGGCGCAGACATCGCATCCTTGGCTAAAGAAGCAGCAATGGTTGTTCTAAGAAAGGAATTGCCCCAGATGGAACTAGATAAAGATCAGGAAATTCCAAAAGAAGTCCTGGATAGAATGATTATTGGGAACGAAGACTTTGATCAAGCCCTTAAAGTCGTACGACCAAGCGCCATGCGCGAAGTTCTCGTTGAAACACCTAATATTGGATGGGCAGATATCGGTGGACTAGAGCAGACAAAACAAGCCCTAAAAGAAGCCGTTGAATGGCCAATCAAATATCACGAAAGTTTCGAGCGCCTCGGCATCCGACCTCCTAGAGGTATTCTTCTCTATGGTCCTCCAGGAACAGGAAAGACCTTGCTGGCAAAAGCAGTTGCGAAAGAATCAGAAGCCAATTTCATTAACGTCAAAGGTCCCTCACTCTTGAGCATGTGGGTAGGCGAGTCAGAAAAAGGAATAAGAAAGGTTTTCGAGCGTGCAAGACAAGTCGCTCCTTGTATCATCTTTTTCGATGAAATTGATGCCCTCGCAGGCAAGCGTGGAGTAGAGATGGGAACAAAAGTCACGGAAAGAGTTTTAAATCAGCTTCTAGCGGAAGTTGACGGTCTAGAAGACTTGAAAGAAGTCACAATCATAGGTGCAACCAATCGCCCTGACATGCTCGATCCTGCCATCCTTAGACCAGGAAGATTTGACCGCATCCTCCTCGTTGACGTGCCCGACAAAGAAAGCAGAAAAACAATACTAGAAATTCATATGAAAAACACCCCTCTAGATAAATCCGTAAAGATAGACGTGCTAATCAATAAAACCGAAGGCTTTGTTGGCGCAGATCTTGAAAGCCTCGTCAGAGAAGCAGCCCTCAACGCCCTGCGAAGAGATATGAAATCCGCTTTCGTTACAATGCAAGATTTCGATGAAGCCTTAATGAGAGTCAAACCTTCAGTATCAGAAGAAACAGCAAAGCGCTACAAAAAGATTGAAGATTATTATCTAAAAGTCGCTAAGGCCGGCGGCCTAGAACTAGGTCCTGTTTATACGGGATAGAAAGTTTTTTAAATCGTCTTCCAACATCTTTTTTATGAGTAATGAAGTATTTTTACTTGATTGGAACGCTGATTTATTGCTTGGTTATGGAGATGCAGTCTGCGCAGAAGCCGTAGATTCTTTAAGAAAATCAATTCGTAGAGGAGAAGAAATTACTCCTGTAGTAGTAAATACTTTTCTTAATCCATTAACAAAAAAATCAGAAGACCTAACAGGTATGGCGGATACTTATGATTCAACTCCAATAAACGGTCGAATATATGCTCTTAATCCTTTTGTTTTTTCAGTGCAAGCAAGAGCAAGAGATGGAGGACACCATAGAGCGATGGCACATTACTTAGAAGAAAAACCATTACCTTGCCGTTGGCAAAACGAATGGGATGAACTCGTATTAACAAGCGGTGCATCTCCTTTATTATGGAGATTTATCTATGAACTAAAAATTGAGTCCGATAGACATACAGAAAAAGGCAAACTGGAATGGGAAATCCGAAAAAAACATCACGGTTATTCTAAATAAAATTAATTCAAGTAATAACCTTCACATCTTTCTTGCTAACCAGTAGCGTATGTTCAGCCTGCGCAACTACTCCATGTCCAGACTCAACAAGCTGCGCATAATGATATAACAAGCCGGCTTGCTCAATCATCCTCAACGCCAGTAAGCCGCGAGTTCCAAACTTGCGAACAATCCATCGACTGCAAAATGGCAAAGTCTGGTACTCTTCCATAATGTACCCAAGCACCTCACGCGCAAAACCATCCCTGACGTTCCCTTCTTTTTTCAGATGATAAATTCCAGATAGCCGTCCATCCCGCACAGACCCATGTCCATTCGTAGAAAACGGCTCAATAGCATACAAACCTTCTTCCAGCCCAGTTGTGTTCCCATTATCATAATTAGGAATCGTTATCCCTGCGTGTACTTCATAGGACTCAATGGAATGTCCGGAAAGATTAGCAACAGGCACACATCCATACGATTTGATAGTGCTCGTAATCTCTCTACCTAAAGTATTCAAAGCAACTCCTTCCTTAACAAGTTTAACCGCCACACTCAAAGCTTCTTCAGCAGCATCAATTAGCTTTTTATTCTCCTCGCTATTTTCTAAATCAACGGAAAAAGCAGTATCGGCAATAAATCCATCAATGTGAACTCCAATATCCACTTTAAGCAATCCGTGAGCCTTCTCGTCCCCATCATGTGCGGGCGTCGCGTGTGCAGCAATCTCGTTAATACTTAAGTTAACAGGAAAAGCAGGTTTCCCACCTAACTCGAGAATTTTACCCTCAACTTTTTCAGCAAGTTCCCTCAAAAGCATGTCCTTCTTAACAATCCCTCGAGCATATTCCACACTCGAGCGAGCAATCTCTCCCGCTCGTACAATCTTTCCAACGTCTTGCTTCATGCCTATCGCACATCCTCCCCCGTTTAAATACCTTTAGAGAAGCGTTTAAATAGCATAAACAAAAGAATAGACGATGACAGCAATGACTGAAAAATCTTACACAGCGGAATATAGTGGAGACTCTTTTGGTCTTTCAACAAGAGATGGAGTTGTAATTAAAGGAAAATTCGGAGCAGACCTAACTACTGAAGATGTAATAACAGCAGTTCACAATGAAGAAACAAGAGGATATATGGACGAGGCTACAAGAAAAACTATTTTAAGCGTTTTGGAACAAACGCCAAAGACTAGAGAAGCAGGACCTCGCCCAGCGTAATCTTTATTATTGTACACCATAAATATGTTTTTAAAAAGAAAGACCTTAGACTAATATGCCTCCCAAAGAAAGATGGGTTTTTTCAATCCAAAGAGGAAGAAAAATCTTGTATGAGGCCACAATCAATAATTTAAGCAATCCTGAAGAAGTGCACAAAGCATATGCAAGATTAATGAACCTTCAAAGAGAAAAAGTTATAAGTTTCCAAGATTACTTTATAATTATCCGGGAAATTAACAGGCTAACAGGACTATCTCCAAAGGGCGCAAGAGACCTTGCAAGTAAATTATAATCACTTCTTCCGAATCTGCCGCTCTCGAGGAATGTAATTCAATAGTTTGGCTCCAGTAGAATATGCGCACCCAACAAAATCCCCATTATACTTAATAACAAAAACTCCTTTCTCCCCAGTATAATCTAAATTACCTCCGCGTATCCACTTCTCAAAATCCTCACCGTTTAACTCGATTATTCCACTAGTTATTTGCTCCTTCAACAAATGCAATGCATCCACACTCAATCTTAAACCAAAGGGCTCCTTCCTGAATAAATATAATCCCACAAGCTCAACTCTTGCAAGTGTAGCTAACTGCACAAGTTCCTCTCTACTTAAACTTCCCGAAAACCCCCGTATCCTGCTCTTGCCCGATTCAATCAGTAAGTAAGGCAGCTTGTTAATGCCAAATCGCTCTTCCAGTTCAGCAATAAGCTTTTTTTTCTCGCCCGAGCTCAAAAATCGAATGTTCATTTCAAGTACCTCTTGAACCAATCTAAAGCCATCTTATCAATACCATGTACAATCTCCAAATGATGATCAGCTCCTTTAATGATTTTTAATTCAGAGTCTTTGGATAAATAATTCATAGCTAATTTAGAAGCCTCAAGAGGCACAGATTTATCTTCAGTTCCATGAATTATTAAAACAGGGCATTTAACTCGAGATAATAATTCTTTTTGATTAACCTTCTTTCTCTCTTCAAAATACTCTTTTTTAATTTTAAATGTTCTTCCACGCCTTGTCTTGATAAAATAACCTTGTTTTTCAAAATTTTCCATGCTGACCTTCTCTTGAGCTAAAATATTTGCCAGCCTATCAGCTCCTTGTGTAACCGAAGCCAATAAAACCATAGACTTGATAACATCACTATAAACTTTTAATGAGACTAGCCCTCCCAAACTATTTCCAATTAAACCTATTTTAGTATATCCCTGCTTTTTAACAAAACCAATTACTGAATTCAAATCTTCTATCTCGCCGCTAACAGTAACGCTACTTTCATAGCTTTCTCCACAACCTCCAAAATCAAAACGCAAAACAGCAAATCCATTATTCGCTAACAACTCTGCAATAGTTATGTGGCGAGGTCTGTCTTTATCACTTGTAAAACCGTGCGAGATTATCACAATTTTATCAGTCTTGGTTTTAGGCTCATGTAAAACCCCTGCAATCTTATTTCCATTATTATCAATAAATATTTTTTTTACCATATCTCAATAATCTCCTTCTTTCCAAAACGAACCGAAAGATTTATATTATAGGATAAAGTGTATAAGTCATAGGGGAATGCGACCTGACGAATCCCGTGCTCCGTAAGGATGATGCGGTTAGTAGGATAGACGGACGCCCTTACCCTATATTTTTTATCTATTGAGTTTTTCATATTTGCTTTTTCAACCTCTCTGCGTTTAACCAGTTATCTAATATTAAACTTAGCGAATACTCAATTGTTTTTCTCTTTAACTGGCTTTCTTTAAAGACCTTTATATTTCCGCCTATAATTTTAACAAATTTATTAAAAGCAGAATATTGTTTATCATCAACAGATAAAAAAATAATACAATTATTATGTTCTTTAATAAATTCTCCAACATCCATAAATATACCGATATTATCAGATAAGTTTCTTATTTTTCCCTTTATAAAATATCTCTGAAGTTTCTCTCTCTTGAAAGTATTTCTGACATTTTTTATATAGAGATCCTTATTTCTAGCCTCTCTATAGTGTCCAAACTTATTTGTTTTTAATAGCAGCTCTTTAACCCTTTCTTTATGGATAATATTATAACCAATTAAATTTTCAGAATAATCTATAAAAATATAATAATCAAATTCTTTCATTTAATCTCATCCTTCAATTTAAGTTTAGCAACAAAAAACCCCTCGCTGTCATTATCCTGTGGATAAATTCTGCAGCATTTCCTCACGTCTCCTTTGAATTTCTCCCCATCCCACTCATCCAATCCAGGCCTGCACTTCAAAGGCAATTTTATTTCCTCAACCTCAACAGGAAAATTCCTCAAAGCAAAATCAATCACTTCCTCATTTTCTTCAGGCGTGTGAGTGCATGTCGAATAAACCAAAATTCCATCTTTCTTCAAGCATTTCAAAGCATGAGCCATCATTTTCTTCTGCATTCTCCCCAACTTGCGAACCATGTTCAAATTCCACATCAAAAAAGTTTTAGGACTGCTTCTCAAAGTCCCTTCTCCTGAACAAGGAGCATCAAGCAAAATCTTATCAAACATAAATCCATTATCTCTCAATCTAGAGCATAATCCAACACTATCCATTCTTGTAACCACGCAATTACTCACCCCACACCTCTCCAAATTGGCCCCAAGAATAGCAACTCTATCAAGTTTTAAATCATTAGCAATCAACGTTCCTGTATTCTGCATGCAAGCTGCTATTTGCCCAGTTTTGCTCCCCGGAGAAGCGCACAAATCAAGCACCAACTCCCCAGGTTTAGGATCAAGTGCAAGAACACTCATCATGCTAGAGACTTCTTGAACATAATAATATCCCAATAGATGCTCGACAGCATTTCCCAACTCCCCTGGCTTAAGTTCAGATTCCACTAGTATAATTTCAGGGTGTTCTGGAAATAACTGCTTAATCTTCCATCTCTTGCTCAGTCTTTCAACTAGTTCATCAACTTCTATTTTAAGAGTGTTGCATCTGATAAAGCTCCTTGGTCCAGTATGCACAATAGAATTAAATTTCGCAAAATCTTCCGCATCAGGCATAAGCTTACGTACGCGCTCTTCAAAAACAGGCTTCATTTCATAGACCATACAAAGGCTAAGAAAGAGATATTTTAAAGCTGCTGGCTCTGTTTAGTGAGCATGAGCCATGCGGTAAAACCCCAAGCCTGTCAAAACTAGCCCAACAAAAAAAGATACAACTAAAACTGGCCGAGCACTCAAAAGTGGAACCTCATCCATAAGCAGCCACATGCTCCTGAACACAAGCACAGACCCTAAAATCAGCAGAGTCTCCCAAAATACATGTTTCCTTTTTTTCATTCTTCAGAACCTTCAGGCCCCTCGTCCTGCTCTTCATCAGGTCCTCCGTGCTCGCGGTCATCGCCTCCCATCATCACTCCAAAAAATTCCCTCATGAATTCCTTGGCTTCTGGTTCTGCACCTTCAGGAGTGACTTGCATGGAGTTCATAAGCGCCCTGAACTTAAGGTACATCTGCGCTCCGCTAACCACACCTTTCACGACACCAACTTCCGGCCGCCTATCCCAATCAGGGCTGCGAAGCTCAACTCTTCCGCTTTCTCCAAGCACAACTATATCCAAAAGATTTTCAACATCAAGTCCAATCGTCAAATCAACAGGAGGCATTTCCTCTGGCAGCATCGGCTCAAAGTACATGAGTTCTCTCTCATTCAATCGCACGTAAATATTAAATGCAACCTCCCCTGTTTCAAAATCCTTAAATTGAATAGCTAAATTCTCCCCATACTTTTCATTAAACGAGGTTATAAATTCCACAAATTTCTCATCTTCCCTGAATCTTTCTGCTTCTTCTTCAGACAGCTTACCTCTAGCTTGCCCTTCATCTCCAGGCATATTATGCTCCTCCATCGAGCGCATCATCTCACGCTTGAAAAAATCGCGTGAAAGGAAAGACCACTCTTTCATATAAGGAGATATAATTTGCACTTCGTTCTCAAATCCATCAAGTTTCACACTCATTACCTCTTCCCAAAATTCTATGCTTCCGTGATCAGTCTCATACTTGAAATTAATAAGCTCGCTCGTAGGCAATTCATTTCTTCCTAAACAGCGCAATCGTTCAGTCATCTGCCTTGATATATCAACATCCCTCCAGTAAAGCTCAGAAAGTCCTGTATTTTTCTGCCAGTCGTCTGCAGAGTTGGCTGCATACTGCTCAAAGAACCATTCCGCGAATTTCTCATTCAATGAGCGCTCAAGTTCTTTCCTCTGCTCCATCAAGTTTTCTAAATCCCTCTCGCACCAATCCCCTCCTCCGTGCGAATAAAACTGATTCTTTACTAAATGAAAATCTTCAAAGTCTGGACCCCATCCTCCAAAATAAATAGAACTTTCTTCTCTTCCCTGCATTTCTCTGCACGAGCCACCAACAGTAAATACAAATTTCTCCATTTTGCGCTCCTCTCTTTCTTGTTCTATCTGTGTGTCCTCTCCTGCAATGCACTTATCAAAGCAACTACTCGTGCAACTCTCAAGCCCCGCGCTTTCAGTGCAGCTAGATTCGCAGCCCTCGCGAGATTCATCAACACTCAAACCATCTTCTTCATAAGCTTTCTGAATGCATTGTTCAGCGCATGGCCTGACTTTTCCATCATAACACTCGCGGTCGCATCTTTCAGTGCATTCTTCCCTGCGCCTCTCGCGCTCTTCGTCTCTTCTCTCATCTTCTCTATCTCTCTCTTCCTCTTCAGGAGAAAACTCAACCTGCTCTCCCTGCTGTTGTCCTTCTCCTTGCTCGCCGCTTCCTCCAGTTTCTCCGCCTTCTCCACCTTCACCTTCAACAACGCGCGCAGTAAGTCGCTTATTAATTGTCTTAAAGAAAGAAGATATCGCGTTTCCTGTAACTCCAGATTCCAATCCTGATTGTCCACTCACCGTTTGCTCTTCCTCATTTTCCTCATTGACAATGTTATCATTCTCAAACTCGGCTTCTTGTTCTGCTGACGCTCGCGTTTCAGGAAGAGTAACGCATTGTTCGTTGCTACATACATCGTGCTCACCGCCGCAATCGCTCCTGAAAGTGCAAGCTCCAGCAATTTCCTCAATTTCAGTTTCTGTTTCAGATATTTCCCCAATTTCTTCTGTAGTTCCAACTTGTTCTCCTGACGCGCAAACAACTTCCGTATCAACCCATAATCCTTCAGTACATACAGAACTTATAATTTGAGAGCCATCGACGCATCGCGTTACACGCTTCTCTCCTACCGCACATTCTGCCTCGCGGCATTCTGCAAAAGCAGTTATTTGGCACGTGCCTTGAATCTCAGCTCCAGCGCCAACACAAACAGCAGTTCCGCATAAAGGCTGTTTGCAATCCCCGTCGCTCGCACATGAAAGTGATGACTCAAGGCATACTGGCTCTAGAGGACATCCTCCCGCGTCCTTACCTGAAAAAATAACTTCTCCTGCACACGCAAGCGGCTCGTAAACAGCGCATTGCGCACAATCAAGGGCACAGCTCCCAGTTTCCCCGGCTTCTCCTTCCTCGCAAATATGATTTCCGCACGCAATTTCTTGTATTACAATAATTTCTTCGCGTTGCTTACAAGTGCTCTCAATGCAATAAAGCGCAACTTGTTGCTCAACAGTACGATTATCTGCGTCCAAAAAACTGGCAAGTTCAGAACCGCAAACCTGCCCTCCGCATTGCTGCTCTCCGCAATCAATCTGCCCGTTTCCGTTGTCATCAACATTATTGTCGCATGTCTCCTGCCCAGATTCCTGGAATGTCTGAACTAACCACTTCTCCCATTGCTCCTGCGTCACGTACGTTTCCTTAGCATCATAAGACGCAAATAACTCCTGATAAAATCTCTTTCTCTCCTCGTAATTTGACTTTTTCAGTTCGTTTTCTGCAATTACGCGTTTCTGATTTTCCTTTAGCCAGCAATATTCCTGCTGACATGCCTGCCTTTCCTCATCAGTCATAGAATTAAAATCAACTTGGAACTGCCCTTCAAACTCCTCCCAGACATTATTCGCCACCTCATTCCACGCTTCAGTCACAAATCTTAGCTCGTTGAAACGCTCTTGCGCACCCTCAACATCGCCGGCCTCCAAAAGCTGTTTGCTCTCCTCAATAAGCGAGCGTGTTCTTCCCATATATGTTTCTTTGCTCAATCCCTTAAACTCTCCAGGCGAGCCTTGAGTATCTTCTTCAGGCGACTGGAACCCTCCGCGCCCATTATACCATGTGTTAATATTTATCCAGTTCCAGTTGCAATCATCGCACATCTCGACCTTCATCACAACACTATATTTTTCATTATCAAAAAAGTCAAACTCTTTCGTAAGCAGCTTCTGGCTTTCCTTTTTGCTCTCGCTTCCAAGCAAGTCATTAATAGTAACTTCGCACTTCCCAGCATTCTGGTCAAAATAAGTGCGGAATACCTGCTCCGCATCCACGCTCCTTTTAGCTAAATTTTCCAAAGCATCTCCACTAGGGCTTGCTTCATAAGCCTTAGCTAGCTCTGTAATATCCCCAATTTTCCCTTCTATATCAACGTCCTCATCCGCCTGTTTGAATTGCACATCAAGGTGAAGCCTATAAAACATTCTTTCGTCTCCATCGATTATAAGTATATTTGGCCAAGCCCCAAGTAAAATTTGAATCTTATTCCCATCAAAAATAGGCTTCCTCCATGCAGGCGCTTCATTAGGTAATTTTTTCTCTCTGTTCTCGCCGTCAACCCACGCATATCGTGTATATTCAGTAGGCTCTCCAAATGCACTCTCGAGCTGTCCAGCTTGTAAAACAGAATCATGCCCCTGCGATGTCGCGCCCATAGCTTCCGCAAGTTCCTGCTGTGAAGAAGTAATGTACACAATCATCTGCGCATAATTAATATTGCCAGTCTCGTATTCTTCAGCATAATGAGTTATTTCCTGAATAGGCGCATCAATCTCTCCTGCAGAAGCAGCTCCCAAAAACCCAGCAAATAAAGTTAAAGCTAGAAGAAAAACTACTGCCCTCTTTTCCATGCCTCTCCCAATAAACATAACTATAAAAATCTAAGCATAATGCCAAATAGCATGGACCATCTAGTGATGTTGGATAGAGAAGATATTGAATATGGAAAAGCATTGCAATTGTATTTAGGAAATGTGCCTTTCCTAGTAATTGGTGAAGACATAAGAAGACATCATGAAATGCTAAGAAAATTTCTAGAAGCTAATGGAGTTCCTTTTGTAGAAAAGGCACTTCACGGACCTAACTTTGGACCAACAGCAATGGGAGAAAAATATAGATTAGTAGGAGCAGGTTACGCAAGTCTTTACGATGGTTTAATTGAATTATGGGGGCAGAGTGATGGTTATCGGATTTCTCCAGATGAAAAGCACGCAAGAGAAATAAGTGATTTATTGAGAGATAGAAGAGTAGAAATAAAAAAACAAGAACCTGTTGTTATCGAAAAGACTGAAAGACCTTCCAAGAATTTGGATGATGAAATTCCTTTCTAATTTTTACCAGTAAATGTTGAAGAAAAATAATTAAGGAGAAATTCTTGAAGAAGTCTCTCCTCCATCAACCTCGTAAGTTGATGAAGTTATGAATGAGGAATCATCAGAAGCTAAAAATAAAGCTACTCTTGCGACTTCTTCAGCAGAGCCTATTTTCTTCATAGGATTTGTTTTAGCATATTCATCAAGTTCTTTTTGTGTTTTGAAAGATTTTCTTAACATAGGCGTATCTATTGGTCCTGGCAAGATAGCATTTACTCTCACATTTTTACCGGCATTTGCCTGAGCCATGCATTTTGTAAGCATAATAACGGCTGCCTTTGAAGAACAGTAAGCAGGAGATTCATTTTCAGGATTCACTCCCAGAGCAGAAGCAACATTAATTATATTTCCTTTAGATTTTCTAAGTAAAAGCAAGGAATGCTTGCTCATTAAATATGTTCCTTTAAAATTTATATCAATGACCTTGTCCAATTGTTCTTTTGTTGTTTCCTCAACAAGGCCTGGCTCATATACTCCAGCATTATTTACCAAGATATCTAATTCTTTTATTTCAGTAAAAGCTTTTTCTATTTGTTTTTCATCTCTAACATCAACTTTAAAAAACTTAACATCAAAATCTGGTTTTTGAATGTCGAAGACAAGCACCTTGGCACCTTCTTTTAAGAAAGCAAGCGCGATTGCCTTACCTATCCCGCTTGAACCTCCAGTAATAAGTGCCGTCTTGCCTTTTAGCCCCATATTCTAGACTTAAAATCACAAACTTAAATACTTATCTAATAAACGACAGAAAAGTCGCCGATTCTTTTGTAAATTATTTTGAAGTTATGTGGAAAATTGCCAGAAAATAAGCTCTATTAATTTCTAAGCGAACCCCTCCAATCTAAACCTCTACCCGAGTGTAAATAAAGTTATATACTTTTAAACCTATTATAATAGGACAAAAATGGCATTAGATTTTATCCCTGCATCAGAAGCAAAGCTTACTGTAGAAAAAGCTGTAAAGGAAAAACCCTCTGTAGAACAGCTCACAACCATAGAATCTCCAGGCAGACCAATACCCGCAAACGAGCTTGACCAGGACACTAGACCAAAAAAGAAAAGAAAAACAAAAACCCCAAAAAAGATGCCTGAAGAACTCGAGTTAAAGAGAGATGCATTACTAATAATAACAGAAAAACCCCAAGCAGCCCTAAAAATCGCAAGCGCCCTAGGTAACGCTAGAAAATACAGCGAAAACAACGTTCCCTACTACGAACTTACAAGAAATGGAAAAAAAATCATTGTTGTCTGTGCCGTAGGTCATCTCTTCAATCTAACATACCAAAAAGGCCAAGTAGGTTGGCCAATTTTCAAAATGGAATGGATCCCTTCATATAACAAGGCAGCCTTCACTAAGCGCTACTACGACGTTATCAAAAAACTCTCAAGACGCGCCCAGGAAGCAATGGTTGCAACAGACTATGACACAGAAGGCGAAGTAATCGGCTGGAACATCCTGCGTTTTATAGTAAAAAAAGCAGATGCAAAAAGAATGAAATTCTCCACCCTCACAAAACCAGAATTAGAAAAATCATATGACAACGCCCTTCCAACATTAGACTGGGGCCAAGCCTATGCAGGAGAAACCAGACACCTGATTGATTGGCTCTACGGCATCAACCTCTCGCGCGCACTAATGTCCGCCATAAAAAAAACAGGCTCATTCAGAATTCTCTCCATTGGAAGAATTCAAGGCCCTGCCTTAAAGGTAATTGTTGACCGCGAACATGAAATCTCAAATTTTAAGTCGGAGCCATATTGGCAAGTCCTAGCAAGAGTAGGCGACGTCTTGTTTAAGCACCCAAAAGACATTTTTGACAAGTCAGAATTAGAATCTTTCAAAAATCTAGTCGAAGCCGAAGCAAAGACAACAAAAAAGATAGATATTGTAGAACCTCAATTTCCCTTTGACCTAACAAGCTTGCAAAGAGAAGCTTATGCTTGGCACAATATATCTCCCTCAAATACACTCAAGCTTGCCCAGAGTTTGTATCTAGAAGGCCTTATTTCATATCCTCGCACATCCTCCCAGAAGATTCCTCAAGAAATCAATCCTAAATCTATTCTCAAATCTCTAGAGAAAATTTTCCCTCAAACAAAAAAGGCAATTAGAGAAAAACCGATAGAAGGTCCAAAAGTAGACCCAGCACACCCTTCCATCTACCCAACCGGCGAATTCAAGCACCTTGAAGGAGATGAAAAAAGTCTCTACGAGCTGATTGTAAAGCGATTCATAGCAGCCTTCGCGCAAGATGCAAAGCTAGCGCGAAAAATAGTTACTCTAACGGCAGGAGATAAAAAATTTACAGCAAGTGGAATGAAAGTAATGGAAAAAGGCTGGACAGATATCTATCCCACAAGCATGGAAGAATCAAATCTAGAAGACCTAGAAGGCCCAGTAAAAATTGATGAAATTAAAATTGAACAGAAAGAGACTCAACCTCCAAGGCGTTACACTCCAACTTCCCTCATAACCCTACTTGAGAAAAAAAACCTAGGAACAAAAACAACACGTTCGCTGATTGTGGACACTTTATTTGAGCGCGGATATCTCGAAGGCACAAGCATCAAGGCAACTCCTCTAGGTTTAAAGCTGATAGAATCTCTGGAAAAATATTCCCCAATTATAATTAATGAAGATTTAACGAAAAATCTAGAGGAGGAAATGGAAGACATACAAAACTCGCAATCTGGTTTTGAAGAAAAAGAAAAAAAAGTAGTTGCAAATGTGGAAAAAGTAATCAGCGAAATAGCGCAAGAGTTTAAAGTGCATGAAAATGAAATCGGATTATCGTTGCAAGCAGGAACCCAAGAGCTAAGAGAGAGACAAAGAGAAAGCAACAAACTCATACCTTGTCCCCAATGCAAACAAGGCACCTTGAGGATTGTATTTAACAAAGCCGCCAGACGTTACTTTGTGGGTTGTGATGCTTATCCTGTGTGCAAAGCCACTTTCTCGTTACCACCAAATGCCCTAATAAAGAAAACAGATAAAGTCTCCCCAAACAACCTTCCAATACTAGTCGCAATCAGAAAAGGCAAACGCCCATGGGAATTCGAGTTTAATCCCGACTATAAGAAAGAAGCAAGTGAAAATTAGCTTTGATTCTAATAAGGGACATCAGTAGTACATTCTTGATCTTTCAAATAAATATTTACTTTGTAAATAATATTTTGCCCATCAGAGACTTCAAGAAACGGCACATAATAATCATCATCTACAAGTAAGGGGTTAATAATCAATGGTGTAGAAAAAGAAGTAGTTACACTATCTCCAGAGATATTATAATAAGAATCTTCTATTATCGATAAATAATTAGTAGTTCGGGGAGTCCTAACATAAAATACCAGCCCTTTTTCCCCGCCATAAGAGAGAGAATAAAGCACAGGATAAGCGAGAACCTCCTCTCCAAAAGATTCGGTATTGTTTGATGTTAAAATTTCAAAATCAGGGTTAGAAATAACATTCTCAATCCTGTCAATTTCAGGGATAAAAGCACAAGAACCGCTGCTTTTTTTGAAAAATATGAAATATCCCAAAACTAAAATAATAATTATAATAAGAATAAAAATAAGAGATTTTTTCATATTGTTTTTAAATGAAATTGCTATTTAACCCTTCCCATAAGTTCAACTATATTTGAATTAATATTCGGCTAACCTTCAACATCAAGGTGATCTCTCCGATCATGCCTGATAATTCTTCCTTGAGAATCATACCCAATAGAATCAGACGGCCTGCGAATACGAGAAGCATACAAGGGATTTGGAGGTCTGTGATACGTTTGTCCTGAAAGGTCATATTCACCCGTCCTCGTTCCCATATAAATAGGCACAATCCTTTCAACCCGAGAACTCGCTTTTCTTTGTCTAGGCACCGCAAAAAGACTCCAAGCAATACCGAGATTTACCTCAATACCCATCTTACTTCCCCTTTCGTCCCCAAGATCTCAAACTAGGTCTGACTTTCATATTTCTGCTTCTGCTTCTCAACCCTCTAGATTTACGGGCAGCGCTAGTTAAGCCGCGCTCCGCGCGTTTACTATTCGCTCCGCGCGTAATCCAATTAATCGTCCTATCATTCTGAATTTCAGACTTGTCAGGGTCAACCATAATAACTTCAAAGAAAGCATTCTTCCCATCTTTTCCTAACGGATACGAGTTAAGCACTTCAAGATTAGGATATTTTCTCGCTGCGCGTATTTCAGCAACCCATTGGTAGCTCATTTTCAAAATTTTTCTGCTGTGCTGTTTGCGCGACTTTCGACCTTTTACACCGGCACGTTCACGTTTGCGCCCCCCGCGCAAAACACGAATACGAATAACAATATAGCCTCTCTTAGCCTTATATCCCAAAGACCTAGCCCTATCGAGTCTCAATGGCTTATCAACTACAACAGCAGCATCGCTCGCTCTCCATGCAATCATTCTTTCTTTAAGTACCTCATTGTCAGGCCTTTTCCAAGCCTCACGAATATAGTGATACATTCCTTGTGCCATCTCGTTCAGTGCAAAATTGTATTTTTAAACCTATTGCCAAACCTCTCTGTCGCAATAAAGGATGATGATTCTTAAGTCGAATGCGGATGATAAGCTGATTTTCAAACCTTATTCTTTATAAATATGCTATCTTTCCTTGAATATACATGAATCCAGTATTAACAAAATCAAAGTATATGTTGGGATTAGAATGCCCCAGACACTTATGGATTACTTTTAATCAGCCTGAGAAGATTAGAAAAGTCACCTTAGCTGAAGAATTTAAGTTCAACGAAGGAGACAAAGTTGGACAGCTTGCCAAAACTCTATTTTCTGATGGAATAGACCTTCCAGTAGAGAATTATTCAGAGAATATAGAGAAAACTAAAGAATCTATGAAGAAAGGCAAGCCTTTATTTGAAGCAGGGTTTGCATTTGAAAATTGTTTTTCAAGGGCAGATATTCTTGTTCCTATTGGAAAAGAATGGGATATAATTGAAGTTAAATCTGGAACAGCAGTAAAAGATATTAATGTTTATGATGTTTCTTTCCAGAAATATGTCTATGAATCCAATGGATTAAAGATAAGAAAATGCTTTTTGATGCATCTCAATAAAGAATACTTTAGAAAGGGAAAGTTGGATGTAAAAAAACTTCTTGTACAAGAGGATATTACTTCTCAAGTAAATCTTGTAATGCAAGACATTAAAGAAAGAATTGATAAAATGTTTAAGATAATTTCTTCAAATAAGCCTCCAAAAGCTGGTCTTTTGATTGATAAAATGATTAAAGAAGGTCATCATGACTGCTTTACTGAAAATTGTATTGATGATCTACCTGAAAATCATGTATTTTGTTTATATCGTGGGAATAAGTTGGCTTGTGAATTATTTGAAAACGGAATATTACATATAAAAGACATTCCTCTACATGTTAAATTAAATGGCAAGCAGAATATTCAAAGAGGGTGTGAACTTAAGAAGAAAGTTTATGTTGATAAAGAAGGAATAAAACAGTTTCTTGCAACTTTGAAATATCCTCTTTACTATCTTGATTTTGAGACTTTTTCAACAGCTATTCCTATGTTTGATGGCTTAAAATCCTACTCACAGGTTCCTTTTCAATTTAGTTTACATATTGCCAAGAAAGAAGGTAGTAAGCCAGAACATCACGCTTTCTTGTATAATGGAAATGGCGATCCACGAGAAGAGTTTGTCTTAGCGTTAAAGAAAGTAATCGGTGAGAAAGGAACTGTCTTGGTATATAATCAAAGCTTTGAGATTGGAAGGTTAAAAGAGCTTACAGAATACTTTCCAGAACACAAAAATTGGATTGAGAATGTCTTAAAGAGAATTGTTGACTTGCTTGTTCCATTCAGGGAATTCAGCTATTACAATCCAAAACAGCAAGGCAGTGCTTCCATTAAAGACGTTCTTCCTGCAATAACTGGAAAAAGCTACAAAGGAATGGAAATTGGAGATGGCGGAACAGCTTCTGCCGAGTTTTTTAACGCAACATATGGAGCTTGTACAGAAGAAGAGAAAAAGAAAGTCAGAGACAATTTATTGAAGTATTGTGAATTGGATACGTTGGCAGAGGTATTAATAGTAAATAAATTAAAGGATATAATCTCTTAATATAAAATGTTGAAAGTTCAAACATTATTCAGCAAGAAATGGACAAACCTCTTAAAGAATTATAAGAGTTTAGAAGATAATCAATTTCCAGGAGTTTATATTCTTGCTTATACTAATAGGAATTTAGAAGGAAAACCAATAAAGATTAAAGATATATTTTATGTTGGCATGAGCAATTCGCGTGGAGGTCTAAAACAAAGATTAAAACAATTCATTGATGGTATCCACAAAGGATATGGACACAGTGCAGGAAATAGATTTTTTCAAGATTATAGTAAAGGAAAATCTTTTGATATTGTAAACCATGAGAAAACCTTTTTCGTAGCATCTTTGTCTTTACCCTGCAAAGTTCACAAAGATGAAAGAACAGCAGAAGATTTAAGAAAAATGGGAGAAGTAGCTAAGTTTGAATATGAAGTTCTTGCTTACATTAAAGAGAAATTAGGAAGGGAGCCAGAATTGAATAAAAAATAGGTTATGATTGTTGAGGAGCTGAGAGGCTTTTCAATACTTATTAAGTTCATTTAAATTTAATGTGCAATCAATAAAAAGACTTTATCATATTTTGACTAAAAATCTATACATGCAAGGAAATATTCCTTACCCCAGAGGATTTAAAAAAGAGCCAAATGTTGTAGGAAATTCTTTTACGACCCTCCCAGATAAAGTTGAAGAAGAGCTTGTAGATTTATTGAACTGGTATAAAAAAAGTAAGAAGAAAATTCACCCCTTCCTCTTGGCATTTGAATTTCATAGAAAATATGAGTTCATCCACCCATTTACAGACGGTAATGGAAGAACAGGAAGACTGATTATGAATAAAATACTGACAAGCAATGGCTATCAACCTGTAATTGTTTATAAAGAGAGAAAAACTAGCTATTTTAATTCAATTGAAAAGTCTAAAGAAGGCAAGTTGAAGAATTATTATCAGTTCATGCTGGAGCAAGCCGACAGGACATATAATTTCTTACTAAAGATTATAGAGAAATATTAAAGGCAATTGTAAAAATGTCCTTCTATAGCCCAAAGTTAAGTATTCAAATACACACTCCCATTCACCTTTCGTATCGTGTTAGACCCTACATTGATATCTCCAGTAATATTAGCAACGGGCAAAGCTAAAGCATGCTTCCCATCAAGTGTCTGAAGATACACAGAGTTTGCCACGAAAGAAATATTGTATTCAAGATTTATGGCTCTTTCAGGTAGAAAAAATGTTCTTTCGTACCCGTCGCTTGCGCTCAAGGCAAGCAGTATCTCTTCCTGCACAGCGCGCGCAATATTCATCATCACCTGCTGGCGCTCCTGCATTACCTCATCAGAAATATTGACCTGTAAAAAAAATACAAACGATGAGAAAAAAAACAGAACCGCGGCTACAATAATCATAAATTCAATAGATGACTGTCCTTCACGTTTCATAACTAGCCCTCACTTATAAGCACAAAAGTTTGCTTAGCTTCTAGAGTGAGACGCTTAACACCCTCACGATGGGAAATGCTCCCTTGAAGAGGCACATTACTCCTGTAAGAAACAACAGCAGGCCCCGAACTAGTTTCAAGATAAAATACCAGTTCGTTGTCCAGCACATCAAGGCTAGTTACTCCAGAAGGCAAGTAAGCCGTAATTGGCGTTCTAGATGGTTCGCCTGCATAAAAAACACTCTCCGCACTCGTCAGAACTTTATTCGAAAACTGTGCGATGTTGCTGAAGCGCAAACTATCTTGAACGCTTGAAGTATAAAAAAGAGAAAACCCAAGAATGCTGATAACCAAAAAACTAATGAATCCTACAAGAATCAAATATTCAGTGCTCAGTTGCCCCCTTTTTGTACGCATAAGTATCCTACGGCAGGTTTATAAAATAAATTACATATCTATTAAAGAATCCGCGTATTTAAACATCACGTTATGGAAAAAAGAGGGTATATTGTGCTAGGTTTGCTGGTCGCGCTAATAGTATTAGTCATAGTAATCCACGCAGGTCTCCACATTACGTTCTACGGCACAGGCATCGCAGGCTTGGGCGAAAAAAGCATTTCAGGTCTATCAATAGGCCCAATTTCAGGGGATACAATAAAAGAAACTCTGGAGCAGCGATTCCCCAACCTTTCATTCTTATCCAAGATTTTTCTTATCATAGAATGGCTCGCTCTAGTCGGTGTACTTCTCACTATTTTTATCCTGAAAAAAGCAGGCCATCACAAAGAGGATACTTCTATAGATGAATCTATAAGAATGAAAACCATATCTCGAGGAAAGTCAAAAACCGATATTGATGTCCTCTACGAGCTACTAAAAGAAAAAAAGAGATTGAGAATCCCAAGCATCACAAAGCTCTTCGATGTTAAAGAAGAAACTGCACTTGAATGGGCAAAGATATTGGAATCAAATAACCTGGTTTCAGTCAACTATCCAAGAGTGGGCGACCCTGAATTGGTAATAACCGAACCCAAGTAAAAATGGCAAAAAAACAAAAACATCATGTAAAGCATCTAGTAAAACCTCTAGTAAAACTCTCTGTAAAACATCATGTAAAACACCAAATTAAAATGCCTGGGCAAAAAATTGAGGGCGAAAAACAAAATATAAAAGAAAATCCTAAGGAAAACAAAGAAGGACTGATTGAAAAATACACAATAGAAGTAGATAAAGCAAAAGTAGAAGTCCAAATTAAAAGAATTTCTAGCGGGATAGTGTATGATGTCCTGATACCCCAGATAAGCGTTGCAACTCTTGCTTTATTAAACGAAATAAGAAACGAGCTTGTTACAATAACAACAATCAGCATGAAAGAACTCGTTGACCCTGAAGCTTTTACAGCCATCAAGCAAAGGTTCATCACAGACGCCCAAAGATTGCTCCAGCAAAAACTCCCTCATATTGAAAAAGAAACTGAAGAATTTCTCGTAGGCACCTTGATTCATGAAATGCTTGGTCTGGGAAAAATAGAATTCCTTATCAATGACCCTAATCTGGAAGAAATTGTAATACAATCTGCAAAAGAGCCTGTCCGCGTCTACAGCAAGAAATACGGCTGGCTGACAACAACAATCACAATACAAAATGAAGAGGAGATAGTGAACTATTCAAACATCATTGCTCGCCGTGTAGGCAGGCAGATTACAATTCTTCAGCCCCTGCTGGACGCGCACCTCCTAACAGGAGACAGAATAAACGCAGTCCTCTATCCTATAGACACAAAAGGAAATACAATCACAATAAGAAAATTCGCGCGCGACCCCTACACAATGATAGACTTGATAAACAACAAGACATGCGACTTAGATATTGCCTGCCTCTTATGGCTGGCGATAGAGTATGAAATGAACGTTCTGATATCAGGCGGAACTGCTTCAGGAAAAACTTCTTTCCTTAATGCATGCATGCCCTTCATCCCTCCAAACCACAGAATAATCAGCATTGAAGATACTCGCGAGTTAATGCTCCCTGATTTTCTTTATTGGACTCCCCTTGTCACGCGTACAGCAAATCCAGAAGGAAAAGGCGAGGTAAGCATGCTCGATCTTATTATAAATTCTTTAAGAATGCGCCCTGACCGCATTATTCTCGGAGAGATGAGAAAGCATGAAGAAGCCATGGTTCTGTTTGAAGCAATGCATACGGGCCACTCCGTATACGCTACTGTGCACGCAGATTCCGCTGCTGAAACCATATCCAGATTGATTAATCCCCCTCTAAACGTGCCGGCAAACCTCCTCAAAACAGTAAACTTAAATGTAGTCATGTTCCGCGATCGCCGAAGAGGAATTAGACGTATACTGCAAATAGCAGAATTTGACGCAGATAAAGACAGCGCACAGGCAAATGTCCTCTATCGCTGGTCCCCAGAAGAAGACAAAATTATCAAGCACGGTGAAAGCTCCCGCTTTTTTGAGGACATCAGCAGAAACACAGGCATGTCCCAATCAGACATAAACAAAGATCTTCAGGAAAAGAAAAACGTTTTAACATGGATGATAAAAAACAACATAAGAAATATTAATGATTTCGGAAAAATAGTTAACGTTTACTATCGCAACAAACCTACCCTTTTAACTGCTATGGGTAAAAACGAGCCAAAGATGGTTCTCGGGAAGTGAGATGAAATTCAGTATACCCTTTACGCTTGCGCCTATTCCAGTTTTAAGACAGAAAGCCCAGGCATTCTCATTCCTTATCAAGCACAAAAGGAAATCCTCACTTGAAAACTATCTTAAGATAGCTGAAGTTCCTATAACGCGCGAGGAATATCTTGCAATATCAATAAGGGCTTTTGTTGTCATTTTTTTCTTCAGCACAATAATCTCATCAACTCTCCTATTTTTTCTGAATGTAAATAATTTTATTATTTTAGGTCTGGCAATAGGGCTTCTTTTCGGGCTTTTTGTTTCAACAAACCAGCTGATTTACCCAAAAATATACGTCACGCGGAGAGAACACAACATAGACAAAAACCTAATACCTGCATTAGAGGACATGCTTGTTCAGCTCAATTCCGGCGTTCCTCTCTTCAGTATTCTTGTTAACATCTCTTCAGCAGATTACGGAGAGTTAAGCCTTGAATTCAAGAAAGCTGTCAAAAAAATAAACACAGGCATGCCTCAAATAGATGTCCTAGACGAAATGGGGCAGAAAAATTCCTCGCGTTACTTCCGAAGAACGTTATGGCAGATAAGCAACGGGATGAAAGCAGGAAGCGATATAGGGATTGTTATAAAAGAGAGTATGCGCTCCCTCAATGAAGAACAGCTCCTTCAGATACAAAATTATGGCAACAAGTTAAATCCAATCATTATGTTTTATATGCTTATTTCAGTTATTCTCCCAGCTCTTTCGATAACTTTTCTTACAATAATCTCCTCCCTAGTTAACCTTTCAAAAACAATAACCATTGCAATGTTCGTCGGTCTGTTTGTCTTTGTTGTCTTAATTCAAATCATGTTTTTAGGAATAATGCGTTCCGTGAGGCCTAGTTTACTATGATAAAAATGATCAGTACAAACTCTCCTATAATGGAAAACCAAAGAGACCCAGAAAAGAATATGAAAATTTCTCTAACGAGAAAGATAATTTCAACTCTAGTAGTCATTTTTCTAACCCTCCTAGTCCACTATTTCACGCGTCAATGGATAGTTTCCCTTGCAACCTTCATCATTTCATCCGTTCTCGCAATGCTCACTTTATTTCTCATGAAAAGACTAAGGGCTGCAGCAGAAATAAAGAAAATGGAAATAGCATTCCCTGATTTTCTAGAGTTAATGTCCTCAAACTTAAGGGCAGGCATGACAATCGACAGAGCCCTCCTCTTAAGTTCAAGAGAGGAGTTCGCACCCCTCGATAAAGAAATAGTAAAGCTGGGAAAAGACCTTGTAACAGGCAAAGAAATAGAACGCGCCCTCCTAGATATGGCCGCACGTATTAATTCGGAAAAAATACACAAGACCCTTATGCTAATCAGTGCAGGCATTCGCTCTGGAGGAAATCTCGCAACCCTCTTGCAGGAAACCTCGACCAACATGCGTGAGCGCGAGTTTGTGGAAAAGCGCGCTGCATCTAACGTTCTCATGTATGTAATATTCATCTTCTTCGCCATCGCAGTAGGCGGTCCAGTCTTATTCAGCCTCTCAACTGTTCTTGTAAAAACACTTTCAGAGATTTTGGCAACAATACCTCCCGTAGACTCCACTATCCAGCTTCCCTTCACCCTGACAAAAATCAACATCTCTCCTGAATTCATCACTTACTTCTCTGTCCTTTTCATTATAGTTACAAATGTGCTCGGCTCCCTCGTTCTAGGAATGGTAAACAAAGGAGATGAAAAGGCAGGTGCCAAATATATAATTCCCCTGATTGCAATCAGCCTAGTTGTATTCTTCGTAGTTAGAATAGCCCTTTCGCATTATTTCTCGGGTTTCTTCGGATAGTGCGTATGTCTACTTTGAATGGATTAGAAAGAAAAACAAAATCCCCAACTATGCAAATATCAATCTCGATAGCTTTTTATAATATCGATGCAATCCTCCCTTATGAAGAAAAAGAAAGCTGCAAAAACAACAGAAAAAACCCCAAGAAAAGCAGCAGAAAAAGCCCCAAAAATAAGTAAATCAGAATCAAGAATAAAAACAGGCATAGAGAATCTTGATAGACTCACAGAAGGAGGATTTGAAAAGAACTCAACCAACCTTCTGGTTGGAGGTTCGGGAAGCGGCAAAACAATCCTGGCCATACAATTTCTTATGGAAGGCATGAAACATGGAGAAAAGGTCCTATACGTAACGTTTGAAGAACAAAAGGAAGAATTCTACAAGAACATGCTTAAGTTAGGTCTGAGACTGGAAGAGTATGAAAAAAAAGGTCTCTTCATGTTCCTCGAATATCAGCCTGAAAAAGTAAAGACCATGCTTGAAGAAGGCGGTGGAGCAATCGAAAACACAGTTGTGCACAATAAAGTCTCACGCATGGCTATCGATAGTATAACCTCCTTCGCCCTTTTGTTTGACAACGAGCTTAAAAAGAGAGAAGCTGCCCTGACCCTTTTTAACATGATTGCAAATTGGAATTGCACCTCTTTGCTAACTTATGAAGGCGACCCCCTGCGCGACGAAGGCATAGACCATAAAGCCCTTGAGTTTGAAGCAGATTCAGTCATCCTACTTTATCAGGTTCTAAGTAAAGGACAAAGAGAAAATTATCTGGAAGTCCTAAAAATGAGGGGAACAAAGCATGCCACGCAGATTTACAGATTTACAATAGGCAAAAACGGAATCATGCTTGATAAGTCTCCATACAAAGGGGATATTCACAAGTAGTAAAGAAGTTTAAATAAACAGAAATTATATCCCTTTATAACGTATGAGGAAAAAAAGAGGGCAGGGGTGGGGATTTGATGTTATGATTGCTTCAATGATTTTTGCAGTTGCACTCATAACTTTCTATTTCTTTGCTCTTAATTACGGAAAAAACAACCAGACATCCACAAACGATTTAATGCAGGAGGCCAACGTCCTTGCAGATAATATCCTGACTGAAGGCATCCCACGTGAGTGGAATCAAACCAGCGTTACCGCCTTGGGAATATTAACAAAAAATAGAATCAATGAGACTAAACTTGAGCAGTGGTATACCTTATCCCAAGAAAATTATCCATTCACAAAAGTTCTCTTGAATATAAAATCAAACTATTTCGTCAATTTTTCAGAAAGCATGTATATAGGAAACGAGCAAGTTGCAGGTATAGGTCTAAAACCAGAAGAAAACAGCACAATTTTCAGGGTAAGCAGATTCACAACCTACAGGGAAAAACCCATCACTTTATATGTAATAATCTGGAAATAACATGATAACAAAATCAAAGCATGGCGTGTTCTTCAGCATAGATGCACTCATAGCCCTAACCATAATCTTCTTTGTGGTTCTTCTTGCTTACCCCAAGATAGAAGAATCCAGACGTGAAACAAAAATTCAGGAAGATATAATTGTTACGCTCTCAACCTTAAAAGCAGGAGAGATACAAGATACTTACATGTCCTCGTTGATTGCGCAAGGGCTTGTTACAGACATGAACAAATCAGTTCTGGAAATACTGGGAGAGTTTTACGTGACAAACAAGACTATTGCACGCGAGCTAGCATCTTCCGTTCTAACTGAATTGGACACTCCTGAAAACATTGGATTATGGTATGATTCCACTCTCCTAGCTTCCAAGAATAATTCTGGATATGAAAATGCGCAGACAGTTGAAACAGCGCGCCAGATACTTAGCGGGATAAAAGAAGGAAACGGAGTAACAGGCTTCGCTGCAAGAGCCCAGCTTTCTTCAAGTTTGCAAACAAAATATTCCTACTTCGGAGGTTACGTTGGAGACGGAAATCTCTCCCTCCTGATGGAATACAATGGAACAATTCAAAGCGCGAATATTGAGTTCGCTTCAAACTCAAACGTTGACATTTATATCAACAATAATTTTGCAGGAAGCTATCCAAAGTCTCCATCCACAACAATACCAATTAATTATACCATCCCAATCACGCACTTTCAGTCAGGTCTCAACACTCTGGAGTTGAAAGGACAATCATTGTATATTGCAGGAGGATTCATCAAGATAAGATATCAAAGTGAAGTCCAGTACGAGAGGCCCACAAGGTATAATTTCCCAGGGATAAATGGGACAATCAATCTTTACGACAGCATATATGTCCCGGGCCAAGTCTCCTCAATGAACGCTTTTTTGCATTATAAAAGTCCATATACTCTTTTTTTGAAACTTGGAAACACAACGATATTTAGCGGCTCAAGTTCCAATGAAACAACACTCTCTATCTCAAACGCCCAACTATCATCACAGATTTCATATCTTTCCTTGAGCCAGACAACTACTCCTCTCCGTTTAGGGTTGGAGAATATAACTCTAAATGGTAGTGGAACTTCAGACATAGACGTCGTGCTCATAACAGACGTATCAGGCAGCATGGATTGGAGACTTGATAACGATAACACAGGAATTGCGCGCAATTGCAACGACCCTTTATTATACGACCCTTCGACAAAACGCATCAGCCTTGCAAAATGCCTCGACAAAGATTTCGTAGCGACAATCTTGAATAGCAGCCTTACAAGCAGAATCGCCCTAGTATCTTTTTCAAGCGATTCAGACAGTTATACAAGTTTCACAAGAGATCAGGCATTGTTAAATAATACAATCAATAATTACGGAGCAAACGGAGCCACTTGCGTATCATGCGCCCTTAATCGCGCCTATCTCCTCCTTCAATCGGAAAGCAATAGTTCAAGAAAGAAATTTATTGTAGCAATGACTGATGGAGTTTCCAATAGACGAAGCACCCCTATATGCACCGATCTTTTCGCAGAATCAGAATACACAACAACCCTTTCAGCGGGCGGACAAAGTGGAACACTCCTTCAAAATCCAAATAATGCATGGAACTCAGTTGCATCTCCTACATCAAGCCAGATAAACAGCATGGACTTCCTAAGCCAATCAGCAGGATTCGCAGTTGGAAATAGCGGCACAATTTTATCTTGGAATGGCGTATCATGGGTAACAAGTAGTTCACCTGTAGCAACTAACATTAATGCCGTCGATATTTACAACACAACTTTTGCTCTTGCAGTAGGAAGCAGCGGTCGCGTCCTGAAATGGAACGGGGCAAGTTGGACTTTACTTTCAACAATTTCAAGTCAGGCAACTCTCTATGACGTCCTAATAATAAACAATACAGCAATTTTTGCAGTTGGTGTAAGAAGCGGCACAGGTCGGATATACAGGTCAGTTAACGGCGGCTCGTCGTGGAGCGAACAATATGCATCTGGCTCAAGTTTTAAAGGAATTTCAAATCTCAGCGCAAGTCTTGCTTTTGCAGTGGGTGACGGAGGAGAAATTGCGCGTTGGAACGGGGCAAGTTGGAGCAGTCAAAGCTCCCCAACAACCCACGACTTGTATTCTATTGAAGGCAATCAAACTTTCGCCATAGCTGTAGGAGGAGAAAACGGCAACGTGCGTGCAATAAGATATAATGGAGCAAGCTGGTCAAGCTCTTTAAGTGCTGCAGGAGATTCATTGCGGGCTGTTAAAAAAAGCTCCTCGTTGACCTACGCGGTTGGAGATGGAGGAACACTTTATTCTTACACCACTTCATGGCAGAAAGAGTTCACATTGCCTGCCGCATATCAAGGAAACTCAACAACAGGCATAAGCTGCACAGCTGACGACGATAGTTGTTCTGAAGTAAACTCTTATCCTTCATTAAACGCAAATTACAGCTCATGCCGTGCCCGCACCGACTTGGATGCAACTATTTTTTCCATAGGTTTCGGTCCTGTTGCAACCTGCTCGTTCGCAGCTCAAACACTCCAAGCAATAGCCTCGTGCGGAAACGGCACGTATTATTCAAGCAGTAACGCTACCCTGCTCCAGCAATTTTATCAAAACATTGCTCAGACCATAATCCAGATATCCTACGCCCAGCAAACCGCGCAGTTAATAGGAAACACTTCAACAACACTCTATCCAGACTCATACATCGAGTTCAATTACACAAAGACTCCTTTGCCTTATGGGCTGATTATAGCAACAGAAAAATTATTCACCAATACAACTTCAGGCTCGTTCACCATTCCCATTAACACAACACTAGTTGAGGCGCGCGTGGTTTCCTATTCAGGTCCGCGCTGGACATCCCTTGTAATTATGAATAATAATACTATATTCAATCTTGCAAATTATGGAAATGACTACACGAAACTCGGCGACCCCTACTTTATTTATCTCCCTCCATCTCTAGTCCTTCCTGAAAATAATCTAAGCCTCCTAACTGGAGTTGCTCCAAATAATCTTTCCGAAGGTTCTCTCTCAAATAAAATCCTTATAACTCTAGTTAAAAATGCATCAGGCTACTCTCCAATAACAGCACAGGCAGAAGGGTGCATTTGGAACGTGGATTTTGATGACGGAACAAATGTCACTTTAGTCATCCCAACAAATTACTCCGGCAGCGAAGAGTGTTTTTATCAGGCAGGAACACAGCAGTATAACTTGAATGATGCTGTCCAAGCCGCAGTCTTCCGCCTCCTGCAGAATCTTGATTTAAACGCAAATAGCATGGTAGATGTTCCCCTAGTGCAAGAGGACATTGCGATAGACATAACAGAGATGATTGGAATTCCTTTCACATGGTCAACAGAAATACAGGTGAGAACGTGGCGATGAAATCAAAAAAAGGAATTTTCTTCACCCTCACCGTACTAGTGCTAGTTTCTCTCTTTTTTATCACTTATACATTCTACACAGAGATAACCAAAGCAGATTCCTCACGTCAGAGAGTAGAAACTATGAATAATTTTCTTCTTTCAATCGAGCAGGATCTTGAACGTCAGGTGTACATCGCAGGTTTCCGGACAATTTTTCTGCTGGAAGATAAAATAGCAGAAACAGGGACTTATATCTCCAATCCAGAAGCAGCATTTGAAGAATCGTTTTTCAACGGAACATTATATGGCGAGCCCCAGCCAATTATGCAGGGCGCAACTTTCAACGATATTGTGCTCGCAATAAACGATAAAGCAAGGAAGATGAATGTAAACGTGACAATGGAAAATCCCTCCCTAGATTTTGCCCAAGAAGATCCATGGCATGTTACCGCAACTCTCACCACCTCGTTCAACATGCGCGACGCAAATGGCCTTGCAGCTTGGAACAAAACTCAAATAATCAAAGCGCGGATTTCAGTAGAGAATTTTGAAGACCCTCTCTATATTATCAGCACAAACAGCATAGTCACAAATCAAATCAATAAGACAGTTTACCAGCCATTCGTGGAAGGCACAGACGTAAGCAACCTGACAAAACATGCACTCGGTTCATACTATGTTGCTTCCCCACTAGCTCCAAGCTTCCTCGACCGCCTTCAAGGCCTATCCCAAGCAAACCCGCAAGGCATCGAATCTCTAGTTAATCTTCAGGAACTTCCAAGTCCTGTTCAAGATAAAACCGCAGTCGACTATATCTATTTCTCAACCCAAAATCCAACCTCGTTCCATATTCAGGGCATGCCAAGCTGGTTCAGGTTAGATCAATCACATCTCTCACTTTATAACGCAACGAATCTCACCATCTAGCGTCGCAAAAATGTTTATAAACTACCTATTCGTACATGCATTATTCACAATAACTAAAAGGAGGTAGAAATATGGAAAGAAAAGGACAAGCAGCTATGGAATTCTTGATGACTTATGGCTGGGCCATTCTGGCAGCTATCATTGCTATCGGAGTGTTGGCTTGGTTTGGAGTATTCAGCCCTGGAAGGCTCACTCAAGACACAATCTTCATAGGCGCTCCTCTAGGTTCTAATGCCGCTAAAGTCAACACAACACATGTGACAATTGACTTGCAGAATGGTGCAGGTGAAACAATCAACGTAACATCTCTTACAGTAGGGAGTTGTACACCTCTCGTATACGGGCAAAGTATTGCAGCTGGAAGTTCATCAGTAATAATGATACCTTGCGCACTAGCAGTGGATACTACATTAAGAGGAACGATATCAATCAGCTACTTGAAATCAACAAGCACGATTGAACAGACCTCCACAGGCACAATAACTTACAAGGTCAAGGCAGCCTAAACACAATTTTTATTTTTTATTTTATTTTAATTTTTTATTCTTATTAACTACTAGCGAGAGTCGGAAGAGGATATATAAATTTCAAGCTCTTTTTAGATAGATGATTCAGCTAACTCCAGAGCTGGCAGAAGAAATCGGATGGCATATAGGAGACGGAAGCATGAATTATTATGCAAGTCGTGATGGAAAATCAAAAGGACTCTATCAGTTGAGAGGACACATAGAAGATGACAAACCGCACTACATAGAAAGAATAAAACCTATATTTGATAAGATATATTGTGTAAAAATAAGATTAAGAGAAATGCCTTCAACACGTGTATTTGGCTTTCAAATATGGAATAACGAGATAATAAAATTCAAGCAACAATTGGGTTTGCCCTTAGGAAAAAAGTTTGAGCTGGAAATTCCAAAACAATTTCTCGATAAGAAAGAACTTCTAGTTTCTTGTATCAGAGGTATTTTTGATACTGATGGAGGACTTTATTTAGAAAAAAAGAACCATAAGTTATATCCTAGAGTTTATATTGGAACTATCTCTTTGAAATTAGCAGAACAACTAACTGTCCTGCTTAACTCACTAGATTTAAGGGCGACTAAATGGGCGGACAATAATCCAAAAGGTAATAGGATGGTATCTTATAGAATAGAAATAAGAGGCATAGAAATGCTCCATAAATTCTTTAAAGAAATTGAGCCTAAAAATCCAAAGCACATAGCAAAATATAATCGCTTTTTAGCATCATTACCAAAGACTTAAAAACGAACTTTTTCTAAACTACTTTATGACCTCGTAGCTCAGTCTGGTAGAGCACTATCCTGATACGGTAGGGGTCCCAGGTTCAAATCCTGGCGAGGTCATTCATTAGAGTTAGAAAAAAGTTTATAAACCATGTTTTTGCCTACAACTTATGAGTTTAAGAGAAATAATTGGAAAAGCTGTAAAGCCGTTTAGAACATTCAGAAGAAGAGTCTCTACAAGACAAGTAGATGCTGCACTAGAGCAAGTCTTCCCAGATATGATTTCAATTTATATGAATTTAGTTAAAGGAGTGAATACTGCAAGGTATTACCAAGAGATTGGAGAAACGTTAGCACGATTACCATTAAATGTTGAAGACAGAGAAACTCTTCATAGAGAGCTCGGCCATCTTGAAAGATTTTTACAGCAAAGAAGCGAAGACATACCATATAATGCTATGCTGGAAGCTGTTAAAGAAGAAAAGAAATCAGACCCTACGGATTATCAGGATGCCAGTTTAAGGTTCCCTGTTCATAAAGTAAGCGATCTATACCTTGAAAGCGGCCCCTATTATAGAAAAAGTCTGGAAAGAGATAATCAATTTGCACCTATAGATTCTGGCGTCGAACCTGTTTTAAAAATAGAAGCAATCAGAAGAAAATATGGACTAGGAATCGCTGTTTAACCCTTTTCATCACTGCAATCCAAACTCAAACGTCACGCCTTTCTCATGCAGTGTGTAGCTTCTCAAAGGCAAGTCCACTTGCAGGCTGTTAATGTAAACTTTCTTTGCTCCTATCGCCTTAACTTCATATCCAGATTCAACCTTCGAAACGAACACATCTTCAACAGACATCACATCTGGCGTTTTCAATTCGTAAAGAACTTTATCGCTCAATCTTCTAACATCAGTTTTAGCTTCAGCCCTAGGCAAACCGCTCATGCGCTTCATCTGCTCTTCTGTTATCGCTTTACGCCTCGCCTGCCTTGGTTGTTTTTGCTGAGGCATGCCAACTTTAATCTGTATTCCATTAGGCAATTGTGTAATCTCCGTTCCCCCTCCGCGCATCTGCGAGTCAAGTGACTTCATCAATTGATTAAAAATCGACTGGAACATTTTCTCATTAATCCCTACTCCCCCTCCTCCTATTAAAGGTGCTGCCTCGCTCATTTCATTCTTGCCTAGCAATCCATATTCCTCAAGATTTTTCTCAGGATTCCTCATATCACATCCACAATGCGGACAGAAATCAAAATCCTCTTTTATACTGCTCTTGCACTTCAAACAAGATTGTTTTTTACTGAACATCCCAGTGTTAAATAACCGAACCTTTTAAATGTTATGAAAATAAGCTATCCTATAATTATACCTCACTTCTCGTGCGCAAATTTCTTAAACCAGACCGCATCTGAATGTATTGTCTTAAAAGGATGCATCACGTCCCACGACAATCCTCTTATCGGGCGTGTTTTTCGCACTTCCTTAAGCTGCGGCACGAAAATAAACGCTACTATGAATCGCAAAACAGCTGCAATCACAAAAACAAATAGGGTAGTATTCATGAAATCAATCGTTAAGTACTGAATCATCAAACCTCCCAAGATAGAGCCTAAAAATATTCCGCCTCCGCTTAGAATGTTAGAATAAGTAAAGCAAATCCCCCTTTTTTCAGGCGAGACAGAATCATACATAAAGTTAGTTGCCCCTATAGAAAAGGCCGCGTTTCCCACACCAGCAGTGAAACCAGGAAGAAGAATAAGCCAAAGAGGATCTTTAAGGAACAACCACAAAAGGGGCGTGATGGGAAATGCCCATGCGGCAATATAAAGCAATTTTACATTTCCATATCTATCAGAAAACTTTCCTGCAAGTGGAGTCAGCAATAAATAAAATACAGTAGAACTCAAACTAACTGCCGTGAACCAAAACAAGTTAAATCCTAAGTCTTTCAGCATATAAACCGCAAAGAAAGGCGAAGCAACCATGACCGCAAAATTAAAGACAGCTTGAAACGTGGCAAACTTGCCAAAATTATCATATCTCTTCAAAAAGCTCCAGAAAGAAAACTTAGACGCCTTGTGCAAAGTAAAGTGTGGGCAGTAAATACGTTTAACCTGATACAATGAAACAACACGAAGTAAAAGAGAAAATAAGAAAACTCCGGAATAAACCATCAGTACATAATGTCTAGTCTCAAAGAAATAAAGTAAGATTCCTCCAATCAAGAATACCGCAACTCCCCACCATCCTATAATCCTATTCCTGCGAGCAAAATAATGCCCTCTCTGGTCTTCAGGAACAACATCTCCTACCCATGAAAAAGAAGCAGGATCTTTCACAGCAGAGAGAAAAATAAATCCTGAATATAAAACAATAAGTGCTATAGGCAGAAAAGGGACCCCAAGATTCCTAGTATACAAAAAAGCCAATAAAATAATTGGAAGCCAAATAAGAATCATCCACCAAGTATAAGAAACGTGTATGCTCTTCCTAGATTTGCGCTCCATAAGCTTGCTTCCCCAAACATTACCAAGAGGAGCAATCAACCCAGAGAACGCACTCAAAAACCCAATGTGCGCTGCATTTGCTCCAATTGCATTTGCAAAAGGCACAATAAAACTCGAACTTAAAGAAGTCGAAGCTTCAGACACAGCCCCTTGAGAAATCATTCGATTCCGCGCGCCTTCCTTTAGATGATCCTTAACCGCGTCACCCTTGATAACCCTAACACCTCTCTTCACCATCCTCAGCACAAGAAAAAACAATTAATAAAACTACTGGAAGGATTTTTAAACTCCATAATTCTCAAGACATTATGGTAAGCAGTGTTCTCGTAACCCTTATCGGCATTCTTTTCCTAATAAAAGGAGTTCTATTGCTCATTAAACCAACCTATCTCGCACAACTCTCCAACCGCATCCTCAAGGACAAAGCCCTCATTAAAATCGTTGCTATTATAACAATCATTGTCGGAATACTTCTTCTCCTTTAAAAAAATATAGAAAAACTTACGAAGAGCCCTGTGCCATGCGCCGGCCGGGAATCGAACCCGGGCCGCAGGCTTGGGAAGCTCGCATTCTACCACTAAACCACCAGCGCTTTATCGATAGGATAAGTGAAGCTTTTTATATTCTCCTCCCCCACCATGATAATGAAACCCACATTTTACATAACCACGGCCATAGACTATGTAAATGCCCGGCCGCATTGCGGACATGCATTTGAAAAAACTCTAGCAGACGCTATAGCAAGATGGCGCAGGCTAAAAGAAGAAGATGTATTTTTCCTAACAGGTGTAGACGAAAACGCTCAAAAAAACGTGCAGGCAGCAGAAAAAGCCAAAGTTTCTGTAAAAGAATTTATAGATAAAAATACGGCTTTATTCAAAGAATTATGTGATAAGCTAAACATTTCCTATGACGAATTCATCAGAACAACTGCCAAAGAGCACGCTGTAGTTGTCCATAAAATAATCGAAAAAATAATAAATAGCGGAGATATTTACAAAAGCAAGTATGAGGGGCTGTATTGTGTAGGATGCGAAGCATATTACACAGAAAAAGAGCTTATAGAAGGAAAATGCCCAGAGCACAACACAATTCCAGAATTAAGGAAAGAAGAAGCTTACTTCTTCAAGCTAAGCAAATACAAAGAAGAGTTGATTGAATTCATACCGAAATATGTCATGCCTGAATCAAAATCAAATGAAGTCTTATCAAGAATAAAAGAAGATGGACTTAACGATGTGTGTATCAGTCGAAAGGGGGCAAAGTGGGGAGTAGATTTCCCAAAAGATAAAGATTACAAAATATGGGTCTGGATAGATGCTCTAATTAACTATATCTCAGGCCTTAAGAATAAAGAAAAAAAATACTGGCCTGCACAGCTGCATGTTGTGGGAAAAGGGATAAATTGGTTTCATTCTGTAATTTGGCCCGCGCTCTTGCTTTCGGCAGGCTACAAGCTGCCAGAGAAGCTTCTTGTTCATGGCTATCTTAATATAGGCGGGAAAAAAATGTCAAAATCCCTTGGAAATACTTTAGACCCTCTAGAATTACTAGAGAAATACCAAGCAGATACAATTCGTTATTCATTGTTAAGAAATTCCGTATTCACTGACTCTGACTATTCCGAAGAAATTATAAAAGAGCGCCATAACAACGAGCTTGCCAATAAACTAGGGAATCTCGTCTCTCGCGTCAGCTCACTTGCAGAAAAATACGGCCTGGAAAAATCTCCCGCGCATATAGAAACAACCAAATTCGCACACCAAGTCACACAACATTTTGAAAAGTTAGAGATAGATAAAGCATTGCACACAATCTTCACCTTAGTAGATGAAATAAACGAATACATCCAAAAAACACAGCCATGGAAAACAGGCGACAAAAAGGTCTTATACGAGGCAGTTTCAGCAATCAAAGACATGACCATCCTCCTCTCCCCATTCCTTCCAGAAACAGCAGAAAAAATCTCAAAAATCTTCAAGTTCAAGCTTACTTGGGATGCCCTAGAGTCAGAATTAAAAATCAGCAAGATTAAAAAGTCCGACATCTTGTTTAAGAAAATAGAATGAACCTAAAAAATAAAACAGCCGTAATAACAGGAGGCAGTACAGGTATAGGAAAAGCAATTGCTCAAGCCTTCATCAAGCAAGGCTCAAAAGTAATAGTATTCGGCATGCACAAACCTGATTATCCAGTCGAATTTTGTAAAGTTGATGTATCAAAAGAAGAAGAAATAAAAAAAGCATTAGACAAAATAAGCAGCATAGATATTCTCGTGAACAATGCAGGCATCGCAAAAATACTAAGCATGGAAAAAACAACTGCTGAAATGCTAAATAGCATTATCGATATAAATTTCAAAGGCGCATTTTGGACCTCAAGATATAGCTTGCCAAAGCTAAAAAGCGGAAGCTGTATCATAAACATCAGCTCTATTGCAGGCATAAAAAGTTTTCCAGACTATGGAGCTTACTGCGCAAGCAAAGCAGCCATCGTGAGCTTAACAAAAACCCTCGCCCTCGAGTTAGCCCCAAAGAAAATACGAGCAAACGCCATCGCCCCAGGCATAATCAGCACCCCTATTTTCAGCAAGATGATGCCTTCATCAAAAGAAAGAGAATCCCAATTGAAAGAGTGGATAGAAGAAATTCCTCTCAAACGCCCAGGAAAACCGGAAGAAATCGCACACGCAGCTATCTTCCTCGCAGAAAATGACTTTGTCAGTGGAATCGTTCTGCCTATAGACGGAGGAGAAAGTGCAGTATGAAACCCCTAATCCCCTTCTCAGACTGGGATAAATGCGACCTTCGCGTAGGCAAAATCCTCCAAGTTAGCGACCATCCCAAAGCAGATAAGCTTTACATATTAGAAGTTGACTTCGGCCAGTTAGGTAAAAGAACAATAGTAGCAGGCCTAAAAAAACATTACGAAAAAGAGCAATTAGAAAATAAACTCGGCATCTTCATCGTCAACCTTGAGCCCGTCACCTTGCGAGGCATAAAGAGTGATGGCATGACCTTGGCAGCAGTAAATGATGATGAGAGCATCATTGCAATTCTCGAGCCAAATAAAGATATTGAGCCTGGAAGTAAGATACGATAGAAGTTTAGAGTATATAGAAAGATATTTATACTTGTTAGGGCTCTATAAAGTATGAAAAAAGAATTAAGAATAACAAAGGAGCGAACCCCAAAGGAAATGTTATGTGGAATTGGAGCTTGCCCAGCAATATTCGAAACAAGTAGGGGCTCTTATGCTATTATAGGCAAAACGCTCAATGCCAAAGCACTCGGTATTTCAAAGAGAGTTGGAAAAGATGAAATTCTTATAGAAGTTCCAAGAGCATTAATAGATAAAAAATCTTAATCACGCTATTTTGTTGCCTGACCGATTATATGTGGATTTATTAAATAACTAAGCAGACCATTGCCTTTTCGATAATATTTCTTTATCTTTACTTTTCTAAATTCATTTCCTATAATTTTCCAGATTTCTCTATTTGGATGGCATCCATCAGAGAAGAATTTCCAAGGAGTATGTGGGGTGATGTTTTGCAAAGAGCACCTTAACGTTCCTTTCTTATCTGCGACATGTTCTATAAATAAAAATTTGCCGCGAGATTTCAGCACCCTTTTTATCTCCTTGAGCACTTTAGAAGGATTTTCTACAGAGCACAGCACTAAAGTAGAAACAACATAATCAACCAAATTATCTTTAATAGGAATTTTTTCAGCATTTCCATTGATTAGTTTTATATTGAATCCCTGCTCCTTCGCTTTTATTTTGATATGCTTATTCATCTCTGGATTTGGCTCAATTCCAATCCATCTTATCTTTTTGGGATAGTATTGCAGATTGATTCCGGTTCCAGGACCTATTTCTAAGACTGTTGAATGCGGTTTTATTTTGAATAGTGACTTTTTCTCATGACCATACATTTCCTTCTCTATTTTTTCTCCTTTCGAAAGAAGCCATGCCATAAATCTTTGTGATAAACGAACCATAAGATAAACGAGAAAGGTAATGTATTAATTGTTTCTATAGCAAAAGACTCTTAAAATTCTCCAGTTTGTCTTTTGCTATATTCGCGGGACTTAAAAGTTATTAGAAAAAGTTTAAGTCCTGCGTTATATGCTTATAGATTTTAATCAGCGAGAAAACATCCTCGCAAACAAACTAGGCTCTTTATAGTTTATGCCCGCAATCTTCGCGGCAATCCTCTTATATGCAAGTGAAGCCTTGCTTCTAGGATGCGTATGGAACAAAGCATCTTTCTGTCGCAGCGCACTTCGCACGTTCTTATCTTCAGGCACTACTCCTAAAATAGGCAAGTCCAGCATCTCTCGTATATTTTCAATAGGCATCTCATCCCGCAAGCCACTAGCACGTGTAACAATCACTCCTAAAACTTCTTTCCCAAGCTCTTCAGCCAATTTAGCTGTTTTTAGCGCATCAGTAACGGCAGGAATCTCTGGATTGGTCACAATAACGAGCTTATCAGCGGCCTCAATACTCCCTATAGCTTCCTCCCCCAAACCCGCAGCAGAATCATAAATCACATAATCTGCCAATTTCCGCAGAGGCTTTCCAATATCCTTTAATTTTTTATGATTCAAACGCCTCAATTCCTTCACAGAAAGCGAGCTTGGAATAATCTTAGTGCCAGACTCATGCTCATAAATCGCATCAATAATCTTGGCCTTCCCCAAAAGAACATGATTCAAGTTAACAGGCACAATAGGCGCCCCCAAATGCAGACCCACGTTAGGTGTTGTAAGATTTGCATCTACTACAATAACTTCTTTGCCGAATGAGTTCAAAGCCGCACCCAAATTAATGGCAGTGGTCGTTTTCCCAACTCCTCCTTTACCTGAAATAATCGAAATAAGCATCGTTATACATCAAACCACAATTCAAGCTGTGGAATATAAAACGTTATTTGAGATAACTTATAAACCTTTCTAAAATCTCCGAATACTCTTTTAACTTGTCGAGATTAATATTTGTTTCGCCACCCTTGTAGAACACCTTTAAATTAACGCCCTTTCGGAATTCGTTCTCACGCACTTTTTCAAGCTTTTCAATATCTCGAAAAAGCTCATAAAGCTCCAGTGTTTCCGCAACAGGGCTGGTTTTAGCATAAATCTGCCTTAATTGCACAAGCTTAGCCCGAGGGGCATCAGGAACAGGCTTCCATTTCTTCTGTTTCTTTAACTTGAGAATCAGCCTTTCCATCCCAAGCTCAATCATAATCTTCCAGCGCAGGAGCAAATTGATAATAACATCACAAGTCTTTGTGTACTTTAAACTTACATATAGCAAGTGGTCCGCGCTAATTTTTTCCTTAATGACATCATCCATCCCTAAAAAGCAACCTCTCGAGTAGACTTCTTAAAGCGAACGCACCTATAAATACCTTTGGAACTTTCCAGCTACCCCTTAAAAGTAATCATATTAGAAAATGCCCGTCTTTATAGATAACCCTAGTGCCCCCATCAGGCAGCCAAGCAGTTACCTCGCGATTCTTAGTAGAAATAATATCTGTATGAACAACCGAGTCATTATATCCCAAAGCATCCCATTGCTCTTTAGTTAGTGAAGAGGCATCGCCAGGATAAGAGTCTTTGTAAGCCGACCCTAAAGCCAAATGTGTATTCCCAAACGCTCCTCCAAAGTTTTCATCATACAATGTTTCAGCCATGAACTTATCAATCCGCGACAATCTAGAATCAGTAAGAGAATATTCTCCAATTTTATCTGCCCCCTCAACCCCAATCATTTCCTTCAAAAGTTCTTCCCCTTTTGTTGCGTGCGCCTCAACCACTTTCCCTTCTTTAAACACGAGAGAAACCCCTTCAATTAAATTTCCATATCGATAAAGAGGCATGTCAAAGCTCACGTGTCCTTCAGTAAGACGGCAGTCAGGTGAGATGAACACCTCAAAACTAGGCACGTTACGCCCACTCCCTCCCAACCACTCCCTTCCAGACCCAAGTCCAATCATCAAATCAGTACCTTCCGCCCTCAAGTTTAACTTTTGAATCTCCAAAGCATTCAAAGCATCTTTCACTCTATCAACTTCATCAAAGGACTTTCTCCACTCCTCAAGAGACCTATCAGAATCAAGATAACAAGCTTTGATAATCTGCGCCCAATAATCCTCCAAAGAAAGCCCTGCCTCGCGTGCCATAGCCTCTGTTCCATAAAGCCCAAGCGTCCACGTAAAATTCCCCAGCGCCTCTTTTTCCTCGCGCCATTGCTTATATGGTTTAAAAACACTAGAACGAGCAATAATTTTCCCAGGTGCTATCCCTTCAAGCTCTCGTTTGTTCGTTTCAGCCAAAATAACTATAGAATGATCTATCTGTTCCACTCTCCCCTTAAGCAACGCATGCGGAAAAAACCCTAATTGGTGTTCCTGCGCAAGCTCATAAAAATCTCTCGCTATTCCATCAGGAATAAAATTAGTGATGTAGTGAGCCCCAGCCCGCAACACAGTCTTCTGCAAGCTCACAAGCAGAGGTTTAGCACATTCAGGAACCTCAAGCAGGACTACTTGACCCTTTTTAACGCCCAGCCCGCTATTTAATGCAAAGTTCACAAGTACATCAGCATACCTATCCAGAATTTCCTGTGAAGGCGTATAACTCATTATATCTCCCAATTCCGAGAATTAATAAAACTTCCTAAACCTAACTCAAACTCATGTTAGAGAAGTGATAGCTTCAGCTAAATCTCCATTGCTAGATTCAAGAGCCTTCTTCGCCTCTTCCTTACTCTTTCCAGTTTTCTCAGCAACCATCGTCACGTCTTCCTCGCTAATTCCCCCAGCTTCCTCTAGAGCCTCCCCAGAAATCTGCCAGCTCTCATTCCCTTGCATCGTTATCTTTACAACCTGTGGATTGCTAATAACAATTTTCTTATCCCCAGATTCAATAACAACCCTAGTCGCATCTATTTCCTCCTGTTTAATGCCCATCTTGGACATCATCGCTCCTATCTTTTTAGGATCCATTCCCCCCATTCCAAACATAAAACTATCTAAAATCAAACCTATTTATAACTTTCTTTCAAAAAAAACTCAAGCAGCTTCCAATTTGCTTTTAGATCTTCTCTCAGAAGATTCACAAGCCTTCTTTAAATCCTTGCAATAGCTCCTTAAGGGATCAAGCCCAGCATCAATAGCCTTGGATTCGCAAGGATAAGAATGAAGAAAGGCTTTTTCTCGTTCAAAACTCTGCCCCCCATCATTAAGTCTAATCAATAATAAAAGGCCATTATTGGGGCAAGTGTCTTTCAATCGAGCGTAGTGTCCAATAATTTCTTCAACTAGTCCTAGATATCTCTTGACCAATTTAGACATTAACAAAGAGTAGCATAACAAGTATAAATAGATTATTGCACTTGGTTTGATTACTTACCAGCAGGCTTCGTAACCTTCGTCCCGCATTCAGAGCAGAACTTCATCTCATCTTTCAAAATCACGTTGCATCCCGAACATTTAACGGGCTCAACACGCCTCTCAATAATCGCTTTATACCCTTTCTTACCTGAAAGTATAAAAGAAAATGCTTCATGCACTTTCGGGTTGTCCATCTGGTCTCGTAAATCTCTATTGCTACTCATGCTGTTAGTGGAAAGAAAATTTTTAATACAAGTACAAAAACAATCACTCCAACCACAAGACCAATAACTGTTGCAGGCGAAATCATGAAACGACTGACAAATTCATTATCATACCTCATCAACCCCCCAAAAACTCCGGGCATGTGTATTTTGTTATCTTGTGCCATGCGCAAAAATAAACACCCGAGTTTAAAAAGTTATTCCTTTAGTTTCCCAAGCAGTATTTTCTTGTCCCTTCCCCGCACATCCTTCCCCCAAAGTACAAGTATGCGATTAATTCTAGACCAATACTTCTTAGGCGCAATTTTCATCAGTTCAAATTCAGTTTCAGTAGGATTCCTAGTCCTAACAAATCCAAACACATTCGCCAAGCGGTGAACGTGAGTATCTACCGTTATCCCGTCTTTCTCGTGTACCTCGCTCAAAACCAGATTAGCCGTCTTTCTCCCAACTCCTGGCATCTTAATCAATTCATCAATCGAATCAGGAACCTTTCCATTATAATGCTCGACTAAATATCTAGCCGAAGCAACCACATTACGAGCCTTAGTCTTACTAAAGTTCACACTCCTAATTATCCCAAGTACGTCTCTAACTTTAGCCCCAGACAATTTTTCCACAGTAGAATATCGCGCAAACAATTTCTCAGCAACAGGAATAGTCACTTCATCTCTAGTCTGCGCAGACATAATCGTCGCAATAAGCGTCTGCCAATCATGTTTCCAGTCGTCGCCAGCCAACCGCTTATCATATTTTCCATATTTCTTTTCAGCAGCCTTAAACACCCTCAAGAAATACTCTTTTTTATTCATGTCAATACGGCACTCTTACTTTCAGGCCTTCAATATTCTTAAAATCGCTGACATCTCTTGTTAAAAGCTCCGCACTATAAACGATTGCTGTTGCTGCAATAATGGCATCAGAAAGAGTAATTTCATTAGCTCTTCTTAGATCTCCAGCTTTCATAGCAATAGGATTAGTTACATCAATTTTCTTCCAGCGCTTAAGAAACTGCAAAACGTTTTCTCTTTGTTCAGGATTATTACAGCTTTTTCCTGAAAGCAATTCAGCTTCGCTAAGTGCCGAAAAAAGTAAAACCTTGCCATCTAAAGAAGTAAAGAAATCGCTTGAAGGTTTATGTCCGCGTAAATGATCAATAAAGATACTAGTATCCACTACTTCCATAAATTCTCCTTAAGCGTTTCTCACTTTCCTTCCTAATCTTTCTTTGATATTCTACTCCTGTCTCTTTCATATCCTTCCATATACCAGCCGTCCTCTTTATAATATCCTCATCTGATTTAACCAAGCGCACTTTATCTCCATCTATAATAAAAACAACCTCATCTCCTTCTTTTAATCCTATAACTTTCCTCACATCCTTCGGTAAGGTAATTTGGCAGTTCCTGGTTATCTTAGATATTCCCATTTTATTTACTAGTTTTATTTAGTTATTTTTACTAGTTTTTCCTAGTATTTAAATCTTTACTTCTTCTTAAACGGCCTGCTCAACGCCCAAAATGATTCAAAATATGCCTTGAATGAATCTGCAATATCTTGATTAACTATCTCAATAACAATTGGCTTCTCAGCTTGAAGGCCAATAAAAGCCACGTCCTTATAGCCCCCAATCCAAGCAGGAGTCTTAATACCTGTAGGCATATAACGCGCATCGCAACCTGAAAAGCTATTCCTATTACGCAAGGTCTTAGCATCAGTATCATAATTGAAAAGAAGTCTACAATTTATTCCAGCTTTAATTCTCCTTAAATGGTCTCTCTGCCAATACAGGTGATATTTTTCTTCCTGAAAGGAAAATATTCCCAGATAATAATACTCATCTCCTTTCTTCAACTTTGAATAGGTATGCTCATGAGCAACTTGTAGACCTTTAGAACCCTCATAAACCTGCACACTAGACTCTTTAGCAGAATTTTTCAAAGACAATAAGTGAGGCAAAATATTATGCAACTCAATCTTGCTCTTCCCAAGTAATTTTATCCTTTCATCAGCATAATCTTTCAAAGATTCTGGATTAGAAGCTTGGAAATGTTTAGTCTTATCCTTATAGATGTAAGATACAAGCCCCTTCTGAATAAGTTTTTCCAATATGCTATAAATAATAGATCGCGAAACCCTAGATTCCTCAATAATAGGTCCGCTTGTAGACACTCCAAGTTTCAACAAAGCCAGGTATACCTTTATTTCCCCCTCCGTTAATCCTATTTCCTTAAGGCTTGAAAAATCCATTTTATGTATACCAGTTATGGTGTGATAATATTTAAGTATATACTATTTAGTTCGTAACTATATAATAGTAATATAACATGGAAAGAAAAACACAAATCAAAGGAATAAGAAAAGGCCTGGCAGGGGTCCTATTAGGAGCCTTGGCTCTAGCAAATCCAGCACAAGCCCAAGAAGGATGGTTTAATCTGCAGCCAGCTTACAACCTAAAGACAGAAAGCCCAACTTTAAGATTAGAAGGCGGCGCCACTTTAGATAAAAAATTTGACGTCTATGGATTCCTAGACTTAGATTCAAACAAAGAAGGTTCAGCAGATCTTGATAACTACTTTGGAAAACTAAGATTTACTTATTCACTTGGAGATCTATCAGATAAATTAGAGAACGTGGGAATTGCCGCAGAATATACTACTGCAAGTGGAATGGAAGACATAATTAGACCACAACTAACCTACAAAACAAGTCTTTTCAAAGATAATAGCACAACTTTTAGATTTTCCCCATGCGATATAAACGGAGAAGGCGGACCAGCACTAAATCTCTTCAGCTATCAACAAATAAACAAAGACATAAGCGTCCAGCTTCTAGCAGACTATAATCTAGAATCTCAAACAGCCTACATAGAACCTGAAATAGATTACAAAATCAGCGAAAAAGCAAGTCTCTTCCTTCAAGGCAGATCCTTCGGAGAATTAAACCAAGATCTCATCACGAATATGACTCCAGTCATAGGAATTAAAATTAAGTTCTAAACATGGCAGAAAAAGATTTAAGAACAAAATTAATTCAAAAACTGAACGCTGTTCCTTCTTTAGATTGGGAGAAGAGACCAGGCGAGATGGGGCTTCAATTTCCAATATATGTCTATACAATCGGGGCGTTTACATTTGTATTAAAAACAAACAAGAGCGGCAGAGATTTGAATATATATGAAGAAAGGAATACACAATTAGTTTCTCAATATAGGGATATTTATCCTATTTATGGAGATAGAGGTCCAGGAGATATAAGCAAAATTTATGATAAAATCGATAAAGAAATTGATGAGTGGGAAAGTCAAGCACAGAGCAGACTAGAAAATTTCTTGAAAAAATCTTAAAAAATGACAAAGAGGTTTAATAACGCAATCGGAGAAGAGTATGAGTTATTCAAACTTGCGGTCCCCCATTATGACGAATTACAAGAAAAAATTGCGGAGCTAATAAATACCAAATATAATCAAAAATCGATAAAAGTCCTAGAGATCGGGTGTGGACCAGGACAAACTACCCTAAAATTACTGAAAAATTCCAAATCCACTATTACTGCCATAGATAACGAGCCAGTAATGATTGAGCAGGCAAAAGAAGTCATGAAAGATTTCATAGATGAGAGCAGAGTCCATCTAATTCTAGGTGACGCATTAGAATTTCTTAAAAAACAAGAAGATAATGCATTCGATGTAGTCGCATCAGGCTATACTATTCATAATTTTAAGCAAGATTATAGAAAAGAGGTTTTGAAAGAAATCTATCGTATTTTAAAGAAAGAAGGTCTATTTATTAATGCAGATAAATACGCAAGAGACGACAAAAAAGAGCATGACGAAGACTTGAAATGGCAGATTAAGCAGTTTGAAGTATACGACTCCATAAATCGTTCTGATCTAAAAGATAGTTGGACAAAACACTATATAGAAGACGAAAATCCAGAGGTAATAATGTACGAAGGAAACTCCATAGATGATATGAAATCTATTGGATACCTGAATATAGAAGTAATTTACAGAAATCATATGGAAGCAATAGTTATTGGAACAAAATAAGTAACCTTTTTAACTCTCTATCCCATACTTCTTTTATGGCACTCCCAAAGCTATCCGAAATAAAAAACTGGTCTGTTGAAATAGAAAAGCAAATCACAAGCGAATGGCAAAAGTCACCTTGGACTTTCAACGTGAAAACAAAAAAGCCAATTTACTCAATTGATACCCCTCCTCCTTATGTAAACACTCCAATACATATGGGGCACGCAGTAACTTATCCTTACATGGATTTCTTCGCGCGCTACAAAAGAATGAAAGGCCACGAGGTGCTATTCCCCCTAGGTCTGGATCGTAATGGCTTGCCAATAGAAGTGGCAGCAGAAAAGAAATTCAATATCTCTCCCTTCAAAGTCACACGTGAGAAATTTATTGAAGCCTGCGAACAACTCTTGAAAGAATCTTCAGCAGAGTCTGTAAACTCTTTTGCACGCCTGGGCATCTCCTTCAACTCATTCAAACAGGGAGAAGAAATAGGAGACATTTATCTAACAGACTCCCCAGAGTACCGCGCCCTAACGCAATCAACCTTCATCAATCTCTACAAAGAAGGCCTAATTTACGAAGACACAAGAATAAACAACTGGGACACAAAATTACAAACAACGATTGCGGATTCTGAGATAGATTACAAAGATGTTCCAAGCACATTCAATCACATCAAATTCAAAGTAAAAGAAACTGGAGAGTACATAACAATAGCTACAACGCGCCCAGAATTAATTTGTACTTGCGCAATGATTATTTTTAATCCCGAAGACTCGCGTTATAGCAAGCTCGAAGGCCTAACAGCAATAACTCCAATTTTTGAAAAACAAGTCCCAATAAAAGCACATCCGTTTGCAAAAGCAGACAAAGGTTCAGGACTAGTGATGATGTGTTCCGCAGGAGACATAACAGATATCCAATTTTTCAGAGAGCAAAACATCAAACCAGTAATTGCAATAAACAAAGATGGCACTATGAACTCGCATGCCAAATTCTTGGAAGGCCTCAAGGTAAAACAAGCAAGAGAAACTATGATTAACGAACTAAAAGAAAACCAGCTCATAGTTAAGCAAGAGCAAATAACTCATAGCACTCCAATTTCAGAGCGTTCAGGAGCTGAAATTGAATTCATAGAAATGCCAGAATTCTATCTCAAACAACTCCAGTTTAAAGACAAAATAAAAGAAATAGCAAACAAAATCAACTTCTATCCAGAAAGTTCAAAAGAAATCCTGGAAAAGTGGATAGATTCAATTACAATTGATTGGCCAATTTCACGAAGGCGATTTTATGCAAATCCAATCCCATTATGGCATTCTGGCGAGTATGTAGCCGTCCCAACTCCAGGAAAATACTATCAGGCATGGCGCGAACAAGCCCCAAAAGATGCAGAAGTATTCAAAAACGGTAAATTTACAGGCAAGCGTGTTAAAAATCTAAAGTTAGAATGGAAAGGCGACGTACGTGTACTAGACACATGGTTCGACTCATCAATATCCGAGTTACATATGCTTCAATATCAAAAAAATCCAAGCTTCTTCAAAAAAACATTTCCAGCAAGTTTACGCCCGCAAGGAAAAGAAATTACAAGAACATGGCTTTACTATACCTTATTGAGAGGTTATTTAGAAGTCAAAAAACCCTCCTTCAAAGATGTCTGGCTGCACAATCATGTTGTAGATGCACAAGGAAGAAAGATGTCAAAATCTCTCGGTAATGTTATCAATCCTCAAGAAATAATCAATAATGAAGGCGCTGAAGCCCTGCGTTTATGGTCTGCGATAGAAGCAAATATAGCAACAAGCGACATAAGCTGCTCGCGTGAACGCATAAAAGCAGAAAACAAAACCCTCAATAAACTCCTAAACATAGCAAAATTCATAACTCAATTTGAAAAGCCAAAAACCCCTGCAAAGAATATAACAGAAACAGACAAGTTATTTATTGATTACATAGAACACTTAACATCTCTAACAGACGCGCACTATGATAAATACGACTTCCACGAACCAGCCATCAAGTTAAGGCATTTCCTTTGGGAAGTGTTCGCCTCACATTATCTTGAGCTAGTAAAAGCCCGCGCGTATAACGAAAGTGGTCAATTCACAAAAATTGAGTGCGATTCAGCAAAACATACGCTCTATATTTTACTGGAAAAATTAATCACCTTGTTATATCCAATAATCCCTCAAATAACCACAATTATAGCTAATGAACTAAAAATGAATTTAGAAGACTTTCCAAAAACAAAAAAGCAAAACCCACACAATATAGATGGAGTACAGAAAATAATGGATTTCAACAGCCATGTCTGGAAAACAAAGCGCGAGCGCAATATAAGTCTACGTGATGCAATTGAAAACATAACTATTCCAAAAGACCTTAAGCCCTTTGAAAAAGACTTAATTGCCTGTCATAACTTGAAATAGCAAAGCAAAGATTTAAATATAACATAAAGTATAATAAAATATAACATTAAGTATAACATGGAAAACGAACTAAAATCGCTGGCAAGAGCAAGAAAAATAGGAGGCTCACTAGTCATAACTATACCAGTCGAAATTGTAAAAGAAGAGCAGATAGAAGAAGGAGAGCTTCTTGAATTTGCAATAAAAAAGTCGCGTAAAAGCTATTTTGGGATAGCGAAAGGAGTAAAATCATTTACACGAGAAGACAGAATGAAGGATAGATTCTAATGAAATATCTTATTGACTCTTCAGCATGGACAGAATATTTTAAAGGAAGTGCAAGCGGAGAAAAAGTAAGCAGGATATTAGAAGAAGAAAATGAGATATACACAACAGTTCTCAATATTGGGGAAGTGGTAAGTTTATTTAAAAGAGAAGGAAAGCAGTCCGAAGCCGTGTATGAATGCATGATAAAAAGAAGCCGCATAGCAGAAATAACGCCAAAAATAGCAAAAGAAGCTGGAAAATTACACGGTGAACTAAAAGGGACTATAAAAAATTTATCTCTGGCAGATGCCATTATCGCAAAAACAGCAGAAACCAGCGGCGCCATCGTCCTAACACAAGACAATCACTTCAAACATCTATCCAAAGCAGAATTCATATAATATCCTAAATAAAAAAGTCCTTCTGTTTTTTTCGTGGACTTTGTATGCTCAAGGAACTACCCTTCCCCAAATGGCACTGTTTTCTGTCAAGTTCCTTGACATAATGAAATCTTTCCTTAATGAAAACACTTATTAACCTAATCTCTTTTTGATAAAAATGGATTCAAAACAAAAACTACATCTTGAAGAACAGCTCGAAGAGCTTGAAAGTGTCAGAGGACAGCACACCGAACTAGTCACAGTCATGATTCCTTCAGGTTTTAACATACATGCAGTCTCAAATCAGCTGGAATCAGAGCGTTCAACAGCAGAAAATATCAAATCAAAATCAACAAGACATGCTGTCATGGATGCAATTGATATGATAGTTCGGGAAATAAAAAAATACAAGCAGACTCCTCCAAATGGAATTGCTTTCTTCGCGGGCAACGTCTCCGAAAAAGAAGGCACAAGCGACGTAAAAATCTGGGCTATCGAACCTCCAAAGGCTCTCAAAGTACGCATGTATCGCTGTGATAAAAACTTCGTTACCGCTCCTCTAAGAGAAATACTCCAGACCGAAGAAGTCTACGGTTTGCTTGTGATTGATAGACAGCAGGCAACCATAGGCCTCCTAGAGGGCAAAAAAATCGATGTTATCCGCAAGCTCACTTCAGGCGTGCCAGGCAAAGTACGTGCGGGAGGCCAATGTTTAGCTCCGGACACATTGATCATGAAGGATGATGGAGAGATTATAGAAATAAAAGATTCGCATAACCCTCTTATAATTGTAGCAGAAAACTTCAATACTGAAAAAAGCGAAGAAACTCCAATAATAGCAAAGTGGGAAAATAAAAAAGAACTTTTCAAAGTTATCACATGTTATCCTAAGTTTGAGATTAAAGCTTCAAAAGAACATATATTTTTAGTTCGTACGTTAAATGGAATAGAAGAAAAAAAACTCGAGGATATGCGTAAAGGCGACTATCTTCTTATACCTGAAAAAATAGACGTAAAGGGAACAGAACAAAAAATTGATTTTACTCCAATTATACGTCAAAAATTTAACATGAAAGAAGTAAAAATACTGCCTACTCTTACGGGCGAGTTGGCTCAAATTTTAGGGTATTATTTGGGGGATGGAAATTACGAAGAAGACCGCATTAACTTTTCCGAGCAGAGAAAAGAAGTAGCTGAAACGTATAATTCTCTTCTCGAACAATATTTTGGAATCAAAGGAAAGATACGTTACAGAGAAAATAAAGGGTATTATCAAATACGAATTGGTAGTCGAATTATTGCGCAGTTATTTAAAAGTATCTTTGATAAGGATGGAAAAACATTACATCAAGACATACCAAAGATAATCTTAAAATCCCAAAATTCTGTTATAGCTTCATTCATAAAGGGGTTTTTTGATGCGGAAGGATATGCATCAAAAGGAAGAATTGCTTTTGGAATAAATAATGGATTCCTTACAAGACAACTGCAATTTACCTTATTAAGATTGGGAATTATAGCCTCTGTTAATGTCTATGATAACAGAAGAAATCCTTACTCAAAAAAACCTCGCTACACTTTAGCCATTGATGACCTAGAATCGATAAAAATGTTTTCGCAGTTGATAGGGTTTACTTCACAGGAAAAAAATAAAAAGGTGTTTGACATTATAAAAGAAAGAAGCTCAAGAAATAAAGTACGTCAAATAGTAGTAAACGGAAAAGAAGTGGCGCAAATTATCAGAAATTCTGGACTAACTACCACTAAGTTTAGATGTCCTGACTTTTTTACAAATAAGAAGCAATTAAGCAAAGAATTGTTTAAAAAAAACATCTTGGAAAAGATATCTAATATTGAATTAAAAAGAAGACTTGAATTGTTCTATAACTCTAATCTTATAGTAGTAAAAATCGCAAAAATCGAATCGCAGGGCGTACAAGACACGATTGACATAGAAACTAAAAGTCATAACTTCATAGCGAATGGTCTTGTTGTGCATAATTCCTCTCAGCGTTTTGAGCGCATCACAGAAGGCTTGGCAAAAGAATTCTTCAGAAGAGTATCTGAAGGCATGAAAGAAATCTTCTTCGACATGCCCCGCTTAAAAGGAATTCTAGTCGGAGGACCAATACCTACTAAAGAGGAATTCCTCGAGTTAGGCGACTTAGTAACAAAACTAAAAGAAAAAGTCATTGCAGTCAAAGATATAGGTTATGTCGACGAGCATGGCCTCAAGTTGTTAGTCGAAGCCTCCCATGATGATATTGCAGAGCAGGAAATAGTAAAAGAGAAAAAAATCCTAGAAAGATTCTTCACTACTTTAGGAAAAAATCCCAATAAAGCAGCCTATGGAGCAGACAAAGTAAATCTTTCCATAGAAAGAGGCGCAGCTGAACTCATTTTTCTTTCAAATAAACTCCCAAAGGCAGTAATAGCAGAATTCGAAAAAAAAGCTGAAACTATCGGAGCAGAAGTTGTTATCATTTCAACAGAAACACAGGAAGGCGAACAATTCTATAATATCACCAAAGGCGTAGGGGCTATTCTAAGGTTTGCATTAGAGTAGGTTTAAACGTACCACAACAAACCATATAAATCTCCCCAAGCTCCATTTTCTATGGAAGTAAAAAAACGTGAAGAATTAGTTTTGGAAGCAAAGGGTTTTTTTGAGGCCTATAAGACAAAAATAGCCTCCGAGTCTCTACATGAAGGAAAAAACGTAGTGAACATGCCCTTTGGGTATCTTGCTGAATTTTCTCCTAATCTTTCAGAAAGTCTCCTTGAAAGACCAGAAGAAATGATTGTTCTCTTAGAGGATGCGCTCGCAGAGCTAGGCATTCAAAAAAACCCTCGCATTCGCTTCACCAGTCTCCCAAAAGACACAAACATAAAAATAAGAGATATCCGCGCCAAACATTTAGATCAGTTCGTTGCTATCGAAGGAATTGTAAGACAAGCCTCGGACGTAAGACCACAAGTAGTAAACGCAAGATTCGAATGCCCTACCTGCGGCGCGATACTTTCTGTTCTCCAGATTGATATAAAGTTCCGCGAACCAGCTAGATGTTCATGCGGAAGAAAAGGACAATTCAAGCTAATCTCAAAAGAGATGGTAGACGCCCAACGCTTAGTTATCGAAGAATCGCCAGACTCGCTAGAAGGAGGAGAACAGCCACGCCGACTAAATGTCTTTCTCAAAGAAGATCTAGTTGAACCACAAATGGAGGAGCGCACAACTCCAGGGAGTAGAGTTCAAATCTTTGGGGTATTAAAGGAAGTTCCTGTACCCTTAAAAACAGGGTCCATTGCAACTCGATTCGATATAGCTGTTGAAGCAAATAACACAATCCCATTAGAAGAAACATTTGCAGACCTTAAAATTTCTGAAGAGGAAGAAAAACAGATTCTAGAGTTTGCTTCAAACCCTAATATCTACAAAAAGCTTGCCCAGAGTATCGCTCCGAGTGTTTACGGGTTCGATAGAATTAAAGAAGCCCTTATGCTTCAGCTCTTTTCCGGAATAAAAAAGAAAAAATCCGACGGCGGTTTCACAAGAGGGAACATTCACATTCTCCTAGTTGGAGATCCTGGTGTTGCCAAGTCAGTAACTCTCAAATTTATCTCAAGGATAGCTCCAAAAGGCCGTTACGTTTCTGGTAAAGCGACGACGGGCGCAGGACTGACCGCGGCAGTCGTAAAAGATGAGTTCCTGCGAGGATGGTCTCTTGAAGCAGGCGCCATGGTTCTGGCAAACAAAGGAACAGTCTGCATCGATGAAATAGAAAAAATGGAAGAGCACGATAGAAGCACGATGCACGAGGCCATGGAGCAGCAGACGGTCAGTATCTCCAAAGCAAACATTCATGCAACCTTGCGCGCAGAAACCTCCGTGCTTGCTGCAGGCAACCCGAAACTAGGAAGATTCGACCCTTTCACTCCTATTCCCCAGCAAATCGATATCTCTCCCGCATTATTAAGCAGGTTCGATGTTATCTTCATAGTTAGAGACATACCAAACAAAGCGCAGGATGAAGCCATTGCTTCTCATGTACTTGAAGAGCATCAGCAGGAAATCATACGAGATGTTATCGACCCCATAATTTTAAGAAAATACATTGCATATGCCCAAAAGTGCAAACCAAAATTAAGCGATGAAGCTGTATCAGAAATAAAAAATTTCTACATCAAAATCCGCAATCAATCAATATCGACAGACAAAGATATCAAGCCGATTCCAATTACTGCAAGACAACTTGAAGCAATTATTCGCCTATCAGAAGCCTGTGCAAGAGTGAGACTAAGCGAGACAGTGACTACAGATGATGCACGCCGCGCCATCTCGCTATTGAAAGACTCACTCATGCAAGTAGGATACGACGAAGAAACAAAAACCTTTGACATAGACAGGATAACAACAGGTCTATCCACATCAAAGAGAGGAAAAATTATTTCAGTAAGAGACGCCCTTGCCCGCCTTGAAACACGCATGGGCAAGCTAATTCCCCTTGAAGAGCTGACCAAAGAACTTCCCGATATGACTAAGCCTGATATGGAAGACGCAATATCAGAACTCTCAAAAAAAGGAGATATTTTCACTCCTAAAAATGGGTTTATCCAAATTACAGGGAGATAAAACATAATCGCCAACCATAACAAAACTTAAAAGAGAGAATAATATTGAATAACATGCCAGAACAAGACTTCAAACGCCATATTGCCTACAAAATGCATATCGGTAATCTTCTTTCAGGTAGACCAATAATAGAAATGGAGAGATTCAAATATCTCGAACTAGAAGACAAGCAAGTTGTTAGAGTAAACGTTATTGCCAACATCATAGATAAATTCATTCAGGAAGGCGAGAAAAAATTCGCCTCAATAACCCTCGACGACGCCTCTGGCCAGATTAAACTCAAGACTTTTGGAGAAGATGTTGCAAAATTCGCTCCTTTCTCACAAGGAGATACAATAGTTGTAATAGGCCTTCTTAGATCATGGAACAACGAAGTCTATATCACGCCTGAAATTATCAAGAAAAAAGACCCAACCTATCTCCTGGTAAGAAAACTCGAGCTAGAGGCCCAAAAACCAAAAACCATGGAAAAATCAGCCCTAGTTGAATTAAGAGACCACATTCTCACAGCCGTAAAGGCTGAAGATAACAACGGGGGTGTCGACGTAGAACGCCTCGTTCTAGACTTAAAAGCAGCTCCCGACCTCATCAATCAGGAAATCAGAAAATTATTGGAAGAAGGCATGGTCTACGAGCCCCGCCCAGGAAAGCTGAGATATCTCGGTTAAAACTAATCTCGCCTGCACAAATAATTCAAGAAAACTGCATCTCCTAAAGGAACTCGAGAACTATGTAAAATAGAAAAGTGTTCATGCAAATATTTCCTAAGTTCCTCATCCGAATAAAGAGAAAAAAATCTTTTTACACCACCATATTTCTCACTCTCCAACCAGCCTTCATGATCTCCTTCTTTCATTCCGATATAAAAGACTCCTTTCGGTTTTAGTACTCTCTTTACCTGACTCAACACTAAAGGAAGATTTCTTTTAGGCATATGTAATAAAGAAGTATAAGCCCAAACGCCATCAAAAGAAGCTTCTTGAAAATCAAGGTTTTCTAAGTCTCCTACCATTGCTTCCAAACCTTTTTCGCGGCATAATTTAACCATCTCGGGAGAGATGTCCAAACATAAAGGTCTCAAACCCCTATCATGAAAAAACTTAGAATCTCTTCCAGGTCCGCTGCCTAAATCTAAGATAGTATGTCCAGGCAAACTTGCTAAGAATAACTCAGCATCAAACAATATATGGTCACGAAGATAATCACTAGTTCTATCTTCAAAAGTTTTTGCATTCTTATCATATACATCCTTATTAGCATCCTTATAATCCATGCAATTTAATTAAATGAATACTTAATTAAGATTATTGTTGTACAAAATATCCTATTACTTCCTCAACCCTAACTTCTGCCACAAGCCTTTCTTCTTTGTGTTAATGCGCAGCGCAATCCAAATCAAAAGCACAAGTGCTAAAAGCAAGAGCACAAAGCGCCACACACTGCTCAAATTCTGCCAGTTTGTAATTGAGCCATACACCAAAGCTCCGACGCCAGAGGCCATCAAAGCACTCCCAACGGGCTCAGTCGACAAAAACAAATATCCTATAAGCAAAGTAAGAATTCCTGCAATTAAAGAGATAATAAAAACAACTTTAGAATGCTCTTTCTGTGCATCACTTAATTCTTTCTGGCACAAATCACACTCAAAACTAGAGGGGCATCCAAACTCATCATAACTCGAAGCAACAAGGTTCCCTCCCTGTTGCACACACTGGTCTTGTTGTTGTATAGTCGGACTGACCGTACAATTTACTCCTGCAGACACTGGCTTAGTGTAAGGATCAAGATAATAATAATTCCTTCCTGCGCAAACTTGATCATACTGGGGGCTAGGATAAAAAGCCTCGATTCCATAATTCAACACAAGCAAATAAACAATAAAAATTCCTATCCCCAAAACAATATTCTTAACGACCATACTAGAAAAGAGACAAACATCTTTATAAACCCTTTCTGATGACAAGCAGTATGGAAACATATGAACAACTTCTAGAAAGAGCATACAAAAACGTCAAAATAGTACAGGCAGGCAACGATAGGTTCAATCTTCCAAAAGCCAGCGGAGAAATATCTGGCAAAAACACAATAATTACCAATATCAAAACCATTGCAGACTATATCAGGCGTCCAGTTGAACATCTTGCAAAATATTTAATTAAAGAGCTTGCAACGCCTGGCGAGGTTGATAATGACCGCCTGATACTTAAAACAAAACTCAATTCTTCCAGGGTAAACGAAAAAATCGAATCTTACGTAAACGAGTTCGTTCTCTGCCCTGAATGCAAAAAGCCCGACACGGAGATAATTGCAGAAAAAGGCATCAAGTTCAAGCATTGCCTTGCCTGTGGAGCTAAAACTCCAATAAAGAGCAAGATTTAAAAATCAAAGAGAAGTTCGATTCTTATGGTAGAAATAGTTCGTTCTCATGATACTCTAGGTTATCAGTTAAACCGACAGGACACTTTCACACAACCAGAACGAGTATTTGCCACACCAAATAAAAGTAAGGGGTACACCCTCTACCGCTATATATTTGACCAAGGAATTGCAACTTCAATCGATGGAGCACATAGAGGTTCTACTACTTTGGGGTTTCCAAGTGGAACTGAAGAGATAGGAAGGGTAACTACAGAACAAGAAGCTCACACAAAGTTAAAAAAATACCTAGAAAATAAAGCTAAAGCGACGCTCGTAAGATAAATTTAAACCTTTCTCCTCGAAAAATTGATAAAATCCCGTATCAGCAAGATTTATAATCCCCCAACTATACATCATAAAGTATCAACGAAAAGGAGGTACAACAATGGGAAAACCAAAACTAAGCTTCTACGACGTCAAAACAAAATCCAAGTTTGAAACAGACAGCTATAGAGTTGTTGAAAAAAGCGGAAGATTTTTTGCAGTCGCGAAGTCGCTAAAAGGAACGCATGAATGCTGGCGTGTCTTGAGCAAAGACCAAGCATCAAAGATGAAGTAAGTTTCATCGTTCAAAGAATGATTTCAATAAAAATACATAGGACTTATCGAGAAGTAGTGGCAGTATGCGACTCGAGTTTGCTAGGTAAATATCTTGAAGAAGGCAAGCGATGCCTTGAAGTGCGGCCTTCGTTCTTTAAAGATAAAGAGATAACGTTCGAGGAGGCTGTAAAAACCCTGAAATGGTATGCAAAAGAGGATGCGACATTCAATATCGTAGGCCCTGAATCAGTAAAAGCTGCGATTGAAGCCGGCCTTGTTGAAAAGGGTGATGAAGTCACTATCCAGAATATTCCGTTTATTCTTATTCTTGCATAATTCCTCTAGAACAAAAAAGCCAATATTTAAATAACAACTTTTCGCTTTCTTAATATGCAACAGAATACTGACAAAGCCGACTTCGGAGACTTTGAGGAAACCAGTGAAGACCTCACAAAACCAAAAGGAATAGTTGGGCAGGAAGCTCCAACAAGAGTTCGGCTTCCAAGAAACGGTGAAGTAATAGGCATTATCCTTCAAAGACTGGGAGGAAACCGCATGGAAGTAAAATGCACCGATGGCAAGACAAGAAACTGCCGTGTTCCAGGAAGATTCAAGCGTTCCCTATGGTTAAGACCGAAAGATGTTGTCCTAGTTGAGACTTGGGAGCATGACGACGGAAAAGCAGACGTTATTTTTAAGTATCACTCATCGGCCATCAACCAGTTAAGGAAGAGAGGTCTTCTATCTATTGCTGACGAGGCATTTTAAAAGTTATGGAAACAATTATTTTTGACAGGCTTGGAGAAATTAAAAAAAACAAATCGATTCTCGAAAAAAAGCTGAAAGTCAGCATAACTATCCAAGGTAGGCAGGTGAAATTTGAAGGCGATTCATTTGATGAGTACGAAGCTTCTATAGTGCTGGATGCCATTAATTTTGGATATTCTGCCGAAACAGCCCTGATGCTTAAAGAAGAAGATGTTGTCTTTCACAAGCTAAGCATAAAGGATTTCACACGAAGAAAAAATCGCAAAGATGTTCGTGCACGCTTAATTGGAACCCAGGGCCGCACAAAAAGAACTATTGAAAACCTTGCAGATGCCAGAATAATAATAAAAGACAATGAAATCGGCCTGATTTGCCCTGCAGAAGAAGTCGACTATGCAATCACTGCCATAACCAACCTCATCAGAGGATCAAAGCAGTCAAATGTATATAATTTCCTCGAAAGAATCAACGCGAGCAAAAAAGGATTAAATAAAAAATAAAAAATAAACGAGAAAGAAAATTATCTTTTCTTTCCTTTTTTGGAAGATCTCTTGGTTGTTTTTTTTCGTTTAGCCATTAAGCCGAACCTCTTTTTATCATATCATCAAGTGTAGCTTGTATTTAAACATTTCTGAAAAATTTATTTTTTCCAAATCCTAAAGTTATGGTAAAAAAATCTCTCGTCGGAAAAAATTCCATGAAAATTTTGTAATTGCCTCCTCGCAGTTTAAAATAAGAATAAAAAAGTCCTTGTGTATTCCCCACACTAAAGTGTGGGGTTTTCGTGGACTTTGTATGTTCAGAAATGCAACGCCCTAAAGGGCGTCGTTTTAACCACATTTCTGACATTACAATCGCAAAGCTTTAAATAACGTCCCTCGTTCTTTTCGACATGTCCCCTTAGCTCAGCAGGTTAGAGCATCTGACTGTTAAAAAATCAGATTAAAGTTACAGAAATCAGAGGGTCGCTGGTTCGAGTCCAGCAGGGGACGTTTAGGGTTTAAAAAAAGAACATGAAAAAAATGCTTGAAAATTGGAGGATGATGAATCAGATTGCACCTCATGAAAATATGCATCGCCCGTCGGGAATTGAGTTCGGTCTTGCAATTATTATTGCCCTAGTGTTATCAGCTTCGCTCTTTTCCCAGCAATTTATTCCCCTTCCGCATTATATCATCCCTCTTCTTATCATATGTTTCGTAGGAGTAAAAATCCGCCATATCATAAAGAAAGGCGGAACACTGCTTGAGGACTACGCAGCCATAGGAGTTATTTTCATATTTCTCATCCTATATTTCATTTTGAGCGCAAAATTAAACCCCATCCTGATAATAGTATTTATCCTTATTCTGTTTTATTCAGCAGGCCTCATGCTGTGGGTGAGAACAACATTCGGTTCAGAGCGAATGACACACTTTATTGCAAGCTATATCATTACCATCTTTCTCGTAATATTCCTCTTTACAGGAGCTTACCTGTCTAACGAAAATAATTTCAAATCTGATGGAAAGCAAACATCTCTTGCATTTGAAGATGCTATATATTTCAGCGCAGTAACCTTCACAACAGTAGGGTATGGAGACATAACTCCAACAGGGCTAAATCGATTTCTTGCATCCTTGGAAGCGATTTTAGGGATGATAATCAATGTTGCCTTGCTCGGCTATGTTCTGTCCTACGGCCGACGAGATTACCTAGATTAAACAGATTTTTATATTCTCATTTTTTCTCTTATTCATGAAACCCAAGACCATCCTTCTTGCATTATCTGGCGGAGTAGACTCCGCTGTAGCTGCGCTCCTTCTTAAAAAAAAGAGGTACAAAATCATAGGAGCATTCATGAAAAACTTCTCTGACACAAAAAATAAAATAACAAACGAGTGCAACTGGATTGAAGATTATAAAATGGCGCAGAAAATAGCCGCACATCTGAACATTCCTTTAGTTTTGCTCGACTTCGAAAAAGCCTACAAGAAATCTGTTATAGAACCTATGTTCCTAGCCTATAGCAAAGGCCTTACTCCAAATCCTGACATTGCATGCAACACAATAATAAAATTCCCATTACTATGGCGCGAAGCTAAAAAATTAAAAGCAGATTATATCGCTACAGGCCATTATGTTCGCATAATAAAAAAAAGCAAAGGCTATCAACTCCTCCAAGGAAAGGATGTATCAAAAGACCAGTCCTATTTCCTCCACGAGTTAGCCCAAAAGGACTTATCACACACCCTCTTTCCCATTGGAGAGATAACAAAAAAAGAAGTCAGAAGTATAGCGAAAAAAAACAAACTCCCCAATCATGATCGCCCAAGTACAAAGGGTGTGTGTTTTATAGGCAATATGCCCATGAAAACCATCCTAGAAAAAAAATTAAAGCAGAAAATAGGCAAAGTTATAAACGAAAGAGGTCAAGTTATAGGCTGGCACAAAGGCGTACATTATTACACCACAGGCGAGCGTGCCCGCCCGTCAACAGGCATAGAAATTATTAAAAAAGAATTATCTCAAAAACGTTTCTTCATAGCAGAAAAAAACATAAAAAATAATACTCTCTTAGTAGTTCCCGAAGGCCATCCAAAATTAAAAAAAGCCATTTTTTATATTAAAAAAATGCATTGGATAAACCCGAGTAATAACAATAAAAAAATAAACGTAAAAGTAAGAATCAGGCATCTCGGTCCTTTTCTGCAATCTAGTTTGAAAAAATTAAAAAATCATTACATTTGCACTCTTTCCAAGCCTATAGAGGGCATTGCGGAAGGCCAGTACGCAGTATTTTACAAAAAAAACATAGTTTTAGGCGGGGGCGAAATCAGATTTAGGTAACTTTTTATATTCACTATAACTATTAAAAACATGAAACTCCTTGATGCAATTGAAAAGCGCCGTTCTATCCGTAAATTTAAAGACAAGAAAGTAAAATGGTCTGACGTGCTTGAAGCAATTGATTCTGCACTTAAAGCCCCCCTTGCAGGCAATATCAACACCCTGAAATTTATTATAGTTGCCGACCAAAAAACAAAAAACGAACTCGCAAAATACGCTGATCAGGACTGGATATCAGATGCAGATATTGTTGCAGTCGCATGCTCTGATGAAACGCATCTAAAAACAATTTACGAAGACCGCAGCTCAAATTATTCAAAACAGCAGGTAGGTGCAGCAATTCAAAATTTCTTATTAAGAATCACAGACCTTGGCCTATCGTCCTGCTGGATTGGAGCATTTCTTGAATCCGAAATAAAAACTATATTGCACATTCCAGAACATGTCAATGTCGAAGCCATTCTTCCAGTAGGTTATGCTGATGAAAAACCTAAACTGACAAAGAAAGAATCCCTGGAAAATTGCATCTACTGGGACTTCTACGGTATCAAGAAAAGACCCACTTTAATCAAAGATCCCAAAACATGGTAAAAGGCATAGAAGTAAAAAACATCTTCTCAAATATACCAGACAGCCTTCCAAACGAACTCATTGAACAATTAGTAATATCAAAAGACTGCAAAATAGAAAGAATCATCTCAAAAGGCCATGCAACACCAAAAGGAAAATGGTACAATCAGGATAAAGATGAATTTGCCCTAGTCCTGAAAGGCAGCGCAGAGTTAAAATTTGAAAAATCTCTAGTTAAAATGAAAGAAGGAGATTATATCATAATTCCCGCCCACGCAAAACACAGAGTTGAAAAAACCGATAAAGAAACTATCTGGCTCACAGTATTCTACTAAAGTTAAAAAAAGAAAAGGAAAAAAGAAACAATTTTCCCGAAAAAACGATTATCTAAAAACCTGGATTCCGAGCTCAGACATTTCCGATCTAGCTCCCGGAGCAGGTTCACGCTCGCGGCCTAACACATAAGGCGATTTAACGCCTGTCATTATGGTGATAACACGCACTTTAGTCCCAAAGTCTTTGTTAATACGTGCGCCCATGATGACTTGTGCTTCTGCGCTCAAATTTTCAGTTACCAGTTGCCCGACACCTGAAAACTCTTCCAGCTTGAAATCAGGACCACACGTGATGTGAATCAACGCACCCGTAGCACCCCGATAATCAACATCGAGTAACGGATGAGTTAACGCCTGCCTAACAGCTTCATCAACGCGCATTGAACTATCAGACTCGCCAACACCGATAACCGCAACGTCGCCTCCCTTCATGATTGCTGAAACGTCCGCATAGTCTAAGTTAATCAATGAAGGCAGAGTAATTGTTTCCACAATTCCCTTAATCATTGTACTGACCAGCTCGTTCGCAACCGCGAAAGCCTGCTCCATAGGCAGATTACCTGCAATGTCAACCAGTCTGTTGTTGTCAATCACGATGACTGTATCAGCCACTTCGCGCAACTCCTGAAGTCCAAACTCAGCTTTATCAATACGCGCTTTCTCGCAGTCAAACGGCATAGTAACTACGCCTATAACGACGGCACCGCTCTCTTTAGCAAGCTGTGCAACAACAGGAGCACTTCCCGTGCCTGTTCCTCCACCCATGCCTGCACAAATAAAAGCCATGTCTGCTTGACCAACTGACCTCTTAAGATCAGAAATGGATTCCTTAGCTGCTTCTCGGCCCTTTGCCGGAAAACCGCCGCATCCAAGTCCTCGAGTTAATTCTTTACCAATCAAGATTTTATCATCTCCCTTGGTAATACTCAAGTGTAACGCATCCGTGTTAATGCCATAAATCGTCGCTCCATTAATACCTTTGTTAAACAACCAGGTCGTCATGTTGCATCCGGCTCCACCGCATCCAAACACTTTGATATTAGCTTTACCCGCACGCAAGTCATCAAAATTAATGCTATACGCGCTCGCATTCTGAACCGCTTCTTTTGCAAAATCAAGTACCATTTTACATACCTCCTTTCATTTTCCTATTTGCACAACATCGCCCTAGTTTAAATATTTGATTGTGCTGAAAAAATCACAATCAAGCCAAGTTTTCTGGAAAATATAACTTTAAAAAGACAACATAAAACTATTCAATGAGTAATATAATGCTTAAATACTAAAGATTCTTCAATAAGAAATGGTAAGTTTACCGGGTCAAAGCCCAGGTTATACAAAAACATCACACCACTACGAAACTCTCATTGAAAATTGTCGAACTCTAGCATTAATAATGACCAGAGGCCGAGAAGCTTTAGCAGAAGAATTATCCCAAGAAACAATTCTAGCATTAATACAAAGCAGATTATGTGATGAATACGATCCATCAAGAAGTAAATACGGCGTAATTCACCCAATTATGAGAAATAAATATAGAGATATGACTAAAAAAACAAGGACTCTTAGAAGAGTAGAAAGCGGGGTTGAAGATTCATATGAAACAAGAATACCTGATGAGAAAACAAATAAATTAGAAAGAGAAATAAAATTTACAGATTTAACTCATCGGACAGGAGCGGATGGAGACATAGGTCAACGTTTTCCAGATTCAAGAAATAATTCCCCTTCATCAATAGCTTATTGTATTGAAGTAGAAGGTCACGTGCTAAACGGAGAAGCTACTCTGACTCAAGGCGAAAAAGATGCTATCTACGTTCGTCGCTTCTTACAAGGAGGAAAATCAGTTAAAGATTCAGCAGCAATTTTAGGGATAAGTACTGGAGCATTCAAGTCAAGAGAATTTCATGCCCGTCGAAAATTAAGAGAAGCACTTCACGAACTCTAATCCTTAGCAAACGTTTCCGCAACCAAAATAGGAAAAACAATCGTCGCGTCCGCATGCACTTTAACGCTCATAGCAGAAGGCAAAATCTTACCCCATGAAACCGCCTCATCAGGCCTCGCCCCAGCATCCGAACCGTCAAATTCCTCAGCCGTATTCACATACACAGCATAGTCAGCCCCATTCCGAAGCATATTCGCATTCAATATGCTGTGTTTGACAACTCCCGAGCCCAAAATTATCAACCCGCTCTTCTTCAATCCAATAGTTGTGTCATTGAATTCCCGCAAGTCTTGTACAACATCCAGCACAAAATCCCCATGTTTAAACTTAAAGAAATAAATATTATCTCCAATCGCACCATCAGTAATGCAAGGGCAGTACACCTTCAAGTTGTTCTTCCATGCCCAATAGTAAATGCTCTCCTCGTTCGCAATTTTCTCACCCATCTTATATATTATATCGCTGGCTCTAGTAGCTCGGCCAGTTTTCTTCTGTTCTAAATAAAGTTCCTCCAATATAGGCTGTAAAAACTCCTCAAACGCAACATAGCGATTATTAGGCACAAGCACGTTGCCAATGCGATTAATGCCCTTATCCCTCAATTCAGCCCCATTCAAATTAAAATCTCCAATCTTAAAATCGCCCAAGCATTTTATAATATCTTCCTCAATTCCTCCAGTTGTTGTCACAACCACGTTCACTTTATTATTTTTCACAAGATAGCGAAAAACATCTCTCAACCCAGAACTAACCATATTACTCGTATAACCCAAAAATATAAACGCCTTATCCTTAATCATCTCTCGAGTTATATCAATCGCCCGCGATAAATGCGTAGCCTGAAATCCCGTCGTTCCAAAACTCTTTACTATCTTGGGATAATCAACACCCTTATCAAAATCATATCCCCTAACACTAGAACCATCTATCTCATCGCTCTTCCGCATCAAGTTCTTTCGTGCAATTTCTTCTTTATCCATCATATCAAAAAGAACCAAAATACTATTTTTAAGTCTATGCCTTTATAGGATGCAAACCGACTTTTCTAATCGCATCAAGAACTTTCTTTTCAGCTTCCTTCAGAGGCATTCTAGGCAGCCGAAAGGCCGCTGCAGGCTTATGCCCTCCCCCTCCGAGTTCAATAGCAAAGAGCGACACATCAACGTTCTTAGCCGAGCGAAAAGAACCCTTGATAAAATCGGGCATCTCTGTTAAAGTAAAAGTAAAATCTGCCTCTTCAACATCCTGGATAGAATATATTCCTCCCCTAACCTCTGCATAATTAAGCCCTAATTTATTTACATCCTCTAAGCTGATAATACTATAGGCACAATGTAGCGATGGATTAACAACCAAATTTTTTATAACCAAGGCATGCAATTTCTTCATACTGATAGGCGTGCTCATACGAACAGGCAGAAGTATCTCGTTGTAATAATCAAGCTTTCCTTTTTCAATAAGAAAAACCGCCTCTCTAAGTGCTCTAAAAACATTGTTATCGTAGGAGAAGAATCCTGTATCAGTACAAAGTCCTATCAAGAGCCTGATGCACAAATCATGGTCAAATTTAACATCCATCTTCTGAAAAAAATCTAGCAATACAGAACATGCAGAAGGAGCGTTGGAGTCAACATAATTAAGACTTCCATAATGTTCGTTAGTGTAGTGATGGTCAATATTAATGACAAATAAATCCTTAGGAAGCTCAAAACCTTTCTTTAATTTGCCTAACATATCAGGTATAGAACAATCCAACGCAACAAGCGCATCAAAGTTCTTTAAATCCAAGTCAACAAAATCTTTCCCAAATTCAACTTCCTTGGCAAAAGAGAATGTGGTAAGGGTCTTTTCAATTTGGTCGTAACTAACAAGAGTAACATCAATATTAAAATCTCTTTCAAGAACATATTTCATTGCAGTACAGCTCCCAAAACTATCTCCGTCAGGACCACTATGAAGAGTCATAGCTATCTTCTTGCATTTCCCAAGTTTGCTCCAAATCTCTTCAAAAGTATTGTTTTTCACAAAATTCGTTGTGAAATAGGTATATAAATACTTATTAATCGAATTTTCTGCAAAGAATTATGGAATCAAAAGCTTTAAACATAGTTTTAGGAATATTAAGCGCTCTCTCTTTTATTTGGTCATATATCTCTAAGGAAAATAGGACAATTGCAATAATTATAGGATTTCTATTAATATTATTTATTTTTATATCTGAAAAAAATATAAAATTGCAAAATTTAGAAGAAAATCAAAAAAGACTTGAAGAAAAGCTTAAAATACATGAGCAACTGATAGATATTAAGAAAGACATAGAGTTATTAAAAGAAAAAAGGTTAAAAAATAATGAAAGATAATCCAAGCGATATATTAATTGAATTAATAAAAATAGCAGCGATAGCAATAATAGGATTCATAGTAATAAGGGGTCTTTTACAAGCAACCAGCTAAATTTTCTCCATTATCTCCACTCGTATGCCTTCTTCCTTGCAAATCTCAGCAAACTTCTGCGCATCCTCCAAAGTGCCAACAACACTTCCATAATGCATTGGAATAGCAAAAGTCGGTTTAAGCAAAGAAGCCGCCTCCGCAGCCTCATCAGAGCTCATAACATACGTCCCAGACACAGGCAGTAAAGCAACAAAAGTATTTCCCTGTTTCCCATAACCTGTCAGCTTGTGCATCTCAGGAATCACGTCTGTATCTCCCGCGTGATAAATGATAACCTTCCCGATTTTAATAACATACCCCACATAACCCTCGCTCTTAGGATGATACAAAGATTTTTTCTCAGCATCCCTATATTTATTCAGGCAATAGGCAGGCACAGCTTCAATAACAACATCATCAAACGAAACCTCATCACCAACTTCAATAGGCTGTACCTGCACTCCCTCAACCTTCATCACCGCACTTTGAATGTGTGCTATCCCAACCACAATGGTCCCTGGCTTTGCCAGTTTCTGAATATCCTTTATACTGCAATGGTCTGAATGGTCATGAGTAATCAAAATCACGTCCGCCTTCTCAACCTTATCGCTCACATTATAAGGATCAATCGCAATTCGCTTCCCATTTGAGATTAAAAAGCCATCATGCCCCATCCACTCTAGTGTAACGTCTCCTATCTTCATTCTAGCCCTAGCAAGCTGGTTCTTTTAAAGTTAATGCTGGTTTCTTTCAATCTCTCTCGCAATTGAAAGCATCTTCCCCTCCTGCCCTTTACCGCAAATAACCTGCATCCCAACAGGCTTTCCATCAACCTTTCCAATCGGCAGAGAAACCGCGCACACTTCAGCAAGGTTAGCAGGAATAACAAGCGAATCAACAGCATAATATTCTTCAATAGTCTTTTTTGCTCCAATCTTCCAAGGCAAAACAGCAACCGTCGGCATAATCAAACAATCAACATCATGTTCTGCAAAACACTTTTCAAACTCCTGTTTAATCAATTCTTTAACTTGTAAAGCCTTATGATAATATCGCCCTTCAAATTCAGCCTTACTTATCTCGCTCCCTCCAAAAATTCTTCTCAGTACTTCAGCCCCAGCAGCATCTTCTATCTTCTTTCCATACTTGCGCCCGTCAAATCTTCTAGTAGCAGAATAAAATTCAGTCCACACAATAGGATGATACGTTTCCAAAGCCAGCTCAATATGCTTTATCTCGATTCCCTTCTTGCTCCAACCCTTATCTTTAATTATTTTGCCAATATGACTATCAACCAATTTCTGTATCTTGCTATCAACATCTTTTACATCAACAATCCCAATTTTTATTTTGCCCATTTTGCCTAGTTCAATCTTCTCACTTTCAAAAGTCGTCGTATCTCTCTCATCCTTTCCTTTTATCACATCTAAAACAAGAGCAGCATCTTCCACATTTCGTGCAAGCGGACCAATCTGGTCTAAACTCATGGCTAAATCAATAAGTCCATATCTAGAAACACATCCATAGCTTGGCTTCACTCCAACTATCCCGCAAAAAGACGCAGGCACACGTATAGAGCCTCCAGTATCGCTCCCAAGAGCAACATCGCAGAACCCAGCAGCCACAGCTGCAGCGCTCCCAGATGAAGAGCCTCCAGCAACATCTCCCCTAGAAGCAGGATTTTCCGTCGGACCAAAAGCACTATTCTCTCCAGAAGTCCCCGAAGCAAATTCATCACAATTCGTCATACCAATTATAACTCCATCTTCAGCTTTAATTTTTTCAATCACCGAAGCATCATAACTAGATTTATAATTCTCAAGCGTCTTTGAAGCACAACTGGTCGTCAAACCAAGAACATTGATATTAGATTTAACCCCAAAAACATATCCATAAAGCCTTCCTTTCTTCTTCTTCGCATCTATTGCCTTAGCTTCCTGTAAAGCATTAGGATTTATTTCAAGAAAAGCATTTATCTTCCCATCTTCCTTCTTTATCTTATTCAAATACGCCCTAACTTTAGATTCAACTTTCATGAATTAAACAACTAAAAGCAGGTTAAATACCTTATCTTGATAAAAGCTAAAGTTTTCTTTTTAATTGCCTTTCCTTCTTTTTCTTATCCGCTTCTTTTGCTTCAATTTCCTTTCTGTAATATTCTGCCAAATATATATTTCCTTCTGCAAAAGCTGTCTCTTTCTTGCCCATATGCAATTCAATCTGCTGCTCTAATGAAGCTATTCCTTTCTTAAGCCTCTTTTTTCTTTTTGCCATCTTTAGCTATATCTTCTACTTCCTTATTTAATAAGCCTGTAAGCCTCTCCGCTAGCTCAATAGAAATCTTGTCTTTTATATTCCTATCATCCCTCACTGCCTTGTAAATACTATAAATCCTGTCATAAGCCTCCAAGTCTATCCCTAATTTTGAAGTCAGCCAATCTTCAAAAAGTCTATTCGAATACCTCTTTTTGCTAAAAATAGAGTTCATCATGTAAAGCGCTCTCAATCTCAAAATAGAGGAATAAACTACACTATTGGCATTTAGTATGTTTCCTTCAGACTTATCACGAGCTACAAGCTCTCTATCCGTTTTTATGATTCTTTTACAATCATCTAAATAATTTTTCATAGAGCTTCTTGGAAGCTTAATTCCGCGAATTTCGTTCAATAAACCAGCATTCAAAATAGCAGAAGCATCAATAATCTTTGGATAAATCATAGCAGGATAGTTAGCAATCAGCCACATTACTCCCTTAAGAGGAATTATTTCAATCTCATATTTGCCAGATTTAAATGACTTTTTTGTTTCTTTGGATACAACAAGAATGTCCACGTCACTCTCTGGCTTCTGTTCTCCTCTAGCATAACTTCCGACCAAGTAAATTCCCAGTGTGTCTTCCAAGTAAGACCCAAGAATATCCAATATCTCCTTCCTTATTTCGTCAGTTCTGTCTATCAAAACCACTTTTACCTGCTTTCCAAGCCATTCCCGAGGCAATAGCACTCCAGAGCTGTTGCCCCATTTTCTTACTTCCTGAACCTGCTCTATTTTCATGTTTATACAATGTTTAAACAATATTTAAAGCTTTCTGCCTCCATTTAATAGAATCATATCATAACACATAAAAGATTGTCAAGAAAGAATTTACCACTCAATCTTCTCAACTACCTTCTTCTCATACATAACGCCCTTCACAAGCTCGTAAAAATCAATCGTCTCCTCAACTTGATCGTTAAAGTATCGCAATTGATAATCTCCCTCCTCATCTTTCGCCTTGGGGTCAAATAACTCAATGCACATCTCCTTTGTCTCCCCATGGTCAATCAGCACATAATGTGAATCAACTTCGTAGCTCTTTCCATCTACCTTCACAACATCTCCCTTCTTAACTTTATCAACAGGTTTTGATGCTTTTATTTGAACCATAGGGAATAGATAAAAAGAGCATTTTTAAGGCTTGTTGTTACCCCAAATTAACAAAGGTTATTTTTTTCAATAAGTTCCTTCCGTGCCGAGTATTGAGCAACCTATCTACTAACTTAGAAAAAGATTCTTCTTTCATTTTCTCTTTAATTAGTGTATCGTAATCCCTATCGGATAACATTAATTTATGCATCTTGTTATTAATTAATCAATACTAAAATAGTTTTCTACCAGCTCGCCTTTTCAGCAATAATGCAGTCCTCATCCTTGTTAGGCGCATTCCCAAGTAAACGCGTCCTAAAGTCAGAATCACATTCCCTTCCAGCACCTTCAACTCTTGTCCCATCGCCCTTCGCCTCTTCTTTCCTCGCAGGCACTTTAACTCTATCAAGCCTCTTGGCAAACTTGTCTAATATTGTCCGAGCCTCTTGCCGTATTTCTTCTTTTCTTTTCTCTTCCATGTTTATATCTATGTTTTCTATTTAATAAACCTAACCTTCATTCCCTTATCTAAATCAATAATCGCTCCCTGCCCTTCGTGCGCAGAGCCAATATTCAAACAAAAAGTCTTTCCAATTTTAGTATCACCAAAGCCCTCGTGAATATGTCCTCCGATATGCAAGATAGGCCCCCACTTCTCAATCGTTCTGCGGACAAGTTTAGAGCCATAATGCTTTCCCTTAACAATTTTAGGTGCGTCTTTTGCAGTTATTTTATCAAGTTTAGTATTATAAGGCACGTTATGCGAAACAAAAATTACTTTTCTATCCTTATTTTCCTTTCTAAACCTCTCAAATAATCTATCAAGAAGCTTTTTATGTTTCCTGTAAGCAGAACTTGTAACTTTTCCTGGAGATGAGCCTCCATAGGCTCCAATAAAAACATATTCTCCAAAGCAGAAATACGAATAATCAAATCTCTTTATGTTAGAATATTTCTTAATAACCTTTGAAAAAAAGTCCTGCGAAGCCCATTTCCAATCAGGCTTTCCATGCTGGCCAAAAGCGAGTTTAGGATATTGATCGTTGACTCTTGTATGATCATTATTCCCAACAACAGTTATAACTTGCACAGGCACGTTATTCAATGTTCTTATAGCGTGCTCTCCTCTTCGTAAATCTTCTAGAATTAATTTTTTATATTTGGCTCTTCCGATAACATCCCACAGCTCCTTATCAGTCTTGTAACAATACTTAAACCAAAGTTCGCGATATGTAAAAGGAAAAAAGTCTCCGTTAGAAACAACAAGGTCAATCTTCTCTTTCTTAATTATCTTCTTAAACTTAGAAGAAAATGTTCCATGAAAGTCACCTATTGCTAAAATTTTCATTTCTTCTTCTTTTCAGGTCTAGTGTCAAGCTTAATATGTGCTTCAGCAAGCCTCTTCGGAGTTACATCGGACGGCGCATCCAACATAACGTCTTGAGCATTGTTGTTCTTTGGAAATGCAATAACCTCTCTTATAGAGTCAGACTTTGTAATTATCTGCAACAATCTATCCAATCCGAATGCAATTCCCCCGTGCGGCGGAGCCCCGTGAGATAAAGCATCAAGCAAAAACCCAAATTTCTCCTGCGCTTCCTTCTCTGAAATTCCAAGCACGTTAAAAACTTTATTTTGTGTTTCTTTATCATGAATTCTAATACTCCCTCCTCCAATTTCCACTCCATTCAAAACCAAGTCATAGGCCTTAGCGCGAACACTAGCAGGCTTGCTAAAGTTGCTGTCAGGCATAGGAGACGTAAAAGGATGATGCTTAGCATACCATCTCTTATCCTCTTCTCGATATTCAAACATTGGAAAATCAAGTACCCAGAGAAAAGCAAATTCCTCGCCTTTCTTTCTCACATCGGGTTTATCAGAATTATACTTCTTCATAGCCTCATCATAACTCATCCTTGGAAATGGAATCTTAAGCGTCACATCAAGAGTTTCCTTGAATACATACGCAATAACTTTTTCCATAGCATGAATGATATCCTCTCTATCAATAAAAGCCATTTCAACATCAAGCTGCGTAAATTCAGGCTGTCTGTCTGCCCTAGTGTCCTCATCTCTAAAGCACCTAGCAAGCTGATAGTATTTATCATATCCTGCCATCATCAGCAATTGCTTGAACAACTGCGGGGATTGAGGCAAAGCGTAAAACTTCCCCTCATGCACCCTAGAGGGAACAATATAGTCACGAGCCCCTTCAGGCGTACTCTTATACAATATAGGCGTATCAAAATACAAAAATCCTTCCTTGTCCATCGCCTCGTGTATGGCTTTATACAATTTATGCCGTAAAATCAAATTATCCTGCAATCTCTTGCTCCTCAAATCCAAATACCTGTACTTCAACCTAACTTCCTCGTTAACACTAGAATCATTTAACATGAAAGGCAAAGGTGGACACGAATTGTAAACCTCAAGTTCATGACAAAAAACTTCTATCTCTCCCGTATCTAGTTCTTTATTCTCTGTTCCTTTCTGTCTCCGAACAACATCCCCCATAACACGTATAGAAGATTCAATCGCCATCGTCTTAGCCTTCTCAAAATTAGGATTTTTTTTAATAAGAACTACTTGAGTTATTCCATATCTATCTCTAACGTCTAAAAATACAACGGATCCATGAGCCCTAACTGTCTGCACCCATCCGCATAATGTCGCCTTCTTTCCAACATCTTTCTCCCGCAACTCTCCGCATGTATGTGTTCTTAACATTCTAGCTAAAGAAAAAGCACATTTTTAAGTATTGTCATTCTCTTCAATCATGAATAAATTTTCATTTACCCTTCTAAAACAGGATTCCAGCACCAAAGCTCGTGCAGGCATCATTCACACGCCGCACGGAAACATACAAACTCCTTACCTCATACCTGTAGCCACGAGGGCGCACATAATTGCAATCAACAAGAAAGACCTCGCAAGTTTAAGCCCGCAAGCCCTTCTCTCAAACACCTATCACCTGCACATGCTCAACCTAGACAAAAAAATCAAAAAAGTTGGAGGCCTGCACAAATTCATGCACTTCAACAAGCCAATAATAACAGATTCAGGCGGTTTTCAAGCTTTCTCCCTCGGACTAGGAAGAGTTCACAACTCAAGAAAAATAGGATTCATACCTAATCCAGATAACCTAAAAAATAAACCAGAAAAACAAGACCCAAAAAACCGATATGCAATAATAACAGAAAGTGGAGTAAAATTCAAATCAGTATATGACAACACGTGGAGATTCATGGGTCCAAAAGAATCAATGAAAATTCAATCTGATTTGGGGGCAGACATAATCATGGCTTTCGATGAATGTACCTCTCCATTTTCAAACAAAGAATACACAAAAAAATCTCTAGTTAAAACTCATCGATGGGCTCTAGAGTGCTTAAAATACAAAAACGAAAAACAGGCACTTTATGGAATAATTCAAGGCGGAGAATACAAAGACCTCCGAGTTAGAGCAGCCAGATACATCAATAGCTTGCCATTTGAAGGGATAGCACTAGGAGGTTCTTTAGGAAAATCAAAGAAAACCATGCACAAAATCCTAGATTGGATAATTCCCTGCCTAGATTCCAGACCAAGACACATGTTAGGCATAGGTTGGATAGAAGATATATTCGAATGTGTAAAAAGAGGCATGGACACATTTGATTGTGTGGAGATGACCCGCGTCGCCAGACATGGTCAGCTTTTCATCAGCCCGCTTTCAGGCGGAAGCAAAAAAAACAATTTCAAGTTAAAAATAGGCAATAACATTTATACCGAAGACAATAAAAAACCAGATAGCTCGTGCAAATGCCCAACATGTAAAAAATATACAAGAAAAAATTTGAGAGGAATGTTCAAATCAAAAAACCCCGAATATAATCGTCTTGCAACAATTCATAACATCTACTTCATGCAAACCCTTTGCAAAATTATCAGAAATTCAATAATGCAAGGCAAGTTCAATAAGCTATATAACGAATGGATTATATGAAATGAAATTAATAATCGGAAAACTCCATTTCATTTAATAGATAGGGGTGGAAAACTAATAAGTCCGAAGACTAATTTCCATCACTATAACTAAAATCATTTCAATACTTTTTGCAGGATTTCCATCGCCTTCTTCTTATCAATATCCTTCCCCAATCTTCCGATAATAAGCCCCATATATCCTCCAATACCCAATCCTGGCTTTTCCTTCACAATCTCCCTTATTTCCTGTTCAATTTTGTCATCGCTAATCTTATCTATTTTGATAGCTTCTTCAAATCCCTCTCCATTAGAAATTTTTAACATCACTAGTTTCACATCTCCAATTTCAACCTTCTTTTCTTTTACCGCCTCCAATAGTTTCTCCAAAATTCTTTCTGTTAAAATCTCCTTTACCTCGTTAATTGTTTTTTTCTCCCTGCTCGCAATCTCCGCTCTCCATAATGTAATCATTTTTGCAACAAGATTAGCGTCCTTGCTGTAAACCCTCGCTAAAGTTGTAAATTCATCAAGCCCCTCGTTGCTTTCCAAAACAAGAGAAATCAACTCCTCTGTTAGACCTTTCTTTCTCAACTCCGCGCGAATATCTCCTTTAAGTTTTGGCAGATTTTTCTTTATTTTATTAATTTGCTCAAGTCCAATTTTCAACAAAGGAAGGTCAGTTTCAGGATACATTCTAGCTGCCCCAGGGATAGGCCTCAAAAACTCTGTCTCTCCATTAGAAAGGGCATTGCGCACACTTCCCCCCGTCTTTTTCTTTTTAATATCTTCCATCTGACGTGCAATTTCTTTATCAATCGTCCTGACAAACATGCTTGGATCCTGAAATCCTTTTATCTCGACTCTATCATGCTCCTTAATACTAACATTAACATCCTGCCTTATAGTCCCAATTCCTCTTTTAACTTTACAAGCCCGTAAAATCTCCCCAATTTTAAGTGCGGCCTCCTTTACCTGCTCTGCGTTCATCATCACAGGGCTAGTTGAAATTTCAATAAGTGGAATGCCAAGTCTATCCAAGCGGTAAACACTTTTCCCTTTACCCTTGCTAACAATTCTTGCAGAATCTTCCTCAAGCGCAACAGAGTCAATTGGTACACGTCCAAAACTCGTCTCCAAAAATCCGCGATGCGCAATCAACACTGTTCGCTGAAAACCGCCAGTATTAGACCCATCAATAACTGTCTTTCGCATAACTTGACTCACGTTGTAAGGCTCGCAATTCAAAAGCAAAGCAATCTGCAATCCTATCTCCAGAGCCTCTTTATTAATCGCATGTGGAGGCTCCTCATCCAATTCAACTAATGAAATTGTATCATTGTAGCCCTCATAATAAAACTCTTTATCCTTTGCAGCCTCGTGGGCAGCAGCCACATCCACTTCCCCGCTCTCTCCAGCAACTGCATGCAGCTTGCGTTTAATCACATAGTGCGGCTCATCACTCCTCAAAAACGAAGGCGCTCCTGAAAATAACTTCCCAGTGTCTAACTGCTGATGTATCTCAAGCCCCGCCTTAAATCCTAATTTAGTGTAATCCATATTAAATAGTTAAAATCCCCTTTAATTCCCCTGCAACATTCTCCAGCATCATTTCCCTAATTTTTTCAGGTGTTCTCCAAGTTCTATGCCCCAACACCCATCCTAATTTAACAAACGCCGTCTCTGCAAGCATGTCCTCAAGAAAAATCATCCCCAGATTCTCTAATTCCCTGCTTCCGCTATAAACCTTAGCGTTTAATCTTCCATAAATAGTTTGGCTTGCCCCGCAAACAATCATCCCCTCTCGTATAGCTTTCTTAATAACAGCCTCCCATGAGTTAGCTCCTCCAACAGGCAATCCCCCCAATCCAAGTACTTCAATCACAATTCCCTTATATCCATGCATTCGATAATAATCAATCAAGTCCGCGCTAGCCCCAGGATAAAACTTAATCAAAGCAACTTTATCATTAAAGGTAATATCAGTATCATTCTTTCCCTCGTGTCTTGCCTTGAATTGTGATAAAAATTCAACTTTATCAGGCCAAATCTTAGCAATGGGCTCACAATTTATAGATTTGAAAGCATCTCGTCGCGAAGTATGCATTTTTCGCACTTTAGTTCCACGTAAAGCAAAACAATATTCATCATCCAGATTAGCGTGCCCAACAATAACAACTTCCGCGCAATCCGATAATGCAAATTTAGCAGCGCATCTCAAGTTCAAATCAGCGTCGCTGCTCGCCCTGTCAATGCTTCTCTGCGCAAACGTAAGAACAACTGGTTTATTCAGCTTCCCAAGAAAAAACGAGAGAGCTGCAGATGTATAATGCAGCGTGTCAGTTCCGTGTGTAATAACTATCCCCTGAATTTCTTTATCATCCATCATCTTATTAACACTCTCACTTAAAATAATCCAGTCCTCTGAATTCATATTTTCGCTTAATTTCATAAACGGCACATCAATCCTCACGTTAGCAATTTCAAAAAGCCCAGGATAAAACTGCGCAAGTTCATTTACATCAGTCAATGCTGAAACAGCCCCAGTCCTCGAATCAAGTTTAGAAGCAATCGTACCTCCCGTAACAATTAGCCCAATCAAAGGCAAACCCTTTTTCTGTTCAATCTTCTTTATCTCTTTCTTGCTCTCAAACCTCCTCAAAACCTCAACACCATAAACATTCTCTCGAGGCACCCCAATATTATATCCTGACTTCAGTTTAACTAAAATAACGCCTGCATCATAGCTTTCAAGCATCGTACACTCAAGCTCCTCGCGAGCTAATTTAAGTTTGACATAATCTCCTGGTTTCGCATCAATCTCTACCATGCCTCTAACAATGAGATGAGCTATAAAAAACTAGTGTTTGTCAAATGCCAGTCAAATCACAAAATTTATATAAGGTTATAACATTGTTATAACATGGAAATAACAAAGCAGATAATTAAAGTTGGAAACGGCGCGGGCGTTCTAGTTCCAAGAGAGTGGCTTAATGGAACGGCCAAAGTGCAGCTTATAGAAAAGCCTCTAAACATCAAAGAAGATATTATTAATATTTTAGACCCATATTTACCCAATATTCTAAGTGTGATGGTCGTGGGTAGCTATGCTCGTGGCGAACAAACTCAAAGAAGCGATATTGATGTCCTTGTAATAACAGATTCGATAAAAAAAACAATAAAAAAAGGAAAATATGACTTTATCCTAATAAGCAAGGATAGCATAGAGAAGGCTCTAGAAAACAATATTCTCCCTATTTTGCCTATGCTCAAAGAAGCCAAACCAATAATAAACGCCTCATTAATAAGAAAATATGCAGAAACTCCTCTTACAAAGAAAAATCTTGCAGTTCATACAGAGTTAACCAAATCTGCAATGAATGTAGTAAAAGAACATCTCAAATTATCCATAATGATGAAGGAAAAAATTATTTCAGAGGGATTTGCTTACTCGCTTGGTTTAAGAATGCGCCAAGTGTATATTGTTGATTGCCTAATAAATAAGAAAAGCCAAAGCAATAAAGAATTAAAAAAAGTGATATTAAAAGTTACAGGCTCACTAGGGTTATATGAGGGTTACCTTCGAGTAAAAGATGATAAAAAAGCCCAAAAAAAGCTTCCTTTGGAAGAAGCGCAAAAAGCTCTTGCTTACGTTATAAAAAAAATAAAGGAGCAGGAAAAATGGATAAAAAGAACCTGCTGAAGAGAATTAAGAGTCTGGAAAAAACGCGTGATAAGCATATAGAAAAAATTAAAGCTTACGAAGGAAAGAATTATACCACTCCAGAGTATTGGGAAAAGGAAGTCAAGAGAATGGAAGATGAAATCCGAGAAGATAAAGATAAGTTAGAGAAATCCTAGTAACTTCTTCCCACGTAAACAACTTCCCCAGCTTTTTTACCGCAAACAACGCACTTCCCACTAGTCTTCTCTTTCTCTAATCGTACGCCCCTAACTTCAGCCCCAGTTTCTTTTTCAATCCTCTCCGCACAGCTAGCCCCATCATTAGCAATAGAACAAAAGCCACATCGAACAATATTCCCAGATTCAATCAATTTCTTTATCTCGCCGACACTTGAGGCATTCTTAATTCTGTTATCAAACAATTTCCCAGCATCTTTAGTCAAATTTCTAGTAAACTCCCCCCTAACTTTCCCAACATACCCAACTAGGCCTTTCTCACTAATGAGTTCTTTCTTGTTCATATCTCTTCTAAACACGCTCAACTTCCCAGCCTTAAGCTCGTTATCTCCGATATCAATTCTGATAGGAACTCCTTTCATCTCCCAATGATTGAATTTCTCCCCAGGACTTTTATCGCTAGAATCAATTTGAACTTCCAAATCTAGTTCTAGAAGTTTCTTTTTCATTTCCTGCGCTTTTTTCATCCCCTTCTCACTCAAAGGCACAATTGCAACGTGAACAGGCGCAACGTCCCAAGGCAAGCGAAGCCCTTTGTCATCTCCATGCACAATTACAACACTTGCAAAAATTCGCGAGATAGCTGGCCCGTAGCACGTCGAGAAGGGCGTTTTATCCTTCCCATCCTTATCCTTATATGTAACATTAAACGCCCGTAAAAAATCCTGCGAAATCATATGAGTAGACGGCTGCTGCACTAGCTTTCCATCAGGATTCAAAACATCAGCAGCAAACGTCCTGCTAGCCCCAGGAAACTTATCCCACGCAGGTCTTTCAAAAAATATAAAGGGCAATCCCAAAGTATCACCTAGCACCTCGCGAGTTGTTTGCATATCCTCATGCACCTGCTTCATCGCCTCGTTCTCACTCAAAAACAAACAATGCGTCTCAATCCAATGAAACTCCCTGCTTCTCAAAAAAGGTCTAGTCGCCTTAGTCTCGCATCGAAATACCTGCGCTCTCTGGTACGTCTTAAAGGGCAGCTGCTTGTAACTTCTTATCCATAAAGAAAACATCTGATAAAACGCAGTTTCTGACGTCGGTCTCAAAGCAAGCTTTTCCTCAAACTCGCTTTCCCCGCCATGCGTAACCCAAAACACTTCAGGCGTAAAACCCTTCAAGTGTTCTGACTCTTTCTTCAAGTTTCCCTCAGGGATAAGCGTCGGAAACCAGTAAGGTGAATGCCCCTTGCTCCTCAAGTTTTTCTCAAAATAATTATAAATCTTCTCCATCGCCATGACGCTCCAAGGTTGAAAAACAAGAAAACCCTTCACATTATACCTCAAGTCCGCCAGTTCTGCCTTTTGAATAATCTCCGTATACCACTCAGAAAAATTCTCTGCTTTTCTAACACTCAAGCCTTTATTGTCCCTGCCTTTCTCGCTCATGAAGAGAATACCAAACCTTGATTATTAAACATTGTGTAACAATATTTAAATACCAGTATAGAGACAAAATAATATGGTCTCAAGAAGGTTAAGCTTGGCAGGCGCACTTTCAGCAGGTATAATTTCTACTCTGGGTTGTGAAAGCAAAGAGCACAGAGATTACCGCGCTCGCGCACCAAACCAAATAGCTCTCTCAACAGAAGAATATCTTGGTGTCGTAAAATTCGCAGATAAACCAACTTTCGATGAATGGAAAAGAGGAGAAATATTTCCACACAACCCTTACTTTGTAGCAGTTTTAGATACTAGAATAATAAGCCAGGAGACATTTGGAATTGGAGCTCACGAAGAAGAAAGAATAGGGGCATTGCAAAGACCAGAACTTCCATGGAAAATATGGTACGCTGGAAGACTTCTTGATCCTGCAAAAAGAACTCCTGAAGAAACAAGATTACTAGAAATGCATAAAGCGTATGTGGCTGATGAAAAAGCACTCGAAGCTATGCGTGGCTGGAATCTAGCACCTCTTCTTGATAAAAAATAAAAAAAGATTAATAAATCTAGTTTAAGGCTGACAGGATGTTCCTGCTGCGCTACATGCTCCTGAAGAACATACTGCTCCAGGACTTAGCCATACTGAAGGGTTAGCAAGAGTATCACACTGATAAATACATGCTACTCCGGCCGCCTGAACACAAGTAGCTACCGTGCATCCTGTTCCTGTTGGAGCTATGCCACAAGCTTGATTGCATTGTGCTCCCGAGCCTATAACATAATTTCCTTCAGCGTCAGCAATCAAACAACCAGATTTACTGGTTCGAGCATCAGAAGGTTGAGCCGCAAATAAGGCTCCCACAGCAACAACCAAAATCAAAACACCAGCTATTAATAACTTATTCATTCTAAAATACCTCCTTTCATCACGTTGTTTAAGCATAAAGGCATCTCATATAATACTAATGCGAACTTATATAGTTTTCCACGGATAAAATAACTACTTTTCAAAGTAACAATAAAAAATCATTGCTCAGCAAGTTGCGTATCTTCTGGCCCGCATATAACTCCTTTTTTAATAGTACAGCAGTCTTCGGTCGTTGATTTGAAATATGGATAATCTTTAACCTCACATTCGGCTTCAGTACATTTGCTGGCAGGAGGATAATCAAATATAAAATTATCCAGGACAGAGCACCTCGCATCGCTATTGGATGGGTCAAACACGTAGGGATTAGAAATTACTGTTCCACTTATGCAGCTATGTTCTTCAGCTGAATCCTCACAAGTTTCACTTTCTGAAATAATCCAATGAAATAAGTTAAAACTTCCACTAATTTCACAAGCACAAATTATACTTTTTTCGCAAAGAGTTTCCTCATTAACAATTGAAGGACAGCTTGGAATTTGAGAAACAGGTTCCAATGTCGGGCTAAAAAACAGCTTATTTTGGAAAACAAAAGCACCTGCCAGAACAACCAAAATAAAAATAAGAAATATCCAATGATTCTTCTTCATGTCGAATAATAAACTTCCAAATATTTAAACTATAGCAAAGCTCGCTCTTATGTCTCCCACTATATCCACACGACCCCACGAGGAATCGAAAATAGGCCCACAGGGAGTCGAACCCTGGTTTCCCGGTCCGAAGCCGGGGAGTCTATCCGTTAACTTATGGGCCTAACAGATATCAAGAAAAACAAGGCCTAATAAAACTTTCTCTATACGTTCGACACAATTATAGTCAAGGACACTGAAAATTGAGCGTTTGTGCCTTGACTATCAAGGGAAAGACGTACAAATTTGCTCAATTAATTATGTCTTTCACTATAATATGGTTGCCATCTAAGGTGAAGCAATAACAACTTCACCAGAAGTGTTTCGCCCATTAGCCCTATAGTTAAAAGGCACTGTTTCAAGTCTTGTCAGACCTACTTTTCTTCCCAGCTCATAATATACTGCATTATGCTGTTCTGTCCACGCCCCATAAAAGACAGATGCAGAAAAAGAGGGTTTTTGCGAAAAATCCACTAAGCTTCCAAATAATAAATGGCTCCCATAAACCATTTGTTCGTAGCTACGTACTTTCCCCCTCCACTTAACAGGAATCTCTCTTGGAAGACAGTCAATAGCAAGAACGCATGCATGCTTCCATTCATCAATTTTTAAATCAAACATATCCTGTTTTTTCAACCTTACATTCTTAATCCCTAATTCCTCAATTCTTTTTTGCGCTTGTTCAAATACCTCCGAATCTTTATCAATTGCAGTAAATTCCGTTGAAGGATTATTTAGTGCATAATGCATCAATCTAAAGCCTGTGCCAAATCCTACTTCTAAAACGCTCTTTGTCCCGTTTAATCTTTCAGAAATAATTGGAGCAATTATCCTGTGAGAAGGCAATGCAAATCCATCGAATATTCTTCCTTCTCTGGGACCAATACCTCTGCCTTTTGGCAAATCTGCTAAATGTATCTCTTTAATTCCAAGCCTTTCGCTTAATTCATCAACTGAAATGCTCATGCAATAATCTAAAATAGGTCTTTTAAAAACCTTTAGTAAGGTCAAGAACCCTAATCCCATCTCAAGCTCAGAAGCCTTGCGTTCTATCCACTAAAAGTTCTATCCACTAAACTATGCCTTCGTTGTATACCAAAAAAACAAAACCTAATGAAGCTATTTATTCAGAGGTTATACTGAAACATTCTTAAATAACTTCTTCCTAAGAGAATTAAAAGAGATGACAAACACATTCACAGCAGTATGCATTTTAATTGGCACGCTTATCGGAGCAGGATTTCTCGCAATCCCCTATGTTGTTATGCAATCAGGCTTCATTATAGGCCTGCTGACAATTATTGTTATCGCGATAATAATGATCGTTGTCATGCTTTACTTAGGAGAAATAACTCTGCGCACAAAACAGCAGCACAACCTAATAGGATATGCAGAACATTACCTCGGCCCGAAAGGAAAAAAATGGATGTTCTTTTCTTTTGTCTGGGGAGTATACGCTGCCCTCCTTGCTTACATGATTGCAGAAGGCCAGTCCCTAAGTTTTCTTTTTTTCGGGACAACTGATTATGCATTTATCCTAGCTCTGGTTTTTTGGCTCGCCCTCTCATGCATGACTGCTGCAGGTACCAATATTCTGAAAAAAAGCGAGTCGCTAGGAGTCGTGCTTGTATTAATAATAGTTTTCTCTCTCGTCTTGCTCAAATCTCCTGATATAAATCTCTCAAACCTTTCTTATGTAAATCTCGAGCATTTTTTAGCTCCCCTCGGAGTTGTCATATTTGCATTCTTGGGCTATTCAATAGTCCCTGAGCTAAGGCGCATGTTAGGAAGGAATGGAAGATATTTGAAACGCTCAATTATCATTTCATATATTATAGTTGCTCTTGTCTACGCAGTATTTGCGGCCTTGGTTTTAGGTTTCAAAGGCCAAGGCACACCTCAAATAGCAACCCTAGTTTTAGGAAAGCCTTTCATCCTCCTAGGCGTGTTAACAATATTCAACGCCTCGCTGGCCCTTTCAAATGCGATGATAGACACTTTCAAGATAGACTTCAAAAAAACAAGGAAGCAGGCTTGGTTTTATACAATGCTCCTTCCCCTAGTTGTTTATGCTCTTTTATCAATAAAGAACTCCCTTGATTTTATCACAATTATCAGCATCGGGGGCATCATCTCAGGGGGCATAACTTTAGTGCTAATACTCTTCATGATTCCTCGAGCAAAGATTTATGGGAACCGCACCCCAGAGTTCTCAATTCCATATTCAAAGAAGTTCGTTTGGCTTGTTTCAGTTATTCTAATAATTGCCTTAATCTCAGAAATTGTTTTAATATTGAGCTAATAATTAGTGCCTTGCGGAGGCCTTGGAGTAAATCCCTGCCCTTGCGGGCGCATCGGCATTGGTTTGCGCTGATTCTTTTGGCGCAAGTGAATAACCAAAGCAATAATTACTCCGACAATAATTATCCCAAGAAATACAAACAGCATAATCGTAACTAGTTTTCCTACAGAACTTTGTTCATCTTCTCCTTCAATTATGATAGGCCCGCTTCCTCCTGTCGTGGAAGTTCCTGATCCAGTCTGAGGAGGCAATCCTCCTGTTGTCCAATTTGAAGAGCCAGAGCCTGAACCTCCAAAAGAATTGGAAGCCCCTGTGGCAATGCTAAACACAAGAGTCTGATTTCTAGAGTTGCCCGCGAAATCAGATGCACGTGCAATCAAAGTATGACTCCCGGCAGAAAGTCCGCTCATCGAACGCGTGAAAGTCAAATTATTTTCTGTTCCCATTGTATACTCAACCCCGTCTAGAGTAAATCCTAAAGTTCCTTTTTCATTCAGCACAATATTAAAGTTCAAAGATGTGAATCCATAACTCCTGTTCTGCGGAGTGCTAAATGTTATTGCAGGAGGAGTAATGTCGTTCACGCTGAAGGAGACCTTTGTAAAGTTGGTGTTTCCTGCAGAGTCATTCGAATATAACATCCATATGTTGCCTCCTTGCATCCCGTAAATATTTCCTACAGAAGTCCCGCATGAAATCGTGTTATTAGTCCCCCCTGAATTGAGAGAATACAAGCATGAAGAAAGATGCAAGTCATTTGCCGTATAACTCAAAGATGTGACAGAATCATTATATGTCGTATTAGCAGGATAAGTGAAAGCCAAAGAAGGCGCTTTCACATCATAACTTAAAGTAAAGTTAGCGGGAGCAAAAGCAATATTGCTGCTATTATCGATAGCTCGATAATTCCAAATAAAGTCATTTTCATAAGGCAAAACTACACTGATATTACTCACATTCAAAACTCCAGTCTTATATTGCACCGCGCTAGTTACGAGCCCTCCGCTCGAGTTCCAGAGATATAAAGTCATCCTATCTAATTGCACGTCATCACTTGCCTGCCCAACCAGTCGAATGTTAGCCGCAGAAATAAATTTCCCATTTGCAGGATCGAGCAAAGTCACTACAGGATCAACAGACTCTCCATCGACCAAGTAAGCCGAATAGTTAGACAATAGCACAAGGTCTTGATCGCTCAGGCTTCGGTTATAAAAGGCAAGATTATTCATAGCTCCGTTGAAAAACCATTGCGTCCCGCGATTATGCGCCCCCACCGTAAACACACTAGAGAAATAATAGTTATACGGGACCTTGCCCTGAGCATTCGCGTCTGATTTCAAGACTCCATTAACATATAATTTCAAATGCCCATTTTCTAATTCTCCAGCAAGATGATACCATGTATTTTTTGCAAGAATCTCTTGAGAAGAGGCCACAATTAAATTGCTCGGATCGTCTGAAGCATGAAACTTGATGGCCGGCTGGTTAGACTCGGTGATAAAAAAGAGGATTGGTGGATAGAAACCAGGATATCCGTCACTTAGAATAGTTTGCACAGGCTGTCCTGTTTCATTCGTGTTCTTATCGAGCTTAACCCATGCGCTAACCGCGAAAGAGGGGCTTAGAAAGATGCCTGTGCCTGAAACATTAATAAATTGATTATTGTTAGTTTGCGTAAACTGCATGACTTTGCCAAAAATACTGTTGACAACAACAGGCCCGTCAGTCAAACCATTTCTCCCATTCCCAGAACTATCAGGAGTCACCCCGTTAGTGATAACATCAAAAGGATATGAAAAAAACAATCCGCTAGAATCGCTTGGACTCAATGAAGGTGAAGGCCATGAAACAAAAAAAGCTGCCGAAGCAATAAGAAGAATACTAATCACAAGAGCACCAAAAGCCAAAGACCACCTCGTATTCATAAGTTTATAGGATATTATAAGTATTTAAAAGATATGGTTGGATAATGATATATCTTTTTTACCTCAGTTATATTCCCTATCAGACTTGTTGTAATATTGCTTCGTAAATAAAAGCATTTATAAAAAGAGAAGAAATATATTGTCATGCCCAAACGCGTCTATAAACCCCTGTTCTGGAAAAACTTTTGGATTGGATTACTTATCGTGCTAGTCATCCTCCTTATCTTTAAGATAACTATCAATAATGCATCATTTCAAGTCGCGCTTATTGCAGCCATTATCCTAGGTCTAGCGATACTAGCATTTCGTTTGTGGAATTATGCAAACATTGCACGAGACACGCATCAACTCGTTAACCTTCCCAAAAAGCAACGCGATAAAGAATATGAAAAAATCGCGCGAGCACCCTGGATTAGCATACTTCTTCTCGTGATAGGTCTGGCCGCGCTCTTCTATACAAACCCTGACAAATCCGCAAACTACAATCTTATAGTGCATATAATTGGAGTAATTGCCATTCTCGGCTCCCTGGTGAGATTCTGGCGCTATAGCAAAGGACGCTCTTAATTGACCAGTTTGCGCCTTTGATATACTCGTGAACGGCATACAAATTGGTAAAAAACTTATGTCGTTCACTATACTTTCAGTACAGAAGAAAGTAATTATTTCACCAATTTCTCCAAGACTTTCCTAACAACTTTGTAATCCGCACGTCTTTGAGTTGCCTTCATAATCTCTCCCATAGCATAGTTAATTTTCCTATCTCTTTCTTTAATCCCGCTAATAACTCCTGAACTCTTTTTCAAGATGTCTTTTGCAATTCTCTCAAGTTCCTTCTCATCATCAATCTTACTTTCAGTCCCTGAAGGGTCAAAGCTTTTAGGGACAAATTTATTCAAAACCTGCTTTGCTTGCAATTCAGTTATCTTCTTGCTCCTAACCAGCTCAAGCAATTTGGCGAAATGCTCTGCTTTAATCGCAACTCTATCAAGTGTAGTCTTGTTCCAATTCAAAACACGCAACAACTCAATCGTTACCCACGGCAACGCAAACGACCCATCATCAGTCTTCTCAACCACTCTCTCAAAAAATTCAGCAATGTCAAGATTTTTCGCAAGTACTTCAGCATTCTTTTTATCAATTTTCCAGTTCTTTACCAGTTTCGCTAGTTTCTCTTCAGGCATTTCAGGCAATTCACTTTCCAGTTTACCAATAAATTTCTTATCCAATATAACATCACGCAAGTCAGGATCAGCAATAAATCTGTAATCTTCCTGCTTTTCCTTGCTCCTCATACTTACGGTTTTTCCACTCAATTCATCAAACCTTCTTGTCTCCAGCACAGAACCTTCGCGAGCCTGTCTTTCAAGCTCGTAATTAATAGCCCTAACAACGCTCTCAATTGAATTAATATTTTTAATCTCCACTCTATCAGTTTTGCCAGGAATGTTAACATTCACATCGATTTTTATTCCTGCATTTGAATCAACAATTTTCAGGTATGACAATGCATGCACTAATTTTTTCACCCATTCAGCAACTTCCTCTGCAAAATGAAATTCTGGCGCAGTAACAATTTCAACAAGCGGCAAGCCCGAGCGGTTGTAATCCACCCTCCCAGTTTTAGGATCCCAAGAAGCAGGATCTTCCTCAAGGTGCATGCTTCCAATTTTAATCCCAGAAAAATTCCCATTCTCCCCCAATGGAACAGCGTGAGCACCGCTCATAGTCGTCTGATAACCTTTCGGCAAATCAGGCCAGCTATAATGTTTCCTCATCCATTTTAAATTATTATTAATTTTGCATCCCAGCATAAGCCCAATTTGCACAGCCTTCTTAACAGCTTCGGCATTCGGAGCATACGGCTTAGCCCCCGGCTGTCCCGTGCATATCGGACATATGTTTGTATTCTCCTTCAATCCTCTCTCACGCGATGCCTTGCACCTGCAGAATAGTTTCTCTTTCGTAATAAGATAAGTATGTATTTCCAATCCAATTAGTCCTTGCATAAACTATCAATAGAAAGGGTATTTTTATATATTCGCCCTATTGTATCTTCTTATGACAGACCATGATGCCGAAATGGAAAGATTAAGGCAAAAATATGCAGATATACCAGAAGAATTAACAAAAAATGCAGCCTTATTTTGTCAAGAACCACCACTGAAGTGGATGGCGTGTTGTGGTTCTTGAACACCTCGAAAATTATACGTACTCTCTGACGAACTAAAGTAGGCATGGTATGCACAAATAATTTTCTCAGTCTCGAAATCCAGAAGTAGAAAGAGCGAGAAGATGGTGGGCTTCTTATTGGGTAGATGTATTTAATGGAAGAGATCTTATGCAATATGCTTCAGAAGAAATGAGAAGACGAGGTCTTTATTTTCATTTCAGATCTGCAGAAGATTAATCTTATAATTCCTTCTCAATCAAACCAGCAAATCGCTCCAAATCCGCAGTTTTCAAACGAGCTCCAACAGCTTCCTCGTGCCCCCCGCCCGAAGCCCCTTCGAATTCAGGAAGAATAGTTTCCAAAATTTTCCGTACTTTTTTTCCGCGTAAAGACAAGTTACTTGAAACTCCGTTAGCATATGCAACAAGAATAACATGTTTAGGATAAAGATAAGAAAGTTCGTTGGCCAAGTCCGCGCTGATGCTCAACGTCCCGCCGTATTTGAAGAACAAAAGCTTCTTTCCAGCGCAATCGCGCGCACGCCCTAAAAGTTCATCATATTTCTTCTTCAATTCTTTATAAGTATTGGCAAAAGAGCTATGTCCTCCTAGCTCCATCAGCAAGTCGTAAGGAGATTGACAATCAATTAAAAAATTCTGCATATAAACCACGTGTGTGATAGAATCTTTCAAACCAAAGCTCAACGCTCTTGCTAAAAGACCTATTTCAGTTTTATAGTAAGCATCAAAAGGCATCGCAATAATTTCCCTAGTTCCCCACATATCCCCAAACTTCTCTGCAAAATCATGAGAAAATTCAGGCAAATAATGATCAGAAATACACCCCATGACACCTATCCATACATCCTCGCTCTTCCCAGAAATTAAATAGCTCCAGTAAGTCACAGGCTCTATACTTTTTTCTTTTCCCTTCTTGCGGGCAGGATTGTAATAGTGCACATTAGATTTGGCATAATCAGGCATTTCTACCTCATGATGGTCAATCCAAATTATAGGCAAGTTCACACTTTCCAGTTCCTTAACGAATGCATCCCCTAAAAAAGGCCTATCGAGAACAATCACAGCATCAGCCCCAAGTTCTTGAGCTTTTTTCGCATATCTCACATCAATATCTGGATGCGACCTCACAGCTACTCCCTTCCCCCGACCCAAATACCTTCGCAGCAGCACAAAACTGCACAGCCCATCTACATCATTATCATAAAAAAATACAGGGTTCTGCGCCTTTTCAAGCTCCCCTCGTAGCTCTTCAATCTCTCCAGTTGTTAACATAAAAAACAAAGCGAAAACGATTATTTAAATCCCGTGCTTCTTACATATATCACATAATGCAATAATCATTATAAACCTCTAAATAAAAGAAACCCATGGCAGATTCGCTTGAAATGAGCATATTACGAAGACTTGCTCCAATTCCTACAGCATCATTTTTCGAAAGGCCTGTTCATGAATTGTTAAGCACTGTTTACGCAGAAAACTTTCGCAGCACAAAAGCCGTATCCTGTAGGATTGATCAATGGGGAAACGTAATTTGGCATTATGCTGGAGATCCTAATAGACTTAACCCAAAAAGTATAGCCAACGTAGTTCACACAGATCACCCTGCATTTCATGTGCATAACAAGTTCGTTGATGGCACTGTTTGGATTAAGATGATGGGCGGTCTTAATCCAGATTTAGTAGTAGGAACTGAACTCGACCTACACACTACAAAAAATTCATTTGTGAACAAAGGGAAAGTTATAGGAGCAGTAGATGCAGCCGAAGGAAATCCTTCGCAACGCTATGTTCTTAAAGCCGAAACAGGAGAACCTGCTCAATTTGCCACTATTAATTTTGGTTTAGAAGGCAGGCTTATTGTTGATTCTGGGGAGGATTTATTACGTTCTCCCGTGATGGATGATTTCTCCGCTATTGCGATGAGCATTGCAGCCCTAAGAGAAATTGTAAATCGTAAACTGCCCATTGATATTTATACTGTATTTCATCGAGCTGAAGAAGTCGGATTGTTGGGAGCTCATGGAGTCGCGCGATCAGGAAGCATTCCTTTAAACGCGTTAGTGTACTCAGTTGAAAACAGTTCATATAAAGGAAAGAAAAACCCAGAAAGCCCGATAGAGCAATTAGCAGAAATAGGAGGAGGAATCATTATTCGCACAGGAGACAGAAGCGTACCTCAATATAACGAAACAGCACTCGAATTATTACGCCAAGCACGATCATCTATGGAAAATCATAAAACTCAAGAAAGATTGATGACAGGAGGAACATGCGAGGCTGGAATCTATGGTGCTCACGGATTCCGTGTTGCAGGTATTGCTGTACCATTAAAATATTATCACAACAATGGGGCTTTGGAAGGAAAATTTAGTTTTGTCCCTGAAGAGATTCATGAAGGTGATTTCCATGCAGGTACGGCCTTGATGGTTGCAGCAGCAGAAACACTTGCCAGAGATCCAAAGTTATATGGGGAGTTTAAACCAACAGAACCTGATGCGAATCTTGCAGGATTAAAAGATAGAATTGGTAAGCGATTCGATGCATATGCTAGAGAAGGTCTTTTGGGATTGAATGGTCTTGTTCTTGCAGGACGTTTAAGTTAAAGTCAATAATAATTACTTCCTAAACCAATTCCACAAAAGCACTACAGCAAGCGCAAATAAAGCCCCAACGAAAAACCACGCCCAAAGAGAAGGAGCGTTTGCGAGGGCAGAATAAAGAGATGTCGAGCCCACGTCTGAAGTCCCTCCTGCAGCAGTCGCAATAGTTTCAGTTCCTCGAGTAGCAACGTCTCCTGCATAGAATGCCGCTTTAGACGAAGCAGTCTGCGCATCACTCCATAACTTTATCCCGAAAGCAATCGCTCCAGTAGCTAGCAAAGCAGGCAGAATTCCCCCAGTCATTGTCTTAGGCGAGATTACAATTTTCCTTTCTGAAATCTTGTAGCTCTGCACCTTGCGCCCCTTAACACTCCAAAAACTTCTGCTGGATTCAATCAGCCCAGCTGCAACAAGTTTCTTAACATTATAATTAATAGTATTCATCGGAACGTTCAATCTAGTCGCCAACTCGCTCTCGCTCAATTCCTTGTCAGATAAAAGCCCCAAAATCTTCTTACACGTCTTGTTCCCCATAACTTCTGCTATGCGAGCAGTCCGCGGATCAGCTAAGTCAACCATAACATAATTCTTTGTCATCTCCCCTTATGCGAGAACTTCTTTATAAACAATTCCAAGACTTCAATCCTGATTAGATATATCACAAAAGAACAATATTTATATACCTCAGAAAGTTACAGAAATTATGAACAAGTGGGCTGAATTACTCCTCGGGCTTATCCTTATAATTGTCCCAATTCTAGTAGCATTCTATTCACAGACTTGGGGCGCGTGGAACTTCTGGAGTGCAGCAGGCACTTTCTTTAAAGGCGGGCTCTTCTGGTTTATTGTGATGATAGGTGTTCTCTTCGTCCTGCTCGGTATTTCAGATTTAAGAGAAAATAATTCGCACCCCCAGCGTGCTCCTCAAAATCCAGCACCTCAAAGAAAAGCTAAGAAGTAATCCAATAAGTTCAAGATAATTTATTAATATTATTTCTTCTTATATCCAAACATTTTATTATAATCTTCATGATTAGAAATACCGAGTACAAAGGCAATTATCTTTATATCAGAACTTCCTGCAGTTGTTGTATAAAGCATTCTCCAAAAATAGGGAAGTTCAACCCTAAGTGAACGACCCTATGGCAAGACCATAGGGCATCAGACGAACGACGACAACGTTAACTGATCTCCCTTTCTTCCCTGCTGTTTGATGTAAGCCCTAATGATTTCTGCA
>Ga0082335_1000396_pt1 | contig 112219 bp, 110 predicted proteins | sample Subgrocontami58m_FD_72375 | JGI IMG/M metagenome (GOLD analysis project Ga0082335, IMG submission 72375) | Subsurface groundwater microbial communities from S. Glens Falls, New York, USA - GMW37 contaminated, 5.8 m (SPADES assembly) (version 2) ... | reverse complement strand
TGCCGCCAGCACCTGGACGGTGCCGTTGAAGTTATTGATCGACGCGCCGGTCGGGCCACCGTGCGGATTTAACAGGAAAGGCACCTTTGCGCCGGCTGCGTAGCCGACGGGTTTGGTCAACACGCCTTCAACGTCTGTGCCGTCTTTGCTCTTCCACTTTACGACCTCGCTTTCGGCCAGGGCATAGTCTTTCAACCAGGCATTGTGATTGGTGAGCGGAGTCAGGGTGCCGTAATCGGCGCTGCTCTTATACAACTCCGTCGGCTGCCCCGCTCCTGAGAATGTTCCCACGACCGTTCTTCCGTCACGGCTGATCTCAGTAACGCCGGTCGATCCGCCGCGCCTTGAGAGTTGCTTCACCGTTCCTGTCGCCACGTCGCAAGAGTAAACTTCGATAGCTTCGAGCACGTTCGTGCTGAAATAAATCGCTTTGCCGTCGCGCGACCACACGGGCGTACCGACACTCAAATCAAATTTCGCGGTCAGTTGCTTTGGCGTTCCTCCCGTTGCCGGAAGTAGATACAAATAAGCTGTTGATGGCCCTGGGTCACGATCCGCACTTCCCGTGTAAGCAATCCATTGACCGTCAGGAGACCAACGCGCGTTATCGCTCGCGCCGTCGCCGCTGGCAAGCTTCTTCTTTTCTCCGCCGGCGATTGTCAACATCCAGACATCGCTCAATGCGCCATCGTCAGCCCTCGGCGTCGGCCGCGTTGTGTAAGTGATCCGCGTTCCATCGGGCGACCATTGCGGATCGCTGACGGTGAATTCGCCCGAGGTGAGACGCTTCTCATCCTTCTTCTCGATGTTCCAAAGCCACAGGTGCGTCATCTTGATGTCGTGATCGATCACCATCGTATCGTCTTTGACTTTCTTGCGATCCTCTTCATCTTTCGACGGTTGATCGGTCGCGCTCAACACCAACTGTTTTCCGTCTGGCGAAAAGCGAAAGCCACCCACGCCGCCCTTGTGCGAAGTAACAGCCCACGCCTCGCCACCATCCGCCAACATCATCCAGACCTGTCGCTCGCCATCTTTTTCGCGGTCAGTGAGGAACGCGACCATCGTTCCGTCCGGCGACCATTCGGGCGCAGTCGCGCTCTTTTCGCCGCGCGTATATTGCCGCGGTTTTCCACCAGCGACCGGCACGACCCAAACCTGCGTCGCGGCCTTCCACTCTTTGTCCTTCTCCATCTTGGTTTCGTTGACCGTGTAGGCGACGCGTGATCCATCAGGTGAAATCCGCGGCGCACTAACGCCGGCGACCTTCAACAGATCGAGCGCGGTCAGAAGCTTCTTGCCGTCTTTTGTGCGCGGCTCTGGCGCGTCGTTCTTCGCCGGCTTGTTGTCTGACGGCGAAGCAGATTTGTCCTGTGCCGCGCTTGTCATCGCAAGCGCCAGGACGATCGTCAATGCAGTCACGAGAAACTTGGGTTTCATACAATGCTCCTCCGAGGATGGGGTTAGATTCTAATCAGAACGTTCTGTAGAGCTTGAGGACGAAATAGTGTTCTGCGGATTCACCACCGTGATTTCCGCAAAGCGCTTGAAATCGCTGTCCTTGAAGGTGAGAAGATGCGTGACTTTGTGCACGAGCATCGCGGCAACGATATGCGCATCGTGAGCTTGTTTGCCGATAACCCGATACTGAACTACGAGTCTTTTCCACTCGGGTAAGACTGCGCCAGTATCGGCGAGGACTACGAAGAGATTCTCTAAATCTGACAACTCTTGTTCCGCTCGATCAACACTCCACCCTAACCCATTGTTCACAATAGGACGTGTGGCCACCGCCCACAATTCGACAAGATTTTGCGGAAAAATAGAAGGTGTCTCACCGTTATTCCGAAGCTCCAACAATCCATTTTGCGCAACTGGCTGTGCGGGATGCCCGTCGTCAATGCTGCGCAGCAAAATATTGGTATCGACCGCGAAACTCACAACTGAGCGTCTTCTCTCTCGCGATAAATGCTTTCGCGGCTTATTGCTTCATCTGATAGCGGTGGGTGCGCAGGCCTCTCGGTATGTACCCAATCAAGGAATGCCTTTTTCCACTCTTCCGGAGTCGCTGTCAACGCGAAACTCGCTTCGCCATTCGTCGCCTCTTTTTCCAGGACATCGAGAATATAAGTCTCAACGGACAAGCCGCGCGCTTTCGCTTCGGCCTTGATGTGTTCCTCAACTTCCGGCTTGAGTTCGAGCGTGACTGTCATCGCGGAATCAGTCTAACATCAGCGCTTGGGGCGTGCCTAGTTTAAGACAAACATCGTGATTTACGAAATTCTTCTATGAAGAATTGTCGGCTTCCTTTGACGAGGAGTAACAATCAATGAGCTTTGAAATACCTTTGCAATCTCAATTCGCGGCAATAACGATTAATCCCATTTCAATGTCCGACGAGCTGCCCGAGTCGATCCAGTTAGGAAATGGTCGCTACATTGTTGTCAATCCATCTTTTGAAATAGAAGATTTCTGGCGACGGCAACTGGGTGAGATCAAGTCCAATAGGATCGCGGAGAACGCCATACTCTTACTCGGTGTCGTTACCTCGGGTAATGCGGACGGCTCTATCGATAGAGAACTGATTCGTTCGGTGCGGAGCCTTCTCTATTCTTTGTTTCTCCATGGAATTTATTTCTCGGATGGCGGCACGGTCCTTTGTGGCGGCAATTCTACTGGCCGAATGAACATTAGATCGGTTCAGGACCTAAATCCGTTTGTTTGGCCTCGTGAGACTATTACGGCACGTTTGGACCATGCTGTGCTAAACGCCGCTCGGACTGTTGCGGACGGTTTAGAGTCTATGTACATAGCGGAGCAGTCTTACAAGCGCCTTAAACGAGGATTTCATTCTTACCTCGATGGCATGACAGGTAAACATGAGGAAACGCGGATGCGTCACTTCGTTCGGAGCATCGAGGCCTTCATTCGGCCAAAGATCGGACACACCGAAAGTCAGTTTGTGCATCATGGACAACTCTTTGTTGGCCATTCATCTCTCATGTCGGACTTGCTGCGGAATCTGTATAGGCTGCGAAGCTGTGCTGAGCACATGAACGATATTCACGAGTTGTACGCTGAAGCTTCAGAAACAGAAATCAACAAAAGAACTGCTATGGGTTCGTTTCAGTCTGAGGTGATAGCAAACTACATGTACCGTACAGTCTGCGAGAAGCCGGATGTTATGAAGATTTTTGCTTCAGATTCCTCAATCCAAGCTTTCTGGAAGAGACCGTCTAATGAGCAAAGAACGATTTGGGGTAAACCCCTTAATGTTTCAGCCGCCGTAAAGGCGCGTTTCAATCCGTCCTTGTGAGGTCCGGCATTCACATCATAGGAATCTTCACGCCCTTCTCGCGCGCAGTCTTTTCGGCTTCCTCATACCCGGCATCCACATGTCGCGCGACGCCGATGCCCGGATCGTTCGTCAGCACGCGATTCAAACGCTTGGCTGCTTCGTCCGTGCCGTCGGCAACTGAAACCTGGCCGGCGTGCAAGCTGTAGCCGATACCGACGCCGCCACCATGATGGAATGAAACCCAACTCGCGCCGCTCGCCGTGTTCAGGAGCGCGTTTAGGATCGGCCAGTCGGCAACCGCGTCCGAGCCGTCTTTCATTCCTTCCGTTTCGCGATAAGGCGAAGCAACCGATCCGGTGTCGAGATGATCGCGGCCGATCGCAATTGGCGCTTTCAGATCGCCGCGGCGCACCAGTTCATTGATGGCTTCGCCCATCTCAGCGCGTTCGCCGTAACCCAGCCAGCAGATGCGCGAGGGCAATCCCTGGAATTGAATGCGTTCGCGCGACAAACGCAACCAGCGATTCAGCGTCTGGTCGTCGGGAAATAATTCGAGCGCGAGATCGTCAGTCTTGCGTATGTCTTCGGCTTCGCCCGAGAGCGCAACCCAACGGAACGGCCCCTTACCTTCGCAGAACAACGGGCGAATGTATTCCGGAACAAAGCCTGGAATCTCGAACGCGTCTTTACAACCGGCATCAAACGCCATCTTGCGAATGTTGTTGCCGTAATCGAAGACGACCGCGCCACCGCGTTTCAAAGCGAGCATCGCCTCGACGTGCCGGGCCATCGATTCCATCGAACGCTCGATATATCCGTCCGCATCAATGCGGCGAAGCTCAATCGCTCCTTCGACCGAAAGACCGGTCGGGACGTAACCATTCAAGGGGTCATGCGCGCTGGTTTGATCGGTGACTACGTCAACCTTCACGCCGCGACGAACGATCTCTGGAAGCAGTTCCGCGCAGTTTCCCACCAGCCCAACTGAGATGGCACGCTTCTGTTCGCGCGCGTCCTCGCAAATGTCGAGCGCTTCATCGAGCGACTGCGCGATGCGATCGCAATAGCCGGTGCGCACTCGCCGCTCGATACGCGCCGGGTCGACTTCGATGCCGAGAAAGACCGCGCCGTTCAGCGTCGCCGCGAGTGGTTGCGCGCCACCCATGCCGCCGAGTCCGCCCGAAACCAGAAGCCGGCCCGCCAGGTCGCCGCCGAAATGCCGGTCGGCCATCGCGGCGAAAGTTTCAAACGTTCCCTGCACGATGCCCTGCGTGCCGATGTAAATCCAACTGCCCGCCGTCATCTGGCCGTACATCATGAGGCCTTTGCGTTCGAGCTCGTGAAAGTGGTCCCAGTTCGCCCACGCGCCGACGAGATTCGAATTCGCGATCAAAACGCGCGGCGCGTATTCGTGCGTGCGAAAAACGCCTACCGGCTTACCCGATTGAATCAGCAGCGTCTCGTCACACTCGAGTTCCTGCAGCGAGCGCACGATCGCTTCAAACGCCGGCCAGTTGCGCGCGGCCTTACCCGCGCCGCCATAGACGATCAACTCGTCCGGCTTCTCAGCAACCTCAGGATCGAGATTGTTCATCAGGCAGCGCAGCGCGGCTTCCTGATGCCAACCCTTGCAAGTCAGTGTCGCGCCGCGCGGCGCGCGAATGGTTCTGGCGCTCATGGCGCGGACATCTTACCTCAGCGCCGGAACAATTTCATTTAGTCGTGAGGTTAGTTGTGATGTGCGGAGATGTAATTTTGGAGAGCGCTGCGATGCGGCGAGCAAAAAGGGGTGAACGCTTCCCGGCGTTCACCCAAGAGGAGTCATCGCAACTGCGATGTTGGTCACTGCGCGACGAAGTTATAGATCAGCACACCGCGAACCCTCACCGGATCTCCATTCAAGCGAGTCTGGGTGAAGCTCGCCTGCCGGGCTGCGTTCACTGCCGCAGCCTGCAACAACGGATGCCCCGACACGGCGCGCGCCGCGACGACCGAGCCGTTCTCGTCGATCGTGATCTCGACAGTCACAGCGCCGGACGCATGCGCACCTTTGGCAATCACGGGATACTCGGGAGCTGGTAAATCGACAGCTTTACCATTCAGCACACCGCCGGAGATCGCCGCTCCTTGTCCGCGCTCTATCGCCGACTCTTCCCTGCGGTCTTCTTTTTCAGTCTTGAGGATTTGGCCATCGATCGCGCTGACCCAGACATAAGTGGTAGTAGTCTTGTCGCCGTCACCGCTGATGATCACTACGTGGTAAAAGAGCTTGTCACCGTCGCGGCCCAGGCTACAGGCGAGGACTTTGCCGGGAACCTGGCTGATGGCGATCTGGATCGCTCGATCCATTGAAAGGACTGCGCCGCGCGTTAACTCTGCCTGCTTGCGAGCCCGCTCTTCACGCCCTTGTTGTTCCAGATCCTTGCGCCTTTTCATTTCCCACTCTGCTGAGCGCGCTTCCACCGCTTGATGAAGCGCAGTTGCGAGGTTTTGTTGCGCCTTGTCCACTCCTCCGGAATCCGCGCCAAAATACACGTCGATGCTGACGAACATGGAAGCCGGTTGACCATTCTTGATGGCTGGCTCGAAACGCCATTTCCGAACCGCGTCGACAGCGCTTTGATCCAACGAAGGAGAGAGTGACCTCTTCACCTGCACATTTTGTGGGATGCCGTCGTGATCGATAGTCATCGAGAGCGCAACCGTTCCTTCGATCTTCTTTTCGCGCGCATCCTGAGGATATTCCGGGTCAACTCGATAGATCACCCTGGCCTTTCGGTCGGTCTGGAGCTTCTGCATTTCCGCGATGGTTTTTTGCACCTCGCGTTCCTTTTCCGGAGTGTAAAGCCGTTCCAACTCGGCGATTTTTTCGCGGGCCTCTCTCAGCCGCGCTTCGTCAGTCGGTCGGTTTTTTTGGTACTGCTCCAGAGTAGCCCGCAGTTCGGCCAGCTTCTTTTGCTCGTCTTCTCGTTGTTGCACCATCCGGCCGTGCAGTTCCAGATTCTGCTGCACCTCGCGCAATTGCGCCTCGATTTCGGGCAACTGCGATTTCGGCGCGACCCGCTTTTGTGCGTTCAGCTCGCGCTCCGCGCGCTTAAGTTCTTCACGCTCTCGGTTCTGATTCTGGCGCTCGATCTTTTCGGAGGTCTGTGGCCTAACACTCGGCTCCTGTCGATCGATATTGAAAGTCAGCGCGAATGAAGTGGCTGCTATGCAGGGAGCAACCAGCAGTAATGAAGCGGCGATTAGCAGTAACCCTTTCCGCCGCGCGCTCAGCTTTGGTGTCTTGAGCAATGACATGATTCGTACCTCCAGATTATCGGATTCCGTGATCCCTATGCTAGTGTCCGCGGCCAGACGGCGCCCGAGTGGCGTCGAGCCGATTAATCGTACGAGTGAACGAGCATAAGTTTCCGCTCTGAGAAGTTTTGTGGCGACCGCCTCATCACAACAAAGTTCTCTGGTCTGTTTGATGCGCCGGCGTATCAGGGCCACGGCCGGATGAAACGATAGCGGCAAATAGATGAGTTCATAGACCAGATTAGCCAGATAGTCCCGCCTCGAGACGTGCACCAGCTCATGGCCAATCGCCGTAGTCAACACTTCTTCATCGATGTGGTGCAAAAGGCGCTCGGGCAGAATGATCGACGGATTCAAGATGCCGACAGTGATTGGCACCGGCACTGAAGTCGAGCAAAGAATGCGCACCCGATGAACTCCGATTGCTGACTGACACTTTTTGATTATCGCTTCGACGGGCCCGGATGATTCAAAAGTGATTGCGCTCTGAACGATCATCTTCGTTCTCCGCCAGGCCCGGATAAATTGGCCGATGCGGTACAGAAGAAACAGTCCATACAAAGTGACCAGGATTGTCGCCAAACGCCGGTTCAGGTGAATCGCCGAGGCCAGGAAGTTTCGGCGTGCCGGCTCGACTTCCTGAGGCGATGCCGGATTGTCCGCGGCCGGCGGCTCCATAGAATCGAGATCAGGTGAGAAGACTTTAGTGACAAAGATCGGCCCGGCGGCGATTTCCGCCCGTTGGGATTTTGATTTCGAACTCAAGAACGTCTTGAACAGGCTGGCAGAACTAAGCAGTGGCAGAGCCATAGCCAGGAATAGCGCGGTGACCCAGAGCCCGTGCCGGTAACGGGGCGCCGTTCCGCGCAATAACCAATCGCACCCGGCCGCGAATGCGGCGATCAGCGCGATCTGCCAGAAAGAGTTCAGCAGGAACGTCAAAAGCAACTCGCTGGTCATCTTCATTTCTCTTTCTCCTCCTGCCCTTTGATAAGTTTGTTCAGTCGCGCCAGTTTTTGCGGCGTCAGATGTTTTGCTTCCACCAGACTCATCACCAGGTCTTCGGCCGAGCCGCCAAACAAACGATCGACCAGGTCACCGAGATGCCGGCCAACGAACTGCGGGCGCGTGACCGCCGGCTTGTAGACATAGGCGCGATCTTTCAAGACTCGCCTAACTTTGCCCTTCCGATGCAGGATGTTCAGCATCGTCTGCACGGTCGTGTAAGCCAACTCGCGCTCAAGCTCTTCCTGCACCGCGTGCACGTTCGCGGCCCCGGTTTCCCAGAGGATATTCATGATCTCCAGTTCAAGCGGGGTCAGCCGTTCATTTCGTTTTTGGGTCATCAGCGTCTCCTAAAGGCTTAGGACTATAAGCTCGGTTGTGGCCCTTGTCAACTAAAATCTTAGGAGTGGATTACTTTGAGAGAAGGTTGCCCTAAGCAAAACGGCCTACCGCGAAGCGGTTGCTGGCCCAAAGCCCTGGGTTGCTGCTTCGGCTACCCAGGGAAACGGGGTCCAATCCTGAAGTCGCAACCCTGTCAGGGTTGCGTCTGATTATCGAGAACTCCGTTACCCAACGTAGCCTACCGACAACGTTGGGCTGGAGGCCCAAACCGCTTCGCGGTTCTGACATTACGCGTGCTAATCTATGGGTTCCTTGCACTCTTTTGAAAGACGTAGTTCTAGATTCAAGGAGCCGGATTATGAGCAAGACGAACTTCATTCGCCAACGCAAGTTTCAATCGGAAGCGCTCGCCGTTGCGCTCGCTCTGCTCGTCGCCTTCCTACCAATTTGCGGCCTGATGGCTCAGGCACAGGGTCGGCAAACGGCGAAGAAGTCCGCGCTGACCGGCGACCAGCGTATTGCTCATGTCTTATCGCGTTTGACGTTCGGCGCGCGCCCGGGTGATTTTGAAAAAGTGAAAGCGATGGGTGTCGATGTCTTCATCGCACAGCAACTCGGTTCGGATTCACTCGATGATGTTGCGGTTCAAGCGCGATTGCGCCGGCTGCCGACATTGGGTATGGCTCAGCCGGTGATCTTCGAACAATACACGCCGCCGAAACCGGTTGTCTCACCCTCGCCGGCTCCGGCAAAATCACCTGACAAGACGGCCGTCGCCTCGATCCCTCAGATCGGATCAGAGAAGACAGATGCAGACAAGATGTCTGCGCTCCCGGCGTCGGCGATGCAAAACGAGATGCAGATGGATGCGAAGAAGGAAGATGCAGGCAGGATTGTTTCGCCCCCGACCGCCAGTCCAAAGCCTACGCCAGTGCCGAAGAATCCGCAGATGGTTGTCACGGAACTTCAGCGCGCGGCACTTTTGCGCGCGGTTTACAGCGAACGTCAGCTCTACGAGTTGATGGTTGGCTTTTGGGAAAATCATTTCAGCATCTTCGCTAACAAAGACGACGATCGTTATCTGCTGACCAGTTACGATCGCGACACGATTCGTCCGTTCGCGCTTGCGCGATTCCGCGATCTGCTGGGCGCAACCGCGCACTCGCCGGCGATGTTGTTCTATCTCGACAACTGGCGCTCGAGTGTCGCGCGGCCTTATCCGGCAAAGGACGGGAAACCGGCGGGGACGGACGGCGGCCTGAACGAAAATTACGCGCGCGAGTTGATGGAACTGCACACGCTCGGCGTCGATGGCGGCTACACCCAAAAAGATGTGCAGGAAGTTGCCCGCTGTTTTTCGGGTTGGACGATTCAAAAGCCGAATGAGGAAGGGCTGTTTCTTTATCGGCCGGGCCTGCACGACAACGGCGAGAAGATCGTGCTCGGTCACAAGATTCCGTCTGGCGGCGGCCTCGCGGACGGCGAGCGCGTGCTCGACATTCTCGCAAAGCAACCCGCGACGGCGCATTTCATCGCCACGAAACTGGCGCGTCGTTTCGTCAGCGACGATCCGCCACCGGCGTTGATCGATCGCGCGGCGGCAGTCTTCTTGAAAACAGACGGATCGATCCGCGAGACGCTACGCGCCATCGTCACTTCGCCCGAGTTTTTCTCTGCGCCAACTTATCGGGCCAAGATGCGCTCGCCTTTCGAGTACGTGGCTGCGGCGATGCGCGCGTTGAATGCTGAGACGGACGGCGATCGCCCGGTACTGGATGCGATCGGGCGCATGGGCCAGCCGGTGTTTGGCCGCATTACGCCTGATGGCTACGCCGATCGCGCTGACCAGTGGCTTTCCAGCGGCGCAATGGTGGCGCGCTTTAACTTTGCGAGCGCGCTGGCCACGAATCGAATCAAGGGCACCACCATCGACGTGCCGAAACTTCTTTCCGGCGCAGACCTGGGCGACAGAAACGCGGTCTCGGCACTGTTAATTCGGCTGGCGGTTTTTGGCCACGCATCCACCGTCACTCGCGCCGCGCTTGATAAGACCGCACGTACGGGCGCGGCCTATAGTCCCGCGCCATCGCCGCCATCGGCAAATGTATCAGTCGGCTTTAACGGCAATGGAACGTCATCGCCGCCGGCGACTCCGCCCACGTCATACATTTCAGAGCTGATCACGCTTTTGATCGGCTCACCTGAGTTTCAGCAGCGATAGATGCGCATCGTGTCAGAAGCCCGCGCGTCAGCAAGGGCCCGTTCGGCTAAACTAGCCCTCCCTAACGGTCGGGCTTCTGACACGTCTTGTTCCCGCTCAATAGTCACAGCCCCGATACTTCTTCTTTGCCTCGCCCTTTGTATCCAGTCAGTTGGAGTTCTTGCGCAAACGAACGCAACCGTAACGGTTAGCGTCACTCCTGGCCACCCCGCGAACCGCATCATTCCGGCGCGCGCTCTCGGCGCCGGCGCCGATGGCCATGCCCAGGGAGAAACTGATCGGCAGCTCTCGCCAGCAAACGTTAAGGCAATGTTGTCGGCGGGATTGAAACCGCTAACTTATCGTTTGCGAACTGAACTCGCGGGCGAGGCGTGGCATTGGAATCCGAACGGCACTTGGAGCGATCCCGCGCACGGCCAGGGTTACTGGACTTCCAACAGCAAACCGGGCAGGCCGATTCACGTCAGCTACGGATACCGTCTGCCGCGGCGTGGCAACACCATCGATCAGGCCAACGATGACGGCTACTCGCGGATTGATGACGGCGACCCAAGAACTTTTTGGAAGAGCAATCCCTATCTCGATGAACACTTCACCGGCGAAAAGAATTCCGGCGGCCCGCAATGGGTGATGATCGATCTCGGCGAAGAGAAGCAGATTGATGCGATCAGAATTCTGTGGGCCCAGCCGTTCGCGACGAACTACTCGGTCGAGTATGGCGAATTCGTCGGCGAAGAAGATTTGTCGCAAAGATTGCCGACCGAGTGGCACGCTTTTCCGCACGGCGACATAATCAAAGGCACGGGCGGAGAGGCGCTGCTGAAGTTAGCGAGCGCGCCCATCACCGTCAAGTACGTGCGTATCCGCTTAAACGAAAGTTCAGGGACAGGGCCGAAAAACTCAAAAGACATACGCGACCGGCTCGGCTTTGCGATTCGCGAAGTCTATCTGGGCACGCTCGACAGCCGCGGCCGACTCAACGATGTGATCGATCATGGGACTGGGCGAAGTAAGCAGACCGACATCTACGTCTCTTCCACCGATCCGTGGCATCGCGCAATCGATCGCGACCCGGACACGGAACAGCCGGGCTTCGATTTCATTTTCAAAACCGGGCTGACGAATGGGCTGCCCATGCTCCTTCCCGTTCCGGTGCTGTTCGATACGCCGGACAATGCTGCCGCCGAGATTCGATATTTGAAGGCCCGCGGTTATGCGTTTGAGCGAATCGAAATGGGCGAAGAACCCGATGGGCAGTTCGTGAATCCGGAGCATTACGGAGCCTTGTACCTTCAGTTTGAAAAAGCAATTCACAAAATCAATCCCGCGCTGCAGCTTGGCGGGCCGAGTCTGCAGGACATCGAGCAGACGCAGGTCCCCGGCCGAATCGAATTTGGCAAAGCCGGATGGATGGGTCGCTTCCTCGGGTATCTAAAGCGCCACGGGCAGATCGACAAGTTCACGTTCTTTTCGTTCGAGTGGTATCCGTTCCCGGATGATTGCAAGCCGCAGCAACTCGCCGAGAGCACGCAGATGCTTACGGACGCGCTAAACGAATTGCAGCAGGGCGGACTGACGCATGACATTCCCTGGATGATCACCGAATACGGCTATTCGGCTTTCGGTGCGCGGGCCGAAGTCGATCTCGACGGCGCTTTGCTGAACGCCGACAGCGTGGGCCGTTTTCTGACGATGGGCGGCGAAGCGGCGTACCTGTACGGTTACGAAGCGAGCGAAGTCATCAAAGAGCAGGAATGCTCAAACGGAAACAATATGCTCTTCTTCCGCGACGATCGGGGAAAGATCATCAAGCCGACGGCAACTTACTGGGGCGCGCGTCTGCTGACACACGAGTGGGTTCAGCCTGGCGATCAGCCGCACGAAGTCTATCCAGCAGTCTCTGATGTGCTGAATGGGAATCGTGATCAGATGATTACCGCCTACGCGACCCGCCGGCCTGATGGACTGTGGGCGTTGCTGCTGATCAATCGAGATCCAAACCGCGCTTTTCAGACGAGCGTGATCTTTAGAAATACAGTGTCGGGTTCAGTAGGAAGCTTTGATGGGCCACTCGATCTCTATCAGTATTCCGCTCAGCAGTACTTGCTCGGTGGGCCGCCGGATAATCCCTATCCGGTCAGATCGGATGAACCAGAACACAAGATCATTCAATCGTCTGACTCACAAGCGACGCAGATCTCTTTGCCGCCGCATTCGCTGACGGTGATTCGCGGAAACACTTTCCAGTGAGACTCGTGAGCGCGCCCTACAGCAACGTATCAAGTCTCACGCTTGACAGGCGTCTGCGATGGGCAATACGTTCTCTCAGCGTTTACGAATTGATGGCGCGAAACAGCCTGGTTTTGGTTCTCGTGCAGATTTACGGTCATTCGCTTGAAAGCCCCACGTACAATCCAGAGATGTTAGAACTGAACTTACAACGAGCGCTCCTCAAAGATCGCTATGAGATTAGGGGTCGGATTAGCTCCGGCAGTTACGCCGAAGTATTCGTTGCTCGCGATCGTGACAGCGGAAACGCCGTTGTCATCAAAGCCCTGAACAGTCGTCTGCAAGGAATTCCTCCTCCCGAGCTTGAGCAAATGCTCGTCGAGAAGTTTCAGAGCGAAAGCGCAATCCTTAACAAGATTCGTCACGCGAACATAGTATCGGTTCTCGATCAAGGCGATGGCGAGGATGCGACAGGCCGAAGCTTTAGTTTCATTGTTCTGGAGTTTATGTCCGGCGGGGATTTGATGAATTACGCCCGCACAAAGCCAAAGCAAAGCCTCGGGCTTGCTGAAACGCTCTTTTACTTCAAGCAAATCTGCGATGGCCTAAGTCACGCGCACGCATGCGGTGTCATTCATCGCGATCTGAAGCCGGACAACTTATTACTCAGCGCGGATTCACGAACGATCAAGATTGCCGATTTCGGCGTCGCCAAAAGTACCGGGGCGGAGTATTCGCCGATTACCCGAGTCGGCACCCCAACATATTCCGCCCCAGAGCACTCGCCTCATCTGATGACTGAAGTCATGGGCCCACTCACCGCTTCTGCCGACATCTATTCGCTCGCAAAAACTTGCTACACCATGCTCTGCGGTCGGGCGCCTTTCGAGTTCAACGGGAAACCGATTACCAGTCTTCCATCTCCGGCGGATTCCGAAACGTGGGCGCAGGCGTGTCTGAAGATTCTAAAGCGAGCTACCGCTGACGAAGTTGTTCACAGATACGGTTCAGTCGCCGAGTTCTGGAGCGAACTGGCTGCCTTGGCTACGTTCGATCCTGCCGCTACACAAGCCCTTCCGTTCAAGCGGCCAACGCCCGAAGACAGCGAGTTGGCGAAGAAGCGCGCCGAACTTTCGCCGCTCGAAGCCATCCTCGCCCAACGCGAACTTGAACTGGCGACACTTCAAGTAGAGCTACGAGAGTTTGAGGCGCGGTATCTGAGAGTTGTTGGAGTCCGCTACACCAAACTCGATGAGATCGAGGCGCAGATTGCCGAGACAATAGCCAAGCTGAATCCGACGGATAAGGATGCTCGCAAACAAGCTGAACAGGCTCGATCTCAGGCCAAAGAATCAGCGCAAGCTACCGAGTCTGCGGTGAGCGAAGATGAACCAACACACAAATTCGCGCCTTCGGAAGCGCTTAAGAAATTGTATCGTGACCTGGCCAAGCTCGTGCATCCCGATAAGTTTCCTGATGAGGCTGAGAAGGCACGGCACGACATTCTAATGGCGCGGGTGAGCAAAGCATATGAAGAAGGCGACGAAGAAGCGCTGCGTGAGATATTGAATCAATGGGAGAGCAGTCCTGAATCCGTCAAGGGTGAAGGCGTCGGCGCAGAACTCATCCGCGTCATTCGCAAAATAGCTCTGGTCGAGCAGCACCTGAAGACCGTTGAAAACGAAATCCAAGCTCTTGAGGGGTCTGACTTGTACAAGCTCAGGTCAAAGGCCGAAGAGGCTGACGGCGAGGGACGCGATCTGTTGGAAGAAATGGAATCGCAGGTTGAGAACCAGATCGATGAAGCCAAAGATCGCTTAGAGAGAATTCTTCAGACGAGGTTGGCTTTGTGAAAGAGGATCAAGAACAGAGTGACGGGTGAACAGAAAAAAGACGATGCGCTGACACCTTCGCGGCCTCAATCCCTCACTCGGCGCTCAGCCGCGCTGGTGCGACGCGGATTAACGGAGGCGTTAGCGCTGCAATCGAGCGCGTCCTACCGCGATCGTGGCGACGCCAAGTCGTCCCAAGGCGATCTTGACGGCGCGATGGCCGATTATGCCAAAGCGATCAAGATCGACCCGCGAGATGCTAAGGCCCACGACCGCCGCGGCGTCGTGAGATGGCACAAAGGCGATCTTGACGGCGCAATTGCGGATTGGACTAAAGCAATCGAGATCGAACCGCGATTTGCCGACGCTTATTGCGATCGTGGTCGCGCGAAGTGGGACAAGGGCGATTTTGACGGCGCAATAGCCGACCGCACCAAAGCGATCGAGATCGACTCGCAATATGGGAAGGCGTACTACGGTCGCGGCCGAGCGAAACAGGACAAAGGCGATCTCGATGGCGCAATAATCGACTTTGACAAAGCGATCGAGATCGACCCACGAGATGCTAAGGCTTACAACTGTCGTGGCCGCGCGAAGCAGGACAAAGGCGATCTCGATGGCGCAATGGCCGACTACGACAAAGCGATCGAGATCGACGCGTGAGATGCTGTCCCTTATAACAATCGTGGCACGGTGAAGCGGGCAAAAGGTGATCTGGACGGCGCAACAGCCGACTTTAACAAAGCGATCGAGATCGACCCTCGCCATGCTGCCGCTTACAACAGTCGTGGCGTCGCTACGCAGGCACACGACGATCTTGACGGCGCGATATCCGACTACGAGAAAGCGAGCGAGATCGATAAGGCCGAACCAAGGACGCTGACACCGGAGGAGTGGAAGCGGGTAGTTGAGCGCGTCCAAGAGTACCTGAACACGATCAGAGCGCTTCGAGGCGCGGGGACGCACACCAACGACGAGGCTGGAAAAGAAACTTGATTCGGCATTAGTCCTTTTTTGCTATTCAGTTTCAAGAGCACGGCACGGAGAGATTTATGGGTGCTCAGTTTGCTCCGAAATCGCTTGAGGTCATGGAAATGGCTCGTGATGAAGTTCTTCGCGCGGCAACTGCGCCAAGGGCGAAATATGAATTACTTCTCTACCTGTTTACGGCGAAGCTCATAAACTGTTAGAAGCTGCGTCGCGAGCTAGAGCTTGCGAGTTTAGGTGGGCATTCACTTCTGCGCTAACAGGCTCGGGGCTGCACTTCCCCGCATCCATTCTCAATGTTTGAGCATAAGTTCGCCCTTCAATATCTGAAAACCTTATATGCAGGTCGTACTTCTCGTTATTCAAGAATCGTGAAACCTTTGGATCTTGATGGGGACGTTCCTCAGGGGCAAATCCCTCATAGGCAACGAGGAGGTCGGGTTCACTACCTGGCTGAAGGCCAGGCTGACAGTACGGGGGCAGTGCGCGCAAAGTGAGAGCCTTGTCCCGATACTGTTCATGAACTAAAGGGACGCGCTCAATCTGGATGTTCAGCGCAACGCCTCGGCCCACATTTACTATCTTCGGTCGGTTGTACTCCATACCCTCCTTAAGATAGACGATGAATGCAGGCAATACAGAAAGCCTTCTCTGGTTTATCAATTCTCTAGTTTGCGCATTTGCCGCCTCAACCTGTTCAGCTACTTTCCTGTACAGCCAGAAAGTGAAAAGGGTGTACGCACCCAAGACGATCAACGTAAGAATAAGAACCCCCAAGGTGCCTTCATTCACATGAAGAGTTCGGCGCGCTATTTCATTTGGATCAATCTGGACCAACAAAAAGTATAGAGGCATGTGTATCTCCAAATAGTGTCGAGCAGCGTGGGACTAGGAGTCGATCGGCGCGGCGCGAATTCCAAAGGCTCCGTGACGACGCGAACTATAATAGGGCGGGCTATCAGCGCGTCCTACCGAAATCATTGCGCGCCTGTAGACGTAAAACGTCCCCCCCCTGCAACTTACACGCGAGCAGCTGCATATTGGGCGAGGCTGAGCATGAGTTCGTTTCCTATCATGCTGTCGGTAACGCCGGGCTTATCTCGCACGTGGACTATTAAGGGCTTTAGATCCCCACAGAGAAAGTCAACACACCATAAAGGGGCTATTTCATCCAGCGTAGCAAATCCCATTTCGGGAAGGTCGTCATCAGTTGGCGGACGGAAAACTGCAAGTAGACTGCAATCAGAGCGGTCGAGTTCCCGAAGGGCTTTGGAAGCCAAGTGAATCAAGAGCTCTCTAGTGATCATTCTTTCCATAACATTATCTTCCTTTCGCGGCATCGGGCCGCTTTCAGCATGCTGTTTGACTTCTTCACGAATTTTGAGCCACATCCCTACTCATACAGTGCTTATCAATCTACACGCCGGGAGATTTGTTGTCGTCAACGTCAAACCGGAATTTTAGCGACTTTCGTGTACCCCAAAAAAGAATCTGGGTGTGAGCCCAAAAGTTTTGAGAAGTTAAGCTCATATCAACAAAATCTGAGTACCTGGACTTTCTGAATTCACTCACGTTCAACCTGAGACGGTTCCTTCTTCACCTCACGCTTCAAAAGCTGGCGCAGTCCGGGGACGGTCACCGGCTCATCTGTGTAAGGCGCACGTAAAGCCGTCAAGACGTCAGCAACCAACTTGAAACACTCTCCACCGGTTGCTTCCTTAACGTTCCGAAGTAACCCCGTGACTTGTTGGTTGTAATCCGGATGCTGTTTGGGGCCGAATCGTTTCGCTAACTTAGGAAGTCGAAATAAGCCCTCAAATTGAACCTTTACGTTGTCGGAGAACGACGGCCCACCGCCTAGTAGATCATGACCCGCTATTTCGCCTTGCTGAATCAATTCGTGAACTAATGGAGTCTTGCGCAACCGCATAATCTCCGCGAACAAGTTCTGCGCCCGTCGCGCAATTTGATCCAAGTGCTCAGAAGCAAAAGGCGGTTCGTTATCGTTGGGATCGAGCAATGTTTGCCAAGAGTCCGACGAAGGAACGAAGCATTCACTAGGTTGGAACTCTGTTCTCCCAGCTTTTTGAAAATAGGCGGGCAGATAAAGCCACAACCCAAAAAGATCCATTGCTAAGTGCCTTGGCTTACAACCCAGTTTGCACAATTTGTTGAAAGAGTTTTTGAGAGTCTCAAAACTCCCAAGCTCCAAGCTTCGATGAAGCTCGGAGTCTTTAGGAAATATCGTCGAACAGAAGTCCTGGTCTTGTTCCATAGATGTATCCAGACTCCTTTCCAATTGTCGCAATCGTATGATGCGCCTACGTCCTCAATTTGGGAGATCATCGTCGGACCGCCAACCCCTACTATCTAACCTCCGCGTGCGGTCGCGAGAAGCTCTCTGAACAGACATTGTATACGCGGTGTACAAGCTATACGACACAACCACGAGTTTCAGGGTGACGCGTGTCCTAAAAATCTCAGGTGCGAGCACCTACTTCGTTGTGTATTGGAGCTTGGTATCCGTGAGATGGGTGAACGTGAGGCAAGCCGAACCGAACGATTTCAAACCCTACCACACTGTCGCTACAACTCCGCTGCTCGCTATCTGCGCATCGCGAGTCAGTAGCGTAGCGTTGGTCCGCCGCGCATCGGCGGCGATCATCCGGTCGTGCATTTCCGTCACCGCACTACATGCGTCGAAGTCGAGCGTGTGAGATGGGTAGAATGGCACCGAGACAAACTGCTTGCTTTGGGCCAGGCGCGCATATTTGGTCCGGAAGTCGAGTGGGCGGCCTTTCTTCTCATTCAGATAGTAGAGTTCGGCTATGACGATGGAGCGATCACCGGTGTCCAATGACTTGTTCGGCTTTTCTCGTCAATGAATCAAGTGATTGCTTAACTTCTCTAACAGCCTTCGATGTCGGGTTGAGGAAACTGAACCGATTACACCTACTATTTGGCTTTGCGGAACAACTGTCAGAAATCCCAACCGTATGAGAGATTTTCCTACCAAACTGCTCGCCGCAAAATCACTATCCGTCGGCGCAATAATTTCGTCAAAGTCTTTCACTTCTTGATGCAGTTGAGTACTCACGCCACAGACCAGCATATCTTGAAACGGCGGCATTTCACGAAGAACGATTGTCGGACGGTTCTTTATCGTTCCGTTAGCTTGCGGCATTGCCACGATTACAACCTCACCTTCCTTCATACTTCGGGTTTGCCTCTTTGATTAAGTCTAATGAGTATTCCGGCTCATCGTTTCCATAAGCACGTTCCAAGTTTGCCAAAGAAAAGCGCGTCCAATCTTCTCGTTCTTCGCTTTGCGTTTGAATCACACTAACAACCAATTTTGTGTTTGGTGTAAGTTCGTAAGGCTCGTCCAGTAAGATTTGTTTGCCGTCAAAATGAGCCTGTAAAGTGACAATTTCCATAGCTTTCAACTCCTACAGTTATCTTACAATTGCTTCCGTTCAAATCAAAACTCTGTTTCATCAACATAGCGCTTCACAATCGCGCTACTGTCGCAGAAAAAGCCAGCCACTAGATACGCTCCCTGACGATAGTTTCAGAAAGCGGTTCACCTTTGACTTCAATCCGCTTGTAATTTCGCCGCAGCTCGTCATCAGGCAAACGAAGTGGCACTTCGGCGATGAGTCCTTTTTGCCTCAGACGGTTAACAAACGTTTCTTCTCTGGAATCTAAATCCGTATGTCCAACCGGGCCTAATTCGCGATCCAGCGCCTGACGTAACTTCTGCTTTTCGCCGGGCGAGAGTGCGCGTGCTTCGTCGATGATCTGTTCTAGGGTTGCCATGGTTCACTGACCTCTCTTTGTCTCAAGTCTATTATCTATCGGCAATCACGCGCTGTCTATACTGTCGCAACCACTCCGCTGCTCGTAATTTGCGCATCGCGAGTCAGCAGCGTCGCCTTGGTCCGCCGCGCATCGGCGGCGATCATCCGGTCGTGCATTTCTGTCACCGCACTACATGCGTCGAAGTCGAGCGTGTGAGATGGGTAGAATGGCAGCAAGACAAACTGCTTGCTTTGGGCCAGGCGCGCATATTTAGTCCGGAAGTCGAGTGGCCGGCCCTTCTTTCTCATTCAGGTAGTAGAGTTCGGCTATGACGATGGAGCGATCACTTGCTCCAACAAGACTCCGAAACACCAGCTTACGGTGAACCAAGGCCAGCGGTATATGGGCCTCTGACGTGGAGAATCGTGGTAGTTTTCTTTTCGACAATGAAGAGAACCCGATAGCGCTGCACAATTAGTTGCCGGACTTCGATACCGAGGTCATCGCTTTCAGGTGCAAGCGGGCAACTCATCGGTAGTGAAGTCAAGCGTAACTTAATGGCGCGTTGCAGTTCCTGAGCCCAGTCTTTTGCTTGTTTGTCGCCCCAGACTCGGCGACCCCATTGATAGGATGAACTAATGTCTGTTTCAGCGTCCGGATGGAAGATAACGGAGTACTTTTTCATCAGTCTTCGGTGGGAATCTTATTCGCGGCGAAGAATTCGTTGAAAAACTCATCTGCCGTTCGGCCTTTCTTGCTGTCGACGGAGGCCAACCGTTGCCGCAGCACCGCAATAGTTTCGGAGCGCTCTTTGAGATCGAGTAGACCCTGGTAGCCCTCGGCATCCTGCACGACAACGGCTGCTTTGCCATTTATAGTCAAGACAACTGGCGCTTTGGTCTTCTTCATCTGGCGCATGACTTTGTTGCTATCGCGCTTAAACGTTGACAAGCTCATAATGTCTCGCGCAAGTTTCATGGTTACACCTCCTATAGATAAATTCGCAGTTAATTTGACTACAGACTAAGTGTAGAAGACAAAAAGATCAAGGGCGAGGCATTGACGACTGCGGGCTCAGCCACGTTGGAGTTCTCTCTCGAGATCGGCAGAGTCAACGACGAAGGCGTCTTCGCCTTCGCGCGCCAGGGCGAGGAGGAAATCGGCGCGATCCAGTCCGGCAACCTGTGCCGCTTTTTCATGTGAGACCTCGCCACGCTTGTACCAGTGAATGGCGGCGGCAAGGCGCATTTCGCGGGCAAACTCGTTCGGCGAACGCCGAAGCGCGGAAAGCACGTCTTCATCCAGCTTCATTGTTATTTCCATCATTGCCGCTACCTCTGATGGTTCATCTTAAACCCGTCATCTTGCTTATGAAAGGTTTCCAGTCGATTGCGGAACGGCGGCGAGGTCAATTCGTGAGAATTTTGCCGGAATCTAATCTTTCATTTGGCTCGCAGAACGTCTCTGCTCGTACTTCTTCCCACGGGATCAAGCGTCTCGATAAGAAAACCAGCGAGAGTAGCGCGGTCGCGCTCAGGCAATTGCGCTGCCTCTTGAAGGACTTCTTTGAGATTTCGTTCCATGAAAGAGAGTGTACTAATTCCTGTTGAAAGCGGTAAGGCTCGTCTCTCGTCATCCTAACGTATCAAAACTCTCCGTCGCGAATCGCCTTCGCGATTGTTTGAATGTCCCCGGACAAAGGCCGATCGCGAGTGAGACGCGGCACGTGCTGGCGAACGATGTCGTAAGCTTGCTTCACGCCGCGGCCGGGTTGCAAAGGCGCGCGGTATTCCAGTCCTTCCGCGGCCGAGAGCAGTTCGATCGCGATCACATGTTCCGCGTTGTCGACAATCGAACGCAGCTTGGTGGCTGCAGTCATGCCCATCGAAACATGATCTTCCTTGCCGCCGGACGTCGGCATGTTATCAACACTGGCCGGATGCGAGAGCACTTTCATTTCATTGATCAGCGCGACCGCGGTAATCTGCGCGACCATGTAACCCGAAGCCGTGCCGGGATGCGGGGTGAGAAACGGCGGCAGGCCTTCGTTGAGATCGGGATTGATCAGACGCTCGGTGCGCCGTTCGCTGATGCCGGCGAGATCCGTAAGGACGATGGCTGCATAGTCCAGCGCGAACGCTACCGGCGCACCGTGAAAGTTACCGCCTGATAAAACGTCCTCGGTTTCCGCAAAGACCAGCGGATTGTCGGTCACGCTGCCGGTTTCAATCTCGATGACTTCGCGCGCGTGAGTGAGTGCACCGCGCACCGCGCCGTGCACCTGCGGCATGCAGCGTAAGCTGTAGGCATCCTGCACTCGCGGATCGTTTTCCAGATGAGATTGACGGATCTCGCTGTCTTGCAAGAGTTCGCGGAGATGCGCGGCGACTTCAATCTGACCGGCGTGCGGACGCGCCGCGTGAATCCGCGCATCGAAAGCAACCGGCGTATCGCGCAGCGCTTCGAGCGTCATCGCGCCGGCAATATCGGCTACGCGCGCGAGTTGTTCGGCGCGATAGAGCGCCAGCGCGCCCACCGCAGTCATACCCTGCGTACCGTTCAGCAATGCGAGGCCTTCTTTTGCTTCGAGTTGAACTGGTTCGATCTCGGCGAGACGCAGCGCATCGACGCTTGGCATTCGTTCGCCACGATAAAATGCTTCACCCTCGCCGATGACCGTGAGCGCCAGGTGCGCGAGCGGCGCGAGATCGCCGCTCGCGCCGACCGAACCTTTTTCGGGAATGACCGGAAAGACACCGCGCTCAAGCAGCGCAATCAAAGTCTCGACTACGATCGGGCGCGCGCCACTCAGTCCATGCGACAAGACATTCGCGCGCAGCAGGAGCATCGCGCGCGTCTCGGCTTCTGAAAGCGGCGGGCCAACTCCGCACGCCGTGCTGCGAACCAGATTCAGTTGCAGCTCGCGCAGCTCCGCGGCGGGGATGTGCACATCTGAAAGACGGCCAAACCCGGTGTTGACGCCATAAACGGTGCGGCCTTCGGCGACAATCTTTTCCACCACGCGGCGTGATTGTTCGACGCGGGCGCGCGCGTCGTTCGAGAGGGTGACGTGTGCTTTGCCGTTCGCTACCGCGGAAATCTGCGCGAGCGAGAGTTTCTGGCCGTTGAGTTCGAGCATGATTAGAACAGAAGGCAGTAGGCAGAAAGCAGAAGGCAGAAGGCAGCGAGCAGTAAGCAGCAGTCAACGACTATTGATTGAATTTGAGTGATCGCTTTAATTCCGCGCACCGCCTTCTGCCTTCTGCTTACTGCCTACTGCTTTCTCCGCTCCGGCGTCTGGCTAATGTCGATCTTCTTAAGCTCACCCGTGGTGCCGCCGCGCAAACGCTGACGCGCGCGCTTGGCGCGGCGCACCGTGGCTCGCGGGACGGATGAAGCCGCTCGCGTCCAGCTCGTCACGCGCTGGAGCGGGTGCAGCGAAAACTGATGCCGCGGCAAGACTTCGCCGGTCGCCTCGCGCAATCTGATCGTGCTGATTGCGAAGATAAACAGCGTCACATTAAACACAAATCCGACGATGAAAACCATCCCACCGGGAACCAGTCCCACCGTTGCCCGTTGCAGAAACTCATCGAAGTTCACCGTGGGCGAAGGATACAGATAGACCTTCAGGTTCCAACTCAAGGCCAGTAGCGCAAAGAGCCAAATATAGTTGCGCCGCAAACGCCGCCCGATTGCTTCCCATACGCTGATCGTAAAGTTTGGAGTCAAAAGATCTGATGCCAGATGCGACGCCCACTCCCGGTCACGCGGCACACTTTCCGGCGCCAGCATCTGCGCGAAATAGCCCGTTTCGATCACGCGCACACGGCTGGACCAAATTTCGTAATACCGATAACGCCGCGCTTCCATCACCAGAAAGACCGCTACCAGAAGTGAATTGATCGGAATCACAAAGTGGGGACTATTCGGCGAACTGAAAACAAATGACAGTGTCGCAGCAACCGACAGCACTGCCCAGTTGGTCGTCGTGTCGAGGCGGTTGCGCCAGGTGTTCGAACGCTGCACTTCGCCACGATAGAAGTGAATCATGGCGGCGTTGAATTCCGCTGGCGCCAGCTTGCGCGCCATGTCCGGCGACTGTGCCGACTGGCGATCCGGCGCGACAGTTTCGTGCGAAGACGACGAGATGGGGCGCAGTCGACCCGTGCTGCGTTCTCCTGAAAGCGAAGTGATCGAAGAATCGTGCACCCCGCTGCCGCTCAAACGATCGCGCGACGGGGTGCGAGACACAGGTGACGCGTCGATAGTGCTCCTCTCGGTTCGCGTTTGGCCAGCGCTTCGCTGGGTCGAGTCGGTAGTAATCGCCATGACGGGGCTACAGAAACTGGCGGGTGCGGGATGCCCGCAAAAACTGTCACTGGATGATAACACGAAACCGTTTGGATTTCGTGCGAAACTCGCGGGGGAGATCGACCTTGAATGAGATTTCGATCACTTGCCGCCGCGAGTTGAGCCCGTGCGTCGCTGGCATGTCTCAACTCACAATTGAATCTACTGCTCGAGCTCATCAGTCAACAGGTCCGAGAATGCGTTCCTTGACAGTCATATTTGCGACACCTATAGTTTGCTGTTCGTTGTTTGAAGCAATGTTTTCCGCATCAGAAGGTCGGCCGCTGTCGGCGCACGAACGTTGGATGCGCGAGGCACTGCAAGCCGCGCGTGACGCCCGAACCGCAGGCGAAGTCCCGGTCGGGACTTGCGTCGTCATTGGCGACGAACTTTTGGCGGTCGCAGGTAATCGCACGCGCACGGATTGTGATCCGACCGCGCACGCTGAGATGGTGGCGCTGCGCGCAGCGGCCCGGAAACTCGGCAATTATCGGCTGGCAAAGACAATCGTCTATTCCACTCTCGAGCCGTGCGCGATGTGCGCCGGCGCGCTAATCCAGGCGCGGGTCTCGCTCCTGGTTTACGGCGCGGCGGACGAAAAGGCCGGAGCAGTCGAATCTCACTTTCAAATCTGCGACGCTAATCAATTGAATCATCGCGTGGAAGTTATCAAAGGCGTTTTGGAATCCGAGTGTCGCGAGTTGATGCAGGAGTTCTTTAAGGAAAGACGTTGAGAAGGTTGGGAGCTTAGAGTTCAAACTTTAGTTTGCGCGGTTTGGGAATAAGCAAGCTGAAGCTTGAACTCTAAACTTGATTTACGGAGAGGTCGCATAGTGGCTTAGTGCACCGGTCTCGAAAACCGGAGTGGGGGAAACTCCACCGTGGGTTCAAATCCCACCCTCTCCGCCAGTAACCCAGAAGTCAGAGATCAGCGAACAGAGGTCAGCGAACATATGGCACCTGACTTCTGATCTCTGACATCTGTTTTTCGGGAGAGGTGCAAGAGTGGTTGAATTGGCAGCACTGGAAATGCTGTGAACGGGGAACCGTTCCGTGGGTTCGAATCCCACCCTCTCCGCCATGACTTTTTGAAATTTGGAATCTCGAATCTGAGATCCGCCGTCTGAGACTGCTTACGAAGAACAACTCAAATACAAATTTGTTTTCCCAACAAACCCATGAGATCAAAATCAATTCACATCATCTTTGCTTTAGCCATCGCCACGCTGCCGATGCTCAGCACACTGAATTCTGAGACGTTCGCGCAAAAGCGCCGGCCTGTCGTCAGACATCTCTCCGTCTGTGGAAACCCGAATCTGCCGTGCAAGACGACCGCCACGTTCGAACCATACGATCTGCCATTTCGTCTTCCTGAAAGAGTTGTGATCTATGACACCGAATTGTTCTACGCGATTGTCCTGAAAGGCGTGAAATCACCGGACGACAACTGTGACGTCTTCATCCCTGAGAACGAACGCCTGGCGGCGCAGGCCCTGTTTCCCGACCACAAAGTTTTTTCGTCACGTTGTGTTGAGCCGGGCCACCTGTCCTATTCAAACACCAGCTCAAAGGCACAATTCATGGCTGTCTATGCCGGCCCGACGCTGGCCGACGCGAATCGCATGCTGGCCGCCGTAAGGGCTATGGGTAAGTTTCCCGGGGCGAACCTACGCCGGATGAGAGCAGTGATGAATGGCACTTGAAGATTGCAGATTGCCAATTTCCAATTGCCGATTCTGTTTAGCCGAGTTGCGCTGGACTCTAATCGACATTTGGCAATCGGAAATCTACAATGACTTATCAGATCCCGGGCTCCGCACAACGCTCGCTTTGTGAACCCCGCCAGGCCGGGAACGGAGCAACGGTAGCAACAGCAGCGTGTGTTGCGGGGAAGTCCGGGGTCTGACCTAAAAGATAGTGATGAGCAATGAGTCATGAGTGATGAGACGTCATTCTAAACTCCGAACTCATCACTCATAACTCAGCACTCATCACTCTCTTATGTCTTATCAAGTAATCGCGCGCAAGTGGCGCCCGCAAAAATTCGAGGACGTCACCGGGCAGGAAGTCCTGACGCAGACGCTGCGCAACTCGATCGAGCACGGCCGGCTGCATCACGCTTATCTTTTTTCTGGCGCCCGCGGCGTTGGCAAGACCACGACTGCCCGTCTGGTCGCCAAAGCGCTCAATTGCCACAAGACTGACGGACCGACACCCGCGCCGTGCGCGACGCTTGACGAGACAACGTGCGCTTCATGTCGCGAGATCGCCGAAGGGCGCTCGATGGATGTGCTGGAGATCGACGCGGCCTCGAATACCGGAGTCGACAACGTCCGCGAAGTCATTATCAACAGCATTGCGATCGCGCCGGCACGCGACCGCTACAAAGTGTTCATCATCGACGAAGTCCACATGCTTTCACCATCGGCCTTCAACGCGCTTTTGAAGACGATTGAAGAACCGCCGCCGAATGTAGTCTTTATCATGGCGACGACGGACGAACATAAAGTCCCGGAAACGATCACTTCGCGCTGCCAGCTCTTTGAGTTCCGTACAATCGCCACCGCGAAGATCGCCGAGCGGATGCGCCTGATCGCCGACGCCGAAAAGATCTCAATTTCAGACGAAGCGATTCGCGAAGTTGCCCGCGCCGGTGATGGCTCGATGCGCGATGCGCAGTCGGCTTTTGATCAAGTCATCAGTTTCGCCGGCGAGAGCATTAAGACTGAAGATGTCGAGAAAGCGCTGGGCATTGCCGGCGCGGACGTGCTGGCCCGAATCATCAACGGCATCGCCGAAAACAAACCCGCGGAAGCCCTCGCCGTAGTCGACGATCTCGTGATGCGCGGACATAACCTGCGCAACTTCTGTCGCGATGTGCTCTCTCATTTGCGTGATCTGTTGGTGGTGAAAGTGTCCGGCGATCCCAAGCTGCTCGATTCCTCATCGGCGATCGCCAGCACGCTCCAGCAACAGGCGGCGCTGTTTTCGGAATCTGATCTCGTGCGCTTCTTTCATTCGCTGGCCGAAACCGAAGCGAGCTTGAAGGACGCTGCCAACCCGCGTTATCAGGTTGAGATCGGCCTGGTGAAATTGATGGAGATGCGGCGGCTCGCGTCTTTAAGCGATCTCGTTGGACGCATCTGTGAGCTCGAAGCTGCCTGGCGGACTGGCAAGCCGCCCGCAGAACGCAAGGCACCACAGTCGACTCCCGATAGCGGGCAAAGTAAGGCGGGAGAGCACTCAGCAACCGTTGGCGGCTCAGGCAGAGGCGCCAGCGCGAGCAGTTACGGAACCGCTCGCAGTAGCGAGCCGGTAATAGAACCATCATCGACCATGACCGACTCGGCATCCGACGAGTCGCCCGTCGCTACAACTCCCGCAGGCTCATTAATCGACAAAATCAAATCTGAACTCGAAAAGAAGAAGCGCCGCCTGCTCATCGCTGCAATGGACGCCGCATCCCGGGTCGAGCTGGAAGCCGACGAACTGTCGATCGAGTTCGCGCCGGAGGCCAAACACTCGCGCGACACTCTGGCGAAAGCGGACAATGCCAAGGCTCTGCGTGAAGCGTGCGCTGAAGTATGCGGCCGGGAAATCGGAATTCGTTTCTCGATCAGCAACGGCGACAGCAATGACGGAGCCCCCTCCTCGCCCGAAGAAGAAGAGCGGCGCGCAAAGCAGCAAACTCGCGACGCCATAACTCAGAATCCAACCGTGCAACAAGTCCTGCGCGCTTTTGGCGGCGAGATTGTTGACATCACCCCGCAGTAATGTCTGCCGCTTTGTCATCCGATCCACGGGCCATTCTCAAGAATGCCTTCGCCGCGTGCGAAAGCGTTGCGCCTTTGCGATAGATCAAGTGCAGTCGTCTCTCCAGTTTCATTTCACGCACAGTCAATCCAACTAGCTGCTTTCGTGCAATCTCAGTCTGCGCAGTCAGTCGTGGGATCAGTGCCACACCCATCCCCTTTTCGACCAGACGCTTGATCGCTTCCAGCGTCGGCATCTCCATTGAGATGTTCAGCGGCGTGCGATGTTTTTCGAAAGTCTTAATTACTTTCTCGCGGTATGGCGACGGCACGTTGTGCGCGATGAAGGACTCCGCGCCTAACTCGCGGACCGAAACGATCTTCTTCGCGGCCAGTGGATGATCGGGCGCGACAATCAACGCCAGTTCGTCAACTGCGACCGGCACTGACTTGATGGCCGGGTCGCTCGGTTTGAAAGAGACAACGCCAATCTCGACATCGCGGCCGAGGATTTCGCCGGGAATGCGGCTCGCCAAGCTGCGCTTCACCTCAATCTTGATGTGCGGATGGCGCGCCCGAAAGATCGGCAGCAACGGCAACAGGCACATCACCGTGTATTCGTTCGCGCCCAGCGACAACTTGCCACGATGCAGGTCGCGCAACTCGCGAATCGCTGAGTGGGCGTGCTGCCGCAGATTCAGCATCTGCTGGGCAAAGTCGAACAACACCCGACCGGCCGCAGTCAGCGTGCCGTCTTTCGACGAGCGATCGAACAGTGACTCGCCCAGTTCCGCTTCCAGACGACGAATCGCCTGGCTCACCGCTGGCTGGGTGCGATGCAGAGCTTCCGCGGCGCGGGAAAAACTCTTTTCGTTTGCGACTCCCAGGAAGACTTCCAGTTGGTTTATGTCCATGGGCTTGTTTAGCGGTGTTCAGAGTACCGACTTTAGTCGGGCATTCGTTACTCAACAGAGTACCCAACTGAAGTTGGTACTCTATGCGCTGGTTATCCAGCGTTCGCATTCCGGTTATCATATCACAGCTGGTTATCATGTCATCATAATTATAACTTTGACTTTCGCGGGGCCGGAGCCTAGGATTTCCCTCTTTCGAGCACCGAGAGGGGATGGAGTGTGATGAAATCCGAACGGGTTAGAATCTTCGACACAACTTTGCGCGACGGCGAACAGTCGCCAGGCTGCTCGATGAACCTGAGGGAAAAGGTGCGCCTGGCAAGGAAACTCCAATCGCTGGGTGTCGATGTCATCGAGGCTGGATTTCCAATCGCCTCAGACGGTGACTTTGCCGCAGTCAAAGCCGTGGCTGCGGAATGCCGCGACGTAACGGTTGCAGCTCTTTGTCGAACTTCAGAGCAGGATGTGCGTCGGGCTGCCGAAGCTCTGCGGGGCGCCGCCCATCCGCGAATACACACTTTTGTCGCCACGTCCGATATTCATCTCGAATACAAACTGAAGAAGACACGCGCCGAAGTCGTCGAGATGACGCGACAGGCCGTGCGTCTCGCACGGACGTTTACGGATGAAATCGAATTCTCGGCCGAAGACGCAACGCGCAGCGATGTCGATTATCTCTGTGAAGTTCTCGCCGCGGCGGTTGCGGAAGGTGCGACGATTCTCAATGTGCCGGACACTGTCGGCTACACTCTCCCCAATGAATTCTCGCAACTGGTGCGCACGGTGCGCGAGCGCGTCGTTCGTGATCGCGAAGACGTCACCATCAGCGTTCATTGTCACAACGATCTCGGCTTGGCAGTGGCGAACAGCCTGGCGGCGATCGAAGCCGGTGCGCGACAAATCGAATGCACCATAAACGGAATTGGCGAACGGGCCGGCAATGCTTCGCTGGAAGAAGTTGTGATGGCGATGAACGTGCGTGGCGATCGGTTGCCGTACGAAACCGGAATCGATACGCGGGAAATTTACTCGACCAGTCAGATGCTGTCGCAAATCATCGGCTTTAGCGTGCAGCCGAACAAAGCGATCGTCGGCCGCAACGCCTTCGCGCACGAAGCCGGCATACACCAGCATGGCGTGATCAGCAATCCGCTGTGTTACGAGATTATGACGCCTGAGTCGGTCGGGGTTCCGGCCAACGAACTTGTGTTGGGTAAGCATTCAGGCCGGCACGCGCTCGCTTTGCGATACGAAGAGTTGGGCTACTCGCTGGATGTTGGCGAACTCGATGCGGTGTATCATCGCTTTTCCGAACTCGCGGATCGCAAGAAGCGAATCTACGATCAGGACTTAATCTCGCTGATTGCGGCGCAGGAAGGCGAGGAGTGGGCGCGTTCGGCCGCGGCATAGTGTCAGAAGCCCGACCGTGAGGGAGGGCAAGACCTGTCACCGCTCATCACGAATAGAATTGCGACGCTGTTTCGGGCGGCGATAAGCGATCGATACGAGAATAGCCCTTGCTCACGCGCGGGCTTCTGACACGACCATGCAACTGAGAATCGTAATCCTTCCGGGTGACGGAGTCGGACCGGAAGTGACCACCGAGGCCGTGCGTCTTCTGCGCGAAGTCGCAAACATTCACGGCCACGACTTTCATTTCAAAGAGCAGACTGCCGGCGGTGAAGCGATCAGGCAGACAGGATCGCCGTTGCCGCCGACCACGCTTGATGCCTGCCTCTCCGCTGATGCGGTTCTGCTTGGCGCAATCGGTTCTCCCGAGTTCGATCATCTCGCGGCCGGTAAAAGACCGGAGGCTGGTTTGTTGCTCCTGCGAAAAGCCCTGGGTGGGTTTGCTAATCTGCGGCCTATCAATTCCCATCGAGCGCTGGCGGGCGCATCGCCACTACGAAGTGAGATTGTAGACGGCGCAGACATTTTGTTTGTGCGCGAGTTGCTTGGCGGCCTCTACTTCGGAGAGCCACGCGGGATTACTTCACAAAACGGAACGTCATCCGCCTTCAACACGATGCGTTATTCGGTGAGCGAGATCGAGCGGGTCGCACACATCGCGTTTGCAGCCGCCACAGAACGCCGACGCAAGGTGACTTCCATCGACAAGGCGAATGTGCTCGAAACCTCCCAATTGTGGCGCCAGACAGTTTCGCGGGTGGCTCTGGAATACCCGCAAATCGCACTCGATCATCTTTATGTCGACGCGGCCGCGATGCACATCATCACGAATCCGAAAAGATTCGATGTGATTCTCACTGAGAATCTGTTTGGCGACATTCTCTCTGACGAAGCCGCCGTGATCGCCGGATCGCTGGGCATGCTCGCGTCGGGAACCATCGGCGGCACGGTTGATCTCTACGAACCGGTTCACGGCTCGGCGCCAGACATCGCGGGCAAAAACCTGGCGAACCCTCTGGGAGCGATTGCCTCGGCCGCGATGCTCTTGCGCCACACGGCGCGCTTGGAAGATGAAGCCGCTGACATCGAAGCAGCGATTGGCGCCGTGCTGGATGCGGGTTATCGAACGGCCGACATCGCGCGCGGGACGGGTGGGCGCTTGGTTAGCACGACCGAGATGGGGCAACTTGTTTCGGAAGCGGTCGCCGAAGTTGCCGACATGCGGCATGCTTATCATGCGGTTTAGAAGAAACCTTAATAAATCGTTTAGAGGCCGGACTTGTCCGGCCTAATCGTTTGGAGCGGGACAAGTCCCGCCGTTAAACGGAAGTTAGTTTTCAATGCCTCGGACACTCTTCGAAAAAGTTTGGGATGCGCACGTCGTGCGCGCGGCGCAGGCCGAGCCAACCCTGCTCTACATCGATCTGCACCTGGTTCATGAAGTCACTTCCCCGCAGGCGTTTGACGGTCTGCGCACGTTAAATCGCAGAGTGCGAAGGCCCGACCTGACGTTTGCGACCATCGATCACAACGTTCCGACGACCGATCGCGCGCTGCCAATTACCGACAAAATCGCCGCGAAACAAATCGGTGTCCTGCGATCTAACTGCGCTGCATCCGGCATCGAGCTTTTCGACATCAACTCGAAAGCGCAAGGCATCGTGCACGTGATCGGGCCCGAGCTGGGATTGACCCAACCCGGCATGACGATCGTCTGCGGCGACAGCCACACCAGCACGCACGGCGCGTTTGGTGCTTTGGCCTTTGGCATCGGCACCAGTGAAGTCGAACACGTTTTGGCCACGCAATGTCTGCCCCAGAACAAACCGCGCACGATGCTGTTGCGGACCAACGGCAACCTATCGGAAGGCGTGACAGCGAAAGACCTCGCGCTGGGAATCATCGGACAGATTGGCACGGACGGCGCGACCGGCCACGTGATCGAATACGCGGGCAAAGCAGTGCGCGCTCTCTCGATGGAAGGCCGCATGACCCTCTGCAACATGAGCATCGAAGCCGGCGCGCGCGCGGGAATGATCGCGCCAGACGAAACGACGTTCGCGTATCTCAAGGGTCGACGCTATGGGCCGCGTGGCGAAAAATGGGACCAAGCAGTCGCTTATTGGCAAACACTGCCGTCAGATGCCGACGCCGAATTTGATCGAGTTGTCGAAATCGATGCGGCGACACTCGCGCCGTGCGTTACTTGGGGTACGAATCCCGGCATGGTCGCGGCGATCACCGGCAGCGTTCCCGATCCGTCAGAAGCAAAGAGCGAGACGGAGCGTCACGCTACTGAGCGAGCGCTTGAATACATGAACCTTGAGCCGCGCACAAAGATCGCAGATATCGCGATCGACCGGGTCTTCATAGGCTCTTGCACAAACTCACGCGTGGAAGATTTGCGCGCCGCCGCGCGAATCATCAAAGGACACCGCGTCCACGAATCCGTTAGCGCGATGGTTGTGCCAGGGTCGCAAGACATCAAACGAGTTGCAGAGACCGAGGGTCTCGATCGCATATTTCTCGAAGCTGGATTTGAATGGCGCGAGTCAGGATGTTCGATGTGTCTGGGAATGAACCCGGACATCTTGCAGCCCGGCGAACGTTGTGCTTCAACCAGTAATCGCAACTTTGAAGGACGCCAGGGCCGCGGTGGGCGCTCGCACCTCGTTAGTCCGGCAATGGCCGCCGCCGCCGCCATCGCGGGACATTTTGTCGATGTGCGCGAGTGGGATTACAAATAGGTTTCAGGTTTCAGGTTTCAGGTTTCAGGTTTCAGGTTTCAGGTTTCAGGTTTCAGGTTTCAGGTTTGGACGCGCGAACTTGAAACTTGAAACTTGAAACTTGAAACTGGTTGTTGAGATGAACGCCTTTCGAATTCATGCCGGCCTGGTCGCCATCCTCGATCGACCCAACGTCGATACGGATCAAATTATTCCCAAGCAATTTCTCAAACGCGTCGAACGCACCGGCTTTGGCGAGTTCCTCTTCTATGACTGGCGCTTTCTGCCAAACGGCCAGCCTGATCCTGCTTTTCCATTGAACGAGCCGCGCTATTGCGGCGCGTCGATCCTGATCGCGGGAAAGAATTTTGGTTGTGGCTCTTCGCGCGAACACGCGCCCTGGGCGCTCTCTGATTATGGTTTCCAGGCGATCATCGCGCCGTCTTTTGCCGATATCTTCGCGAACAACTGCCTGAAGAATGGTCTGTTGCCGGTCGTGCTCGCAGATGTCGAAACTTCAGAATTGATGCGCCGCGCAAGAGAAATCGAAGGCTATCAACTCTGCGCCAATCTGGAACAGAAGACTGTTTCGGACGCGCACGGCTTTTCCGCCGCGTTCGAGATCGGCGACTTTCAACGCTACTGCCTGCTGGAAGGACTCGATGATATTGGCCTGACGATGCAGCACGAAGCTGAGATTACGTCATACGAACAAAGGCGCCCGGAATGGATGCGGTAGCATAGGCTTCAAGCTGTGTTGTGACTCAGAAACTGAAGGAACCTCTGATCAAGATGATGGCCTCCCTCCAATGGATAGGAAGCAGTTTGCTGAAGTCCCGTAGGGACTCGTCTATAGACCGTTGATGTTGACCAACGACCCTTACTTTGCCATTCGCTCGTGGAACCTAATCAGAGCTTCCTGAACCCTATGCTACAGGTTAAGAAAGTTTTCCAGGATCGTCCGGCCATCTGGGTGTTCATCATCGAAGAGTTCAGGATGGAATTGCACGCCATAGAGCGGACGCGAAGTGTGTTGCATCGCCTGGATGCGTGAGACTTGGTTGGTCGCGGTGCAGATAAAGTCGGCGGGTAACTCTTTGACTTCGTCACAGTGCGACTCCCAAACCGTGATCGTCTTCGGCAATCCGTGAAAGATGTCGCTGCCGGCCTCGCTTTCAGAGTCCAATTCAATTTCGCAAAATCCGCGCTCGCGCAGCGCGCCCTGATAACCTTCGCCGGGCGCCAGCCGCTCGATCAAATCAATCCTGGCGCCGAAAGCCAGGGCCATCTGCTGTTGGCCGCCGCAAACGCCCAGGATTGGTTGCGGCGCGGTGCAGATGACATAGAACACTCCGGCCAGCGATTGCGGCGAGTAGTCGTCCCACGGATTGCTTTGGCCGCTGAGAATGATGTGCGACGGGCTGAGTGTCTTAACGAACTCCGGCGTGATGTTGTGGAACGGTTCGACGACAATGCGCATGTCCGGCTGCAAGTGTTCGAGCGCGCGGCGAATCTCGCGCGGGCTCGAGCCCTGTTCGTCCAGCGTGTTGTCGATTAGTAAGATCATTTTGGCAATTTCCGAAAACTGATTCGTCGATTAAGAGAACTTTGCCAGGAACAGCATGGCCCCAAAACCAAGCGTAACTCGGATTGAGGTTCTCAACGAGCCCGCAAAGCGGGCGGCATATTGGTAGCCCCGGGCGTAGTCGCCAAACAATTTCCCAGAGCCCTGAAGGGGCGACAGAAAGTTCTACCGCCCGCTTCGCGGGCTTGGGTGTCAAAAAAATTGATCAATGCCCAGGTTGAATAGGACTGGGACTTTTGGACACTCCAGATGACTTCTCGTCGAAATCCAGACAATACAACTTTCCATTGAATGCGCCAATGTATATGCGACCATCGAGCACGGCTGGAGTCGAATTGATATTGTCGCCGATCTTCAGTTCTGAAATGAGCTTCCCATCTTCGGCCGAAACCAAGTGCATCCAACCAGCCTTATCGCCAAAAACGACGCGCCCATCGACGACGGGTGAAGTGCCCCAAATGGGACCGCGGGCTTTGTATTTCCAAACGACTTCGCCTTTGTCAGCCGTCAGGCAATACAAATAATGGTTGCTGGCTCCGATATAGATCCGGTCCTTAACGAGGATGGGACTAGCCCAAATGCCGATGCTTTCGCTGGCTCTGCCCAGATGGCCACCATCCGTGACAAAGTCCCAAACCAACTCGCCCGTGTCCTGTTTGTAACAACGCACGACCCCATCTTCCGCCGCCGTGTAGACAAAACCATTTGCGACCGCGGGCGTAGAATCTGAATCGGCGCCAATCCTCGCTTTCCAGATGAACTTGCCATCGGCCGGATCGATGCAATAGAGATCGCCTTCCTCAGTACCGAGATACACGCGACCGTCTTTCATCGTGATGCTGCCTTCGACCGATCCAACCAGAACTTTGTAAACCAGGGAGCCATCCGCCAGATTCAGGCAGTAGAAATTATGATCTTCGCAGCCGAAGTAAATCCGATCACCGACAACTATGGTTGAGCCATCGATTTCGAACCCGGTTTCATGATCCCAGATTACCGAGCCATCCTTCGGGTTGAGACAGTAGAGATGGTGATCGAGTCCACTGGCCAGAATCTTGTCGTCGAGAATTACCGGCGTGGCTTTCATACTGTCCCTGCCCTTGAACTTCCAAAGCACGCTGCCGTCGTTCTTGTTCAGGCAATAGACATTGCCGTCGGCCGACGGAAAGTAAACGCGGTCGTCGCGAATCGACGGCTGGCCCGGCCAGGACGTGCCGCCCCATGGGTCTTTGTGAAGCCGGCCGCTCATGAAGCCAGTTTCGACTTCCCATTGGATCTTCAGGTCGCCATTTTTCCAGGGACCAGTGCCATAAAAATTTCGCTCGGCGCTGCCAAGCCACATTGGGACCGCGGTCGGCGGTTTGAGTTTTTCGACTATTGGCGGAGGCGCAACAACTGGCTTGCCCCGACATCCGGACAACAGAATGGTCGAGCAGATTGTAATCAGTACGCCGCCAAACAGGCGGATGCCATACGGGACGGAAGGGATTATCAAGGGGATCCTCGCTATGAAACTGAGATTATGAAGGGGCTACTCTTGCAGCCACTCGCCACTATAAACCAAGTCTGCGCCGCCGGTCAGGACCACTTCGCCGTCGTCACGCCACTCGATCGGAATCACCCCGCCGGGGGCGTGCACATCGACACTCCGATCTGTTTTGCCATTGACGACGGAAGCTACGACTGCCGCGCACGAACACGTGCCCGAGCTTTCAGTTTCGCCGACGCCGCGTTCCCACAGACGCTCTTCAATGTTGCCACGATCGCGAACGCGTATGAAGATCACGTTCGTGCGTTCGGGAAACTGCGGATGATTCTCGATCAAGGGCCCCAGGTGGCGCCAGTCGATTTTGTAAAAGTCGTCGACAAAAATGCAGCAGTTAGGATTCCCCATCTGCAGGGCCGTGACGCGCATAGTTTCATCGCCAACCTGAAGCGAATAATCAATCACGCGATCGAGCGGTTCGTCAGTCAGCATTGGAATCGATGCGCTTCCGAACTTCGGCTCGCCCAGTTCTGATCTAAACAAGAACGATCCGTCACCCGACCGCTCGATCAGCGTGTAATGCTTGATCCCGTTGCGTGTCTGCAAACGCAACTGATCGTTCGTCCACAAGTCATGAAAAAACAGATAGGAGGCGGCGCAGCGCGTGCCGTTGCCCGACATCCCGGCTTCGCTGCCATCAGGATTGAAAATGCGCACCTGAAAGTCCGAGCCGCCTTCCTGCCCGCCCGCTACCGCAGGCGGTTCTGACTCTTGCACAACGGCAATTCCATCCGCGCCCGCGCCGTAATGGCGATTACAGATCCGCTTCGCGAATTGACCCAGGTCAGCGACTTCGGCCAGTTGATCCGCCTCGAAAACAAGGTAATCGTTGCCGTAACCGTGAAATTTGGTGAAACGTGGAGGCATTATTTGGTACAGAATCGCTCGCGGTAGCGAGCGTTAAATTGCTGGCAGGATGCCAGCGAACCCTACTGCGACTTCCCTGCAAACGACGCCAGCAAAATCCCAATCGCGTCGATCGAATCGCGGCGCAGTGCGCCCGCGTCCGGATAGTTGTTGAGCATCATCGAAAAGACCAGATGTTCGCCTGCGGCCGTGGTGACATAGCCGGACAGAGACGCGACGGAACTAAGCGAGCCGGTCTTTGCGCGCAGGTTTCCTTCGGCCGGCGTGCCCCGCATGCGCGTGCGCAGCGTGCCATCAACTCCGGCGATCGGCAGCGCGTCGCGAAACTGCGCAAAGTATTTATGCTTTGACATGAACGTAAGCAACTGCACGGTTGAGTTCGCTGTGATCAAATCGTTGCGCGAAAGCCCAGAGCCGTCATTGAGGGCAACGTCACTTTCGCCGATGCCTGCCTGCCGCAGAAAATTTCCAACGACGACGAGCCCGGCGCTTTCAACGTCTCTTAACCGATTTGGATCGCCGGCGATTCCTGGCTGCATCTTTCCAAGCGTGCGCAAAATCAGTTCAGTGTATTGATTCTGGCTCGGCTTCAACGTTTGCGCAGCGATCGCGCTGAAAGGCGGCGATTGCAAGCTGACGATTTCCAAGAGCGCTGACGGCGGCGGCGCCTCGCCAGCATTCAGCGACAAACGCGCAAGGGAGTCAGTTGCATGAACCAAACTGGCGCCCGAGCGCGCATCAATCGTGCGTGCTCTTCCATCAATCTTCACGCCGCGCTTGACCAGCGCTTCTCTCAACATCGAAACAAACGCCAGCGCCGGATCGGGAATTGCGACGCCTCCGGCGAAGCCGTTGCCGCCGAGCGGAACGCTGCCGGTAATTTCCAGGGTGTTAGCGCCGAGGCCTCGATAGATATTCAGATCGCTTCGCGCTCCTGCCGCAGACGTGGTGGCGCGATTAACAATTGTCATGAATGACGCGGACGGCGGACCCGTTGTGATTATTACCGGCGCGCCAACTTTGTCACCGGGCTTTACATTCAGATCAATCCCGTTGTCGTTGACGCTGAGCGCGCTTATCTGGGCTCCGTACGCCCACGTCAGGTCTTCCCACTCCCAACCGCTGCCCAGCGGCGCGCCGTTGAAATAACTCTCGTCGCCAACCAGATCGCCTTTGACGCGCTTCACTCCCGCAGCCACGATGCGGTCGGCAAGGTCGTTGATGCCTTTGAAGTAGTCCCCGTTATTGAAGCGGGCGGCAATCGAAGGATCGCCACGACCATAGATAATCAAATCGCCTTTGATTGTGCCTTTGTCCGGCTTCTCTTTAGCGTAAACGGAAGTCATGAAGTGATAGTCAGCCGTGAGCCGATCAAACGCCGCAGCCACCGTGTAGAGCTTCATGTTCGACGCTGGCCGCACAAACTTATTCGCGTTCTGCTCAAAGATGACGCTGCCCGAATCGAGCGAAACAATCTTGACGGCGAAGAAACCTGGGTCGAGCGCAGGTTGCCGCACTATCTCTTCAATTCGCCCTTGCAACTCCGCCAGGGTGCGTGGCGCGGCCGCGTTTGAAACTGTTCGCCCGCGGGTGTCGATCGGCGCTTGGGCCAAGACATTGAATGATGTTGCGAGCGAAGCTATCGTGATCAGCGCGCATATGACCGCAGTTTGATAAGCGTTGGTTCGTAGACTCTTCATCCCAGTTACTCGATAGAATTCAAGACTTCTTCCGCATTCGCCGTGGCCGTGCCGAGTTTGCCTACGACAATTCCCGCGGCTTGATTGGCCAACACTGCCGCTTCAGTCATTGACGCACCGGCGGCGAGCGCCGCAGCCAGCGTGGCGATTACCGTGTCGCCCGCGCCGGTGACATCGTAAACTTCGCGCGCGGCCGTCTCAACATGCACCGGATCGCGTCCGCCTTCGAACAGCATCATGCCGCGGTCGCCACGCGTGATCAGCACAGCATCACACGCCAGCCGCTCGCGAATCATCCGCGCCGCCGTTTTCAGAGTCGCGTCAGTATCTTCTTCCAGGTTTGCCAGGCGCAACGCTTCATGATGATTTGGCGTTACCAGCGTCGCCGGACGATACGAATCAAAGTTTCGGATCTTAGGATCGATCAAAACCGGCATCTGACCGTAGGCGACGGGCAAGACTTCCGACAGGATACGCGGCGTTACGACGCCCTTGTCGTAATCCGAAATAACCAGAGCCTGCGCGTCTGCCAGCGCAGTTTTCACCGCAGCGATGATCCTGTTTTCGGTCTGCGCGTCCACCGGCGCGCGGTGTTCGCGGTCGGCCCGCACAACCATCTGATGCTGGGCAATGATGCGCGTCTTGATGGTTGTCGGGCGCGATTTGTCTGCGATCAGCAAACCATCTTTTTGCAGGGCGCTCTTGTCGTTAACAGAACTCTGAATTCTTTCACCCGCAAAGTCATCGCCGATGACGCCAATCACGCACGCCTGCGCGCCGAGCGCGAGCAGATTCGCGAGCACATTCGCCGCGCCGCCCAGATGCGTTGATTCGCGCTTGATATCCACGACCGGCACCGGCGCCTCCGGCGAAATGCGCGTGACATCGCCCCAAAGGAATTCGTCGAGCATCACGTCGCCGAGCACGACGATCTTGCCCTCGCGCATTCGCCGAGTGATTTCTTCCGCGCGTTGTTTGCTAAGGGTCGAAGTCATACCGACAAAGAGAGTTTCGCGCAAAGGCGCAAAGACAGCAAAGGAAATCTAGGCGCGAAGCACTCGATCAATCGCGCCCACAACGCGCTCAACCGGCACGCGCAGAATGCATTCAGGCTTTTCGAACTCAGCACAGAAATAGCCTGGACATGGTTGGCAAGGCATCTCTTCCAGCACGACTTCGTTGGCCTGGGTCGTCCACGGCCGCCAATGCGCAACATTCGAAGATCCGAAAATCACTACGCAAGCTGCGCCGGCGGCCGCGGCGATATGCGCGATGCCGCTGTCGTTGCCCACAAACAGACGCGCTCCCGATGTCAACGCAGTTACCTCCGGCAGAGATAGATCGGTCAACGCAATGACGCGCGACGACGATTGATTGACTAGTGATTCAGCCAACTGCTTTTCTTGTTGAGAAACGATCGCGACGGGCGTCAGTCCGCGCGCCGACAGTTCTTCCGTCACCCGCGCAAAGTTTTCCGCGGCCCACTGCTTGGTCGCGAACGCCGCCGCCGGATGCACCACCGCGAAGGCTTCGCCTTCATCAAGACCTGCAGCGCGAAGTTTATCAGACACCGATTGCAGCGCGCTTTCGGTCACGGCCAACTTTGTGGCCGGGCGGTCAGTCACCGGCACGCCGGTCCAGCCAATCAACGCGAGCTGCTGTTCGACCGAATGCAACTTTGGTCGTTGCCAGATGTCGAGCGACGATGGCGCCGCGTGATTGTGCAAGCGCGCGTATTGGTAATGATCGAAGCCGACGCGATGAGTCGCACCCGTTGCTCGCGTGAGTAGCGTCGCCGTCGTGCCGCCATGCAAGTTGTAAACAACGTCGTAATGCGTGGCGCGAAGGTCACGCGCGATGCGTGCCCGCGCAGTCGTGCGGTCGCGCGGAATCGTGATGACTCGATCAACCAGGTCCGAACCATCGAGTACAGGCGCGACCCAGTCCTCCAGAAGAATGTCGATTTGCACGTCCGGCAGGAAACGACGCAAGGCGAACAGCGAAGGTGTCACGAGCACGGTATCGCCGATCGAGCGCAGGCGTATGACGAGCACGCGCTGCACGGTTGACCAGTCCCAACGCGCGGGCGCGAGTGGTTGCGGTTCATCGCTTTCGAGGTTGCTCGCGAGAGAGAGATGACGAACGCTCGGCGACGATTCAATTATTTCCCGCAGGCTGTTCATCTTCGATTTTTGCTTCGTCGACCAGCATTACCGGAATATCGTCGCGGATGGGATAGACGCGTTTGCACTCAATGCACTTCAAGCCGCTGCCGTCAGGTTTCAATTCAACTTTGGCGCGGCACGCCGGGCAAACCAGAATTTCGAGCAACTGTTCGCTGATAGCCATACTCTAAAACCTCATAAGCGACTGGAGTCGCGGGACGCATTTGTGATGCGCAGCAAGCTTATCAGCATTGGACGATTTGTTGTAGGCGTTGTGTAGTACAATGCGGGCACGACGGAATTCGCAGCAATGGATGAGGCGAACAGGCACGGATGATGATTGAAGATTTTGGGCCGCGAGTAACCAATGCGTGGAACGGCTTGCGCTCCGCCACGCGCACCATGCTGGAACGGGCATGGGCTACGCCAACCGCCGGGGCTGGCCCTCAGACTGCGCGATCCGCTCCCTACGATCCTCGCGCCGATCGAGAGTTGAGCCAGCTTCTGTCAGCGCTCGACGAACGTGCTCGCGAAGCAACCGAAGATGAATCGGCGCGACGAGCGCGCAGTCTCGCGGACACTTGCGCGGGCGTGCTTACCGAGCAGACGCAATCGGCTGAGGTGTTTGGGCAGCTGATTCAGCGGGCGCACGAGCGCAACGATTTCGCCCGGGTTGACGAGCTCGCCGGCGTGCTGACCCAGCGACTCGCGCCCAGTGAGGTTTGCGAACTGGCGCGTTCGGTGAACGTCGTCGTGCGCGCTCTGGCTCAGGAAGCGCTGGCGCAAATGCCGGCGCCGCTCTTGATCATGCTGCTGCGCGATCCAGTCGATGCCGCCGTTGCCCGCTATGCCCTGCAACGCCAGGCGACGGAATACAATTCAGAAGCGGCGCGGCAAGCCCTGCAGGATCTTGATGAGTTTGGTTTGGAACAGTTTTGAAGTGCGCCGCTGAAAGAACTACTTAAGCCCTCGCGTCCTAGAACTAAAATTCAACTGGACGAGCTGCCATCAGCAACTCGTCCAACAAACGCGGCGCGTTTCGGTCGTCCTACTCTGCCGGGCCGGAACAGTTTGGTCCGTGCAGGGCGGGAATTTTTTGGCTAATGACAGGATAGTTCGGCGCTTCGTCAATATTGATTTGCGTCCAGTGCGCATATTGCTCGGGCACGCTGGTGTCGGCAAAGATCGCTTCGACCGGACACTCAGGCACGCACGCGTCGCAATCGATGCAAGTGTCGGCATTAATGTAAAGACGATCAGGTAGTTCGTGAAATGCTTCGACCGGACAGACTGCAGCGCAGTCCGTGTACTTGCAATCGACGCACATCTCAACAACAACGTAGGTCATTCGGGGATGACTCCTTTCAACGAATGCATTGTTTATTATCTATCGAGCAGAATGTCAATAGCAATTTTTAACGAAAGCAAAGCAAGTATGCAAGTGCACGAATGAAATATTATTCTTCGCGATCGCGATTTTGGGTTGACGGCTAAGTAAAGAATCCTGCGCGCAGCCGATCCTCTGACCTCTGATCTCTGACTTCTGATCTCTGCTCTTAGTGTTTCGGAACATAGGTAAACCAAAAATAGATCGCCTGTCCCAAGCCGATCCAGAATCCAATCACTGCGCCGAACAATTCGATCTTTTTCAAGTGATGCTGCGCGACTAGCAAGACCAGCTCCTCCAATTTCTCGATCGGATACTCGGAAACTTTCTTACGCACTAGTCCGCCCACATCAAACTCGGCAATCGCTGCCGGCAGACGTTCGCGTGCCGCGGCAGTGATCTTTTCAGTGAGCGCAGCACCGGCCTTTTCAAGCGCCCCGGCGGGCATGTGATCGCCAAGGCGGCCAATCGGCGCATCCAGGAATTTGTCGATCTGCGAGCTCAGGATCGCGTTGATAGTCCGCGCCGTGTCGTCGCGAGCGAGCACGTCAAGCAGACTCTTCGTCAGAAAACCTTTAACTCGCGGCGCGGATTCCGGATTCAACGCTGACAGCAATTCGCGCAGAGTCTGGGGCCGGAAACGTTCAATGGCCCCGCTCAAATAGGTCGAGATGGATTTCTGTAGCTCAGGACTTTGCGCCATGGTGACCAGACGCGCCGCGGCCTGTTGTTTGATCGTCTCGAACTTATCGGATGAAACCTGGCCGACCATTTCATTTAGCGGCCGCGCCATGAAATTGTCGATCGTCGAGTTGAGGAACAGCGTGGCTTCCTGCGCAAACGCGGTCCCGCGCAGATATTCTTCGACGCGACGCGGCAGGGTGCTGTGGACCAGATCATCAACTTCGCGATAGATGCGCTCGCGCGAAATAAAAATCTTCTTGATGAATGAAAGGTGTTGATAGTAATCGTCGACTTCGCGTTTGATCAGCCCGCCGATCTGCATCCGCGTGTTCTCGCTGGTCACGAGTTCGGCGAGGTGATGCACGATCGGCTGCACCTGCTGGTCGACGCGATCTTTGATGAGCGCCACCGTCTCGGCCGTGAACAACTGGGCCAGCGTCGCGTCAGTGCGCGTTAGATCATCGAGCCGCTCACTGACAAACGAACGCACCTTTGCTTCAAATCCCTCTTCGCTAACCAATCCATGAAACCGATCTTCGGCGAAGTGCAGAATCTGCGCAAAAGTTTCTTCACTAACCGTCTCGTCCAGTTTCCGCTCCAGCAGCTTATCGATTTGTCGATCGACAAAGTTTTCGATCGCCTTTGCGGTTTCGTCGCTCTTCAAGACTGCGGCGATGTGTTCCGAGAGTTTCAACTGCAATGCCGCAATCGTATCGAGCACCGGCGCGCGTGCGCCGCTGGGCAGCGCTTCTATCAGCGAAGGGTAGGCGGTCGAAAGCAGATCGGTAGTGTACGAGTTAACAAAGATCTCTACTTTGCGACTGAAGAATCCGGTTTCGAAGAGCGCGTCAAAGATTGTCTCCTGCGACATGAGTTCGTTGCCGACCGCATTGCCAATCGATTGCGCCAAACGCTCGCGATGGTGCGGGATCATTCCCTGGGGCCAGACCGTGATGCGAAATACTTTCAGCGCTTTGTAAGGATGAAACAGCATCCAGATTGCCAGCCACGCCGCGCCATAACCGTGCAGCGTCGCGATCACGACGATGCCGGCACTGATCAGGATTTTGAAAGTGATTGGATTGATGATGTGTACCTTGGTCGAAAGTTCTTATCGGCCAGCCAAATAGTAAATGGGTTTTTAAGTGGCAACGAGCCTGCATAGCAGGCGGCAGAGTGTAGCCCCTGGCGAGGCGCAGCCGAGCCTGGGGACACCGACGAAAAAAACAACAGAGCCTGCGAAGCTGGCGACAGAGTTCATCCCCATAAATGAGCTGCATCGAAATCAATATGGTGTGCTTCCAGCAGAGCCTTGAATTCTTCCTCGAACGAATGCTTGCGATGATGCTCTTCCTGATTGCGAATGTATCGCCTCACGCGTTCGACTTGCGACTCGCTGACGGTGAAAGCGCCGAATCGCGCTTGCCAACCAAATCTTCCTGCGGTCTGCCGCTTCGCCCAACCCGATGAGCCAGATTTTAACTTGCCAAGGAAGTCCGACACCGAGATCGTCGGCCGTAGCTTAGCGAGAATGTGGACATGATCTGCAACTCCGTTAACTTCCAACGCGACGCCACCGAGGCCGCGAACCGTACCGCCCAGATACTCGTGCAGGCGAAGACGCAACGTCTTGGTGATTAGTGGCGCGCGTTCTTTTGTGGCGTACACGATGTGATAGAGGAGATTCGTGTATGACATGTGTGAGACCTCTGTCGCCTGCTACGCAGGCTTGAATTCCTTATACGCGTTACCCCAGGCTCCGCTGCGCCTCGCCAGGGGCTACATTCTACCGCCTGCTACGCAGGCTCGTTGAGCCTTCAATCCCGGGCCGCCTATTTCGCCTCGTAAACAATCTCGCCACCGATCACCGTCATCACGCAACGCGTCTTCAGAATTTCCATTTCCGGAATCTTCATGATGTCGGCGGAAAGCACGGTGAAGTCAGCAAGTTTTCCTACTTCAATTGTGCCGCGTAGGTTCTCTTCAAACGCCGCGTACGCCGGCCAGATGGTCAGCATCTTCAACGCCTGCTCTCGTGACAGAGCCTCTTCGGGATGCCAGCCTGCGCCTGAAAATCCTTTGATGTCCTTGCGCGTCACCGCCGCGTAGAACTCGATCATCGGTTCGCCGCGTTCCACTGGCGCGTCCGACCCTCCGGGAACAACTACGCCTGACTTAACGAAACTGTTCCAAGCGTACGCGCCTTCCAGACGCTTGATGCCCAGCCGTGCGAGAGCGAAATGCAGATCGCCAATCGCGTGCGACGCCTGCATCGAAGGAATGATCCCAAGTTGTTTGAACCGCGGGATGTCCTCCGGGTTCACAATCTGCGAATGCTCGACGCGCCAGCGGGGCTCGGCAATCTTCCGTTGCGATTTCGGCACCGCGTTCAGAGCTTTCTCGTACTCATCAAGAATAAAGCGATTACCACGATCGCCGATCGCATGCGTCTCACATTGAATGCCTTTGCGCAAAGCTTCTTCGAGCACGGGCAGCAGATTTTCTTCCTTGACGGTTAAGAAGCCGGAAGTTTCGGGCGCGTCGGAATACGGTGCAAGCAGCGCGGCGCTGCGGGAACCGAGTGACCCGTCCGCATAAAACTTTAGTGAACGAACCGTAAGTCGATTCCCATACGCGCCGATGATCGGTCCTTCCTTCAAGAGCCGATCAGCTTGTCTGCCCGGCGCGGATAGCACTTTGTAAATGCGAAGCTTGATCTTTCCTTCGCTGTAAAGCTTGCGATAGATATCGATGTCCTCGTAACCGCCGCCCGGATTCTGCACCTGCGTCCAGCCCAGGCTGAGGTCGCGTTGTACTCCGAGCACGACCGCGCGTTCGTCATCTGCGCGTGAAGTGGGCGGAACGTGGCGGCGCACGAGTCCCTGGGCTGCGTCCAGTAACATGCCATTCGGCTCACCGTTTTTGTCTTTAGAAATCTCACCACCAAAGGGACTCGGCGTGTCCCTGGTTATTCCGGCAATCTTTAACGCCGCGCTGTTCACGACTGTGCCGTGTCCGTCTGCGCGTCCCAGAATTACCGGATTGTTCGGCGAAACTTTGTCGAGGTCCCAGCGCGTGGGAAACACGGGCGGCGTCCAGAAAGTTTCAATCCAACCCCGTCCGGTGATCCACTCGCCGGGCTTTGCCTGATCGACTCGGGCCTTCACCCTGGCAAGAAAATCCTGGAGGTTGGTGATGCCTTCAAGGTTCAGCGTCATCTCGCGAAAGCCGACACCTTCGAGATGCTGATGCGCGTCGGTCATCCCGGGCACGGTCGTCGCGCCGTGCAGATCGACAATGCGCGTGGTTGCGCCAGCAAACTTTTTCGCGTCTGCATTCGAGCCGACGAATACAATGCGATCGCCTTTGACAGCGACAGCTTCCGCGCGCGGCTGCTTTTCATTCGCGGTGTAGATATTGCCGTTTGTGAAAACCAGATCGGCGGGCTCAATTTTGCTGGTCGTGGGTGACAGGCCGAACAGCAAAATGCTGAGCAGAATGAAGAGTGCTTTCATGATCTTCCTCTTTCGATGATTGACGATCCGCGGGCCGATTTATATCACAGAGACCAACTCGCCCACACCACCGCATTCTACTCGGTTCGGGCTGCGGTCGAATACCGCTCGTGCCAAAGATTGGGTTAGTATCACCTCAAAACCGCGAATCTCGAGGAGGATTGAGCAATCATGAATTCGATCATATTGATGTTGATGTTGGCCTTTGCGCCTGCCCTTTCGGGAACCAAGGCACCGGCGGCCGGAGGCTGGCTTACCTACAAAGGCGCGTGGTTTGAGGTCCGTTACCCATCGACCTTCAAGGCCCGTCCATCGCTACGAGGCTCGTCCGCTTCAGGATTCGACAGCGTGTTCTTCACGGCCCCGGATCGAAGCGTTGAATTCTACGTCTTTTCGCCACAGTGGAACGGCGATCCAAGCGACATTCAGATCAAGGACAGTGAAGTTCTGGTGTCGCAAGCTTCAGAGAAGCGAGGCGAGGCGACGGTGCGAAGGGTAACTGTCAGAGCCCGGGATAATAGTTACACCAGATCGTTCGAGGATACCGAAGATGCGGCGACGAACACGCGCAAGGTGTTTGGCATCAAGTATCTTGACCAGAACGCCTACAACCGATACCGTCAGACATATCTGACTTTCAAGCAATCGCTCAAGCAGTTTGCCGACTAACGCCGCGACTGAACACTCATCCCGAACGTTGCTGCAACTGCGCCGGCAACTGCTTATCGACCTTCACGCGGGTGGCGCGGTTGGTGACTTCCCACAGCATCATGTACACCGTGCGCGTGACTCTTTCCATCTTCAGGTAATCGATCTTCTGCGGTTCGTCACCCGGACGGTGATAGTCTTCGTGCACGCCGTCAAAAAAGAAAACGATCGGAATGCCTTTGCGCGCATAGTTGTAGTGATCGCTGCGGAAGAAGAAGCGGTTGGGATCGTTGGGATCGTCGTAGCGTAAATCAAACTGAATATTCAGGAACGACTTGTTCACTGACTCGGTCAGCTCGCCGAGTTCGGTGCTCATCATCTTTGAGCCGATTACATAAATCGCGTTCGGTCCGGAAAGATCTTTGTTGCGCGGATCGGTATCGCCGTCTTTCTTGCTGCGCCCGATCATGTCGATGTTGAGCTGTGTGACGATTTGATTCAGCGGAATCGTCGGATAGTCAGTGAAGTAACGCGAGCCCCACAACCCTTTCTCTTCACCGCAATGCCAGACAAACAAGACAGAGCGCTTGGGTCGCGCTTTCGCGTGCGAGATCGCTTCGGCCATTCCCAGTAGCGCAGTCGTGCCTGAGCCATCGTCGTCCGCGCCATTGCAAATCGGATCAGCCGTTCCCGGCGCGCAAATGCCGACGTGATCGTAGTGCGCGCCCACGGCGACATATTCGTTCTTCAAAACCGGGTCGCCGCCTTCCCAAACGGCAACGACGTTCTGTGTCGTCGGATGATCAGGCTTGACCGCAACGGTGATGTTCACGGTCTTACTTGAGTTGAGATCGAACGCGGCAACCTGTTCGCCGGCCTGCGCCTTGGCGATCAAAGTGGCAGCATCGAACTTCTCTCCTTCTAACAAAGCGTTCGCCACCTTCGCTGACATCGTAACAGTCGACACCGGAGCGTTCGTCGCTTGCGTCTGAAACTTTTCGACGGTGGCCCGCGCTGGTTGCATCACCCGCTGACGTTGTTGCTCCCAGTTCTGGATCATGGTTGCGTTGGGAATCAACAGGATCCCTTTGGCGCCATGCTGCTGCGCGTATTGGGTGGGATTTGCCACGGTTTGGCCCTGGTTGGCTCTCAAATCGGCCTGAGTCACTCCGGCAGGCAGACCAGAGCCCAACACGACCATGATCTTGTCCTTCACTTCAATTCCTTTGTAATCGTCTATGTTCTTTGACTGCACGATCCAACCGCGACCGACATAGGCCAGCGGACCGCTGAGGGTCGCGCCGACGGCATTCGCCAGAAAGTCTTCTCCAAAACTGAACTTCTGCCCGTTGATTTCAGCGGTTGAGTGCGCGCCGTCGAGCTGGTCACGCCGCAGCGCGATGTGTTGAAAGAAAGTTCCGTTATCACCCGCGGGTTTGAATCCCCAGCGGGTCAGATTCATCGCGATGAACTTTGCCGTGGTGTCCAAACCGCGCGAAGGCGTGTCGCGGCCTTCCATCTCGTCAGAGGCGATGAACGAAAGATAGTCGCGCAACTGTGCAGCGGAGATCGTCTCGACGCCGCGCACGGCCATCAGCGCTTTCGTGTACGCCGGCTTCGCGGAGGCGGTTTTCCGCTGCGCCAACGTGGTCGGCAACGCCAGCGACAGCGCGAGAATGGAGAGCAGTGAATAGAGTTTTAGTCTTCGCATGATGGTGTTTTGGTCGATTGAGTGTGCCGCATCTCGGGCTCAACCGCAAAGGGCGCAAAGGGCTTCGCAAAGCGACGCAAAGATTAACTCTGCGACCTCTGCGAGGAGCTTTGCGTCCTTTGCGGTTGAATCTTCTCGCAAGAAAGATAAGACGCGAGAGAGCGAGAAAGGTTACGCGTGTTGCACGGCGCCCACGAGTTTCGTCAGCGTGTCCTTCGCGTCGCCGTAAAGCATTCCCGTTACCGGTTTGAAGAATAGAGGATTTTCGAGACCAGAGAAACCTTTGCCTTGCCCACGTTTCAGAACGACGACTGACTTTGCGTGATCGACTTCGAGGATCGGCATACCGGCAATCGGACTATTCGGGTTGTCGCGGGCATCAGGATTGACGACGTCATTGGCGCCGATAACCATGGCGACATCGGTGGACGAGAATTCAGGATTGATCTGCTCGAGTTCGTACAACTGCGAATAAGGAACGTTCGCTTCGGCCAGCAGGACGTTCATGTGGCCGGGCATGCGACCGGCGACCGGATGAATTCCGTACTTCACCGTCACGCCGCGCTGTTCCAGGACGTTCGCAAGTTCGCGCACCGCGTGTTGAGCCTGGGCCGTGGCCAGACCATAGCCGGGCACAAACACAACTTTGTTCGCGTAAGCGAGCTGCACCGCGATGTCGTCAATGCTGACTTCACGCATCTCGCCCTGTTCGCCCTCGCCCACCGCGGCCGGCGCCGCGCTGCCAAACGCGCCGAACAAGACGTTGGTGATCGAACGATTCATCGCGCGGCACATCAGGATCGAAAGTATGAATCCGGAAAAACCGTCCAACGTGCCCGCGATGATCAGAACATTGTTACCCAGCACGAATCCCGTAGCCGCCGACGCCAGACCGGCGTAGGAATTCAGCAGAGACATCACCACCGGCATGTCCGCTGATCCGATCGGCAACACCAGCAGGATGCCGAACAAGAAGGCGAACCCGAGCATTAGGTAAAAAGGAATCACCGCCGTCGGCACAAAAATCAGATAGATGAAGAGCCCGATCGTCGTCGCCAACAGCGCCATGTTAAAGACGTTCTGGCCACGATAGACGAGCGGCTTGCCCGGCACGATGCCTTGCAACTTTCCAAAAGCAATTAGACTACCCGTCGTCGTCAGCGATCCGAGCATGATCTCAAAGCCCATCGCGCTCATTTTCAAATGGCCGAGTTCGACCAGCGGCTTAAAGCCATGCGTGTAGCTGTAATACTCGGCAATGCCGACCAGCGCCGCGGCGAAGGCGCCGAACGCATGCGACAGCGCGGTTCGTTGCGGCATCGCCGTCATCGGAACCCAGACGCCCATCGCCAACCCCAGCGTCGAGCCAACCAAGAGTCCGATGATGATCCAGGTGTAGCTGACGATCTCGAAATGCATCAGCGTGCCGATGACGGCCATCATCATGCCGAACTCGGCGAGGTGCATGCCGCGCTTCGCGGTTTCAGGATGGCTCAAGCCCTTCAAGCCCAGAATGAAGAGAACCGAGGCGAGCAGGTAACTGAATTCGATGAAGTAGGTTTGCAGGTTCATCTAAAACTCTGGTTTCAAGTTTCAAGTTTCAAGTTTCAAGTTGTTTGTTTGGTTTCAAGTTTCCGTTGCTGGCTCGTGTAGCTTTTTGCGAACCTGAAACTTGAAACCTGAAACTTGAAACTATTTTTTCCTCTTGAACATCCTCAGCATTCGATCCGTGATCACAAAGCCACCGACCACGTTCGTCGTCGAACACACCACGGCAATGAATCCGAGCATCATCGCCACCTTGCTGTGATGCGGCCCCGTGCCGCCGGCAATCACTATCGAACCAACCAGAGAGATGCCTGAGATTGCATTCGTCGCCGACATCAAAGGCGTGTGCAAGAGTGGCGGCACGCGCGAAATGACCTGGTAGCCAAGAAACGCGGCCAGTACGAAAACGTAAAGGGCGGCGATGATAGTTGCTGAGTTCATATTCAATCCTTGTCGTTCTCTACTCCTCAATCATCGAAGTATCCAATAGTCTAGCTCCGTGAACGATACGGAGGATGTAGACCATCTCACTCGAGATTCGATAAACAGCGCGGTATTTTCCTAATATGAGATGGCGGTGTTGCGTGCCAAGGATTTCGTTTTCGGGGATTAGAGGACACCGACGGGGTGAATTCGCTAGGGTTTTCATTCGCTTCTCGAGTTTGAGAATGAATTGGTTCGCATTGTCCGGACTGTCGCCTGCGATGTAGGTCCAGATCTCAGCAAGATCGGTCTCTGCCTGTCTAGCGATCTTAACCTGAAATTTTCCGCGCATTCTTGAACTCTTTAAGGAACGAGCGCGCTGAGCGCACGCGGCCTGCGGCGATATCGGCTTCCGCCGGGGCGAGCAGGCGCAACATGTTGGCGGCTCTTAAGTGCTTTTCATAGGTCTTCGCGTCCATAAGCACCGCGTCTGCCTTCCCCTCGATCGTGAGCACGATAGGCCGTCCAGTTTTCCGCAATTGCTCCAGGACCTCACTGGCGTTCTGCTCAAGATCAGCGAACGGCCGAATGTCTTCTGAGATGTGCATCGCCATAGTTCCTGCTCCTGCTAAACGAAATGCATCTTTTCAAATCCCCTATCAGGGTTAACCTTGTGCCATCAGTTGCTCCGGGACTGGTTGCACCTCAATAATATCCCGTCCTGGTGGAAAGATCATCGTTAGGCAACCGCCTGCATTGCCTTGGCCACGCGTTCGTTCACCCACTTGCCTTCATGTGTCACGCACGACGGGCCGACGATGTTGTCGCCCATGTCGACGTGCAATTCGCCGTCTTTGATGAGCAGGTTCAGAAACGACGTGACGTTTCGCGAATAGAGTTGACTGGCGTGCACCGGCACCGTTCCCGGAAGATTTGTCGGGGCCATGAGCGTGATGCCGTTACGCTCGACAATCTCGTCGGGCTTAATCCCGATCACATTGCCACCCGTCGATCCAGCCAAGTCGATCACGATCGAACCTCGCTTCATTCCATTTACTGCCGCTTCGTCCATCAACAAAGGCGCGCGCCTGCCCGGCACCTGCGCGGTGGTGATGATCACGTCGGCGTTCTTTGCATGTTCGGCGATCAAATCGCGACCGCGCTTCAGTGCTTCTTCCGACAACTCGACGGCGTAGCCACCTTTGTCTTCAGTTTGCAGTCCGCCCAGATCGACTTCCAAAAAAGTTGCGCCCAGCGAACGCACTTGTTCACCGGCCGCCGCGCGCACATCGTAAGCCTCGACGACCGCGCCGAGTCTTCGCGCCGTGGCGATTGCCTGCAAGCCCGCTACGCCCGCACCCAACACCAAAACGCGCGCCGGCGGCACAGTACCGGCGGCCGTCATCAGCAAAGGAAACATCCTGGGGATCTGATTCGCGCCGAGCAGGACTGCTTTGTAACCGGCGACTGTGGCCATCGAAGACAGCGCGTCCATAGCCTGCGCGCGCGTGATGCGCGGCACCAATTCCATCGCAAAGGTTGTCAGCCCATGTTCTAAGGCAGGAGTTAACTCGGCAGGTTCATCGAGCGGCCGGAGAAAGCTGAGCACAACTGCGCCCTGCTTCATCCTTCCGAAATCTTCGCGCGAGGGGCGATTGACGGCTACCAGAATATCCGCGGACGCGAGCAACGCATTGCGATCGGCGACGACCGTTGCACCTGCCGTCGCGTAATCGTCGTCGGTGCGGGCCGCACCCAGACCCGCGCCGCTTTCGATCGAAACGGACGCCTTCAACGCGACGAGCTTCTGCACCGAATCGGGCAACAGCGCGACCCGCGCCTCGCCTGCTCCCGTCTCACGCAACACCGCGATGTTCATCTTTTCTGTTGGGCGAGTGCTACCGACCTGATGAAGATAGAATTGCGAAGGCGGAGTATACCATGCATGCCAAATAACGGAATGTGACGAAGCTCACACTGGCGTCTGGAGTCCAACTCTCAAATTTGTCGGTTCGGGCGAGCCCCGGCTGAGGGCCTGACCTCTTGAAGTCGCTTGAACTTGCGGGCGTGCGAAGGGGACACCTATAATCGCAACGTCATCTGTGGCGCATTGGTGTAGTTGGTTAACACGCTGCCCTCTCAAGGCAGAGATCACGGGTTCGAGTCCCGTATGCGCTACCAAAGATCAGTAGGCAGTAGGCAGGAAGAACACGAGCCGAGCAGAATCAATGATTCACTCGGCTCGATCTATTTAACCCGTTTGCTGCCGCAAGCGGTTCCGTAACAAGCTACTGCTTATCGAACACCGCAGTGTTTGTAACCCACTTGCCCTTTGCGCCCTTGCCCGTTGTCGTTACCGTGCGTCGCTTGCCGTTGCGTGAAACGACAATGCGACCGGTCAAAGTTACCTTGCCGCCCTTCTTTGCCCTTATCGCTAACGTGCGGCTGTTGATCCTCCGATACGAGCGCATGTCTGAACTTGGATCGCCGGTCACGGCATAAAACCTGCCGTTGAATTTTCCGGTCCAATCGTTGTGCGTGGTGGCGCCGGCAGCGTCGACGCCGTCAACCGTAACCTTGATCATGTCTCCGGAGGCTGCATAAACCACGGTGTTGTTCTTAGGTGCATCCTTGGCAAACTTGGATTTTGCTTCATTCAATTTCCAGGTGCCCATTTGCGGGCTGTCGGCTGAGCAGACGACCGCGCTAACAAAGAATACTGCCAGAGCAAACAAGACCACTTTTACTTTCATATCTTCTCCTCGTCGGGTAGCAGATGATAGAACTGTTCGGTGCGCGCGATTCTATGACTACGTTGTGTTGGGCGTCAATGAGTTCGGACCGCCGTGTCAGAAGCCCAACCGTAAGGGAGGGCAACGTTGCCCTTGCTCACGCGCGGGCTTCTGACACCCCGTGTTAATATGGTCGCGTAGCCCCCGCATTGGCCACATCGAAGTAAGGGAAGACCGCAATGATCACTCTTCGCAAACATCGCTTCGCATTCATGCTCATGAGTCTAAGCACAATATTCGCCGCGATCGCGCCGCTATTTTTGATCGCCGGCTGCACGACTCTCCAACAGACGCCGCAGGAGATGAAGGCGCGCGAAACTTTGCGCTCGATGACGCGCGGCGGCGTTCTACCCGCCGAGGACGCAGTGGCGCGCATTGAATCTGATTTTCCGAAGACGACCGCGGGCGCGCTGGCAAAGATCGTTCATGCGCGAATCAAATTAAAGGCGAACGACTTTGCGGGTGCAGTGACGTTGCTCGATTCAAGCACGATTCGCGATTACACGGTGATTAGCGACTATGCCCAATCGATGCGCGGCAGCACCCTCGAATACATAAACCGCCACGGTGAAGCCCGCGCCGCTTACGAACAACTCGCGCGCGCTTATCCGACTTCCTCAAAAGCCCGTGAGGCAATGCTGCACGACGCCCAGATGCTGATGGAGGACGGCGAGGCGGCCGCAGTGCCCGCCACCCTGAAGTCCTTAGCCGCGAAAGATGACGGCGCGGCTCTTTTGTTAATTGCGAAAGCTCATGAGCAGACGGGAAATACGGCCGGCGCGCTCGCGAATTATCGCAGGCTCTATTTTTATGCGGCCGGATATTCCGAAGCGTCTCAGGCAAACGCCGCGCTGACACGTTTGAATTCGAGCACCGCTCCGGCGAATGCCGAAGAAGCAACCACGCGCGCGCAAAGACTCTTCGAAGCGAAACATTACTCGGACGCCTATGACGCTTACACCGCCGCGTTCACGGCATTTCCAAACAGTGCCAATCCATCGCTGCAAATGCGTCGCGTGATAGCCGCCGCAGAAGTGCGCAAGTTTCCGGAAGCAACCGCCGCAGTGAGTTCAATGTCAGCCAGCGCAGGTGAACTACGCGCCGAAGCAATGTTCAATCTCGCGCTAGCTTACGGCCGCGCCAGGCAGTGGGCGCAAGCGCGCACCGCCGCCGAAGACTTGCGCCGCGCATTTCCTTCCAGTCAATGGACCGCGCGCGCGTTCGCGCGGGTCGGTCAACTCGCCGAAGACGCGAAGAACGCAGTAGATGCGTCCTATTTCTATCGCGCCGCGGTCAACTTTTATCCCGGCAATGCCGATGTTACGCCAGCGCAGTTCTACCTCGCGTGGCAGGCTCATGAAGCGAGGAACTTTGCCGAATCGTCTCGGCTGTTAACCGAACACCTCGCCCTTTATGCGGGCAACAATTCGGATTTTCGCGGCAAGGCCGCTTACTGGGCCGCACGCGACAGCGAGCGCAGCGGCAAACTCGCCGAAGCACGGGCGATCTATCAAGGGTTGCAGGCTCGGTATGATGCGAACTGGTACGGCTATCTCGCCAAGCAACGTCTCGACAACATGGCACGCAACGGCAACGTACCGCAGAAAGAGTTCGCGCCGGACTCGATGATCGGCAAGGCAGTGGCCAATCTGCAAACCGTCACCGTCGCGGAAGAAACGGCCTCGCGAGCGGAAGATGAACGCATCGCGAAAGCCGATCAGCTTTCGATCATCGGCAGTGACGATTGGGCTCTGGAAGAACTGAACGCAGCGTTGTCCGCCGCGTCCAACAGTCCGCGCGTTAATCTCGCGATCGCGAAAATCTATCGCGCTAAGAACGACAACGTGCAGGCGTTGAACGTATTGAAGCGCAGCTATCCCGACTATTCGCAGATGAAGCCGGAAGAAATGCGCCCTGAAGAGTGGGACGCGTTTTATCCGCTCGCTTACTGGGACATCATTGCGCAAGAGTCGCGCGCGCGTTCGCTCGACCCATACCAGGTTGCCGGGCTGATTCGCCAGGAATCGGTGTTCAATCCGCGCGCCGTTTCTTCGGCCAGGGCTTACGGATTGATGCAACTGGTCGTCCCCACGGGTGCGATGACCGCCAGGAGGGTCGGCGTCGATCGCGCGATTACGATGGAGTCCTTATTCGAGCCGCGCTTGAACATTCAACTCGGCACGGCGTTCCTGCGCGATCAAATCGACAAGTACGGCCGCATCGAATACGTCGCGGCCGCTTACAACGCCGGACCGGGTCGCGTCGTGCAGTGGCGCGCGAGTCTGCCTTTGGAAATGGACGAGTGGCAAGAGGCGGTGCCGTTCCGTGAGACGCGCCTCTACATTCAGGGCGTCGTGCGCAACACGATGCAATACCGGCGGCTCTATGACCTGAACGGCCAGTTCCGCGCAGAGGTTGGCGCGCGCGCGGTGTATCCATCGCCGACGAGTACGCCAGCCGCGCCGGCGAACTCGACGATTCGGATAAAGAGATCGATCGGCGAAGAAGAAGAATAGAATAAACCTAAGTCCGACAAACTTCAGTTTGTCGTAACTTGCGCCAAGAATCTGTGTTAGGCAGGACGACAAACTGAAGTTTGTCGGACATCCCATGTACATTCTCAAAGTCCGCTCACATCAACGCGAGGAACTCGTCGAGTTTACGGATCAAGTCCAGCAGCAACTGAAAGCGTCCGGCGCGAAGGAAGGCATCGTGGTGCTCTATGTGCAGCACACGACGGCCGGCCTCACCGTAAACGAGAATGCTGACCCGGACGTGCCGCGCGACATGCTGCACTTATTGCGCACGCTGATTCCGCAACACGGGATGGACTTTCGGCACGGCGAAGAAAACTCGGACGCGCACATCAAAGCGAGCCTTGTCGGTTCAAGCGTCACGATTCCTTTCACCGATGGCGAGCTGTTGCTGGGGCGTTGGCAAGGCATATTCTTGTGCGAGTTCGACGGTGGGCGCGAGCGCAAAGTCATCATGCTCGTGAAGTGATCCGATCTGAGAGTCTGCTCGCAGTGCTCCGTTTCCAGAGGCGGAGTAATTCACTCTTGTCGCCCAGCGAAAACTAGGGTAAGCTCACGCTTCAATCTCGAACCAATCAGGGTAAATGAGGCCGTTTTTTCGGGTAAGAGACCTGCATTAGAAGTCTCCTCTTTTTATATCACTGGATTCATCACTTAGGTATTCCTTGCGTGCCGGATACGGTCCGCGCTCATGATGAAAAGCAATCGCAAGCTGAAGGTCACTTGCCTGTGTGCGCTTGTTCTCTCGTTACTGGCCGCGGGGCTAGTCTCAAGCGTCCGCGCCCAGGGTCTGACCGGCAGCATCAAGGGAACCGTCAGCGCAACCGCAGGCGATGCTTCGGCTCGACCTGAGTTGTTACCTGGCGCGCGCCTCACGCTCGTCAATAAAGATCTGCCGAGCAATCCATTCAAGACGGTCTCTGATGACTCAGGCAACTTTGCTTTTCTGGATCTGCCGGCCGCGACTTATGCGTTAACCGCCGAAGCGAATGGACTACCGAATGCGACGCGCGAGATTCGCCTGACTACCGGCGCGGCATTGGTCGTTGAAATTGTCCTGACCGTCGGCGTGACTGAATCGGTCACTGTAAGAGGCGAAGAAGGATTGCTCAGCGCGGGAGAAACTGCTACCTCCAACACGGTCCGCGCTGAGAAGCTGGAAGACCTGCCGCTGCGCGCCGACAACTATCAAAGCGCCCTGCCGCTGACCCCCGGCGTTCTGCGCGGGTTGGACGGAGCCGATCATGTCAAAGGAACGCGCGCGGGCCAGAGCGCCTACACAGTCAACGGCGCAGACGTGACCGATCCGGTCAGCGGGAATTTGGCGTTTGATATTCCCCTCGAGGCGGCGGCTAATGTTCATGTCGAGGACAGCCCGTACTCAGCGGAGTTCGGCAGGACGTCCGGCGGATCAAGCAACTTGGAAACCAAGACCGGCCGCGACAAGTTCAAGATTGGCGGGTCGCGCGTGTTTCCGGTCTTTCATCGAATCATCGGTGGCAAGCTGGATTCCTTCCGACCGCGCATCACCTTTGATGGTCCAATCATTCGCGGGCGTCTGAACTTTTTGCAGTCATTCGAATATCGCTTTTCGCGCACTTATGTGCCAAGTCTGTTGGCGCCGCGCGACAACATGACTGCCGAAGCCTTCAACTCGTTCACGCAACTCGATCTGATCATCAACAAGCGCAACCGACTCAAGGCGGTGGGCGCGTTCTTTCCCGAGAAGAAGCGTTTCGTCGGTCTGAACACTTTCAACCCGCAAGAGACGACGGCCAACACCAAACAGCGTGGCGTGCTGTTTTCAGTCTCTGAGCAGTCCATCTTTCACGACGAATCATTCCTTTCGTCGCTGTTCGCCTACAAGACTTTCGGGTTCGATGTTTTTGGCCAGGGAGCATCACCGCTCACGCTGGCTCCTGACGCTAACTCTGGCAGTTATTTCGTAAACAGCAGGCGCGTGGCGCAGCGTTGGCAATGGCAGGAACAGTATTTCCCGCGGACACTGAATTATCACGGACAACATTCAGTCAAGGTGGGCGGCGAATTTGATTACACCACTATGTCCGGGCGTTTTGATTTCCGGCCGATCGTGATCGCTCGTGCCAATCGGACCATCAGCCAGCGCATCGACTTTGTCGGCCCCACTCTGATTGATCGACCTTTGGCCGAGTATGGTGGCTTTGTTCAGGATCGTTGGACGGTTAATAACAAGCTGACCGTAGATGCCGGGCTACGCCTCGATCGCAATAGTATTGCCAGACGCAACGACTTCTCGCCTCGGCTATCAATTCTTTATCGTCCGTTCGACAACGACCGCACCGTCGTTCGCGCCGGCATCGGATTGTTCTTCGATCGCAGCCCTCTGCAATCCAGATATTTCGAGCTGCAAAATCTGAGCGACGATGACGAGCTGGCCGATTTCTCGGGGTTGGCAATCAATTCACAAACACACTTTCCCGGACGCATCGTGACGAACTATGGGCTGGATGGACGCACGATCATCGATGGTCCCCGCGAGTTCAAGAATGTAGTCAGAAGTCCTTTGCAAGATGCGCGCAGCACGCGCTGGAGCCTGCAAGTGGATCGGACCCTGTCAAAACACCTGACGCTGCGGCTGGGCTACCTCCACCGTGCCACCCAAAATGAAGCAATCATAATTCCGAAAGTGAGAGTCACCGGAGAGGGGCTGTTGGTGCTCAAGTCCCGCGGCCAGTCGAACTACCATGAGTTTCAGGCACTTGCAATTTATGATAGCCCACGCTTTCATAATTGGAATGCATCTTATGTTTGGTCCAGGGCCCGCGGGAGCCTCAACACCGCAGACAATTTCCTCGGAGATTTTCCGGCCTTCGTCATTCGCTCAAATCAATACGGTGTTCTGCCATTTGATGTGGCGCATCGTTTCCTTGCCTACGGAGAACTGAAGGCGCCGTACAAGATAACTATCATGCCGGCGCTGGAAATTCGCTCGGGCTTTCCCTACTCGGTCACGAACGATCAACTGGATTTTGTGGGCGCGCGCAACCATTCGCGTTTCCCGACCTTTCTGTCGCTGGACGCGACCGTGCTGAAAGGTTTCAAGGTTCCCTTCCTCGACAAGCAGGCGCGCGCCGGCGTGGTGATTTTCAACATCACCAATCACTTCAACCCCCGCGACGTTCAAAATAATACCGGCAGCGCGCACTTCGGCCAGTTCTTCAACAGTCTGGGGCCGTCATTGCGCGCAAAGTTTGAGCTGGATTTCTAACGACCGGCTCGTTCGCCGGCATCCTTCATCACCTCGACAAATTTCTCGACATCTGCGCGCGTGCTTTCCATCCGGCGACGGCTTTCGAGGTACGCTTGCCACTGCACGGTCTGCGTCAGAGCCTTGGTAGTGTCTTGATCCAGCGCCTGGGCCATCACCGCTACCAGATCGCTGACGACGCGCGTGTGCTCAAGCAGCGACTCGATGATCGAATGCGCGAGTTCGGATTGATCGAGTTCGGGATCGGCAGGGCTAGCGTCAGCCGGATTGGTTTGCTCGTCAGTCATTGTTCTTCAGTCCCGTAGGGACGAAATATTTATAGACCGTTGTTTCTCATGAATTCCTAAAGCTCCGTAGGAGCGAAATATTCCTCGGCGCTGTGAATCTGATATGTCGCTCCTACGGAGCGTCGGTTTTGGATTGGCGATCAGGGCTATAAACATGACGCTCCAAACGGAGCTTAAATCGAATACCAACTTCCGCGAACAAACGGAAGCTCGGCGACGGAGGCCGAGTATTGTCGACCGCCGACCTCCGCTTTCACCTTCGTCCCCGCCGCCAGACAGTCATACTTCACGTAACCCAGGGCAATCGTTCGATTCAGGCGCGGCGAAAATGCAAAAGAAGTAACGCGGCCAATGTCTTTGTCGTCGCTCGAACAAATCTTTGCGCCGGTTTCCAAACTCACTTCGCTTTCAAATGTCAGCCCGGTTAGTTTCTTTGCCACGTGTCCACGATATTTTATGCGCGCGATGATCTCCTGGCCGACGTAGCAGCCCTTCGTAAAGCTCACCGCGTCGTCAAGGTTTGTTTCGGTCACCACATTCGTTTCGTCCATGTCGACACAGTAACGCGCGATGCCGGCTTCGATGCGTAGCGTTTCGATAGTGTCGGTGCCAATCGGTTGCGCGCCGGCTTTGATGAACGCTTCGCGCAGACCGTCCGCCTCTGTCGCGTTGACGAACAAATCAAAACCGTCCTCGGCGGTATGCGTGGCCCGAATGATCGTGAGCTGTTTGCCTTGCCAATCAACGCTTGCAACTGCGTCGCGACCGAGACGCGCCGCAGTCTCGCCGAATATGGCGGCCACGATCGCAGGTGCATTCGCGCCTTGAATCGAAAGCAGCGCAGTATCTTCCGACAAATCTGCGAGCCGAAAGTCTCCGGCCAAGGTGAATCGCTCCAGTAGCTTCACAACCGTCTCGCGCGTCGCGCTTTCGGTGTCGATCAGGAATCCATCATCACGATGAATCACGCGCACCGCCGCGAGCAGACGTCCTTGCACGTTCGGGAAGACCGCGGGCATCCACGAATTCACCGCCAGCGTTTTCATATCGTTGGTGATGAGGCCGTTAAGAAACATCACGGCTTCCGTGCCGCTAATCAAGATGCGACCACGCTCAGATAGATCGATCAGACCCGCGCCGCCATTGCGCACGGCGTCGTATCCCGTTGCCGCCGATGTTTCGGTAATCACCACTTTCGCTTCGATCCTGTCCATCCCATTCTAATGGCCATTGACTTACCAGCCAACTTCGACTAGAAGGGCAGTGCTCTTGCACGCTTTACCATTCAGACTAACTTCAGGAGGAGAAAAGGTATGTATCGTCTACTAGTTTCGGCGCTGTTCGTTTTGGCAATCGCGGTTCCCGCGGTGCTCGCCCAGGATCCGGTTAAAGTCGATGCCAAGCACTACAAGGTGGAATTCGAGAATAAGCAGGTCCGCGTGCTCCGAGTTAAGTATGGCCCGCACGAAAAGTCGGTCATGCACCGGCACCCAAATGCCATCGCAATCTTTGTCACAGACGCAAGTGGCAAGTTCACGTTGCCGAACGGCAAAACTCAGGATCTTGTGGGAAAAGCGGGCGAGACACTCTGGACGCCGGCCGGTCGCCACTTGCCGGAGAACACCGGCGATCAGCCTTTTGAAGTGATCCTGGTCGAGCTCAAGACAAAGCGCAAACCGGCCGCGAAAAAACCGGCTGATGCCAACGCGGCCACTACGCCCAAGACCAACGCTACTACTACACCAAAGAAGAAATAACGAATTCGTCGGGGCATTTCCTCCATGCCCCGAACTTTTTCCCGTCATCGAGTCACGTTGATATCACGCGTGGTTGAGTTGTAGCCACCGTTATCGACGGCGTTGCCGTCCTTGTCCACCAGTTCAAGTTTGATCGTGTGCTTGCCGGCAATCCATCCGCTCAACCAGATCGGCTCCCACTTGTCGAGGAACTTTGGGTCGCCATAGTCAATTGAATAGCGCACGCGGAACTGTCCACCATCGCCTTGCAACTTGGCGTTCGACAGCCAGAAATCGATCATGATTGGATCGGCATCGTCGCCTTTGTACTCGCCCTTTGGACGGCTGTAAGTGAACAGAGGTTTCGTAGCATCGACACTGCCACCGTTGCTCTTGGCCATGTCCTTGCCTTCACGCGTCGGCGTCGGACTCGCCATTGTCTGACCATCTTTCGTGGTCGTCGGTTTCGACACGTCGCCGCCGCCTTTCACGCTGAACTCGACCATCTGGAAATTGCCGTCGTTCTTGTAGCTCTCGTGCCAGGGACGCGAAGCGAACACGCGCAGAGTGTGCCTGCCTTCGGTCACGTTGCGCAGCTCAAACGCCTGATTGAGTTCGTAATAGGCCTCGTAAGGTTGATTATCCAGAATCACGTGAATGTGATTGCCCTTGCCGGTGGCCGGGTCTTTATGCGGCATGTAGCCATTCAGGTCGCCGCTCAACTCTAACTTCACTTCGACGGTCGAGCCGTTGATGGTCGCGTTCTTTGTGGGCATCAAGATCTTGAGCATCGGCGTGGCGTTGTCCTGCTCGCCCCGCGCTTTCATCGCCTCAACGATCTTTTGCGGGCGCGGAATCACGGTCAGAGTTTGTGCTCCCGGCGGCGTGGCACTGGTCGTCGCGGTTGTGTTGCCGTTTTCATTTACCGATTGGCAAGCAGTCATAAGCAGCGCAGTTGTAAAGCAAAGGCCGAACGCGGGGAACATTCTCAGGATTCTCATCTCACCTCCGATAATTCGATAACTCGGTTTGCCGCCGAAAGTCCCGTAGGGACGAAATATTTATAGAACGCGCTGCCCAATGGATTCTTCCGGCCCATTTATGGGCGGTAGATGTCGCTCCTAAAGGAGCTTTGAATTACCGGCTCGCTCGCGGTACTACAAATATTTCGTCCCTACGGGACTTTGGCAAAACGCTTGGGCGGCTGCTATTTTCCGCCGCTGAAAATCAGCCAGTCGTGCGACGAAGTTCCCATGAACAAAAGCATCGGCAACGACAGCCACGCGTTAGTGCGCGAAGCCATGAATGCCTGGCGCGCGAGCGACGGATCGGCCGCCGGCCCGCCTTGCAGCGCGCCGATAATTCGTTTGTTGGCCGGCCAGATAATTCCCCAGACGTTGAGCAACATCAGCACGCCGTAAGCGCCGCCTACGCCAATCGATATCGTCTTGTTGCTGGCGGCGCCCCCCATCATGGCCGGGAAAAACTTCATCAGACCAAACGTAACCATCGCCACCAGGATTAGCATGACGACAGCGTACACGCGGCCGTCCTTGATCAGCGCCGGAACCTTCTTAATGATCAGAAATTCAATCAGGAACAGAACGATCGGATAAGTCAGCCACTCGACCAGCAGCACCCAAACGTTAAGATGGGCGCCCGCGTTGTTTGCGTTGGTGACATCGGCGCCGAGAATGAACATCGCGTAGTACGTCAAACCGGCGAGAACCGTAACGACCGCGCCCCAGCGAAAGAACCACAACGCCGGCAACAGCAAATCGGGATTCACCTTCTTTTTCGTGTCGGCATCTAGTTTCTTTTGCAGCGGCACATTGATCAGATTGAAAAAGTAAAGCATCCCAATCCAGGTTATGCCGGCGACAAAGTGGAGCCAGCGCACGATGATGTGCGCCAGATCGGCGCCGCTGGGCGGGTGAAAGACACCGTCAAGCATGGCCAGACCGATGGGAAGATGAGCAGTTGAATCGATCAGCATGGGTTCCTCCTGATGATACGCGGCGCAACCGCGTTCGCGGGCCGCAAGCACATTTTGTTGGTTGATATTTCGAGCGCAGATTACACCCAGAAGCTTTGCGGTGCAACCGTCTTGCAACCATAAATTCAGATGAATTGGCTTGCGGGGTGCGCGTTTGTTGCGGTAAACCTATCAGAAATGAAATTAAGAATTTGGCTGGCGAGTCTCTTACTCGCGGCAAGCGCCGCTGCCGTTTTGGCACAGCGCAAACCAATTCCGACGGTTAACTCCGGGCGAACCCTGACGGTCCTCACCGAGCCGAACGCAATCGTGTGGCTGGATGAAATTCGTCGTGGAGCAACTGATACGACGGGAAAGCTCGTGCTGCTAAAGATCTCGGCAGGCAAGCACTCGGTGCGCGTGCGCGCCAGCAGCTTCAAAGAAGTGACGATGCCGATTCAGCCGGCACAGCGCGGTGAAATCAGAGTGCGACTGGTGCGCACCAGTGACGAAGCTGAACTAACTTTTCAGCAAGCCGAGACTGCCCGCGAGACCGCAAAGGATGACCAGTCGCGTCAAAGATCCGCTGATCTCTATCGCCAGGCGCTGCGGCTTCGCTCGGCGTTTCCGGCGGCGCACGTCGGGCTCGCGCGCGCGCTGATGGACCTCAACGATGCAAACGGCGCGTTGGTTGAGATCGAAGCGGCGCGACGTGACAAGCCAGTCTATCCCGAGGCCTCCGCCGCCGAAGGACGCATCTATCGAGAGATGGCGCAAACCAACGAAGCAATCGGTTCGTTCAATCGCGCCATACGCGAAAGCCATGGCTTCCAACCCGAAGCGCATGTCGGCCTGGGCCGCATCTACGAAGAGCAGGGACAATACGAACTGGCGGCGCGCGAATATCAGATTGCGATCAATCAACTCTCTGACACCGAACCAATCATCTATCAGCTACTCGGTGCTGCTTGCGAGAAAAGCGGAAAGAACAAAGAAGCAGTTATCGCTTACGAGAATTATCTCCGACTGGCGCCGAATGGTTCGCTGGCGCCGGCCGTGCGTTCGATCCTTGAGCAGTTGAGAGGGCAACCTCAGAATTAGCCGCGGATAAACGCGGATGGACACGGATAGAACTTGATGAAATAATCTCGTTCCTGACTTGAAACAGTTTTTGTTCTGATCCGTGTGTATCCGCGTAAATTCGCGGCCAAGTTTATGACGACACCCGCACCATCAATTTCACGCCGCGTCTCTCGCAAAGCGGGCTTGTTCACCGAATCCGTGATTCGCGAAATGACCCGCGAAGCTATGAAGTATGGCGCGGTGAATCTCTCGCAGGGCTTTCCTGATTTCCCCGCTCCCGACGACATCAAGCGCGTGGCGATGCAGGCCATCGCCGACGACGTAAATCAATACGCGATTACGTGGGGCGCAAAAGACTTTCGCGAAGCCATCGCGCGCAAAACGAAATGGTACCTGGGATTCGAAATCGATCCGGAAGCTGAGATCACCGTCACGTGCGGGTCGACGGAAGGAATGATCTCGGCGATGTTGGCCACGGTCGATCCCGGCGAAGAAGTGGTCATCTTCGAACCGTTTTACGAAAACTATGCGCCGGACGCGATTCTTTCCGACGCCAAACCGCGCTATGTGCCGCTGCGTGCACCGGATTGGAGTTTCGACCGCGACGAATTGCGCCGGGCGTTCAATCCGAAAACCAAAGCCATCATCATCTGCAATCCTAATAACCCAACGGGCAAAGTTTTCACGCGCGCCGAAATGGAGTTCATCGCCGGGTTGTGTCAGGAGTTCGACGCGCTCTGCTTCACCGACGAGATTTACGAACACATCTTATTTCCACGCGCGGGCGCGGAGATCGCTCACATCTCGATGGCCCAAATCCCGGGGATGCGCGATCGCACGGTCATCGTCAATTCGATGTCGAAGACTTACTCGGTCACCGGTTGGCGCGTCGGCTACTGTATTGCCTCGCCCGAAATCACCAGCGCGATTCGCAAAGTGCACGACTTCTTAACCGTAGGCGCAGCGGCGCCGTTGCAAGCCGCGGGCGCTTACGCGCTGTCTCTGCCGCCCTCTTACTACGATCAGTTGCGTGCTGCTTACGAAGCGCGTCGCGATCTGATCTTGCCGGAACTCGAAGCAGCAGGTTTTGGAACTTTCTCACCTGACGGTGCTTATTACATCATGACCGACATCAGCGCCTTTGGTTTCAAGGATGACGTTGAGTTTACGCATCACCTGATTCGCGAAGTCGGCGTCGCCTGCGTCCCCGGCTCGAGTTTCTACAGCGACCCGGCCCTGGGCGCGCAGCAAGTGCGTTTCTGCTTCTGCAAGAAGGACGAAACGCTGATGCTTGCGGCGGAGCGGTTGAAGACCCTGCGCCGATAGCGGCTTAACCTCGCAAGTTACCGACTTCGTCAGGCCCGCGGTGTCACGTCTGGCCGACCCAGCAATCCCTTACATCCCGCCTTTGACAATGGCGAACGTGCTTTGTTAGCGTGAGTCGGCCCGGAACAGAGTTGACCGAAATCGCGCGGGCGCATGCCTTAGCGTCAGCCTTGAATTCATTCGTTGATGATAAATCCTAAAGCTCGTCGGTTGGTCGCCAACATTTGGTTGGCAATGGCGCTTGCGTTAGTCCTGCTAACCGCAACGTCGTGCGGCATTGTCCACAAATCAGTTGCCGTCGAAAAGCTCCTCGCGCCTTTGGCCGACGCCGACACTCCGCGGCTTGTCGCTGAAGTCAATCGTCTCGTCGCGGCCCGCTCCATTCACGGCAAGGTTGATATTCAGTTTGAAGACACGTCGTTTGCCACGTCCGGCATTGCCGAAAAGTATCGAACTGCCGAAGGATCAATTACGTTGCAACGTCCGGCGAAAGTCTATCTGGTCGTGCAAGGGCCGTTCGCCACGGAGGTCGCGCAGATGACTTCGGACGGCGAGCATTTCCGAATTGCGATTTTGAAAGGCGACGAAAAGTTTCGCCGCTTTGTGCGCGGCACCAATCAAGCAATCTATCCCAAGCTCGACACCGACGGCAACAGCAGCGCCGCCAAGAAGGGAAAGCAAGATACCGAAGCACAAGCCGTCAATGCGCTTTCCAATCTGCGCCCTCAACATTTGACCGACGCGCTGATGATCCGCCCAATCGATTTGCATGCGCCGGGTGTGATATACGCGCGCAGTGAGTTCTATCAGTCGGAAAAAGATCCCTCGCCGCAAAGCACAAAGCGCGTCGTGCGCGGCTATTACCTGCTGGACGAGCTTCAGCTTGGCGAGAGCGGCTCGGCACGTCTGCTCCGACGTTTCTGGTTTGACCGCGTCAGCGGTGTTCGCCTGGCACGCCAGCAGACGTTTGACGAAAAAGGCGTCCTGATTACCGATGTCAGCTATGGCGAATCCAAAAAGTTTGGCGAAGGCAACGCCCTGATGCCGATCCAGGTTGGACTGACGCGGCCGCAGGATCATTACAAGATCACGATCACTTACCAAGCGCCGGAATCTGTCACAATGGATCGCGACTGGCAGCCCGAGGTTTTCGTGCTCGAAAACAAGTGGGGCCTGCGTGAAGTCGATCTAGATGCCGAGAAGAAGCCTGCTCCAGCGAAAAACTAGGCTTTGCCCGCCTTATCCTCCATTTTTCCGTCCTCAGGCTCAACAGTTAGGCGTTCTTCCCGACCTGTATTAAGATTTCGAGCTTATAGAGCGAGGCTCGTCTTCATTTGGACAGTATAGTAGTTTCCAACATCAGGCAGCGGCCGCTGCGTTCAGCTATTAGCGTGCTCGGCGTTGCGCTGGGTGTGGTGCTGGTGATGTTATTCACCGGCCTCACACGCGGCATGTCTAACGACCTGCAGCGCCGAAACTCAAACGTGCGCGCTGAGATTATTTTCACCCGGCCAGGTTCGATCGAGCTGACCTCAGCTTCAACAAACCTGAGCACGAAATACCTCGACCTGCTGAAATCGATCGAAGGGGTCGAAGCCGTGTCACCGGTAATTCTGGATTTTTTTCCAGGCGGCGCGGTAGGCGTAGAACAGGTCGAGGGAGTCGAGTGGGACTCCTTCGCAAAGATGAACAACATCAAACTGATCGAAGGCCATCCACCGCTGGCCTTTGATGAAATCGTTATCGACGAGGTCAAAGCCAGCCGCAAACATCCGGTGGGCAGCAACGTCAAGATTTTCGGTGACAAGCCGTATCGAGTGGTGGGAATCTATGCTCCGGAATCCGGCGCCCGCGCCAAGTTCTCGCTCGAGGCAATGCAGAACATTCTGCAAACGCCGGGCAAGTGCACCTACATTCTGGTGAAGTGCAAGAACTCAAGCGAGCAGGTTGCGGTCGCCAAACGAATTGACGAGAAGCTTCCCGGTAACAAAGTTCAGTTCACCCGCGACGTCTTTACCAGCATCGAGACTTCGATTCCCAGTCTCGGAATCTTTCTGCGCGTGTTAGTTGGCGTGGCGTCGGTACTCAGCGCGCTGGTGGTTATGCTGGCCATGTATACGACGATTACTGAGCGCACGCGCGAGATCGGCATTCTCAAAGCCATGGGCGCATCGCGCCGTTACATCATCAGCGAAATCGAAACAGAAGCGCTGTTGATTAGCGTCATGGGTCTGATCGTCGGGTTTACGTTTGCGGCCGGCGCCGGCTTTTTCATTCATAAGGCGACCGGGCTGATTTTCGAATTCGGCGGCTGGTGGGCCGTGACGGCCGGTGCGATCGGTTTGGTCGGCGGCGCCGTCGGTGCATTTTATCCGGCGGTGCGCGCTGCCAATCTCGACCCGGTTCACGCATTGGCGTACGAATGATTCCGCAGCCAAAAAAGAATTATTAATGGGAACGATCTTAAAAGCTGAAAACCTCGAGAAGGTCTATCGCGTTGGCAAAGTTGATGTGCCGGCCCTGCGCGGCGTGTCGCTCGACGTGGAAGAGGGCGAATTCCTCTCCGTCATGGGACCGTCCGGGTGTGGGAAATCAACGATGCTCCATTTGCTTGGCGGTTTGCTGACCCCAACGAGAGGCCGCATCGTGATCGCCGGAGAGGATTTGACTGCGGCTTCCGACGCCAAGCGCACCGACATTCGCCGGCGCAAGATTGGATTCGTCTTTCAACGCTTCAACTTATTTCCGACCTTGACCGCCGAAGGGAATCTCCGGCTCGCGGAGCGCATTCACGCCAACGGCGACGACGATCCCGGACACCGCCGCGAAATCCTGCGCCTGCTGCGGCTCGAAGACAAGATGCATCACAAGCCTCTGGAACTCTCAGGCGGCGAGCAACAGCGCGTGGCGCTCGCGCGCGCAGTCGTCACGCGGCCGGCGATCGTTCTTGCCGACGAACCGACCGGCAACCTCGACACAGAGAACTCGGCCATCGTCCTGAAGATGTTTCAGGAACTGAACCGCCGCTTTAATCAAACCATCATCATGATCACGCACAATCCCGAAGCCGCCGAAGCTTCTCGCCGCGTCATTCAAATGCGCGATGGGCATATCGTCGAACCGGCTGCGACCGCGCCAACAACCTGAGCTGACGGTTCGTTCGACCCGCCATCTCGACAAATGCCCCGGTCTGGCTAATAATCACGCCAGCATTAAGCCATGGGATTCCTTTCAGCCAGCGCCAAGCGTGTTTTCTTTTGGACTTACCCGCGAACATCGTGGCAGTGGGATGTGCTGTGCGTGTTGATCTTGGTTTTCATATTTCTGACGCCGAAGGGCTGGTTTGAAAACACTTCCTTTCAGCGCAGTCACGCGCCGCAGGCCAGGATTATCGTACCCGTCGATGTAGTGGACGGTCAATTAGATAAAGGTGAGATCGAGCGGCGTGCAAGACAGCGTTCAGGCCGTGCCAGCGCCCAGGTCACACCGGTGCGCGAGTTGCGCGACGGGACCGGAAAATTGATCGCGTATGAGGTTGACATTCGCTGACCATGCTTTATAATTTTCAAGCTTAATTTGCCTGAGGCGATTAATTAAGATTGCGTACTCAAGGCGTCAATTGGGGGCCCGCAGGGGCCTTAAGTTTTAGTCGGGAGCTATTTATGAAGAAACTTTTTTCTCTTAGTTTGGTAGCAGGAATATTAGTCGCAACGATGTCGATCGCCCCAGCCTCGGGAACCAATGCGCAAACCGCGGGCATGGTGAGTTCCGCTCTTAACCGCATGGAGCGCAGCAAGCGAAACCTGAAGACGCTGCGCGCGGACATCACGATGGAGAAGTACAACTCGCAACTTCGCGAGAAGGAGGTGTGGTCTGGCATGGTGCTTTACATACCGGCGGCGGGCAACGCGCTCGTGCGTTTGGAATGGAAAACGCCACAACACGAGATTCTGACATCCGAGAACGGCAACTACATGTTGTATCAGCCGCGCAAGGGGGTCGTTTACGAAGGCAAGAATAATCACGTTAATAATCGGGGCGATAACGGCGTTCTGGCGCTGATGAGTATGTCAGCCACGCAACTGCGCACGAGGTTCGGTGAGTTTCAGGACGGGCGTGAAGAAACGCTCTGGGGCGGGGTCGCCACCACGCACTTTAAAGTGTTCCCCAAAGTCGCAGCCAGCTACAAATACATCGAGGTCTGGGTCGATAACGAAGGCATGCCGGTGCAAACCAAGATGGTCGAAAAGAACGACGATGCGACCACAATCCGTTTGACGAACCTGGCAAAGAACCAGACGATTCCGTCGGATCAGTTCAAACAGAATCTGGATTCCAGCGTCAAGCACGTCAAGGGCTAAGTCGATTGCCCGTCTTCGATTGATGAAGGGCTTCGGGAAACCGAAGCCCTTTTCTGTCAGAACCGCCTGCGGTAACGGGCGGTTGATCTCTGGTTTTGGTGGCTCTCGATGATTATGGTTCAACGGCCCGCTACCGCAGGCGGTTCTGACCGGATGCTTGCCTTCGCGGCAAGGCTCGGCATATTCTTCTTGCACCCGATCTGCCGGCGTTAATTCGTTATGCGAAAGAGCACCTTTCTGAAATGGAAACTGCGTCAGGCCGCGTTTATTTCGCGCGCCCTGCTTTCGGCTAACCACGTCGTGCTGGCGCACATCATTCCGATGCGGCGCTGCAATCTCGCCTGCGGCTATTGCAACGAATACGACCAGACCTCAAAGCCCGTGCCGCTGGATGTGATGAAGAAGCGTCTGGACAAGCTCGCCGATCTGGGCACTTCGATCGTGACGATCTCCGGCGGCGAGCCGATGATGCATCCCGAGTTGGATCAGATCATTCGGCACATCCGATCGCAGGGAATGATCGCCGGCCTGATCTCAAACGGTTACTACTTCACGCCCGAACGCATCAAGCGTCTGAACGACGCCGGCCTCGACTCTCTGCAAATCAGCATCGATAACGTCAATCCTGACGAAGTATCGCGCAAGAGCCTGCGTGTGCTGGACAAGAAACTGCGCTACCTCGCCGAGCACGCCGACTTTCACATCAACATCAATTCAGTGATCGGCGGCGGCATCAAGCAGCCGGAAGACGCCTTGACGGTAGCGAAGCGCGCGGTTGAACTCGGCTTCTCAACTACGGTTGGTGTGATTCATGACGGCGACGGCACGCTGAAACCACTGACTGAAAACGAAAAGCAAATCTTTCATGCGGTGAAGAAACTCGGCAACAAGGATCACGCGCGGCTCAACTGGTTTCAGGACAGCATCGCCGAAGGCAAGCCTTACGAGTGGCGCTGTCGCTCAGGCGCGCGCTATCTCTACATCTGCGAAGAAGGGCTGGTTCACTGGTGCTCGCAGCAGCGCGGCTATCCCGGGACGCCGCTCGAAGACTATACGATGGAAGATTTTGCCCGCGAATATAAGACCGAGAAATGGTGCGCGCCTACCTGCACGATTCAATGCGTGCACCAGGTCGGCATCCTCGACAACTGGCGCGACCCACAGATGACGCCGGTCCAAATCCGCCGTGAACAGAAGCAAAAAGAGCGCGTGGGCGAGATTCTCCGCGCTGATTAGCAAGACAAGAGCCGCAAGACCCTTCCCCGGTCATGCTGATTAACAAGAACTATTTCAAGAACTGTGTCGCTGTTCTTGGACTGAGCTTGTGTGTGATTGGCTGCGATCCGATGCCGGTTGTTGCGCAAGCGGCTCAGGGAATTCCTCTAATTGTGACAGTTACGAACGATAAGGGCCGCGCCGTGCCCGGCTTGAAAGCAAGCGACTTCAGCGTTACCGATGGCAAGACAATTCAAACGATAGTTTCCTTCAGGTCGCTCGATGAGCCAATCAGCATCGGCTTACTCTTTGACATGTCACGCTCGATGCGATCCTATGGTTCGAGTGCTTCAACTAAGCAAAGGCTGGAAATCCTGAATCGAGCCTTCACTCGCTTCCTCGAGCAAAGCAACTCGTCAAATGAATACTTTGTTGCCGCGTTTGACTCGCAATCACATATCCTGTCTGACTGGACTTCGGATCACAAGGCGATTAGCCAGGCTATTGCCGGCATAGCGCTAAACGGCGAAACCGCCTTCTATGACTCCTGTTATGCGGGAATTCGGAAGGTCCTGAAAGGCCGCTACGGCAAACGTGTAATCATCTTATTTAGCGATGGTCAGGACAACAGATCCCTTCACAGTTTCAACGAGTTAAGGGAACTGCTGAAAGGATCGAATGTCCTCGTTTATTCCATGACGATCATCGATCCCGACAATTACAGTGGTTCGGTGTCCGCCGAGGGGAAGGATATTCTCTCGGAATTAACTACCATTACCGGCGCGAAAGCGTTTTTCCCGCGAGTCGGCGGACGCTTCAACGGAGAGGTCGGTGAAGTAGTCGAGCAGATCGCCAGTGAGTTGCGACACCAGTACACTTTAGAAATTGCGCCAGGCAAGTCTGAGAGGGATCGAAGCTGGCACCGAATCAAGGTTAAGCTCGCTCCACAAGGCGACGCCTCCTCTGAACTAAAGCATCTGTCCGCCAGGGCGCGACCGGGGTATTACTCGATCATGCGCTAGGCCACCGTCTCGTGAATATCTCCCGCCGCGGTGTCGAACTCGGCAGGCCCAAACCCGTAAGTCTCCCGGCCGCAATTGCTACTTAGACAGGAACGGATTCACAGCGGTTACACCACCATAATTCGTTCCGTGGCTTAGATCCTCGGTAATTAGCGTTTCACAATTCAGGTGGCGCGCAGCCGCGATGATAGCGGCGTCCCAATAGCTGATCCGATGCTCATGACAGAGAAACAGCGCATCCTCGACGATCCCAATCGAGATCGCCTGAACCGGAAACATCTTCCAGACGTCGATGAAGGCGAGTGCCTCTTCATGCGTGAGAGCTAACTTGTTTGGACGAGTGGCAACCCAATAGAATTCCTGAAGAACCTGCACCGAAAGGACAATGTCGTCGTGCGTAAGGATGGCTCGCGCTTTCGCAGCCTTGGAGCGCTCAGAGGGCGCGTTCCCCGCCGCGTAGAGCAGGATGTTCGTATCAACGAAGGCTGCGGCCATAGATTTCTTCTCGTTTCAGACGCCCGACGGGCTTTCGCTTGCGTCCTCGATCTTGCGACGCAAAGAGTTCTTCCAGGCGCTTGTTGCGCTCCGCGCGCAGTTCCTCGTCCTTGCTCAACGAATGCAGATAATCAGCTACAAGCCTACTCACCGAAGTATTATGCTCGGCGGCTTTACGCCGCGCCCGCCGATAGACCTCGTCGTTGACGCTGACTGTGATGTTTCTCATAGATGTCACAGTAACTGTGATACTGTGGGAAGTCAAGAAAGAGCCTTTTGATTCCAGACGGCGCGCCTACGTCACCGTCTCATGAATATCTCCCGCAATTGTGTAGAGCGTCACTGAACTCGACAAACCCAACCCTGAAAGTCTGCCGGCCATAATCACGACCGTCTCGCCGATCTTAACCAAATCAGCTTGCAGCAGAACCTGCTCACCCAACTTCAACAACTCCTCGGTATTCTTGGATCGTGATGTCAACACGGGCTCGACGCCCCAGATTAGCGCCAACTCATTAATCACTTCGGGCGACGAGGTCAGAGCAATGATGCGTTGACTGGGGCGGAGCGCGGAAAGCCGGCGGGCCATCAAGCCGGACTCGGTAAAGACGGCGATGATGCGCGCGTTCATCTCGTCCGCGGCAAACGCCGCCGCTTCGCACAGCGCGCGACTGACGCGGCCTGACTGTCTGCCCACAAGTTTGCTGACGATCGAGCGTCCTTCGGTGCGCGTTTCAGCAGTCTCAATGATGCGAGCCATCGTGGCAACCGTCGCTAGGGGATACTGTCCAGTTGCAGTTTCGCCCGAGAGCATCAAACAATCCGATCCGTCCCAAACTGCGTTGGCGACATCCGTCGCTTCGGCGCGCGTGGGCCGCGGACTCGCCACCATCGACTGCAACATCTGCGTGGCGGTGATCACCAACTTTCCCGCGGCATTCGCTTGCTCGATGATTTGCTTTTGATAGACGGGCACCAGCTCCACGCCGGTTTCCACACCTAGATCGCCGCGCGCCACCATCACGCCATCAGCAGCGGCAATGATTTCATCGAGGTGCGCCACGGCTTCCGCTTTTTCAATCTTGGCAATCAGCGGCGCACGGCTGCCGGCAGCGTCAATCAACCGCTTGGCTTCGACACAGTCGGCGCCGGTGCGCACAAACGACAGCGCGATATAGTCGACCCCTTGCTGCGCCGCCCACTTCAAATCATCGTGGTCCTTATCCGTCAGCGACGGGATCGGCAGACTGATGCCCGGCAAGTTGATTCCCTTTCGCTCGCCAAGTACGCCGCCGTTAATCACGCGAGTAACGATGTCGGTGTCGGTGCTGCGTTCCACGCGCAACTCAATCGCTCCATCGTCCAGCAAAACGCGCGCACCTTCATGGAGGTCGTGCGGCATCCCCAGATAGTTCGTCACCACTTGAGTGTTATCGCCCTCGATTTCACGAATGGTGATCGTGAATTCCTGGTTCGCGACTAGCGTGACTGGTTCATGGTTCTTGAGCGTGCGCGTTCGAATCTTGGGCCCGGAGAGATCGACAAGCACAGATAGCGGACGATTCATCTTCTCGGCTGCCGCGCGCGCCATCCTAATGTCATTCGCCTTTTCGTCCTGCGTGCCGTGCGACATGTTGACGCGCACGCCGTCGATGCCGGCGGCGAGCATCGCTTCGACCAGCTTCGGCTCGCGTGAAGCAGGTCCCAGGGTCGCCAGAATTTTCGCTTTTCTCATGAACTGATCGACTCTTGTCAGTAGCACCTGCGTTAGCGGGTGGGCAGTGTCCGAAACCGCCTGCGGTAGCGGGCGGGCCCATCCACTCACTTCAAAACAGAAACGGTATCACAGCTGCTACGCGCCGCGCGTAGGAGTCGAACTCCGCACCGAACGCTCCGCGCAAAAGCTTCTCTTCGCTTTGCACTCGAACCACGGTTCCAAGCGCGTAAACGACGATCGCAATCAGCAGCCCCACCCAATGACTAACCGCCAAGCCTGTCGCCAGCAACAGGCCGCACATCCCGGTGTAGATCGGATTGCGCACCAGTCGATACGGACCTTCGGTGATCAACTTGTGCCCTTCGATCAGACGTGCAGTCAGGCTCCACTCTTTGCCGAGCGTTCGAATTGCTAAAGAGACGAACCACACGGACCCAATTCCCACCAATATCGTGAAGACGGCGAGCGCGATCTCAAGCGGCTTGCTCAATGGCGCTATCGCGCTGAAAGCATGGCGACGTACCGACCAAACGATCCCAAAACTCGCGCCCTGGAGGACAATCCCAAGAATCGAGGCACGATCACGTTTGCTCTCAGGAGCGCGGGACGGTTTCTTACGCGCGAAAAACAAAATACCAAACGCAAACCATGACGCCACAACCATCGCTAAGACTAGAGCCGGTAAGAACTCAGGACTCATGATTGCCATCCACTCAAGTCGACCCCGCTATCTCGCGGTCAGCGCCGCTTGGACCACCCGGTCAAGATCAGCGCCTGAACTCTCACTGTAACCGACAAAGCGCCTTACTAACTTTCCGCTGCGGTCGAACACGAATGCCTGCGGGATGTTTTGATTTTCTCCGAGCAAAGAATCAGCGAATTCATCGTCGGGGAATCCGAGTGGATATTGAATTCCGAACTCCTTGGCAAACCCCGGGACTTTATCGCGATCGTCGGCGCCCCCGACGTTCAATCCGATCACCTGCAATCCCTTCAGCTCGAATTGCTTTTGCAGTTGAACCAGCCGCGGCGTCTCCGCGCGGCAGGGCTCGCACCACGTCGCATAAAAATCCAGCACCACAACTTTTCCTTTGTAGTCGGAAAGCGTCGCGCGCTGATTGTTGCCGAGGGCCCAGCCTTTTCCCAGTGACGCCGGTCTCCTGCTGCAACTGAGATCGACGATGCAAAGCAACAATAGCGCCAGCCCGACGCTGATTCTAAGTATCCTCATCGTTCGCTTCGCTGTCCTGTGGCTCAGTGATGTCGGAGGGATTGATGCTTTGCCCCGGCACAGAATACGCTTCGTCGGCCCAGCGACCAAAGTCGATCAGCTTGCATCGTTCAGAACAGAAAGGCCGCGAGGGATTGTCCTGCCACTCGACCGGCTTTCCGCACGTGGGACAGATGCGCACCAGTCAAAAGTAAGAAGGAAGCAGGCAAAAGTAAAGACCGGGAACAGAAACCCGGCCGTAAGGGAGGGTGCAGTAGCTCTTTTCCTGAACTCGGAAGCGACTCATGGCGTAGAATAGGTGGCGCAATTTGGTAAATTGCGGGCTTCGCAAGTTAACAACTTGCGCTACAAAATCATGGCTGACTACAAAGAGAAATTCGATGACCTGCATCGAGCCGCTCAACGCAAGGCGCGCGAGATCGACGAAAAGCTGGGCGTGAAAGGTATCGTCGAAGACACCGCGCGCGTTGCCGGCGACGCCGCCAAGCTGGGAGCGAAAACAATCGCCAGTGGCGCGGAGCAACTGCGCGCCGAGGCCGGGCGTTTTGCTGAAGACAACAATCTGCGCGAAACCGCCGGGCGCGCCGCCGATGAAGCCAAGCGTCACGCGAAAGACGCGGGCGAATTCATTCGCGATGCGGCCGGTGACGCGGGCAAGATCATACGCGATGCTGCCGGGCCGGCCGGCAAGAAAGCCGGCGAAGTCTTCGACGACGCAAAGAGTTACGTCAGCACGGCGGCGAACGTGGCCAGCAAGGGCGTACGGGCGACGCGGGCGGGCGCAGCGGCAACTGCTGGAATTCTAAAAGCGAAAGATTGGGTCAAAGAGAATCCAGGCAAAGCTGCCGCCGTTTCTTTCTCGCTGATCCTGGGCGTGCGCATGGGCGCGGCGCTGCCCGGACTCGACGCGGTGCTTTTGGGTTCGCATCCGCACTGGCTGACGCATTCAGCGCTGCCGGTCTGGGGACTAGGAAAAGCGTTTGAAAGCTTCGATGGGTATTTGAAAAAGCAGGAAGACTTGATCGCTCGCGGCGAGTTGTCGGAAGCCGAGCGCGAGCGAGTTGAGTTTCAACGCAAGATGACCAAGTATGTCGGTGCACCTTTGCTAGGCGCGTTCAGTTGCGCGGCGGGCGCAGCGATGTTCGCCCAGATCGCCAATCCGGTGGGGCTCACCGGTGCGCCGATAAGCTGGCTGTTGGGCGGGAATCCTTTCCTCGACGGCGTCTGGCTGTTCGCCAACGGCGTGATTTGTTTCCACCAGGGCTACAAGTTTTTCATGATCGCGTTGGCCGATCAGGAAGAAGTGAATCGCGTCGTGCGGGAGATTAAGGGATTGCTGCCGGCGGCGTAGCATTTACCGCCCCGCCTTCTTCGCCGGCGCGCGTTTCGGAGTTTCCCGATCGATTCGATCCAGCCACTTCAATTCCAACTCCATCTGGGCGATCACGAGCTTCAGCATCCAGACCGCTTCGTGATAGGGATGCCCGACCTCCTGCAACACGTCTTTCAAGGTTGCTTGTTCTTCCGCAAGCTGTCTTTGCAAGAAGTCGCGGCGCTGCTTTAGCTGCCCTTGAAATGCCCGTGGCCGTGCCTGCCAGGACAGCGCCAGCCAGGTGAGGAACGGCTGATGAACGCGCGTGCGGGTCCAATGCGCGCCTTCGAGCGCATTGGCCAGACGCTGGCACCCCTGCTCAGTAGTTCGCAGCACGCGCCGCTCTGGCCCAGCCGAAGGAGCATTTTCCGCGGTGACGCGAATCAAGCCAAGACGCGTGAGCTTATCGAGCGAATAATAAATCTGCGGACGAGAGACGGCGGCCCAATCGCGAATCTTCCGATTCTCAAGCGTGGCGTTCACTTCATAACCATGCATCGGGCGTTCAGCCAAGAGGCTGAGGATCACCAGGTCGGGAGTCGTCAGGCGCATTCCGTCCCGTCGCGCGCCCGCCTGTGGTTTGGCTATTTTCTTCTTGACAGGCTTCTTCATGGCCGTTAGTATATCACTAGTCCAGTTAAGACTAGTTAATTAATTTTGCAGAGAAACACCGAAACGCCATGAGACCAAGAACCACACTTGCCGTCGCGGCCGCCATTGGATTGGCGCTGGCGACCTGGACGGCGTTTACGGCGGCCCGCACGGGCCGAGAGAGGACAATGATGATCAGCAAATCAACCCCAATTCTACACGTGAAGAGCGTCGAACCAAGTTTGAAATTCTGGACCGAGCGCTTTGGCTTCGAGAAAACAGTCGAAGTGCCCGAAGGCGACCACCTGGGCTTTATCGCGCTGGAAAACGGCGCAGTCGAAGTCATGTATCAAACTTATTCCGGCATGAAGGCAGACCCCACCAATCCGCTGGCCCAGGCGGTCGAGCAGGGGCCGAGCTTTCTGTTCATGGAAGTCTCGGACATCAACGCCGTCGCGGAATCTTTGCAGGGCGCCGAGATAGTCCAGCCGATTCACGACACGTTCTATGGTTCAAAAGAGATCGTCGTCAAAGAACCGGGCGGGCACTTTGTGATCTTTGCGCAGATGCCCCAGCGCTAACGGAGGTCTAGATGCAAACTGAAGCGCGATGCTTACAAGACCTGGTGTCGATCGGTCCGGCCATGCTGGTGGACCTGGAACTTCTGGGAATTCACAGCGTCGCCCAGCTAGTGCGAAAGAATCCGCGGCGAATGTACCGGGACCTCAATCGGCTAAAAGGACGGACGCAGGACATTTGCTGTCTGGATGTCTTTACCGCCGCGGTGGCCCAGGCAAAGAATCCGCGCTTGCCCATCGAACAGTGTCAGTGGTGGTATTGGAGCCGAAAGCGGAAAGCTGGTCGCAAATAGCAATGTCCGACAAACTTCAGTTTGTCGCCGTGCTCACAATAGACTCTTCGCTTCCGATTCATGCTCACGTTTTGAAGACCGTCTCAAGCTTTTCCGCGAGGTCGCTTGCTCGCTGAATTGCTTGTAGTCAAGTTTATTCACTGCAAGAGTGCGACAAACTGAAGTTTGTCGGACATTATTAGTCAACCAATCGTAATCGGAAACGGCAGGAAGCAAAGCGCGAAGACAATCAGCGTGATGATGCCGATGGCCACGCGCATCGTGCCGAGCGGCTCCATCTGTTCCGGCTGTGGGTGACGGACGCGCAACATTACCGCCAGCAGGACAACATACAGCAGCATCGTCGGGCTGCTGTGCCACAGCCAGCCGAGAAGTGTACTCGCCAGCATCAGCCCAAACGCGGCGCGCCCAATCCACCAATGCGCTCGCTGCCCGAACACCGCGAATGTTCCGTGCCCGCCGTCAAGTTGGCCGACCGGCATAAGGTTCAAAGCTGTCACTAGCGCGCCAAACCAGGCGGCGAGATAAAAAGAATTTGCCGCAGAGTTGTCGAGGTCAACTCTGAAAGGGCGCGCGATTAGACGGAACAACAGCGGATCGTTGAAAATAATTCCGCCACCGCCGCCACTCGCTTCGCCGGCAATCAGCGGCACGTGTTGGAGCGTCAGCACTCCCGCAAACGCAATCGGAATAATCACAACAAAACCCGCAAGCGGGCCCGCTAATCCAATATCAAACAACGCACGCCGCGATGGCACTGGCGATTTCATCCTGATGAAGGCGCCAAACGTTCCGGGAATCAACAGCGGCGGTTGCGGGATAAAGAACGGCAACGTCGCATCCACTCCGTAGTAGCGACAGAACAGGTAGTGTCCAAACTCATGTGCGGTCAGAATCGCCAGCAGGCATCCCGAAAAGATCAATCCCTGTTCGAGGATGGGAGGATGCGCAAACGCGAACCGAACCATCTCAATCACGGCGTTGACGTAATACCAGGGGATAGAGAGCAACGAACTAACAACACCGCCCGTCTCGGCCGGTGATCCCCTGGCAAAGTCCACGTTCGGTAGCGCGAACCACACTCCGCACATCGTCGTGGTGACCGCCGTAACCAGAAACAACACGATATGGAGGGCCCACTGTCGCACCGTTGGACGCGGCGCGGGGCGTGAATCTATCCCTGTGATCGCGGGGATTGACGGAATGTTTGGGATTGATTCGGACATTCGAAGGCCGCGATTGAATTCAGTGCCTAGAATAGAGTCGCTGGTTGTTTGGTTGCAAACGGATGGAGTGAATGCGTGAGGATAAACCTTGCTGGTCGTACGTCGGGAAATTCAGGCCGCCAGGTTTCGCGTAGCCTAACTCGGCGTCGCGGTTTGCTCCTCGTGCGCCTGCAATTCCTTTCCTGGCTTGAAACGAATTGTCTTGCCGGAAGGGATCGCGACTTCCTCGCCGGTGCGCGGATTGCGCCCGATGCCGCGCTTGCGTGGCTTCACGATAAAGACGCCAAAGCCGCGCAACTCAATGCGGTCGCCGCGCGCCAGCGCTTCCTTCATCGAATGAAACAGAGCATCCACGGCCTGCTCGGCCTTGAGTTTCGGCACGCCGGTGCGTTCGGCGATACGGTTAACAATGTCGAGCTTGATCACGATCAGGACCTCCGCTGTGGCAATCGCCGCTCAGCGACGATTCAGGGCTTGGAAAGCTTTGTCGTTAATGTGTGAGGGATGATAAGAAGCCGCGTCAACGACTGTCAAGCTCTACCGCAACCGCGCGCGGTAGCCTGCGGGTAGCGACACCAGCAAGATGCCGGTGAAAGGCAGGCAAGGAAGCCTGCGTTCCCTGAGCGCCGTTGGTTTGACATGCCGGCAAACGACGGATAACCTCGACTTGCCGAGCGCGCTGGCCGTCAAGGACACAAAAATCGATCGTCTATCGTCGCTCGGGTATCATCTAAGACTCATGTTCGGTAAGAAATTCAGCCAACCGCCACCCTTTGGCACGATTCATCCCGACGACGACACGGATATCGACGTGCAGCGACCAAAGGACGCCGCGCGCAAACATCTGTGGCAGGAATCGCGCCTGCTATTCCGTGATCTAATTTTCGCGTTGATGCTTTTGGCGCTGGTAATGGTTTTCATAGTGCAGCCCGTGAAGGTCGAAGGCACGTCGATGCTTCCCTATCTGCACGATGGCGAGCGCATCTTTGTAAACAAGCTGGTCTATTACGATGATTATCGCTGGGCGCCAAAGATCTATCGCGGCGACATCGTCGTGTTCTGGTTTCCAGAAGATCCTTCGAAGAGTTATATCAAGCGCGTCATCGGCTTACCCGGTGATACGGTCGAAGTTCACGATGGCCATGTGCGCGTAAACGGCCGAGACATGGACGAAGCTTATCTCGACCCACAGCTGAATATGTCGCGTCCTAATCGGCCGCCCGTTTACGTCAAGCCAGGATACTATTTTGTGATGGGCGACAATCGCGACAACTCGAGCGATTCGCGCATCTGGGGTTTGGTGCCAAAGAAATACATTTATGGCAAGGCCCTGTTTCGTTACTGGCCGCTGACTCACGCGACCTTGATTTCGCGCGACACGCACAACAGTGCGGTTCCGGCCGGACAGAATTACCGGCGCGATGCGTCGAACCCGCCGGATTCAGATGATCGGTAAATAGATGGCGGGACAAGTCCCGCCTCTAAACGAAATCCATTTGTTTAGAGTTGGGACTTGTCCCAACCTCTTCTTTGCAATGACTGACTGGCTCAAGCTCGTGGCCATGATCTTCTACGCGCCTTCGCGTGGCATGCGCGAAGTGCGCGACCGAGGTTCACTCGGGCCGGCAGTGCTCTGCGCTTATCTCTCGCAGGTGGCTTACATCTTTGTCACGCAGTGGTTGACGGGCGATCGCGCGCTGCTGACGCGGGGTCCGATGGCTATAGGCGGCGCTTTCTTTCAAGGCGTTGCTCCGATTCTGACCATCGCGATCGTCTTCGTTCCGCTCTTGGCCTTGACCACGAACCTATTCGATCGCCGCGGCAGCTTCACCGTAGTACTTCAGCAAGAGTACGGCTCACTGGCATCGGTCGCTTTTTATGTGCTCACCGCGACATCTCTGTTGACGATCCTCATCACCGCTTTGTTTCACTTCAGCGGATTCCAAGCTGCCTATGTTGCCAGCGCGGCGCAATCGCAGGGTGTCGAGCAACTGCAAACCATGGCGCGTTGGTTGCGACTCTCGGCAGAGGAAGTTGCGCAGCTCCAAGCGCAGCTCGCCAATCCAGTTGTCGTCTCGAGGAACCTCTTCAATACCGTGCGACTTGTACTGTTCGCCGTTGGCGGAGTCGCGATAGTGCGGGTAGTTTTCCGCGTCCCGGTCTTGCGGGCCGTCACGATCCTGTTATTGACGTCGCTAACCAGCTTGCCGCTGTCGTTCATTCTTTATCCGCTGTTTCACACCGTTCTCGGATCGCCATTCCTGCTGCTGTTCGCGTTTTTCCTTTTGCGCGGCTATTTCGCTGAGGTCGTCGGCAATCAACGCTCGCGCGCCTCGTTCAAACAGAACCTGGAAGCGGCTACGATCAATCCACGCGATTCGTCAGCACATTACAATCTGGGATTGATTCATCAGCAGCGCGGTGAATTGGATCAGGCGCGCGAGCGTTTTCATCGCGCCATCGACATCGACACGGACGAGCTGGACGCGCATTATCAGCTTGGCCGGATTGCTCGCGTGCAGAATCGTCTGCCGGATGCCGTCGGGCACTTCGAGGAAGTCATCCAGCGCGATCAATCGCACGCGCAACACGAAATCTGGCGCGAGATTGGTTCGACCTACATCGTGGCCGGCCAGTACAATGACGCGCGCGAAGCTCTGGAGCGATTCCTCGACCGGCGTCCCAACGACCCTGAGGGTTTGTATCTGATTGGCCGCGCCCACGCCGGGCTGGGCGACCAGCAGGAAGCCGCCAGTTCAATGCAGGCCTGCATCGAAGCCGTCAAGACCGCACCCGCTTACAAGTACCGCACCGAAAAGCGCTGGCTGAACGAAGCGCAGCAGTTTTTGAAAGGCAGAAAGCAGGAAGCAGTAGGCAGTAGGCAGTAGGCAGCAGGCAGCAGGCAGCAGGCAGTGACTGATTTCTAGTCGGGCGAGTTTCATTTCATTTTCCATTTGTCATTTTTCATCTGTCCATTTATGTTTTTTGCGAACGATTGTCTTCGATGGCAAATGAAACATGTCAAATGACAAATGGACAATTAGTACCTGATCCTTTCCAACCAAGGAGTCACCAATGAACTGTCCTTCTTGCAGTGCGGAGATCGCAGCCGGTGGAACTTTCTGTGGCCGCTGTGGCGCGCGTTTCGAATCCAATCAGCCATCCCCGAGTCATGGAATCAACCTCGACACTGACGGCCAAGGCGCCGGGCGTGGCTACACTTACGAGATTCTGCATCAGCCGGCGTTTTCGCTCGCTGTGCTGACGCTTCAGCCCGAACAGTCGATCATGGCCGAAGCAGGCGCGATGGTTTCGATGTCCGCCAACATCGAGTTGCAATCGCAGATGAAGGGCGGATTGTTCGGCGCGTTGAAACGCGCCGCCGGCGGCGAGTCGGCATTCGTCTCGACGTTCACTGCGCATGGTGGTCCGGGCGAAGTCACGCTGGCGCCGGGCGCGCCCGGCGACATCGCCGCGATCGAAATGAACAATCAGTCTTTCTTTGTACAGTCGAGTTCCTATCTCGCCGGCGATGCTAGTTTGACTGTCGATACAAAATGGGGCGGCGCGAAAACATTTTTCTCAGGTGAGGGATTGTTCGTTTTGCTCGTGCAGGGACAGGGCCTGCTTTTGGTTTCTTCCTTTGGCGCGATTCATCGGAAGACTCTGCAACCCGGCGAGCGTTACGTCGTGGACACCGGCCATCTGGTCGCGTGGGAAGGCACGACGCAATACACTTTGCGTAAAGCCGCGGCCGGTTTCTTTCGCAGCATGGTCAGCGGCGAAGGCATCGTCGCCGAGTTCACCGGTCCGGGCGAACTCTTGATTCAAACCCGCAACCTCGCGGCGCTGGCAGGACTGCTCAAGCCTTTCTTCCCAACACAAGGCAGCGGAGGAAGCGGATTCAAGATCAATTTGGGTGGATGATCCGGTGCAGGTTCAATTCTCTACTGGCCCGGAACTTTCTTGAGCGCGTCGTCGCACTTCGCGATCTCTTTCGCGAGTTCCTCGGGCTTGTTCACGTCGGCGCCGCTGAGCTTTCCTTTGCTCTTCATGTCCTGATAGATGTCCAGGCTCTTCTGAAATGCATCTCTCGCGGCACGCCAGTGTTCGTCCCCTTTGCTCGCTCCTGCTTTCGCCGCAAACGCTGCGTGAGACGCGCCCAGTTGTGAATATAAGAGTGCCAGGGTGCTACGAGCGCTCGCATTCGTTGGTGAGGTTGCGACCAGTACTTCATCGATCCTGATACCCTGAACAGCGCTGTCGATCGCTCCGCTCAAATCGTTCGCTTGCGATTGAACGCGGCTCAGCAACAGGTAGGTCGTAGCCCATTGGCGCCGATAATCCGCGTTGGTTGGATCCTTTGACGTCAGTTCGGCCAAGACTTGCAATGCTTTATGGAAATTTTTTAGCGCTTCAATGCGATTGCCGGTTCCCAGCGCCGTGGCGACGTTGCGATAACCAACTGCGGAATTCTTGCGAATGTCCGCGTCATTAGGATCGGCGGCGACCATTGATTCATAGATCGCCAGGGCCTGCCTGAAGTAATCGAGCGCACCCGCCTGATCATTCATGTCCAGCATTGTGTTGCCTACGTTTCCGAGACTGACCGCCAGTTGACGCCGATAAAACGTGTTCGACGGATCGCGATCGACAATCTCCTGCGCGATCGCGACGTTTTTCTTATAACTTTCTAAAGCCTCCTGTTTCCTGCCGGCACCAAATTGGATTGCTCCAAAAGCGCCGTGCATCGAGCTAAGCATATTCTGATACGAGAGATTCGTTGGGTGCTTCGATACCAGATCTGCTCCGAGTGTCTGCGCCTTATTCATGTAGACAAGCGCACCCTCAGTGTCTCCGAGGTTGGGTACGGCAGGACTACCTAAGGCTTTGGCCAAGGCTAAATATACGTTCCACAACTTGTATTGAAGGTCTTCGTCCGCAGGATCAGCGGCCGCTAACGCTTCCATGATTGGCATTCCTTTGCGGAGGTTCTCCACGGCCTTGTCCGGAGGGCCGTTGAGCACGTGCAGGAAACCAATAGTCACATAGCAGAATGCCAACTCCTGCCGGACCTCCTTGTTGTTCGGTTCCATCGCGAATACTCTTTCACGTATCGCGATCGCTTTCCGCAAACTCTCCAAAGCGCCCGGCATGTCTGCAAGACTCGACGCTGACAAAAGAGTCCCGCGACCTGACATAGCGACGCCGCCCTGAACGGCCGCTACTTTTCCATAGGCGCCCGCAAGTTCGCGTAACAAAGAAGTGTCATTGCCCGTTTCTTTCGACAAGTTGTCGAGGTATTGAAGAGCATCTTTGACCAACCGCTGACGAACGGCAGTTGAACCAGGCAGCACCGCGATGGCATCGTGATAATCAAACAGGACTGAGTGGGCCAACTGACGGACTTCATTGAAGCGCCGTTCTGCTATCGCGCTTTGAACACGCGCCTTGTGCGCTTGCCAGGCGGTCCCAATGATGCCGCCGACCAGAGTCAGGAGAATGATCGCTGCCGCGGCCACGCCAATCTTGTTTCGCTGGATGAATTTTGCAGTGCGATAGCTGGGTGTAGCTTTGCGCGCAATTACCGGCAGGCCTTCAAGGTGGCGGCGAATGTCTTCCGAGAACTGTTCGACTGAGGCGTAGCGGCGTTGTGGTTCTTTGCGCAGCGCCTTCAAGATGATGTTGTCCAGGTCGCCGCGCAACTGGGACGCAGAGAAAGGGAGATGGGGAGACGGGGCGACAGATCTTCCTCCTCCATCAGTCTCCGGGTCTCCCCTTCGCCCCGTCGCACTAGGTCGCTCCGGTTCCTGCTCGCAAATGGCTTTTGCGAGCTCTGCAGGTTGGCGGCTCTTCACTCGATAGGGCCGACAGCCGGTAAGCAATTCGTAAAGCAGCACGCCGAGAGAATAAACGTCACTCGAAGTGGTAATCCGCTCGCCCTTTATTTGCTCAGGGCTGGCATACTCCGGCGTCATCACGCGCACGGCGGTGGCCGTCAACTCCGTTTCCGCTTCACTATCTGCTTGCAAGAGCTTAGCGATGCCAAAATCCAGGAGCTTGGGCTCGCCCTCTTTCGTCACCAAGATGTTTGATGGCTTGAGGTCGCGATGAATGACCAGATTCTGATGAGCGTACTGAACTGCCGAACACACTGTGCGAAAGAGCTTGAGTCGCTCAGTGGTACTTAACTGGTTCGCTTTCGCATATTCAATAATCGACTCGCCCTCGACATATTCCATGATGAAGTAGGGCAGGTCGGCTTCAGTAGCGCCACCGTCGAGCAGTCGTGCGATGTTTGGGTGATCGAGATTCGCGAGTATCTGACGCTCGTTGCGGAAGCGCTGGACGACGAAATCCGTGTCCATGCCGCGCTTGATGAGCTTAACGGCAACCCGCTTCTTGAATTGCTGATCGTCGCGCTCGGCCAGATAGACCGCACCCATCCCGCCGCGCCCGATCTCGCTCGTGATTTTGTAAAGGCCGACGCGCTCGCCAATCATCGAGCGACCGTTGGACTCAGCGACAGCGGCGAGAGGTGACTCTTCCAGGAACTCCGCTGCTGATGTTTGTTGCGCGAGTAATCGGACAACTTCCCTGCGCAAAGACTCGTCGCCCGCGCACGTTGAATCAACCCACGCGTCGCGCGACTCGGGCTCGCGCTCAAGCGCTTCGCTCAGAATCTGCATTACGCGTTGATGTTGTTCAGGATTCATGGCTCATCTATTTGGAGCGCGCCGCCAGAGCGAAGCGTCGCCGGCGCTCTTATGTCCGACGAACTTCAGTTTGTCGCGGCTCTAAACTTGTGGCTCTAGTTGAAACGACAAACTGAAGTTTGTCGGACATCTATTTCTTTGTCACAATCTGATCGTGCAGCCAAAGTTTTGCGGTGTTCCATTTGCGGCTCACAGTTGTTTCGGAAGTGTCGAGCACCGAAGCGATCTCTGGGATCGAGAGTCCACCAAAAAATCTTAACTCAACAATGCGGCTTTGCTCTTCATCAAGCGTCGCGAGAGTTTTGAGCGCATCATCAAGCGCGACTAGGTTCACATCTCGCTCTTCGGCAAAGCTTACAGCTTCATCAAGCGAAAGCTTGGGCTCGCCGCTGCCTCGTTTCTCCGACCGATGCCGTCGCGCATGATCCACCAGGATGTGGCGCATCACCTGCGCGGCGATGCTGAAGAACTGCGCGCGGTTCTGCCATTCGATTTGTTCCGAGCCGACCAGTCGCAGATAAGCTTCATGCACCAGCGCCGTTGCCTGCAAGGTATGGTCCGGCCGCTCGTCCTGGAGATAGTTTTTCGCGAGGCCGCGCAGCTCGCCGTAAACCCTCTCAAACAGCGCATCGACTGCTTGTTGATCTCCGGCGCTGGCCTGCAAAAGCAGTTCGGTCACGCCTGTTGGGGGGGCATTAGCCAAAAGTTACTTCTCAGATCGGATTCGAAAACTGTCGCGGGCGCCGGCGCACGCTTCGCACTGGTTAGCACGCGGAATATGAATATATCCGTTTGTCGGACCAACTTGAAGGCTAGAGCCTACTCGCAACTCCAATCAATTTCAATTCTGTCCCTAACGACATTTGGCAAGATTCGGCTCGGAATTACGCCCTTATAGGTAGAGAAAGAATAAAACAGGATGCCAGACATCGGCTTAATCTGAAGGGAGAAAAAGATGAAAAAGCAAATCAATCAAAGCTGGTGGTTGCTGCTGGCAGCAATCATTGTGGTCGGAGTCGGGACTTCGGCTTTCGCGCAGGAGCGGAACAAGCATTTCGCCCTGAACAGTCTTTCCCCAGTAACCGCGCACGAAAATTTCGGTCTGAACACCGCGCCGTGGAGTTTCAGCTTCACCAAGCCGAATGGCCTGTTCGCACCTAACTTCAGTCTGGTTGCCGCAGATGATTATCCGAAGCCCGATTTTTCAGGGATTGAAGAGTGGTACGAGGTAGTGAAATACGAGTACGACTTTGTGCAGACTCCGCCGAAAATCTATCTCGTGGTCAAGAAGAAAGTGTACAAGGCGCCGCTGAACATGGAAATGACCTGGTTCGATGAGGACGGTGTAGTCATCAATAAGACCCGTTTCCCGAATCTACTCCAGCAAGAGCACACGGAAGTTGGCGAGCCCATCCGGCTTTATGGGTACGCGCCGTATGAACGTCTAATGCCAAAAGTAAAATCCGTTGTCGTTAAGAAGATGTCAGGTCAGTTAAATGCGCCTGGAACGTGATGCCGTTGCCGTCACCCGCGGCAGCCCAACAAATTAAGTTCGAGGAGGGGTCCATGAGATTAAGAGACGTTCTTACAATCATTTTCGTGGTCGTTTGCACAGCAACGGTCGCATCAAGCGCTCTGGCGCAGGGAACGCAAACGGCGAAGGCGACTGACGGGCAAGCTCAAACTACCATCGAGCCTCTCAGCAAGAAGAGACTGCTGAAACTCCTGACCCTGAATGATTCTACTCAGCAAGAGTTGATTCAGATCGTCGGACAGAAGGGCGTGGACTTTCAGCCTGCTCCGGCTGACGAAAGAGAGCTGCACGACGCCGGCGCCTCCGACGAACTGATCGTCGCCGTGCGCGCGAACTATCGCAACGGCACTACCACAGCGGGCAGCGGCGCTAACGGTGCGCAATTGAATAGTCAGCCGGCCGTGGATCAATCGCAAACGAGCAACGCCAACGCTTCATCGCCCGCGCCAAAGAAGAAGGGCTTCTTCAGTAAGCTGAACCAGAAGATGGACGAGGCGACTGCGAAGCTCACCAAGGCAAACACGGAACTGAACAAGCAAGCTCAGACTGTTCAGGCAACCGCCACCCAGGTCAATCAAACCGTTCAATCCGCTAAGACTCAAGCTACGCAAACCGCGCAAGCCATCAAGACTCAGACTACACAAACAGCACAATCCTTAAAGGGCAACGGGCCAGCTAACGTTTCGACAGTCCAGCCGACCGTTCCAGCAAATGCTCAACCGCAAACAGCAACTTCAGGTCCTGAGAGCAACACGGTCTCGAACCTGACCGCGGCCACCAATGCGCCTGGACCTTCGTCAGCCGACACTAGCGGCGCTTCGCCGGCAACGACCAGTGCTCCGGCGGGTTTAGCTGGCACTTACTGGAACATGATCTCGATGACCACGAAAGGCGAGACTGAGAAACCGAGTGGAGCGCCCGGCCCGGACGTTGAGTTTTGCAGTAATGGCAATTGGGGAATGCTGCATTACGGCGGCGCGCGTGAAGCCGGCAAGTATCAAGTCCAGGGTGGCCGCTTAATTATGAAGATGGAGGATGGGTCGCTCTTTGGTAATTTTCAGATCAAGCGGAACGGAAACGAGATGACGCTGGATGACGGAAAGAACGTGCTCCGTCTGAAGTATCAGCATCAGGCCGGTTGTTGACAATTGTGGCGCGGCCGAATGAAGCGAAGGTTTCATCAGGCGTCAAGAATCTCAAATGCTTTGCGCTGAAGGTCCGCAAAGCGACTCAGTCAGAAAAGGAGAATCGTCATGAGAAAGTTCAGAACAATGCTTTTCTTGAGTTTAGCGGCGGGCGTCTTGTTGACGCTGTGTTCGACGACTGTGAATGCTCAGCAGTTTCCCTCTGATGTCGTCAATAGGTATTCCAATAAGCCCTGCACCAACCCTTACATCAGTTGGGCTCTATGGAGTCGGAGCGAGGGATTTAGTCCTGGAAGCAGCGGCACTTCGGCTGACTGCAATGCAGCCAACTACGGGACTTGGAACACCGCAGCCCAATTGTTGGCGAACCTCGATACTTATCATTATGAAAAGAGGATGAACGCGAACGGGATCCGGTTAGCTGGAGCATTCCAAGGCAAAGATGGAAACAAGTATGTCGTATTCAAAAAGGACCAGGCTATACTCGGTGTCAATATCGGAAGGGTGGTCGGCACTGCAGGTGGTTCCCTCGTTTCAACCAATGGCGGCAACATCCTCGTCAATGGCGGTGGCAGTTTCGTTCCAGGAGCCACTGTCATTGCTCAAGGTGGCGGCAATTTGGCCGGTCAAGCCGTTGTGGGCGTGATTGCTCAAGGCGGCGGTAATGTCATTGCCCAAGGAGGCGGCAACATGCCAAAGCGGCTTCTGGCTGCAGGAGAGACGTCGTTCCAATTTCCGAACAGATATGCTGTTGTTTCAGGGCGCCGCTGACCTGGAAGCAGCAAGACAAAGACACCTGGTGCGTCACTCGAATAGGATTGGCGCACCTCTGCTCGCTCGAACCGGCAGAAGGATAACTATGAAAACGATTTGGCTTGCTGTTGACTGCCGATGTTTTTCTGTTCGCAAACGGCCAGCGCAAAATTGTGACCGATGCCGGCAGCGATTTTAGCTGGACTCAAATCGTCAATCAAGATGGCGGCACTCTAATCACCTCGGATGGCGCGGGAGTTATCGCTTCCGGCGGCGGCAATTTCAGCGGCATGTCCACTACTGACGGGAACGAGAAAAGAATCAAGCTCGGCAAGAGCGTACTCATCATCACGAAGAAGTAGTCTCTAAGAGGATCGGACGGTGCGTCACTGGCGCTACTGCAAGCATTCACGATTGGCGCACCGCTGATGACCAAACCACACGGAAGACAGGATAGAAGGTTGGCCTATCAAGCCAACTAAGGAGCGCTAAGATGAAAGACTTTCACGTAACGCTGAAGTCATTACTCATAACTGCATTCGCCGGAATGCTGATTGGCGTCGCTCCGCAAGGAGCGGGCGCTCAAAGCCGGTCCGAGGATGATGTCATTAAGCAGCAGGCAGAAACGGTCTGGCGCTCTGATCACGCGATGGAGATCGCGAAGGCAAAGGCCGTCAGTTTCAAGTATGAGAGCATCGCAATTAAGAAAATGGAGGAGCGACCGCCGGGCACCAGGGCGACAGACCTTCTGGATGAAGTCAACATCAAACTCTCGGTTTCGATTACATACAGCCAACCGCAGTCAGCCGTTGTCGATTACAAAGCAGAGCAGAACCAGTGCTTCTACAAGAAACAGGACGGGCCAATCTGGAGCACGATCCCGTGTACCCGGCGGTACTTCGTCAAGGTCGATCCAAAAGTGCTGGACGCTTACGTCGGAGAGTATGAAATGCCCGCTTCTGCGGAACGTCGCGCCTTCACCGTCAATGTCTACCGAGAAGGCGACAAGCTGATGAGCGAGGCCTTTGAAAACAAGGCCGAGTTTCGTCCGCTTTCAGAAACCGAGTTTTATATGAAAGAGAACGACACCATGTTGAAGTTCGTCAAAGACGAAAATGGACAAGTAAAGCACATGGTGTGGGCGGATCTGATTGTAAAGAAGATAAAGTGACGGATTCACCCGAACGTGTAGTGCAGAGATCCAGAGTCGTCGGTTATACTTGTCGCACCCTTTTATGCATAACAGGAAAGCAGCGATGCTCGCTCTCGAAGACGGCCGCGTTTGGCGCGGGCGGTCGTGGGGCGCTGCCGGCGAGAGCACGGGCGAGATGGTCTTTAATACGTCGATGACGGGCTATCAGGAGGTGCTCACTGATCCATCGTATGCTGGACAGATCGTCTGCATGACTTATCCGCTGATTGGAAACTATGGAGTCAACAGCGAAGACCCGGAATCAGCGCGGCCGTGGGTCGAAGGTTTTGTCGCGCGCGAATTCAGCCGCATGGCTTCAAGCTGGCGCTCGGAAGAATCGCTCGACGCATATCTGAAGCGCTGGAACATCGTCGCTATCGATCACCTCGACACGCGCGCGCTGGTGCGGCACATCCGAGACAAGGGCGCGATGCGGGCCTGCCTTTCCACGATCGACGCCGACGTGGACAGCGTAATTGAGAAAGCGCGCAACTCGCCGCCAATGGAGAATCGCGAACTGGCGAGCTTCGTCACCACCAAAACACCTTACGAATATCCCGCGCAAGGTGACGAGCGCTTCCATGTTGTCTGTTACGATTTCGGCGTGAAGACGAATTCCCTGCGCGAGCTTTCTCGCGCTGGTTGCCGCGTCACCGTAATGCCGGCGTCCACGCCGGCCGGCGACGTTTTCGCAATGAAACCCGACGGTGTGTTTCTTTCAAACGGCCCCGGCGATCCAGCATCAATGACGAAAGAAGTGGAGCAAGTTAAGCAGGTGGCGCAATCAGGCGTGCCCACATTCGGCATCTGCTTTGGCCATCAACTGCTGGGACGCGCCTTCGGTGGCAAAACATTTAAGCTCGTGTTTGGTCATCGCGGCGGTAACCAGCCGGTAAAAGATTTTCAGGATGGGCACGTGGAAATCACTTCGCACAATCACGGCTTTGCAGTGCTGGCCGACAGTCTGCCGCCCGAAATGGAAGTGACGCACATCAATCTCAACGACCAATGCGTGGAAGGTATGCGCCACACGACGCTGCCCATCATCTCAGTTCAGTATCACCCCGAAGCCGCACCCGGCCCTCATGACGCCGAGCATCACTTCCAACGCTTTATTAGTTTGATGGAGAAAAGAGTGGCCGCGGATTCACGCAGATAAACGCAGATCAAATCAAACGGAGAGTTCCTGAATCCGTGTCATCCGCGTTCATCTGCGGCTAATCAAGTTTCGGCAATTTCAACTCGCCGGTAAGCAAATCCGGACGCGCGCGCTCCATGTCTGCCGGGGTGGTCATGGTGGTGGGGCGTACTCGTTGCGCCGGAGCTTCCGGCTCATCAACCGCTTCTTCAAAAACCTCGGCGAGGGTTTCGTTGCCGCGATGCTCGAGCCAGTTGCGATAGCTGACCGTGATTATCGCAATCACCGGTATAGCCAGAAAGATTCCGGCGACGCCAGCGATTTCGGCGCCGGCCAGAATCGCCAGAATCACCGCGAGCGGATGCAGGTGGATTCCCACGCCGATGATTTTCGGATAGATCGCATAATCCTGAACGATGCGCATCACACCGAGGAACAGCAGCACTACCAGCGCCATGCCGTAACCTGAGTGCAGCAGAGCCAGCAGCACCGCCAGGATTGCGACCGTCAGCGGACCGACGAGCGGCACAAATTCCAACATGCCCGACATTATTCCCAGCACCAGTGGGCTTGGTAATCCGATCAGCCAGAATCCGAGACTTGAGATCACGCCAATCAAGAGACAGGCCGTTAGTTGCGCGCGAATGTACGCGGCCAGCGTGCTGTTGACGTCCTGAAAAAACTCGTCACCGCGCCAGCGAATTCGTCCGCGGGGCAGCATCGCCAACGCCGATCGGCGAAATGCGTCGGCATCCTTCAAGAAGAAGAAGCCCAGGATCGGAATCAGCACCAGCCAGGGAACGTAGATGATCAGGCCGAACAATCGCTCGGCCGCAACGCTAACGATCTCGCCACTCTTTGCGATCAGCCCGAGGACGCTGCCATTGACCGCTTTGACGATGCCCTCGGGCATCCGGTGCTGCATGAAATACCCATTCAGGCGCTGACTGCTGGTACTGATTTTCCGATAGTATTCAGTCGCCTGCTGTTTGAATTGGGGAAACTGCGCGGCCAGTTGTGGCGCCAGAAAATAAATCGCCGCCCCAATTCCCACAAATAGCACCACGTAAACGATGGCGATCGCCAGCGCGCGCGGCATCATCCGCTCGCGTCCGCCAATCCGAAACGGTCGCTGCACCAGATCGACCAACGGCGCCACGAGATAAGCAAAAAAGATTGATAGCACGACCAGCAGGATGACGGTCGTGAGCTTATAGAGGACCCAGAGTAGTCCCGCTACCGCCAGCAGAACGATCAGGATGCGCAGCAGGGCGCGCGTCTGCAGCCACGCTAGCTGGGGACTCTCTTTTCCTGAATGTTTGCTCTCGGATGGCATCGTGTTCTTAGATGCTGCTCTCTAACACCATTTTCCATTTATCATTTGTCAATTCTCATTTGGTCATTTTCAACCCTAACACCCTCTCCCTTTGGGAGACGGGGGAATAAGAATGGAAAATAATCAGTAATCATCATCGTCGTAGTCTTCTTCCGCTGTGGTCATTTTGACCAAAGCCTCTGCCCAGACCAGGCCGCGCCATTCATCGGTTTCGCCGAGCACCTGCAAAGCCGCCTGCGGGTGCCCGGGGTTGCGCTCGATGCGCAGCACCTCAGCTATCACGCGCAGCTTCTCGCCCTCGTCGCCCAGCACGAGCAGGTTGACCCGACCGCCGACGGGTGGTAGATCGCGTTGCAGGTGCACCAGGGTTCCTTCGGGGCCGACGTTCTCGGTCTCACCTTCAGAGACAATGTGCACCCCTTCGCTGGTGTCCCACTCGGCACGCACCGGAAACGCCGCTACGTAACGCGGGCCGGATCGATTCTCCGCAACTGGACTCTGGGGCATGAACATGAACTCCTCGTTTTCTGAGACTGAGGGCAACCCGCACATGATACTAGGAAAACGGGAATTCGCAGAGGATTTTCCGCGCAACTCCCCTCTCCCAAAGTGAGAGGGTTATGAAAGCCTAGGGCCGCGCGCTACTCCTCTTCAGTCCTCAATTTCTCAAGCACCGAAAAATCTTCCAGCGTCGTCACATCGCCGGCGACTGAGCCGCTGGTCGCAATCTCGCGCAGCAAACGCCGCATGATCTTTCCCGAACGTGTCTTGGGAAGCATGTCGGCAAAGCGAATCTCATCCGGCCGCGCCAGCGCGCCGATCTCCTTCGCGACGTGCTGACGCAGTTCTTCCTTCAGCGCATCGGTGGGCGTGCGTCCGCCTTCCAGCGTGACGAACGCAATAATCGCCGAGCCTTTCAAATCATCAGGCCGCGCAACCACCGCGGACTCGGCCACGGCCTCGTGGGAAACCAAAGCGCTCTCGATCTCAGCCGTGCCCAGACGATGGCCGGCGATATTGATCACGTCGTCGATGCGGCCCATGATCCAGAAATAGCCGTCCTTATCTTTGCGCGCCCCGTCGCCGGCGAAATACACACCTTCGATTTGCGACCAGTACTGCTCGCGATAGCGCTGGTCGTCGCCATAGATCGTGCGCAGCATCCCCGGCCAGGGCTTCTTGATGACCAGGTATCCACCTTCGTTTGCGCCGACAGGCTTTCCATCGCGCGTCATCACGTCGGCTTCGATGCCGGGAAAAGCTTTTGTCGCCGTGCCGGGCTTGGTCGGCGTCGCGCCGGGCAGCGGCGTGATCATGATGCCGCCGGTTTCCGTCTGCCACCACGTATCAACAATTGGACACTTCTCTTTGCCGATAATGCGGTGATACCACATCCACGCTTCGGGATTGATCGGCTCTCCCACAGTGCCCAGCAATCTCAAAGATGAGAGATCGTGTTTCAAAGGCCACTGCTCGCCCCACTTGATGAACGCGCGAATTGCAGTCGGCGCGGTGTAAAGGATGTTCACCCGGTGTTGTTCGACGATGCGCCAGAAACGATCAGGTTCGGGCCAGTTGGGTGCGCCCTCGTACATCAGCGCGGTCGCGCCATTCGACAGCGGCCCATACACGACGTAACTGTGCCCGGTCACCCAGCCGATGTCCGCGGTGCACCAGTAAATGTCTTCGTCCTTGAGATCGAAAATCCATTTGCTGGTGAGATGCGCTTGCAAAAGATAGCCGCCGGTCGTGTGCAGAATGCCTTTCGGTTTTCCGGTCGTGCCCGAAGTGTAGAGAATGAAGAGCGGGTGTTCGCTGTCGAGTTCTTCCGCCGGACAGTTTGCATCGACCGTCTCGATCAGCTCGTGCCACCAGTGATCGCGGCCGGCCTCCATGTGAATCTTACTGCTGGTTCGGCGCACGACGATGCACGATTGCACCGACGGCGTTTCTTTCAGCGCCTCATCGACGGCGGGTTTCAATTTCACTTCGTTGCCGCGTCGCCAGCCGCCGTCGGCGGTGACGACCAACTTGCACTGCGCATCATTGATGCGATCGACCAGCGCCGTGCTCGAGAAGCCGCCGAACACGACCGAATGCGTGGCGCCGATGCGCGCACAGGCCAGCATCGAAACCGCCAGCTCTGGAATCAGCGGCAGGTAGAGCGCGACGCGATCGCCCTTCTCAACCCCCAGCTTCTTAAGGACGTTTGCGAACCGGCATACTTCCGTGTGCAGTTGTTGATAGGTCAACGTGCGCGTGTCGCCGGGTTCGCCTTCCCAAATCAGCGCGGCCTTGTTCCGGCGCCACGTTTCCAGATGACGATCGAGACAGTTGTCTGAGATATTGATCTTGCCGCCGGCGAACCACTCGGCGTGCGGCGGCTCCCACTTCAAAACCGTGTCCCACTTCCGAAACCAGTGCAATTCGCTTTCGGCAAAGCGCGCCCAAAACTTTTCCGGATCGGCACTCGCCTCCGCGCGCAACGCTTCGAGTTCCGCCATCGACTTGATGTGCGCGTGTTCGGCGAACGCTTTTGGAGGCGGGAAGAGGCGCTCTTCGATCTGAAGTGATTCGATGTTGGTGGTGACAGTGGACATGGTGTTCCAGGAGCGCGGCCATTATCAGCCGGTTTGCAGTTCCGCGACAATCTCGCGCAGGGCGGCCCGGGCGGCTTCGACTTCATCGGGAGCAAATGAAATCGCGCCCACCACAGCGTGCCCGCCGCCGCCATAGCGCTCGCAGATCGAAGCGATGTTGTGCCGGCGCGGGCGCGGCGCCCAGGGATTCGAGCCTACGGAAATCTTAGTGCGCTGGGGCGCGCGCGTCAGCGCCACAGTGTAACTCGCTTCCGGAAATAGATAATACGGGATGAACTTGTTGAATCCTTCGTAGCCCTCGTTAACCAAATCGAATTGCACGACGCCGTTTTTGTAGACTGCCTTGCTCCGAATCGTCTCGAGCGTTTCGCGATGCTGCTTCAGGATCGGCTCAAAGCGCGCCCTAACTTCAGTGCTGGTTGCGACTTCATTAAGCGGTCGCACAGTCAGATCCCGAATGATCTGTTCGATGAAGGCGTCATCCGGATCGGCTTCGATCACCTGCATCAATTGCAACGGCGATTCTCTCAACTCAACGCACTGCGCGGCCGATTCATAGAGCGCGCCGTCGATGACGTGCGCCCAGTGAATCAGATCGCGCAGCGGCGCGTCATCAAAGCCGAACTCGGTGGCCGCCACATCGGCTATGAACTCAGTGCACGACTTCCGCGTCGCATCGAGAAATTTCTTGCCTGAATGATCGGCCTGAAAGTGCGCTTCGTCCTCGGGAGTAAGAAACGCCGACTGATGATGATCGAACCACCACGTTAGCTTTTCAGACGGGGAGTACTTGAAATCGACGATCGCATTCTCGTCGCCGTCGAACATGTTCCCCTCGAACAATAAATTGCCGGGGCGGTGCAGCAATCCGCCATATTCAACTTTGGCCTCAGGATGGATGCGCTCTTTGTAAAAGCGCGTGAACGTCGCCGCCGACGCGACGCCGTCAAAACAATGGCCGTGATAGAGGACGCGTAGTTTCATGTGATGCAGCTCAACAAAAGCTCGTCATGTTAGCAATAGTTTGATTAGTAAGCTAGCGGGGTTCGAAGCGGCGCATCATGAGGTCAGTACCGGGAGCCGTAGCGACCGGGTTTCGGATTCTGCCAATGCTGGTTTTATTTGGACCCGGTCGCTACCGCTCCCGGTACTGACCTCATCGCCCGCCGCCAGCGGACCACAAACAGGATTACTGCACCGATGTCGACGACCAGGCCGATCATCTGCGAAGTCGACAGCCCCGTTAGCGTCGTCAGACCAAACACGTCTCCCCGCGGATCGTCGCGCACAAACTCGATCAGAAATCGCACCGTGGCGTAGATGGCCGCGTAAGCAAGGATTACTTCACCACTAAACTTTTTTCGCTTATGCAGCCACAGCAGAAAGAAAAAGACGATCAGCATTGCTCCGGATTCGTAAAGCTGCGTCGGATGCAGCTTCACTCCAGTTGGCACGCCAGTAACTTCGTGACCTAATTCGGTAAAGCGCACGCCCCACGGCAAGTTCGTTGGTTTGCCCCAGCAACATCCCGCTGAGAAACAACCTTGCCGACCGAGAACATTGCCGAGCGCAATTCCCGGTGCGCAAGCGTCGGCAGTTTTCCACCAAGGTAGTTTCCAGCGCCGCATCAACAAGTAGCCGGCGATTATTGCGCCCAGCAGACCGCCGTAGAAGACTCCGCCCGAGCGCAGGAAATCCAAAGAGATCATTTGCAGCGGATGCTCGCGGTACTCCGGTTCAGTTAAGAACATCAGCAGCTTTGAGCCCACCAGCGACGACAGCAGCAACCATAGGCACAGGTCGTAAATCCTTTCGCGTGGCAATCCATCACGAGCCGCAAGCCTAACCGTGACAAAGATCGCGCCGAGGAAAGCGAGCGCCAGAAACACTCCGTACGTGTTGATGGGGAAATTCCAGATGCGAAAGAGAATTGGATACATGAGAAGGCAGCAGGCAGTGAGCAGTGCGCAGTAGGCAGCAATCACGAACCAGAAGCAAGTTGCTGGCTCGCGCTCGAATCCTCCTTGGCCTTTCTGCTCGCAAAAATAAGGTCAAAAGCCAGCAACAACGCGCCGATCGAAATGCTCGCATCGGCGACATTGAACGTTGGCCAGTGATAAGAGCCTGCGTGAAGCAGGATGAAGTCGATCACAAAGCCGAGCCGCACCCGATCGGTTAAGTTGCCGAGAATTCCCGCGAGCAAGAGCGCGCACGCGCCCAGGATGCGATCGTCGCTGCGCGGCGTGCGAAAGAAATAGAACAGCACGGCGATCGCCGCCGCAGCCGCCAGCACCACAAAGAACCAGCGGCCGAACTGGCCCCCTTCCTGCAACTGGCCAAAGGCGATGCCGCGGTTCTCGGCGTAAACCAAATCGAGCGCGCCGCGGATGATCGTGCGATCTTCAAAGCGCACGCGTTTCAAGGCCCAGGCCTTACTGGCCTGATCCATCAGATAAACGCTGAGCGAGGCAACGAGGTAACCGACGCGCCATACCGTTCGGCTTTTCAGGAATGATTTCGATTGGTCTGTCATTCGTTGCGGCTTTGCCGCAGCACAGTGCGGAAAGCCTATGGCTTTCCGTGTTCGGTATTACTAATTGATGCGAGGCTACGCCTCGCATGTGCGTATCTGTTCAGCCGCGTAGCGGCGAAATATTTATAGAACCCACCACCCCCAAGAATATCCGCGCTCCGAAGGAGCGCATCGTTCTGTCGCCCATAAATGGGCTCACAAGATAAAGACGGCTCGGAACTATACATATTCCGTGCCTACGGCACTCAAGACAAATGCCTACTGACCTCGATTTCGTCCAATGCCTCGACGCAACGTTCGCACACGGTCGGATATCGAACTGACTCTCCAACGCGGGTTGAGTAATTCCAACAACGTTCACATTTCTGGCCGCGCGCTAGTTTGATTTCTATTTGGGGCAAGACCATGTGCTCGCCTCGCTCGCCGATCTCAACCTGAGAGACGATGAACACATAACGCAACTGATCCCCAAACGACCTAAGTAAGTCCACTTGTTCACTGAGTGCGCTTGGATGAATAATTATCCTCGCTTCAAGTGAACTGCCAATTTGCTTTGCAATCCGCGCTTCCTCGAGCTTCATTAATGCTTCATCTCGAATCTTGAATAACCGTTCCCAACGCGAAAGAAGCTCACGATCGCTTGAGCGGTCGTTTGAAGTGGGAAGCTCGGCAAGATGGACCGAAGCGGACCGAGATCCGTCGCCCGGCAAGTTCTCCCAAATTTCGTCAGCAGTAAAAACCAGGATTGGCGCCAGCATCCGCGCCAGCGCATCCGCGATGCGATGCAGAGCAGTTTGCGCCGAACGGCGCGCCAAATTACGCGGTGCGAATGTGTACAGACGATCCTTGATGATGTCGAAGTAGCGCGCGGAAAGCGTGACCGTGCAAAAGTCGTAAAGCGCGTGATAGACCGCGTGGAACTCATAAGATTCATAAGCCTTGCGCACCTTCTCGATCACCGAATCCAGCTCCGCGAGCGCCCAGCGATCTATCTCCAGCATCTCGGCTTCCGAAACTGAATCCTGCGCCGGATCGAAACCATCGAGGTTACCGAGCGCAAAACGCGCCGTGTTGCGCAACTTGCGATAACCATCCGTAACGCGCTGAAGAATCTCGTCTGAGCAGCGCATGTCTTCCATGTAGTCAGACGATGCGCACCAAAGCCTGAGCACTTCGGCCCCCAACTTCGGAATTATTTCGTCAGGGCTGACCGCGTTGCCCAGAGACTTGTGCATGGCTTTGCCCTGCGCATCGAGCGTCCAGCCATGACATAACACGGCGTCGTAGGGTGCGCGATCGTGAACCGCCAGCCCGACCATCAGAGACGAATTGAACCAGCCGCGAAATTGATCGCCGCCTTCGATGTAAATATCCGCCGGCCAGCGCAGGTTATCGCGACTCTCCAACACCGCGATCGAAGACGATCCGCTGTCAAACCAGACGTCCAGAATATCCGTCTCTTTCGTAAACTCGCTGGCGCCGCACTTGCCGCATTTGAATCCTTCGGGTAAAAGTTCGCTCGCTTCGCGTTTGTACCAGGCGTCGGCGGATTCCTTTTCAAAGATGTCGGCGACGTGTCGGATCACCGCGGCATCGGCAACTACTTCGTTGCACTTCGCGCAGTAGAACGCGGGAATCGGCACGCCCCAGACCCTTTGGCGCGAGACGCACCAGTCGGGCCGGCCCTTCAACATGTTGCGCATGCGCTCGCGGCCCCACGCCGGAATCCATTTCACCCGCTCGTCAACTTCGCGCAGCGCCATGACGCGCAAAGAATCAGCACCCTCCCTAACGGTCGGGTTTCCGCCCTGATCCATCGAAATAAACCACTGCGGCGTGGCGCGAAAGATCACCGGGTTCTTGCAGCGCCAGCAGTGCGGATAGCGATGATCGTAGTTCTCGGTGAACAAGAGCACGCCGCGATCGCGCATGAACTCAACAATCCTCGGATTCGCTTCAAAGACACCGAGACCTGCGAAGTGTTCGACTTCGGAAGTGAACTTTCCAGCGTTATCAACCGGGCAATAGATCTCCAGTCCATAACTTTTCCCCAGCACAAAGTCGTCATGGCCGTGACCCGGCGCGGTGTGCACGCAACCCGTTCCGGCTTTGCTGGTCGCGGATTTGTCGCGCGCGTCTTTCACGTCGAGTTCAGTCTCGGCATCGGCCTCGCCGCCGAGGGTGACGTGTTCGCCCAACATCAGGAGCGATGGCCGATCGATCCAGGGATGCCGGGCCTCGAGGCGATCAAGTTTCGCGCCGCGAAAGCGCGCCAAAACTTTTGGCGCCGCCAGATCGCATTTCGTCGCGACGATGTCCATAAGTTCCGCCGCGACGATGTAAACTTCGTCGCCGCTTTCAAACGCTACGTATTCAAAATCAGGATGAACGGCAATGCCGAGGTTGGCCGGCAACGTCCAGGGCGTCGTCGTCCAAATCAGCACGAACACTTTGCGGCCAGCCAGCGCTGAATCGATCTGGGCTGGATCGCTGCCGAGCGGAAACTTAACATAGACCGAAGGGCTCGAGTGCTGGTCGTACTCGACTTCGGCTTCGGCGAGCGCAGTCTGATCGTGTATGCACCAATAGACGGGACGGGCGCCTTTGTAAACGAAACCGCGCTCAACAAAGCGCGCAAACAGCCGCGCCGTCTCGGCCTCGTAGTGATCGGACATCGTGCTGTAGGGATTGTCCCACTCACCCAGGATTCCGAGGCGTTGAAAGTCTTTCGTCTGGCGCTTCAGGGCGTTAGCCGCAAACTCGCGACACGCGCGCCGGATGCTCAACGGCGGCATGTTCGCCTTCTTCGCCCCGAGCTTCTTGTCCACATGCAACTCAATCGGCAACCCGTGACAGTCATAGCCCGGGACGTACGGCGCGTCATAGCCCATCATCGTGCGCGACTTGATGATGAAGTCTTTCAGAATCTTGTTGAGCGCCGTGCCCAGATGAATGTCGGCGTTCGCGTACGGCGGGCCATCGTGCAGGATGAACTTTTCCGCGCCCGCGCGCGCCGTGCGAATCTGTTGATACAGATTCTGATCGGCCCATTTTTTCAGGCGCGCGGGCTCTGTCTGCGACAGGTTCGCCTTTTGCGCGAACTTCGTCTGCGGCAGGTTGATCGTTTTCTTTAGTTCGAGTGCAGGTGCTTCAGTGGACATGTCTTCGGCTCATTTACAAAAGAGTTGATAGTACCAGCATGAATGCTCGCTCACCAAAAGCCGCGTGTGCGTGTCAGAAGCCCGCGCGTCAGCAAGGGCCAGCCTCATCACCTGAAATCTCCGCAATGCATCCGGCCCTCCCTCACGGTCGGGCTTCTGACACAAAAAGCCCGAACCACATCCTCCAGAGAGACGATGGTTCGGGCTCATTAGCCTTGGATGTTTTCGCGTTTAGCCGATAAACATCTCCTCGTCTCCATACGTGCTGTTAATTGGACTCGGCGCAGGCGCCACCAGAACTTCCAGCCCACGTCGCAAGCCCGCCAGAATTGCTGCCAACTCGCGCGCCGGTTCGATCACTTTCGTCTGGATGAACTCAGTTGTAGTCGTAACACGTTCGTGTGTCGTGTCGATGGCCCGACTGACCATCTGGACTTTCTCGCGCGCCATATCCGCGGTTTCGTCGGCCAGCATCGTCAGACCGCGCACTTCTTCCTTAATCAGCGCGGTCGACTCTGACAGGTGCATCGTCGCTGTCGAGAGATGCCCTGACATCACGTTGAACTGTTCGGCTATCTGCCGGCCTTGCACGGCGATGGCTGTCCCCTGTTCGCTGAGCGCGGTGGCCCGAGTCAGCAATGGAGCCAAACGCTCTTCCATTCGGTTCACCGACTTGACCGCGCGATTCACGAACACCGCCATTGCCACCATCGCCGAAGCAATCATGACGAACGACACCGCGATGAGCGCCGTGATTATTACCAGCCAGAACAGTGGTTCGTTTGGGTTCATCTCACAAAAGACAAGCTTCGTACTTTGTGCTTTGTACCTGGCTCTCTAAATAGGCTCAACGGCCAAGTTCCAAGGACAAAGTTCAAAGTTCCAAATCATTACATCGCCTTTTCAGGCTTGTAAGTCGGCGCGGCTTCGGTGCGACCCGAAAGTTCAGTCTTGCGCTTCTCTTCGACGTAGGCTTTCTTGCCGGCTTCGACTGCGGCCTGAACCGAGCTGGCCTGACGCACTGCGGCGCCACGGGCTGCCGACGCAACCTCGCCCGCTTTCGTCGTCGCAGTATCGTAAAGCTCAGTCGCGCGTTCGCGCGTTGCCTCGTAATACTCACCCGCCGTCTCGCGCGCCGAGTCATAAACCTCGCCCGCTTTGGTGCGCGTGGCGTCGTAGTATTCGGTCGCCTTCTCGCCTAGTTGTTGCGCGGCTTCCCTCGAGCGATCGATGCCTTTTCGCGTGGCATCGGCAATATCGTTGCGCAGCTCTTCGCCGGATTTGGGCGCAAACAACAGAGCCAGCACTGCGCCGATGCCGGCGCCTACTAGAAAAAAGGTCAGTTTCGTCGAAACATTGTCGCCATAGTCACGATCGTTTCCCATGGATAATCCTTTCTGTTAGAAGCGAATCCCCGCAAGGAGCCGCCGGTTGTTCAATTGTCCTGGAATGATGACTGCCGCGAATATATCAAATGCCAGATAAGTTCCGCAAGGAAGTCTCTTATCACGGTGATTTTGGCCGGCATTCCGCACTGAAACTCGGCGCGCTAGGCTCTGGGAGAACTAGATCATGAACTGAAGGCGGGTGGCGACATACCAGAACACGAGCAGAGTGAAGGTCATTGACCCGAAGAGCAATGCGAGCAGTCCGCCCACGATCAGACCAACAAATAACCAGTCACTCGTGCGACCGCGCCGCGCTTCCTCGGCCGATACCGTGGCGCGACGGCGCAACAGATTAATGTTTCGAATGTTCGGCTTCCACCACGCGTCGAACAAGTCACCAGCGAAAGGAACCAGGCCGCCGACAAAGTAAATCGCGATGTTCATCCCCATCCGCAGCAGAGTGATCTTTGGCACGCGATAGCGAACGGCGGAAACCAGGATGTAGAGAGCGACGATCGTCGTGGCGATGTCGCCAAACTCAGGAATTAGATCGATAACCGCATTCAGTCCAAACCGCCAGCCGATCACAGGTATCTGAAACTGGTTGTCCATCAACTGACTGATGACTTCCAGCTCGCGTTCGATTTGCACCGAGGTCGGACGCAGCACAGCGCGCGACGGTCCACGTGCTAATTCGATCTCCTGATAAGCCTGCATTAGTCTCGCTGTTTCCTGCCGACTGCCGACTGCCGACTGCTTACTGCTTTCTGCCTACTGCCGTCTGCCTACTGCCTTACCGTATCCGAGTCATCTGACCCCAGAAGAACTTTCCGACTTTGGCAAACGCCGTGAGCACGCCGTTGCCGCCCTTTGTCGGCAAACCGAGTTCGGCTGCCAGCTTTGCGTCCGGCGGCCCGATGTCCTCGTCGCCGCGCTTGCTCGAAAGCCAGCGATCAAAAGTACGAGTAACGGCGCGCCTTTGTTCGGCCGGTGCTTCCGCGACGAACGCGCCGCGCAGATCGTTCAAGTCCGCGACCTCAAGCTGGTTGGTCCGGTAGTAGCCACCCAAGGCGGCAAAGAACTTCTCGTCACCCAGCAGCTTGCGCAGTGCTTCGAACAGCAGCGCGCCTTTGCTGGTCACGATCGCTGCGTATTGAAACGAGTTGCGATAGTCGCGTGCCGCGCGGTTGGCCTCCATGTCCTCGCCGCCAAACGTGCGATAGAGTTTGTAGACTCCGCGCAGTTGCTCATCCAGCGCCACGGCGGCCTGTGCGTCGCCATGAGCTTCGCGGTAATAAAGCAGCGCCGACCAGTTTGCCAACGCCTCGTCCAGGATTGGTTCGCGCGCCGGATCGTTGCCGACAGTGACGCCCCACCATTGATGCGCGACGACGTGCGCCACTGTCCATTCCAAACTGTCCTCGACCGACGCCTGCTGTTCGCGAATGACGTCTGGCATGTTGCGCATCGTCGGCGAATCAAAGTCCAGATAGAAGGCGCCGGCAATCACACTCAGGCCGGCGAATTCGGCGCTGCCCAGTGTTGCCACCAACGGCGCATCCACCAGACTCACGGTTTTCATCGGGAGGGGGCCCAGACGCTTGACGTAAATTCGCACGGCCTCTGCGGCGATGTTGAGCACGCGGCGCGCGGCAACATCGTGCTCCGGCTGGAAGATTGAGCGAATCGTGACGTCTTCGACCGTGCGCTGTTCTAAGCGCAAGTCGCGACCCGCAACGATGGCAAAGTCGCGTGAGTTCTCAGCCGCAAAAGTTGTTGAAGTCAGTTCATCTTTCGTCGTCACGGCCTGCGCGGCGACGGGAGCGTAGACGGCGACACTCCGCGGCGCCGCGACGGTCACGTCGTAATCGCCGACCTCGGTCATTGCGGTGTCGCCGATGCTCACTTCAACCTTGCGAAACCAATCATCGCCAGTTCGCGCCGCCAGTACCGGATAAGCCGAGCCGAGCAACAACACTCCGCGACACCGAAAGTTGGTATCGCGCGGACGACGCAGCTCGCGCGTGCTGCGCAGCGCAGCACTGACCTGCTGCATGACGTGCGTCACCAGGCCTGTCTCTTCCGGATCGATCTCCGGCACACTGCCTTTGAACCTGATCTCGATTTCCGTCGACGCGCTCGGCGCGACTGGCTCGCGCAGATTAACGCGCAGAGTGGTCTCGAAATCGTCGAGGTCATACATCAAGACCGCGCCGTCACTTGCGTCTCGCACTTCACTGATATCCAAACGCGGCTCGTCAGAAGTCTGCTGCCTCAGGTCGACTTTGGGCGGAACGTACCCCGGCACGCGCATGTTCGTGTACAGATGAAAATACAGGGTCGAGGTCGGATGCTCGCCGCGATTGACGAAGCGCACCCGCTCAGTGCCGGTGTAAGTCCGCTTATCAAAGTCGAGCGCGAGTTTGACCTGATATCGCGAGTGCTTTTCCGTTGAGATCGGTTGACGCGTTGGGGTTTGAGCCGCCGTTAGAGAGGTCAGCAACGCGGCGAGAAGCAAGCCGAACGAGTATTTACCACGGAGGACACAGAGAAGCCCGGAACGCAAAATTCTCCTCTGCTCCCTTCCCGGTTCTTCTCTGTGTCCTCTGTGGTTCATCTTATCTCTCGCTAACGATTACACGGCGAATTACATCACCTCTCGCAATGTTATCAACCACATCCATCCCGCGTATGACGCGGCCAAAGACCGTGTAGCCGCCGTCGAGGTGCGGCTGCGGCGAATGCGTCACGAACCATTGCGAGCCGCCCGTGTCTTTGCCAGACAAAGCCATGCCAACCGCTGCGCGTTCAAAAGGCTCTTCGTTAATCTCGCAGCGAATCGAATAGCCGGGCCCGCCGTTGCCGTCGCCGCGCGGATCGCCGCCCTGAATTACAAAGTTCGGTACCACGCGATGAAACGTTATCCCATTGAAATAACCCTTGCGGGCTAGCTGCACAAAATTGGCCACCGTCAGCAGCGCATCTTCCGGCAGAAACTCGATCGTGAACGAGCCTTTCGAAGTTACCAGTGTTGCTGTCACATGTTTACCGATGCGCGCAATTGCGCGACGATAATCAGCGTCCGTGTTGCGCGTCTTCACCGTACCGATGCGATTCGAAAAGTCGCCAACGCCATTTGCTTTCAACAAAGCTACCGCACGCCTTCGAATCAAATGATCGGATGAATCCAGCGCAGTCTTGATTGCGTCATTCGCTTCTTTGGTTTTCTGTTTCGCCAGCGCACCGAGAACAGCAAGTGCGGCATCGTTAGAATCCTTATCTTTCAACGCGCCCCGCAGCGCGTCGATCAACACACGAACGTTGGCTTCGTTCGGTGGCTGCTCACCAAGCAATTCTGCAGCCGTTGCGCGTATGATTACATCCTTCTCATTCAAGTAACTCCTCAGCATCTTCTCCAGATTCGTTGGCTTAAACAAGACGAACGCGCGAAGCAATTCAGGCACCGCAAAGCCGGGCACAACTAAGCAGCGCCGGTCAGGGCTTCCACTGAGCTGGGGACGTGCGTGACAACCCAGTGCGGGATCCAACGCATCGCGGAACTTGTTCTTAGTGCCATATTCTATCCAGTCTGGCTTGATATCGGCTTTTGCTATCTCGCCCAGCGCTTGCGCCGCCGCGCTTGCCTCCCGCCACGTCGAAAAGAGCGGTCCCCATTTACTTGTCCCGTGCGCAAAGAAATATGATCTTGGAGCTACTCTTGCAAATGCGCTGTCGATCTCTGGAGCAGTAGCACCTTGCTTTTCTCGCAGTGACAAGAGCCAATGCACGACGTCTTTGTTGTCGGTGGATTGCTCAATTCTGCCCAACGCGGCGGCCAACTCCAGAAGCTCATTTGCCGCCTCAGGATTTGCGGGCTGCGATGTCTTATAACGGTTGAGGACTTGTTGTCCGACGACAAGCAATGGCGCGGTAGCACGAGGATCCTTCAAACTTCCCAAAGCCCGAATCGCGCTCACGCGCACACGCAAGTCTTCGTCATTAAGTGCACGAGCGAGCAGAGCGTCGAATGCTTGCTTGTCTTCGTTCGCGCCCGCTACACGCGCGGCGTTAGCGCGGACGACCGCGTCGCCGCTGCCGAGCAACTGACGCACCTGCTCGCTGCCATCTTTCAAGCGCAGCCGCGCCATTGTGTTCAAAGCGTCGGCGACGATGCGCGGATCTGAGTAACCCAAAAAGCGAACGATGACGAGCCCCGCGCCTTCTGGCTTGGTACGCAGCACGGCGGTCAGGCCGAGCAGAATCGTTTCGCGATCCGGCATTGAACGCCGGCCGCCTTCAAACATCAGCGCATCGAGAATCGCTGTTCGAATCTTAGTAAGCCGTTCGTCTGCCGGCTTCGGTTCTGTTTGATCGCGCGGCGCGCTGCTCAACAAAGCTCCGCCAATCTTCCCCAGCGCTTCGACCGCTCGCGCGCGCATTTCGCCCGGCGCCCGAGTGTCGCCCAGAACTTCAATCAACGCATCAGCGCCGTCCGGCGATTCGATCTCGCCAATCGCAAACGCAATCATCTGACGCACGTCGGGATCGGACTCTGTTTTGAACAACTCGACCAAAGCCGGCACGGCGCGATCATCGCCGATGCGACCCATTGCCAGCGCCGCGCGCCTTCGCACTGGCGCGCTCTTGTCAGCCAGCAGAGATGCGAGGTCTTGGTCCCAACGCCGCTCGTCCTCGGCCCGCATAATACGCAACAAAACATTGGTCGGAATCGCCGAAACAGGTCGGTTTAGGTGGGGTTGTTGCGCGGACGCCGTAGTGAACAAAACGACCAGGAGCAGTAAAGCAGAGAGCGTGGTTCTATGGGTTCTCAATTGCATGATCAGAGGCGTTTCGTGGTTGGATTGTACCGCGTGCCGGAAAGATTGTCGCGGGGATTTGGGAGCGCGGACATCCTCAAACAATAAAGGCGAAGCGCGAACATGGGTGCGCGCCAAAACAAAAAGGGCGGATCAAAGTCCACCCTTAGCTAAACCCAGAATTGAGACGCGCTAAACATTTCGCGCGCCGCGCTCAGTACGGACAAGGATGTCCGAGCTCACGACCGAACGCGTGCGCTTATCGAAAGTAGATCAGCTCGCCGCGGCGATGCTGGCGACCTCTGGTTTCTTGACCGCGCCGTCAGCTTTGTTTGCTCCGTCAACTTTCACGGCTTGCACGTTCGGCGTGTCGATCACGTTTTCTTTGCGCTCGACCTTTGCGGGTCTTTCGGCCGCCGCTTTCTGCTGCATCATCTTGCAACTACCTTCGAAGACGCCACCTTGTTCGATCACCAGCGAAGGAGTTTGAATGTTGCCATTCAGTTTTCCCGCGCGGCCGAGTTCAATGCGTTGGCTGGCGATGATGTCTCCGTTCACCACTCCGTGAATCGTAGCGACCGCGACTTCGACATTCGCGTCAACCTGACCACCCGCGCCCACCAATAGCGAACCCGAGCTGGACGTGATCCGTCCTGAGAAGTGTCCGTCGATGCGCAGCATCGCCTTGAATGTCGCCTCACCGGTTATCGCAGTGCCGGCGCCCACAAAACCGCTGAGGGTACCATCCTTAATCTCGCGCGCGATAGTTTCGCTTTCCGTCAACGCCTTCGTACTAGCCGCAGCTTCAGTTGGTGTCCTTTGCGTCTCGCCGCTTTGATAAGGAGAATAACTGCGCGAACTGTCGGTTGATTGCGTCTGGCTCTTTTCTTCGTTCGGGTTCCGTCCCATTCTGAGCATAACTACCCTCCATGATTGAATCGGCTCAGGAGTCGTCACTACCGCCCTGCGAGTGTCGACAAACCGTCGCGCGATTTGATGGCAAACCGGAAACTGGCCGCGCTGGCCAATCCTAAAACTGGGGGACCGCCCTTGAGCGGGGGACACATAATAGACAAAGCTGCTCGCCCTGTCCAGCAGAAGTTGCTCAACCTATCAAAGCGGGGCCAAGGCAAAGTTAACAACGCCACGAGAATCCGTCAAGAGACTTTATTTGCGGCCGGTTTCAGCAGTGTCCAAGAGGTTTTCCAGCACGAGCGCTTCGCGAAAATTCTCCAACAGCGGAAAGTAAGAAGCCCGCCGGTCGAGCGCCGCGAGCGGCACCAGGCCGACGATCTCGGCGCCGGCGAGTTCGATTGAGTGACGGGCAGCCGCCTCGCGAACCGCTGCGAAAGCTTGCGCCATCGACGTCCGTTCATAGTCCGTCAGATTCATCGACACCTGGACCAGCCCGCGCGTGTGCAATTCAAACCCAAGCGCCTTCACGCAGGGCAAGCCGCCATCGCGCTCGCGCACTTCGCGCGCAATCTGTCGCGCTACAGCGATGTCTTTCGAGCGCAAGTTAACATTGAACGCGATTAGAAAAGGACGCGCGCCTACGGCGATAGCGCCGGCCGTTTCGTGAACTCGATTCTCGCCAATGTCCGGAGCGCGTCTCGGATCGGTCTTGATTTCGTCTCGCAGTTGCTCGAAGCCTTTGCCGCGCACATTTTCCAGACGGACGCGATCGGGACGCAGCGCCGCGCGTTCGTAAAAGAAAACGGGAATGGAAAGCTCTTGCCAGATGCGTCGGCCTGCTTCGTGCGCGAGCGCAACACAGTCGTCGATCGTAACGCCGCTGACGGGAACGAACGGCAGCACGTCAGTCGCGCCAATGCGCGGATGTTCTCCAGTCTGACTTCGCAGATCGATCAACTCGGTCGCGGTCGCAACTGCGCGCAGCGCCGCATCAATGACAACTTCCGCTGGAGCCACAAACGTAATCACCGAGCGATTGTGATCCGCGTCGATGTGTCGACCTAAAACGACTGCGCCTTTCACGGATTCAATCGCGCGCGCGATACGCTCGATCGTTTCCGGCTTGCGGCCTTCGCTAAAGTTTGGTACACACTCGACAATGGAATCCATGAGAAAGCACTAGGCAGCAAGCAGAAGGCAGAAATCGGATTTCCAAGTAACGAATGATGCGGATTAACAATTCAACTCAGCCAGAGATTAGCACTGCCTACTGCGTGCTGCCTACTGCCTACTGACTTATGCCCATCGATCGTTTCATCAACGAACGCAAGAGCGCCTGGCAGAGGCTCGAGGAGTTGCTGAAACTTCTCGACCGCATGACCCTCAGGCGTCTGCACCGCGAGGAAGTGCGTGAGTTGGGGAGGATTTATCGCCGGACGGCTTCGGACCTGGCGATTGCCCGCGCCGAATCGCGCGATCCGCGCCTGATTAACTATCTAAACAGCCTGGTAATCCGCGCCCATGGCCGTATTTACAGGGCTGACGCGCAAGGCTATGGCCGCATTACTAAATTCTTCACGCGCGACTTTCCGCTCGCTTTTCGGCGGACCTGGCGTTATACGGCGACCGCGTTTGGGGTCTTTCTGGTCTTCAGCTTGATCGCTTTTTTTGGGACGCGGCACGATCCTGACTTTTCAGAGTTCGCGGGAGTCCCTTCATCTTTTCGCGAGGTCATCAACCAGCGCACGCACTGGTGGGAAGATCTGAACCAAGCAAACCAGGTTGGCTCCAGTCAGATTTTCACCAACAACATTCGCGTGACCTTCTACGCTTTCGCCCTGGGCGCGTTGCTTGGCATTGGCACTCTGTATGTTCTGGCATTCAACGGCGCCATGGTGGGCGCGATTCTCGCGCTGACTTATCGAGCTGGATTTGGAAACGATCTGGCGACATTCATGGTCGGGCACGGCGTGATCGAGTTGTCGTGCATCTTCATCGGCGGCGGTGCGGGCCTCTTGATCGGCACGGCGCTTTTGATGCCCGGTGACCTGACGCGCGGTGACGCTTTGAAGGCGCGCGGGATGGAAGCAGTGCGATTGATCGTAGGCTGCGTTCCGTTATTGGTAGTCGCGGGAATTATCGAAGGGTTTATTTCGCCTCAGCCGATCAGTCCCATAATCAAGATCAGCATCGGCGTGATTACCGGGATTGCTCTGTATTCGTATTTGCTTTTGGCGGGACGCGAATGAGTTTCAGATTTCAGGTTTCAGGTTTCAGGTTCGCTCGGCCACGCTGACTCGTTGAATCGCTAACTTGAAACTTGAAACCTCAAACTTGAAACCAATCTTTAAAGCATCCCGCGCTCTTTTACTCGCAAATAAGTCTCCAATAATTTCGGCGCGAGTGCCGCCGCTGTCACATCAAGCGCCAAACCACCTTGCGCTTCAACCAGACGCAGAGCCGCCTCGCGCAGGTGAATGATTTCTTCAGCGACGGATTGCGTGAACATCTCGCGTTCGTTCTCGGGGCTTTCGCGGACCACGGCTTTCAGATCGCGATCGGCGATCGTGACCACCAGCGGCAGATGACGCGGACGCAGCAGCTTCAGAGATGAAAGCAGTTCCTTCGATCCTTCTTCATCAACCAGGTCCGTGAGCACGACGACGAGTGAACGCCGCCGGCTGTTGGCCGAGATAAATTCAAAAGCGCGCGAGTAACTCGGTTCGATCATCTCCGGCTCGATCGCGTGCAAGGCTTCCAGCGCGGCATCCAAGTGTTCCGCGCCGCGTTTCGGCGGCAGATAGGCCTTGATGCGCCGGCCAAAAACCAACAGTCCGGCATTGTCCCCGGCGCGAGCGGCTGCCGACATCAGCGCGAGCGCGGCGTGCACGGCAGAATCGAGCTTCGTTTCATTTTCAATCCGCGCCGTCATCAAACGCCCGGCGTCGAGTGCGATCAGGATGGTCTGGTCGCGCTCCATCTGATATTGCCGCGTCACCAGCTTGCCGCGGCGCGCGGTCGCGGTCCACGAAATGTGTCGCATCTCGTCGCCGCGCACGTAGTCACGCATGGATTCAAAGTCGCGGCCTTCGCCACGCCATTGCGACTTGCGCCGCGCCGCGACAAACGAACGCGCGCCGAGCGCCTTCAATTCCGCTTCACGCGCGCGTCGCATGTTCGGATAGACCTTGACGGTGGTCGCCTCGCCCGCGAATTTGTCGCGCCACACGAGCCGCCAACGCGAAAGATAGCGTACGGCGATTCGCCCAAACTGAAATTGGCCGCGCTTTGGCGGCGTCAATGTGTAAACCAACGAGGCGCTGGTTTGGCCTTCGACGTCCAGAAGTCCTTCGCGTACACCGGACAGTTTCATTTGCGGCGGGTGTTCGTCTTTGACTATCAGAGAGATGTCGCGTGGGGTGCGGTTGGTAATCTCGATGCGCACTTCAGTCTCTGCGCCCACCGCAAAGCGGCCACCGAAGTGGCGTTCGATGCGGACTCCCTTTGAAAGTTTGCTGTTCCAAGCATCGAAGATGGCGCAGGCGATAATCGCGATGTCATACGCGAGCGCCACCCAGCCGAGGATCGGGCGCCCCCACGAAAGCGAGAGCGGAACGAAGCCAACCGCTAATAGCGCGTAGAAAAGCTTCGAGAAAACGAACCGCATTATCTTGGAACTTCCGCTGATTGCAGAATGTCTGTGATCACGGAATCCGGCGTGGCGCCATCGAGTTCGGCTTCGGCGCGCAGCGTCAGGCGATGACGCAACACCGGCCGCGCGATGTCGCGCACGTCGTCGGGAGTGGAAAAGTCGCGATCGCGAATTGCCGAGAGCGCCTTCGCGCACAGCAGCAACGCCACGGCCGCGCGCGGACTGGCGCCGTAATGCAAGGCCGCGTGATCGCGGGTGCGACGAACGATGTCGACGACATAGCGCTGCACGCCCGGCTCCATGTGC